>WBZS01000626.1_pt1 | contig 39920 bp, 59 predicted proteins | sample 5204201 | NCBI WGS metagenome assembly WBZS01 (sample SAMN12344357, study PRJNA552823) | activated sludge metagenome | biome: Activated sludge suspended growth; feature: Nitrification reactor; material: Wastewater; isolation source: activated sludge from nitrification reactor of wastewater...
ATCGCAGTGACTCAAGCACCCACCGTTTACCGTCCGCGATGAGTGTGCCTTGGCCGAAGGACGCTCCGGTAATCACCGTGCTTGTCGTATCGCCCGCTGATCCGCGAATGCGGATATTACGCGCGAACGCTTGCGTGTAGTTCCCGCTGTTGACTGGCTTGCTTGAGAAGTTGTAGGTGCCCGCTGCCATGACGATGTCATCGCCATCGGCCGCATCGAGCATCGCCGTGTCAAACTGTGACGTGTTGGCGACGTTGACCGTCCGCACCGCCGTAAACGCTGGCCGGTACGTTCCCGAGGTTCCGCCGATCGTGCAGCCTGCCGGCCCCTGAATCGCGACCGTCGAGCCGTCGTACGTCGCGAGGTAGGCCTCTCGGTGTCGCATCTGCACCGTGACCGCTTGGCTATCGGGAACATGGATATGACGGTACGGGCACAATGCCCCTGAGCCGTCCTTTTCGACCATGAAAATCTCACGACGACCCGAAGCCGACGTGATCGTGAACGTCAGATTCTCCGCAGTCTGAACGATGTGCGGAGTGCCAGTCGGCGACCAAATTGGCGGACCGGCTTTGTCGCAGTTCGCGGTCCCAGATACCGCCGTTGGGGAAACGAGTGTGGATGGTTGCAACATCGGACACACGCTCAGTGTGACCGACTGATTAGCCAACGCGACTGCCGCACCAGTTTTCTTCTGGCTTGCAAACGACACCACATCGCCCGCAGCGCACCGGATCACGTACCAGTGTCGGTTGATTGCTCGAAGGATCGTCGTCGTCGAGTTGACCCGAACCGAGATGGATAGATACGCGATCTCTTCTTCCGTGAACGATCCGACCCACACAGCCAGCGAGTCGTATCCTGCCGGGATGGTAATCTGGTTACCCGACACCGGCGACGCATCAGTTCCTGCGGTTGTCGTCAGTAGAGTATTGGAAAGGTAATTGGTGCCACTGTTGCCAAGCAGTCCACCGACAGGCGACCTTATCACAGACCGAACTGGCGACTCGACAATAGCCTTTGATGCGACCACGGTTACTCAGTCCTTGTTTACTGGCTCAGCCTGCAGACCGCCGTACCACTCGTGTATGCACCAGTCTTGAACCCCACCCGCCACCGCACCTTATCCTCGACGGACTCGATCACCCCCTCAGTATTGGCCGTGTAGCTCGCGACATCCACCCACGTCGACCCAGCGTTGAAAGAACGCTGTAATACGATCGTCCCCGCCCACGTCCCAGAAACCGATACATTCATCGGCGACCCTTTTCGAGGTACGATCTCCTCAGTGAAGGTGTTTTGCGCCGTCAGGCTTGCAGCCACCGACACCGTCCCGCTGTAGTCCTGGTACTCTTTCACCATCGCTCAACTCTCCTCTACTGAATTCGTCTCGCACCGCGACCGACCGGCATTCCACCGCCAAACGCACCTTTCAGTATCTCACGAATCGCTGCGATCTCTCGCTGCTTCTGTTCGTCCGCTGCCGCTAATTGTACCATGTTGCGAGCCATCTCTTGCGCCAGACTGATCTGCTCCTCGTCAGCCTTAGCTCGCTTGCCAGCCGCTCGGATCTGCTCGTCGAGGACTCGTTGTTGAGCTTCGACCACCTGCTCATTGTTAATCGACCCATCCCGCATATCCTCGGTCACTATCCCGCGAGCCATGCGCTGGGCCTCGTCTTTGCCAACTCCGATACGGTCGGCTTCGATCTGTTTTGCCACCTCACGAATCAAGTCGCCTCGACCACCGCCCCCCCTACCAGTGCCGCCGCCACCGGTCTGCTCTCCAATCGTCTCGCCGAAGCCGCTCCCTAACGCCGTAGCGAGCGGGTCGAGAGCGGCCGCGTATGGATTGCTGTCCGCACCTCGAACCGCCTCCTGCGGCCCCTCAGCGGCTTGCTGGACCCTCTCGATCTGCTCTACCGCCTCGTCGCCACTCTTGATGATGTCCGAATACTCTTTGAGCTTATCCTCTCGATCTTTGCGAGCTTGCTCGGCTTTCGCCTTGGCCAGCTCCTCGACCCGTCGCATACGCTCCTGGTGGTCTCTATCCTCCTGTGCCTTTTTCTCCGCCTCCTCTTTGTCTCTCAGCTCTTTGTTCCGACGGAAAAACTCCTCTTGCTTCGCTTTTTTCTCCTCCTCGGCTGCCGCCTCTTTTGCTCTTGCCTCTACGACCAACTCGATCCGTCGAGCTTCGAGCTGATTCACCGATGCTGCATATCGCTGTCGAGTCTCTGCATCAGCCTTGCCTACGTTCGCCAGTGCTTGCAGATCGGTCAGTAGCTGCCGAATCTGTCGATCAGCCTCTTCTGGCGAGGTGATGTTTTTCATCGACTCAGCCTGAGCGGCTGCTGCTCGCGTCGCCTCTAGCTGCCTCTCGATCGTCTTTGCAGCTTCATCATTCAACTGTTGCTCAGCGATCGCCTTATCCGCTGCTGCCTTCTCATTCGCCTTGTATTGTTCTGTCAGCCTGTCGAGCGTCTCACCTTCCTTTTTTAGCGTCTCGCTTGTGTTGAGCGTCGCTTCATCAATCAACCCGATTGAATGAGCGAGACCAAGGAGCGTACCGTCGAGAGTCGAGCTCTTATCAGCCACCTGCTCAATATCTTCTGAGTATTCCTTCCATAGTGTCCGAGCCGAGTACAAAATTGCAGCAATGGTGGATACTGGAATAGCTAGTGCCGTTATCGTGCTCGCAAGCTTGGCCGCAAGTGGACCTAAGGTCGAGAACTGTGACCCAAGCGAACCAGTATCAGCTGTCGTTTTTTTTGCGTTCTTCGCGAACCGTTCAAGCCCGCCAGCTACATCTTGTAGCTCATCCGCCAGTGTCGCCAACCCAGCATATTTAACGATGTCAATTGCCGAACCGAAACCTTCAGCCGACTCGGCTGCACCATGAAACGATTGTGATGCTGTGTCGGTGGACGCCGAGACCTCTCTCATTGCATCGGCTGCCGCCTGTTGCCGTTCTCGGATCTTTTCCAGCCCGTCGTCGAGATGAATGACGCTTTCTGCTGACTTTTCTGTGGTTTCTGTCAGCTCCTCTTGTGCATCAGCTAGTTTGTAAGTCGCCTCCGATGTCGTTACCATTGCCGACTCGGTGGCCTTCAGCTTTTCAGTTATAGCTTTCAGCTCTGGTGGCAGATCGCCGATCTTTTGTTCGAGGTCGACCGCGGCCGATGCCAACAGCTGGAATGATTTCACTGACTGCGACGAGTCGTATTTGAGTGTGATCGTCTTATCAGCCACGACCCACCCCCTCGATGACCTTAGCGATCACCTCTTCAGCCAGTTCCGTCAGCTGGTCTTGCCTTGACTGGTCAATGAAGCCTGAAGGAAAGATCGGACGAGCCTCGGCAAAATACTGCATGTACTTTATGCCCGAGCCGACTGTGATTTGTCCACGACCCAAATCGAAAACCGCATTCTCCATCCCATTCGTGTCGGTCACCTTGGAGCCCGTCTTGATACTTTTCAGATCGGCGACACCGAACACGAGCGAGTTGATCCCGCGGCCGGTATCGATGCCGATCTTTGCGGCACCTTTTTCCTTTTCGAACATCTTCTTTCGCTTCTCTCGGATCCGCTTCCTATTCGCCTTGATCCGCCTTAGGTCGGGTCGTTCCTTCATGAACTTCGAGATGATCGCACCACGCGCCTTTTTCTTGGCTGGCGTCTTGCCCTTTGGAAGCTTGCGACGCAGCTCATCGAGGATCGGCTTCTCTTGTTCCCTGAGCGCCTTTAGCTGCTCGGTATCTCGCTGCCACGGCGTCCTGGCCGAAATGCGGGAGTAGATCGCTCCGTCAGATAGCGGCTTCCACGTCGCCCCGCCAGCCTCTCGCCCCTCAGAACGAGCTCGATAATCCTGGACAGCCCAAGACACCACCTGAACGCCGATTGCCCGTAGTACGGTCTCCTCGGCTTCCTGAATGAATCTCGGTAGCTGCTGTAACCTCTTGACCTCCGAGGTGATGTCATCAGACTCGAACTGAAACGGACCGATTGACTGTTCACTCATCGATCCGCCCTCCGGTCCCTACTCAGTGCCGAACGCGAACTCGATGTCGTTCTCGGTGGTGTTCGGCTTCAACACGATCCAGTTGGCCGTCTGGCCGACGAGGTCGTTCAAGGCTACTTGATCAGTCGCGCCCGCGAAATTCAGTCGGTCGAAGTAACATCTTGCGACGGTCTTGGTGCCTGATGCCGTCCCGAGGTGCTGGCCCTTCATCACGAGCTGAGCCGACTTGTTTACCAGTGTGCTCGAACGACGCAACGCGTCATATGTGTTCGAGTCTTTCAAGATTGCGAACGAGAAGTCGATCGTCCGAACACCAGCCACGACAGCGGTCGGGTATAGGCTGTTGGTTCGATACGGCTTCAGATTATTGTTGATATTCAGCGAGAACGACCGAATCGACACCTCCTCGGGCGATGTTGACGCGGTCTCGCCCTCGACGCCATCTTGTAGATAGAGCTTGACGTCATCGAATGTAAACTCAACTGGCTGCGGCGTCGTCGCATCAAGAGCGGTCACAGACACCCCGCCAGACTCATCCTTCCCGATCAGCGAGAGGGATGTCGAGATAGCGTTCGAGTCCGCGTCGCCTGAAATACTCATCGAAGCCACACGAAGACCAGTATGTCGCTTGTTGTCGACACCCGCCTCGTAAGCGTCGAAAGTGAACGAGTCCACGAACGGCGTCGCTGGTCCGCTGGTCGCCCATTCGATCAGCCACTGAGCGATGCTCTTGCCGCCCTGGTGGACTCCAAACAACGGGCAGGCGAGGTTCCCCTGCACAATGTTCCCAGCCTTCACGTTGTGTCGCCGCTGTCGCACGCCGAGAAACAGATCGGCCTGTCGATAAGACTCGACGGTTTGGACTGAGTATTCCGTGTATGGAATGAATAGGTCGGCCGCTCCCGAGTTATACGTTCCCCACACCGACTCGGGTGACCCGACGATGTACTTCTGCCACCCCATGAAATTGGCCACGATCTGCCCTCCTAGCTCTGTGCTGTCCTTGGATCAAAATGGTACGCGAGTAGTCGATACTGCCATTCACCAACCGTCACCCGCGGACCGGGTTGTCTCCTGCTCGACCTCGGCTGTCGCTCTCCTGCCAGCCGTCGGCGACTGATCGTCATCGGTGCTGGGTCGCCCTGCACCCGATTTACGTAACCGGGATGCACTGGCTCCGAACGATCGAACGATTGCATCACCACGAGATGCGTGTGGATGAAAAGGTCTTCCAGCTGTGTCTGCACCCAATCCTTCACGATGATGGAAAACTGGATATCGTAATAGATCGCTTGCTGGGTATTGGTGATGCGAGCTAGTTCAACCCTCGCTGGATCAAGTAACAATGCAGGCAGGTCACCGATCGTCGGCTCATCTTCCATCTCGTTCGATGGGTCGAATCGAGAGTAGATCTTTTTGAACCGGTCCGCCGTAAGCGTGTTGGTCTCTAGGTAGCCGACGAGGGACGCCATCGTCAGGCCGAGGTAGTTCGGGAATGGCACGCCGAACCCTCCTACTCTGACGGATTGAATATCCGAGGATACCCAGCACGGCGCTTTGTCGAGTCCATCGCGTCGTACGGATACGTCGCATTCGGAATACGCAGCTCGCGAACCCTCACCTTTTCCAATGACTCCATCGCCTTCTCTGCACAGTACACGATCGAGTCCGGAGGATTCGCACCCTTACGCTGGCATAGCCGTTCGCACGCTAGATCGACCGCTCGAACCTTGAGCCAGACGTTACCATGAAGCGGCATCGTATCAGCGAACAGCCCCTGGATATACGCGTCGATCTCGGCTGTCACCTCCTCGATCACGTTCGCCACGATGGCCGAATCGGCCGACTCATATGACGCGTCTCCGTCGTCGTCCAGCGGATACAACAGACCCACCGCAGACAGCCGATCGATGATGTCCTGCTCAGTGCAGTAGGCCATTGCCACCCTCTAGCAAACTGGCCGACCGACTTCACGCCGATCGGCCACACGTTAATTGAAGAATCGCTCAGCCATTCACGATGGCTCTTAGAAGTCGACCGTCGCGATCCAGACCGATTTCGGATTCCGGAAAAGGTACTGGAAGTTATCGCCGAGGAAGATCTGCAAGGCGGCCGGGTTGTCGATCAGCTTGCCGTAAGCAAACTGGCCGTACACCTCGACCAACTGAGCGAGCGCTTCCTCGACCGACCCATACGTGCCGACCGATGCCGGAACGATTTCCATACCGATGGCGTTGAGGAACCACGGCCCCAACTCCGGCGTGATGATCGCCTTCGTGGTCGGGATGTACGGCTTGGTGGTGCCGTCCGCTGCGACGTACGTGCCGCTGTAGAAGTGGAACACGTAATCGTTCAGCTCGAACGTGTCACCCATCAACGCCTGATCGAGTCGCTCAATGCCGCTGAAGTAGCTCTTGATTTCCGTGTTGGCTCGGATCCAAAACTTGCTGTTGCCATGCAGCCAGACGTGTTTTGGCATCTCCACATTCTCGACGTCCGCAGCATAGCGAAGATTGTCCAGCTGCTTCATGATGTCCGTGCCGGCGACATCCCATGCCGCAGTGATGAGATTCCCACCACCGTCGAAGTTGAGTTGACTCTTGTGACCAGCCGGGACGCCTGCGTCGATGGTCGTTGCCGCACCGCTGGACGATTCAAGAATCTCCCCGTTGTCGTCGAGGTAGACGACGCCATCCGAGAGCATCTTGCACAAGTAGACTTGCTTGGCGATCGCGTGCTTGATGGCGAAGTCGGTCGCCTGCCGACGAACCTCCTCGCGTCCGACCTGCTGCAAGAGCCAATTGTCCGGGTATCGTAACGCCTGCAAAGATCGAGCCGACAGACTGATCGAGTTGAACATGTACGACATCGTAATGCGTCGCGTGTCCAACCCGGTCGGCGAGATCGGTCGAGCAGGCGAGCCCTTGCGATTCAAGGGCAGCGGATCCTTCTGGCGGCTCATGACCACGTACTCGAACGTGTCGGTCGGATATCGTTCCACCGAGCCATTGCCAGCCTGAGACGCCAGCGGCAACGATCGAGACGCCTCTGTGACTGCCTCAGGATCGGTCGCCGACCCAATGGCTGCAATCGCCTCATTGGCCGCATCCCGAGCACCAGTCCCAACGTAGTAGTTGTACAACGGGTTGCGGGTGCCCTGGTCGCCAGCTTCTCGGTACGCAGCGCCTAGCGCTCGATAGTCGAGAATCTGTTCAATCTCACTCAGCCCAGCCATCAGTTCGCCCTCTCATCCTGTTGGCCAAATGGTCGTCATTGACCTGTCACGCCGAACGCTTATAGGTCGTAATTTCCTGTGGTCGGATTGAAGATTCGGATGCGATTACCGAGAGCGGTCACCGACGTCGAGTCCGCCAGGATCGCCGCGATATCACCTAGCAATGCCGAGCGATTCAGCACCCCGCCGTCGATCATCTCGGCCTCTTTGTCTGCTGCTGCGGTGTTAGTCGCGTTTCGCAGCTTCCGCCAATCCCTGACGAATCCTCGACACGTCTGCGATCCATCGCGAGCAACAACAGCCTCGTTGTCAGCCCACGTAAACGAGGTGCCGACGGTGATTGTGTTGGTCGAGAAGTTGATGGCCGTGATGGTCAGATTTGTGTCAGCCCCGACATCGATCGCGTCGCCGACCCGAAACGCTGCCGCGTTATCAACCACAAACGCCGTGCCGGTCGCACCGGTCGCGTTGACCTGAGTCCTCTTGCACAGGCAGTATTTGCCGGTGGCCGTGATTCGACCGAGTGCCCAGCCGGGCCGAATCTCATCGGTCTTCAGTAGGTTGGCACCGTCCGCGGTATTGGTACCATCCAAAACGATGTTACCGATCTTCAGTTCCAGCGGCAGCTGAGACGACCCCGACACCTCTTTCGGTGTTTGTGAATCGCCAGCTTCGTACCCCGGAATGTTGCCATCTCGACCCATTGTGTCACCCTTTCACTCAGTGTCGCGTCGACCTACTGGCTGTCAGCTGAGCCTGCGTTACTTCTTCGTCTCGTACACTCCGACCAAACGCTTACCACGAGCGATCGCCTCGGCGTAGGTCTCCTTGCCATCCGCATCCGGCGTCACATTCGCATTGCTCAGCGTCTTGGTTTTGATAGTCGACTTCACCGAGTCGAAGCCATCGAGGATTGAAAGCTTGTAGCCGTCTGCCTTACCAGCCTTGAGCAGCGACTCAGTAGCAGCCGCAGGGATCTTGCCATCGCTGGCCAGCTTCACGACCCGCGACCGAAACTCTTGCTCTGCGGTTGCGATCGCGAGCTGCTGTTGCTTCTCCTCGGCCTCGGCTCGCTTCTTTTCGCGATCACGATACCGCTGAATGGCCAGCTGCATGTCTTCCTTTTTCATCGCATCGACCGGCGTCGCATCGACTTCCGAGTCGGGCGTCTCGTCAGTGATCGATGGCTTGATCTGTTCGAGCATAGTCACAAAGTTGACAAGCATGCTGATGGCATTCTCCGGCGTCATACCCTCAGGCAACGAAATTGAGTCGGATCGCTTCAGTAGCTTTTCGATAACCCCCTTGATCGCGTCGAACTGCGGCTGGTCGAGTGCCGGGTAGTCAGTCGGCTGTGAGGGCGGCGCGTCCGTCACCACCTCGTCTGGTGCAGCGGCATCACCCTCAGCCAGCTGCCGCGTGAACGCCTGCTTTTTCCCGTTGATCGTGAGATGACGAGTCGCGTAACGCATCTTGCTGGACCCCTTGTCTGTGTTTGCGTCAATGGACATGAGCCGCTTGAATTCACCTTGATTCGGAACCACCGGGTGATTCACCACGCCGACATGGGTCAGCATGATCGGGTACTCGTTGCCGAGCCCGTCGGTGAATCCCTCTCGGACCTCCACCGAGACCCCACCGGAGTTGACGAGGATCGACTCGTCGACACATTCTGGAATCTCGAATTCCGCGTAGAGGGTGCCGCCATCGACCTCGACTGATTCGACCTTACCGATTCGGTCGCGAACGTCGTTTGAGTGATTCCAAACCACGGGGCAGTCGAGGCGTCGAGATTTTCCTGCCTCAAAGTTGTCAGCGATCTCTCGCAGCGTGTCGTCCGTAACGTGCCAGTCTTCTTGACCGACCCGCCACCGACCGACCCGTAGGATGTCCTTGCGATAGAGCCGACGGCTGATGTCAAGTCGGCGAATGGTGCCATCCGTGACGTATCGCCGATCCACCAGCTGTCCTCCTTCGCGAACGTAGGTAGGCTACTGTCTATCGGTTGGACTGAAAAGCGATTTTGGAGCTAGCTCGGTCGGTAGTTCACAAAATAGTCGTCATCAATCTCTGCACTCCGCAGATTCCCTTCTGAGCCGACGCAGTAGCTCCGCATTTCGCCTGCACGCTATGCAGCAGTACTTTCGAGGTCTTGGCTTGTGCTGGCTTGACTCCACGACCATGCGTCGCTCACAGAACTGGCAAACAAAGTAGAGCCGATGGATCGTCTCGCGTTCGTAGCTCAAGCCGCCATTTCCTCCTCGACTCGAATACCATCGGGTGGTTCGCCCCCGTCTGAAATGCCGATTCCAAGAGCCTGCTTTTCCGTGAGCGGAACCTCGCTACACCGGCAGTTGTACTCGTCAAGGATGGAGGCCGCTTCGCGAGCCAGATCCGAGTCCTTGTGGTAGACCTTCTCGTGCATCGCTCGGTGGGTCGGCCGGGAGCGATTGTCCATGGTCGCAAAGTATCGGCGATACGGGAACATATCAACGATCACTGGCTCCGCCAGAATCTCGCGTTGTCCAGCGAGGTAAGAGCGATGCGTCGATGTCCGAGCGATCGTCTCATCGAATCCGGCTCGTGCGTCAAGGATTCCTTTGACTCGATCTCGCCACTCGTCTCGACCTTCCCCCGCCTCGATCGACTCGTAGAGCTGCCGATTCAAGGAATCGAGGGTGCGTCCATCGATCTCAGCTCCGTACAGGTAAGACTGCAACCGCTCCCTCGTGATGATGCCCGCCAGCTTGTTCGGGTCGAGCTGGATCGTCTGCGTGAGCCATCCCATCGCCTGCTCGAAGACGGGCCATATGGCAAGCTGCTTGGCCTGCTGATCGACTGGCTTGGGTCGCTTGGACGGCGGCACTTTAGAGTTGAGGGATGGTGCCCATGGCGTCAGCATTCCCGCTACCCGCCCTGCTATGCCTGCGGTGGCGTAGACCTCGCGGAACTTGAGAAGCACCTTCTTAACTCGAACTTGACTGACGGGCCGCTCCTCCATCGCGATTTGCAACTCGTCATAGAGTGGCCGCAGCTCCGATCGGATTCGCGAGAGGATCGAGTCAGCGAACAAGCCTCGCGTCGGCACCGGACCAGCTCGTTCGATTGAAACCGCTGGTGAGGATGTAGGAGGCTCGGCACTGTCCACTACCGGGATAGATGGTTGTAGCTGTTCCAGCAGTGGGCGGAAAGTCGAAGTCTTTGCGCGTCGTTGCAGCGGCATCGGACCCACTGCCGGCGAGATGAACCACGCGAATAGATCCTCAAACTCAGCCATTTAGTGCCCTCAGTCGCTTCACCGCCTCGGCACTGGATGCCATGACATCTTCGATCATCGAGAACGCCATAGCTGGCGAGGTAGCTGGTGCCGGACCAGCCGCGATTGCTTCTAGTGCCTGACGAGCTCCGTCAACAAGCGGAATACCCTCTGACTCCATGAGCGAGACGATATCCACGACCTTAGTCAGAATTGGCGATGGCGTAGGCTGATTCATCACGGTATCGATCATCTTTGCCGTCCGGTCGGCCTGAGCGTCCCCAATCCGTTGCCACGTCATCTGCACCGATCCCGCGCAGCGATTCAGCTCGCATAGCGGATCGACGACCTGTCGCTGAAACGATGTCACTACCTGCCGAGCGATCCCGTTGGCGAGGTCGTGCAATACTCGCTGGTGGGCGTCTGCCAAAGCATATGCCCCCGTTTGACCCTGCTGCATGACTGCACGCTCAGGAATACCCAACGACCACAGCGCCTCAACGTCCAGCGAATCCTTCTCTTTGTCGAGCGGCTCGCTGCCCTTCGGTTCCGGGAACGCCTCGACCGTGTACTGCCTGCCGCCGCCCTGATCTGGCGAGTATTGCGTCGAAGGAATAACGAGCCACCCGCCCGCCTTCATCGACGTGAGCTGCTGTCCCATCTCCTCGACCGGATCCACCGGGTCGCCGTTCGGATTGATCTCCGGGGCCGCACCCTTATCAGTAATCGCCGTCGACGGTACCTCGATCGGGACGGTTGCCACCCCTGCACCGATCGCGAACCGCTCGGTAAAGTTCTTCCGGTTGCGCCGCATCACCTCTCGACGCTGGTAGACTTCCCACGGTGCCCCTCTGTAGATCGAGACGCCATGCGGATTAGATCGAGTTGCCTCGATCGCACACCACCACACCTCGCCACCTCGTAGAAGAATGGCGTCAGTCCCCTTGCCAACCTCAACGCCCAGGATCACACCATCCTCGATCTTCAGCCGACACATCGCCCACGGGATTGGCGTCAGCGTCGCAATGGTGTTTACGGTCGTGTTATCTCGCGACACCTGATAGGTGATTTCCATCGCCTGCCGACCATACTCAATCGCGTCGAGCGCGTTCGTAATGAACGAGTCCCACATCGTCAGCACATTGTCAGCGATCACTTGTTGTCGAGGATCGTGTTGGTCGAAGTCGGCGGATACACTCACCCCCGAAACGTAACTCCGAAGCACCCGGACACCGAACTTGAAAATCGGGTCTTTCCGCATCTTCTCTACCAACTGCCCGACATTGCCGGGCTCTTTTTCCATCGACTTGCCAATGAGCCGATTTACTGTCGTCACATTTCGACCCATCGTTGATCCCCTCATCCAAATCGTTTGAAGACTCGCGGCCGAAACTGAGTCACCACCGGAACGTACACATGGTTCGCGAGACCTTTGTAAGCCAGCGCTGCCGCCCAAAATCGGTCTGCGTGTCCGATATCTGTTCGAGCCACGGACTCTGCTGCTAAAAAGGCTTTGCCGTTTTTGATCTCTGTTTGTCCAACCTGAGCGAAGTCGTCTCGGATCTCATTGTCATCGGGCAGTCGAACCACGCGCCTGCCGATAGCGTCCGCCAGCGACTCAGCCAGCATCGCCTGAGTATACCCCGTCAGTGCAAGACCTTCGACCTTTCTATTTCCCAGCTGCCTTTGGAGCCGCTCCACCAACGCGCCCCCGAACCCCTCGTCAATCACCACCCGAGCCACATTGGGACCGATGACCCTCTTCATCACCTGAGCTTCTTGTTCCTCATAAGACACGTTGTGCATAACGTAGCACTCTCGACACCATGCCACGTCCCCAACACGTTCCCATGTCCAAATAACGGATCGATCACGACTCCTCGCAATATCCCACCCAATGTAGAGTAGGCCAGCCCGCGACCTCGCGAGCCCATCTTTCCAGAGAGTATTGTCCACCGTACAGTTCATCATCAATTCGTAGCTAATCAATTGGTCCGATAGGTCAAGGAACCGCCCCTCGATCTCCTGAGCCGCCTTGTCTGGTCGGTACCGTCCTTCTAGCGTCGCAATATATTCACGAGGTAGCCACGGGTTGTCGTGGCTGGTCGAGTGAATCAACTCTGTCGATGGCACTGACGGATCATGAAATAGCTCGTATGTCCAATGCTGCCGACCCTTTGGTGTGAATGTGAGACTGATCCATCCCATCTCACCCCCTTCTCGCAGCGAACCTAGAATCACATCGAACGCATCCTCATGCGATAGGCTAGCCTCATCCCACCAGACACCAGAGTAGTTTGGCCCTCGAAGCTGCTCTGCCCTCTCAGTCGACCGGTAAGTGATCGACGCCTTCCCACCCTCCACGCACGAGACTTGGAGCGTCGCGTCATTCCGATCCATCTTCACGATCCGACCACCGACCGTAGACGCAACCTCGAGGAACGTACGGAGGGATGTCTCGCGAAGCTGCGGGTAGGTAGGCGACAGGAATAGGTAGTGCCGATCGGCCTTCGCTCGACGAATAAGGTCGTATGCTCCGATCCTCGTCTTGCCAGCTCCGCGGCCCCCGACGTATCCTCGTATTCTGGCTGTCGACTTGAGGAATCGCGTTTGGGCCGGGTGCACTAAAAACGGTATGCCCTGAATGACTGGCACCTAGTTTGTCCCTATCACGCGATCCGGATTGGCCAGTAATTCAGTGACCGATACCACTTCCTCGGGCGTACGCACCTCGATTTCGATCGGACGAACCACGCTCGTAACATCGATCGTCTTGGGTGAGTCCAGACCCAGCAACGCAGCGCGACGCTGCTCGACCTGAGTGATCACTGCGAGGAACCGAGCGTCACCAGTCCGCTTGACTGCCCGCTTCCGGGTGATCGTAAACGGCTTGCCGTCTCGTTCGCCCTGCTCCGTAATCACCTCCTCAGCCGCCTCTGTCGACGCTTCCCACCCCTGCCATGCCTTCGCGGCGATCCGGTCGAGGACTCGTTCCTGTTTGTCGACCGCCTCATCGATCCGAGCCATTCGCTGTGATCGCCATTCCTCGCGAGCCTTGCGGATCGCCCTGTGTACGGCGTTCTTCCCGATGCCGAGCAGCTTGGCCGTCGCCCTCATGTTGCCGGTCGTCAGATATGCGTCGACGATCTCGTTTAGCGTCCGCTCGCCTGCTACCGCCCGATCGATTGGGTATGGCATCTCATTCGTCCTTAGCTTGTCTTGTCCCTCTTGGAACGTCTACCTCGCGATCCTGGTCGGTTGTGTAGTAGTAATCCAATTGCTCGATCGCAACATCCTCTGGTATAAGGTTTTCCGCCAGCATCTTATTGACAACCGACTCGACCGACTTTGCGATGTGATGCGACCAAGTTTTTGCCGCCAGTCGATGCCCCCTCGCCGACCGCATAACTGACTTCCCATCCCCTACGGCTGGCTGGTCATCGGCGGGCGAAAACAGGATATCGACCCGGATAACTCGCTTCATCGCCAGCCCTCGGATTGCTACCGTTGTGGCCTAGCGGCCGGTCGGAATCATCGCCTCTAGGATGTGCTCGACGAAGATCTCGACAGCCTGCTCCGCCACCTCGCTGGACACCTTGTTACGTTGCAACGCCATCTCTAGGAGAACCAACGAGTCAGCCAGCACCATGCACGCGATGCCCGTGCGATCCATCCAATCCTTATGAATGTGTCTTTTCTCTTCGTCACTCATCATCGAACTTACCCTTTCGCCGTCACTCAATACTCCGGGGGCCACGCCCCCCCGTCTGGTATCGTTACCTCGTTCTCCTGCACATCGAAGAACCTGTTTTCTCGCATCACGTACGGTTGTTTATACGACCATTCGTTGGGTAGCTTCCTATCCCATGAGACGATCCCACCCCGAAGTCGGATGAAATGATTGCCCCCGAAGTAGTTGTCCGCTTGGGCCCCAAAGATCCATACGCCAGCTTTCCCATCGACGAACCGATTCTCGACGAAGTTGTTCTCGACGCAGGCATTGCCCATACCGACCCATTTGCTGCCCTCGCCGAGCGAGCGATCGACCTCGCAACACCACACATCACCGTCCCAGAATATCCGTGTGATCTTTGCCCATAGATTCGGCTCAGCCATCACGACGTAGCCGACCTTCAGCCTCTTGATCGGCCACGGGCCGACCACCACAGGCACCCGCACGATCTGGCCTGTCACTGAAGCCTGTCCCTGCCACGCGAGAGCTGACTCGTATAGCAGACCCTCCGACGCCCCTCGAGTCCTTCCGGTCCGTTCCTGCACATTCCGAAACCATGTCGTCCTGGACAATGCCTGACCCCAACACGAGACCGTTGGCCCTCTATCGATGTCATGCCACCGGTTGTACGCGACGAGATTCGACCCCCCACCGATCGATCCTACCTGTCCATCGAACACGCCCGCAGGCGAGCTGAATTCATTCTTCCAGTAGATATTGCTCACCTGTGTGTCGTTTGGATCTTGCTTGACGCACTCATGGGCAACAATTTTGCAGCTTGAGACCCAGCAATCGGCTGATGACGATAGGAATATCCCCATGCCACGAGGTCGACGGTCGATCAATTCCATCGCTTGGCATCGCAGCCCTAGCGACGCTGGAATTGGCAGCGTATCCTGGATCGGTGCCACCGCAGCTCGAACCTCAGGCGACACCCCTTCACCGATCCATACTCGACCGTTTTGTACGATGGCTCCGCGTCCAAAATGGATTACAGCACGACCGCGAAATCGATTGTCCGGTACGAGTATTCGTCCACCAAGATCGAGCGTCCGGCCTGCCTCAACGACCACTGGCTCAGATACTGAAACCATCGAGCCATCATCGATCCATTCTCGACGAGGTGCCAACACTGGAATAACGAACTCGATCTCATCTTTCTGGCCATCGTTGCGAGTGAAGGATAGCGTGGCGTTCGATGTCGGCTGCAACCCTAGTGGAAACATCGCTCGTTGCACGACCGATAGGCCACGATTCGGCCCCATCCCTGAAGCCGAAAGCATCCGATCCGTATTCCCTTTCACTCCATTCACCGAAATCGAATGGTTGCCCGCCTCACCCCATTCGGTCCCGACCCATAGGTGCCGACCAGTAATAACGACGGACGGCACCTCTCCCGGAATCACATGCACGCAATGGAGCACAGGCGATGGTGTAGCCATTTGATCTCATCTCCCTGACCACCCAATAGCAAACGCGATGGCGAATGCCGCGACTATCGCGAGCACCACCACCGCGTCCGAGAGTCTTTCTTTCCAGTCTGGCCTCATCGCCAGCGAGTCGACGGTCGCACACTCCATCCACACGACCCGCCAGGACACATTTGCCGCACCTCGACCGGTCGGACTGGATCCGGCGACACCTTGGTGTTACAGCGACAGCGTTCGCACTCACAGCCGTCACATGGGCAATCCATATCGATCAGCCGAAACACAAGAGGAGACACGACTACCGCACGCAGCGGTCTCGACTCCACCAAACAGAAAGGCGACGACATAATCGCCGCGGCTAACACTGACAGCATGACAGCACCTCCTTTTTTGCTCGTCTCTCCGAGCTGCCCCACCACGGACGCGTTTAGCAGTACTATGTCAGTTACCCGGTCTGCCGGCACTGCGTCCTGTTATTCTCTCTCTCAGGTGGCAAGCGAGAGGGAAGTAACCGGGTTAAATCAAAAAGAAGTTTAAGTCCTGCTCTGGGAATCCCTCGAACTGACTAAACGCGAATGAATCCCCCTGGGATACCATCTTCGTCACCGTGTCGGCGTCGACCCAGAACCCCCCCGGAGGAGCGTCATCGGGCGGCGTACCATGTGCGTCTGGACCCCAGGAATTGAGGCAATAAGAACCTGGCCTCGCTGAGTCGTCATCCACACCGATGAAGCACATTTGATGTGCCCACGAGCCCGATGGGACACCCCACAGCTTGCCGCGATCAACCCTGCCCTTCATCTGGAATCCGCGATTGCTGGCAACCGTCACCGGGTAGCCGTTGAGAATAGCGTCCTTCACCTCGTCGTACGACCGGACTGGCGCTGTAGTCTTCACCACGTACGGCTTGGCCTTTTCAACGAACTGAGGCGGCGGACCGGGGCGACGACCCCAATTACGAGCCACCTCACCGCTATACGGAGGAACGCCCTCCTCGTCGGCGAATAGTGAACCAAACCGCCTCAACCCCTCCGCTGCCCACGCTCCGATCGAGCCATCGCCGTTGATACGGCCTCCGCCGATCTGCACCCGACTGATCCCGTAGATAAACGGCTGGTACGCTGGACGGTATTTCTCCGCCTCACCAAGCCGAGCGATTTCCATGGTCGAAAGATAGTTGACGCCGTTCGCGGCGCCCTGGCTCACACAGTCCCCGACCTCTTGGCGGAACGTCGGTAGGTGCTTACCACCGTTCACCTTTTTCGCGTACTCCCACAGGACGACGCGACTCGATCGAGGCACACTTACTGCCGACTTCACGAGCAAAAACTCCGGCATCGAGCCTACCACCAGCTCAACGTTCCGGTTTGTCTCAGCATCTCGTAAATCCGGAGGCACCCAGCCGAACTGTGGCTGTATCACGTTTCCCATTCACGCACCTCGCTTAATCGTTCGGAGGCTAGTCGCGACCTCGGCGACAGTCGCTCACCATAGAAAAGCGAAACGCTCTCGACCCCGGAAAGAGAGAGAGCGTTTCACCCATCACAAAAGGAAAACACTATAGTACATCATTTTTCCAGCCGGTTCAATCCCATTTAGGCACCTCATTTGACCGCTTCGAGTCCGGTTGCGATCTCAGCGAAAACCTCTTTGTACGAATCAGCCGTAAGAAGGCGGCCGTCTTTGTTGAGTGCCGTTAGTTGCACTTCGAGGTGCTTCGCCCACCCGATCCACTTGTCGCGATTCGGACCCAACGCCTCACCGTTTTGTGCTCTGGTCTGTGCCAGCAATTGAACCGGGACGACCGGGGCACCTGCGGCCTGCATCGAGCTGATCACCTCGACCATCCTGCGGAACGACCGAGCTAGGTCTTTTGCTGACGGTCTCGCCTCCACGGGCACACTATCAACGACGGACTGGTATGTCGATCGCACCAGCCCATACCGACCATCTGGAAGCTTATTGTCAGGCGGCAGCGGAGGCGGCAGTGGATTACTATCGGCTACCTCAACTACTTGTTCAACACGTCGTAAAAAGAACGGTCGCTTATCGTCCGCACTCGGACCGACGATCGTAATGCGGAACCGGTACTTGCCCGGAGCGCCCACAAAAAGCACTGCGTCCTGGTCCGCTGATAGTCGCAACGCGTGAGCTCGGACCGTTGGTGCTCCAACCGAGTCGATTGGCTCGATCACCCAATCAAACGCTGCTCGATCCGACCCCTCGCCGACAACCTTCCACTCGCCAAACGAGTCCCGAGGAATCGATACCGGACCCTCAACTCTGAATTCTGCGTGTGCCATCCCACACGCAAGTAACACAGCGAGTATCACCAAACGCATGAACGCAACCTCCGCGAAATAGGGGGGGCCGCTGGGTCGCGAGATATCGGGGGACGACCCAGCGGCTGCGAGGATTACTTGAGGATGCGAGGCAGAAGAACCTCAAGCGCCCATTTAGCGACCATGATCCAGACGAGAGGCGAGGCGGCCTGAGCCACCGGATCCTCCTTCGTCAACAGATCACCCAGCTCGTTGAACACAGTCTCCGGATCCTGGGACGCCTGCCCATCGCCGATAACAGCCTGCCCGCCGACCGCGAGCCCAGCCCCATAGCCGATGACGTTGTAAGCCGCAAGAGCTGCGTCTGCCTTATGCTCCGCCAATTCACCCTTCCTCGCCCACCGCCACAAATCGCGAGCCGCTTGGATCGGCATGCTGGTAGGGAATGACACCTCGTACTGGTTCATAAGTGCTTGCTCCTTTCAGCTTCACGCAAGTCAAATTGGTCCTTCAAGATAGACACAATCTCCTGTTGCGTACCGATGATCTCGTGATGATTCCGTTCGGACCTCGCGTCGCTTGCCGCCTGCGACTGCTCAAGCCTCGCAAGGATCTCGTTCTGCCGTATGTCAGACTTTCCCAACTGCTCAACGAGATTGATATGGGACTCAGCCAATGGTTGAGCGACATGGCTAGCAAACCACGCCGCCGCCCGACACAACCCGATAACCATCAAAATAACGATCGCGGCTGGGAACCCAAACTCCTGCAGAAATGAGAGACTGGCTGGATCCATTCAACCGCTCCACGTTCCCCACTCCATTCAAGCCGCGTCCAACCATTCTACTGGACACGGGCGGGTACGCAAGACATAAGTTGAACAAAGTCTCTTTTTCAGTTCACAGAAATGAGGCGGTAGATGGTGCACTGGTCCATCTCAAGAGCCTCCGCCCACCGAGACAAGGTTTCCAACGACGGGATTGCTCGCCCCTGCTCGACCATGCTGACGAACTTTGTTGTACATCCGATCCGCTCGGCTAACTCTCGCTGCGTCAACTGAGATAACTGACGCTCTAGCGGTAGCGTCTCACAGAGGCGGCGAAGGATTTTGTCTCTTCTATTCATCCCGACACTCCTCTTGACAGTGGCGAGTAAACGTACGCCATCAACCACAAGGCATCAGCGTGGTTATCGTCGATCACGACCTCGCCCCACATCTTCTTCGCTCGCAAGACCATGTCCGCCTTTTTGGCGTTCCCATTGCCGGTCGCAAATTTCTTTATCTGGCTGCTCACAACCGACTCAACTGGAATGTTACGCTGACCGCACCACAGCCTGACGACTCCGCTCATCTCAATGCCGACGAACGCGCCCTGCATCCTCTGGCCAGTCCCGTATAGGTTCGGTCGCTCAATCACCACCCGATCAAATCCCTCAGTGATGAATAGTTTCGACATCGCTCGATACAGCTTCACCAGTCGTCGAGCTGGATCCTCGTCTCGCTTGACGCGAAGATCCCACACCCCCGATATCTTGGCCGTGATCGCCCACCCTGTTTTACTGGCTAGATCAAGCGCCAAGTATTTACTGCCCATCTTCCAAACCCACCTTCGCTTACCTTCTATCGAGACATAAACTCGTCCACATTCCTGAATGCTTGATCGACAGGACGCTCGCCCCTGCACATCCGATAGTATTCATCCGAGAGAAGCCTTCGCGATTCCTCAGTCCCGATAGATCGCTGAATGAGCCATAGCATTTCATGAACACATTCGTAAGCATCACCCATGTTTTCGATCATGGACCAACCACGTAGAACATGATTGTAGCTACCAGCCATCTTTCACATCTCCTTCAGAACCTCACCTTCGGGCCCCAGAAACACCCCCCGACACGAGTGATAGGCATATCATTGTCATACACCAGTTTCTTGCTTAGATTTGACCACAAAACCTGCGTCACCGAATACCCGTCTTCGCCATACTCATCGACCACCTTCCACAGCCGATACCACCCCTCCTCTGTCGGCGGCTCGCTCGTGTAGCCTGGGGGTGGTTGAATTGCATTGTCACTCATCGTCGCCGTCCTCCTCTTCGCAGTCCCCGCCACAATCCGGGCACGTACCGTACCCGTCGTAGCCGAACCATCCGCACCAAGGGCAAAGCCATTCATTCATCCCCTTGCCTCCTCCCTCTCAGTTTTCCGCTGATAAGATTCCGCAGCCTTGAGACCTCGCAGCAGTGATTCAATTCGCTTCACCTGATATTTAACCCACCACAAAGACCCGGATCGACTCATAAACTTTCCGTCTGGACCCGATACGCGATTACAAAGACAGTCGAGATGACCCTTGCAGTTCTTAATCTCTTCCATGATCTCCTCTCTCCTCTGTTGGATCGTCTTTCGCTTCCTCACCCCGGAACCTCCGCACGCTCGGCGCGAGCCAACCTGAACGCCTCCATCTGCCGTTCTTTGAACTCTCCAACGGTGTCAGCAAGGGGTACAAAATCGATATTACGCTTCCGCGATTGCTGTAACGTGTAGCCATGCGCGGCCATGAACCACAAAAAGAAGTCGATGACGTAGATCTGACCACCTACCCACTGCGGAAGATCCCCTTGCTCATCAGACCTTTTGCGAAAGGCTTCTCGATAGAATTCGTGCATTGCTCTAAACAGGTCTTTTTGATCGTGAAAGTCGCGCAAGCATGGTGGCAAATAGTCGCCGGATTTCAGCCATTCTTTGACGGTCTCACCCACGAGGCTCCTCCGTACGCTCGGCGTCGTCGTCCACTCGTCCCGTTTTCGCGAAGCGTTCGAGGACTTCGGCGATCTTCTTCGCGTCTTCGCGGTTGATGAATGCCCGCTTGTCGAGACATCCCCAGAAACTCACCCGAGTAAGGTTCCCGTAATTCTCGATATGCACAGAACCGATAACTACTTTCTCACCCACGAGGCACCTCCGCACGCTCGGCGTCCAAAGACTCAATAAACGCCACGCACGATTCAAAAGAATTACCGACAAAAATGGTTTTTGTTAGGCCATCTTCCACGAACGCTTCGGCAAAATACTTGTTGGGGTCTTCACGAATAATCGACACCGTTCGTATAAAAACACGATTGACGTATCCGAAATGCTTGCCGTTGTAGTCATACGTTTTAATCAGCTTCATCCCAGTGCCTCCGCACGCTCGGCGTTTCTCATTTGATCATCCTTCCAATTTTCATCAAAATACTGACCAAAATCATTCCAATGATGAAAGCGCTATCACTCATCCCGGCACCTCCGCTCGCGGGCCGAATCTATGGATCATGTCGAATTGGGTTAATCCAATCTCCCCGGTCTCGATGTCAACCCATTGGATGATTGCGATCTCTGTTCCTGATGAAAAGATATAGATCACAACAACAGACCTGATTGTCGACCCGAACGGTCTCCATTCTTCGATTCGACACCACCAGCCCACGCCCCAGCCTTCAGGCCGCTCCATTGGCCAGGGCGGATCGTTGAGGGAATGGATCTCGACGCGGACGTCATCAACACCGTCCTCTTCCATCCATTGGTTGATTGAGTCTTGGAGATCATCGTCTTCATGCACGTGGTACTCTGTTTCGCGAATCTTCATCCCTCACCCCTTCTTTCCAAATGCGTCGATATCCAAAATGTTGACCCTCTGGATTCGCCCCGTTGACGGAACGAATGCCAAGATCTCCCACTCATGTTGGTCTCTGCCGTCATCAGCGACGATCATCAAGGTATCGCCGATCCGGAATGGCCACCCCGGCCCCCAGCCGTCTGGCGGATAAGATATCCATTCATCGTCGATCGAATGGACCTCAACGCGGACGGGCTTGTGTTCATGCCTAACTGCCGCGTCGAAGATCTCATCGATAACCTCGTACAACACCGTGTCGGCGTCGTACATGATCTCGCCCAGCTTCATTCCTCGCCCCCAATAATCTTTGCCAGATCGATCACGGTCGGGCACTCTTTGCCGCGAATGAGTATCGATTGCATTCCTGCCGACCTTGCCCCCTCTAGGTCGCCGAAAAACTCGTTGGCCGTCACCATCAAAACCGACTCAGCATCACATTCCATCTGCTCACAAATGGCCAGATAAGCCTCTCTTCGAGGCTTAAAAACCTCGTGATCCTCAAGCGAAATGATGTCGTGAATCTCTATTTCGGGATGGCGCGAAAATAGATCCCGTTGGAATGCCACCGGGGCATTCGAGCATGTCACAACTAACAGACCAATTCTCCTTAACTCCATCACGCCAGCCGCAACATCATCAAAGAACGGCTGATTGAGCCATGACAAGGGTAGATCCAATGGAGACCATTTCTCCTTGCGAATATGATTCCCGTATGCTCGCATCTCCTCTTTGTCGACACCGCTCATATCAAGCAGCGTGCCAAACACGTCAAAAGCCACGACTAAAACGCTATCGCAATCCAGCTTCATCCCTCACCCCCTTTCCGCACAATGGCCCTAAGACCTCGTTCATACATCGCATTCGCGAGTTTACTCGGTGTACCCCAGACATCGACATACGTATGCGACAGCAAATGCTTTCCTCTTTCGTGATCACTCAAATTCCAGATACTGTCGACGATACACATGACGTCGCGCAGAGATTCAGCGGCATCCATCACCCAGCCGTCGCCAAAGCCGCATCTCCATTCACCACCATACACGAGCCAGAGTTGCAGCCTTAGCTCGGCAATCTCTCGATCTTTTTTGGTTTGCTTCGTTTTCATCCCTCACCCCTTTCCTTTTCACCTCGCTGATACTCACCTAGCCTCAACTCAACAGCTTGACGAAATCGCTCTCTCATCTCCTTAGACTCTGTTCCTTTCTCGTCACATACGACCTGCTTCTGTTCCGTATGCGCTCGCAACGATCCACCGAACCGCTTCTGCAGCTCGTCGTGGCATTGATCCACCCGGCGCTTTTCGTCAGGGGACAAATCCCAATACGCCCGTTCCATCATCCCCACGACCCTTGGGGGCTCTGAGTTACTGATATGCCACCTCGGACCCCATTCCGTGACGACTGCGTCTAACACCTCTTTCCCGAGCCCGCCGTCCTGGCAACAACACCGCACCGAATGAATTTGACGAATCGCATTATCCGGGAAGTTGTGCGACTTCCACACCCACTCAACCACCCGAACTCGATGACCTGTCTCCGGGTCTTTCATCATCCAGAACGGAGCGGACCCGATGAATACCCCACACTTCCCTGTGTCGCGGCAATAGCTGCAACGGTACGTCACCTCGCCGTGCTTAGCGTATTCCCGCCTACCTGACGCTCGGGCGTCGATATCGCGAGCGATCCGCCATACCTCGACGACATGCCGTTCCGCTCGGGGGGTCGTCTCCATCATCAGGATCTGATCAGTAGCCGCCTTCGCCGACTCTAGTGTCAAACCGCCGATCATGCCCGCGATTCTTTCCATCGTGAACGCCGCTTCCTGATCCGACTGTTCGTCGAGAAATCGCTTCCACGACCCGAACGTCGCTTTGTGGTAGGTGATCCACTCCGCGAGCTCTGTGCTTGTCATCGTTTCCCCCTCAGCGCTTCCATCGGTGTTAGTGGCCGATCTAACGGCTCAGATCGCCGATCGTGGAACACCCCCTCATAGACCTTCAACCAATTCTGGTCGCGGAGAAACCAATCGACGGTCAACCGAAAGGGCGGACCACCGTTGAGCCCCGGCTTACGACCGCACAAAAAGTCGCTCTGTGGAATGCTCGCTAGAATTCCTCGCCAGTTCTGTGCAAACTCCGGTGACTGAAGGGTCTGCCGAAAAGCCTCGAAACGCGGGCCAAACATCGCTGCAATCGGTTTCTGGCCGATCTTGGCGGCGACCTCATTCCAAGCTTCGGTGAACTGCTCTCGCACCAGGAACGGGTCGTGAGATGGGTCTACCGCCTCCGCCGTCGTCCGCGGCATCCGCTCGGTGGTCCTGGCTATCTCCTCTGGTGAGTCAAGATCTGGACCGATCCGGTCGGGATTAGGACTCAGATCTGGTACTGCTGATGACGACGACGCGTCTTCTTCATCATCAGTTCTTTTAAGATAGTTCTTTCTGAGATAGTTCGGGTCTCCCTGTGATACCCTCCTCGGTATCGTATTGTTACCCCCGTGCGTACCATTCTGTGACCCTCCCTCGGTCTCAGCCTGATACTCTCCCTCTTCTGGTTGATACCCGCCCGTCTCAGCGTAGTACCCTCCACCAGCCGACTTGATTCCGTCAGGCCGAAGTCGATACCGTGACGAGGTTTGTCGACCCGTCTTATCGAATCGTCGCGTCCTGGTGATGACACCGAGCGACTGCAAGCGACTCAGTCCGCGAGCGATCGACTGACGCGAGCAGCAGCAGAACTTTTCCAAGCGTCCCCATGATGGAAAGGATGTCCCCTTGCTATCCGCGTGAGCCGCCAAGCAGAGCAGGATCAGCTTCTCGATTGGACTGATCTTCCCGTCGCCCTCCCCGTGCACCGACTGCACGAGGGAGAGCCATTGCCAGCCAGTTAATTCAATCGACACCGCAAGCCCCCCTATCGCTCCATCAATCGTTGCAGTTCGGCGACCTGATCAGGAGGAGGCAGAGTCGTCAGCTGATCATACTCCTCCTGAGTGATCTGATTGGCCTCACGAGCGAGCGAGACATCGGCGTGCGGGGCGAATCGCGGTTTATCACCCGAGCTCGTCTTCTCTTTTGCTGGTGCTGGCTTCTTATCTGCCTTGGATCTGGACGCAGCGAGTCGGTCGAGAGCTGACCCACTCGTCTCGGCCTCCTCTCGCGGCTCCGCGAAGTGCTCCGATACCGTTGAATTACCATCCTTAATGGACTGGTAAATCTCTCGTAGCTCCCCGACCTGTTTAGGTGATAGCGCTTGGATCGGCGTCCCCATTTTCCGCTCGATGGTTGACGCTGGAATGGCTAACTCGCCGAACGCATCCACGATCCGGTTGCGTGCCGCTTGCGGATCTTGCGAGATATCCTTGAGCCTCGTCTGCTGACACTCCTCTCGTGCTGCGTCGATTAGGTCGGGTGGGATCAGTTGGAGTATGCAGTTCCGCACGAGGATTGCCCCGCGACGGTTAGTCAACTCCCGCAAGTCCCGCTCGTCAGGCGTGACCCAAAAAGTCTGCCCGGTCCGCTTGTCCTTTCTCTGGATCTTCTTCGCAAACTCGTCCTCAGCGATCACGCGAGCATTCGTTTGGACGTCCCACGCATAGGCTCGGATCTTTCGAGTCGTCGGCGTGTCCACGATGACTTCAAGCCCGTGTTGAATGTTTCCCCAGCATCGAGCCAGCTCGCGAGCCATTTTGACCGATGGCCCGCTTACCTCCGAGCCCCCTCGCGGAAACCGATACTCGGCGCCATCAGCAAACGCGGGTCGCTTGCACGACGCCATGATCGCTTGTCTCACATCAGCTTCATGTCGTGGAAACTCTCTCGCCAGCATGATCGCTGCCTTGGCTTCCGTGACCGCCGCTGCCGCTGCTGCAACGGTTGTACGGTCATTGGTGGTCAACTCGCCACCCGGACCAATCAACTCATGTTGAACCAACTCGCCACCCATCACGCACCGCCTTTCTTTCTCAAGACGCGAAACTTAGTTGCTTTCGTCACTCGCTCCGGTAAGGACTGAGTCTTCCAAGTCCAAACCGTCCCGTCCGATAGTTGACCGTACGTCGCTTGCCCGATCGCGCATTGGATTCGCGACTTCAGCGTCTTTTCGGTAACCTCGATCTGTTTTCGTTGCTCGGCTAGTCGCTCTAGCTCAGCCGTGACCTCGATCAGCTCATCCGGGAGAGTTACCGTCTCGCCTGAGTCGTCCGGGTGTAGTCGCTGAATCGCTGACGCCAGGGCGGGCGACGCGTCTTCCGTTGGTGGGGTTTGCAGCAACACGTGTTCCCAGAAACTCAGCTCATCATTGAGTAGCATGTCGACGAAATGGTCGTTTCTGGCGATCTCGAACTCTCGATACTCGTGACCAACCCACGCCGCAACGACTCCGTAGTCATAACCGGTCACCAGAAGCTGGTGTTGCACCTGAACCTGGACAGCAACGGGCGGCTCGATCTCCCAATACTCAGCCATCCTCTCCGAGGTCGTTTTAACCTCAAGCACTCCGAGATGCCCGGATCGGTCCACCACCCGATCGAGCGTCGCGTACAGTTGGCTGTAATCGGGGTGATACTGAATCACATGCGGCCCTGGATAGATGACCTCTTCATCCGGGTGCCGCTCGGCGTACTCATCGGCAATCAGAGGTTCAAGTCGGGTACCGATAATCATTGCCCGAGTCGGCTCTATGGACGCATCGACCAGTCCCGCCTTTTCCGCCCATAGCTCTGTCCGTGTCTTCCACGGACTGACTCCCATCACCACCGGAGCGTCGCTGCCTCCGATCCCTCGCTGTCGTTTCGCGAGCCACTCTTGACGCTCCGTCTTATCCACCAATGCCATTGTCATTACCCTCGCTCTCTAGTTCTGTCCGCAGCACGCGGACTGTTTTTGGCGCGACAATCTTGAGTCGGACCACCCGACCTCTCACGCCGATCACCTGCACTACGATGTCGGGTCCAATCGTCACCGACTGATCTACCCCTCTGCTCACGCAGAGCCCCCTTAGATGCGCGTCCGTGCGTTTCATGGTCTCCCCCTTTACTGGTTGTCGGCTTCGCGAATCAATGCTTCACTCGCCTCTTTACGTTCCCGAACAATCTCCTCGATACCCACCAGAAGTAGGTCAAGCGATAGCTCCACCAGCGGCAGTGGTGCGAACTCGCCAAAAAACTTGCAGAGCCACCGCATCTCATCCTCGTGACAGTGGTCTGGTCTATTCTTCCGCGCGTTGGACTTCGCGACGATCCATCGCATGTTTTCGATGGTGTCGCACAGTAGATCGGTCGACAAATGCTCTAACATCTCATCCTCGCTATGGTTGGTGAAAGAAGGTGCCGGGGAACCGCCCCGGCTGCGGCATCGTTTAGGGTCGATGACACCCCGTTGTCACTCAGACGGCGAGCAGGGCTCGCAGCTCGTTGGCCTTGCTACCAGCGATCGCAGAGCCAGCCATCTCTAAGGCGAGCGCCTTTTCGGCGTCGGCTTGGTCGTGGTCGTGTGCGGTCTCCGTGTACGCTTGAACCAATCCGTACGCGGTTAGATCACCACTACCCAGGAGCCGCTTCAAGACATCGTTAGAATCCTTCTCCGATACTTGGAGTTTGACGCTGACCGATGCGACGACAGCGATCGTATCCTCCGGTAGAACGATCTGCGTCAGCCCGTTGAGGCTATCGATATACGCGTCGAACTTTTCCTGGTTGAACGTCGTCGTGATGATGTCCCGCAGCTTCGCCCACACCAAATGACCCTCGGCCTGCTCAGTCTCCTCGGAGTAGATGAGTCCCTCCTCTTCTCGACGACGACCCAGGTGAATCGTGCGAACCACGTCTCCCCAGAGCATGTAGTTCGCGCACACCGCACGAAGAATCGATGGCTGAACGTTCAGACCGCCGCGACCCGTCTCAGAGTTCGACATCCAACAGCAGGCGTAGTGCGTGTCAGGCTTAGTTGGGTCTGCCTGCCAGCGATACCGACCTCCAAGGTTTTCGGGTCGATCCTGCCGGACTTCCCCTTGAATGCTACTTGAGCCCAGGAACAACTCGAATCGGTCCTCGCTGAGCCTCATCTTCCACGGTTCGGCGTTTGCGGCGTCTGCGGCTTTTGTCGCGGACAACATGATGTCGAAATTATCCAACGTTTTGTAGCTGTTGGAGAGGACGGCTCGGATCCGGTCGCCGACCGTCCGTATCATCCACTTCCCGCCGTCTTCTACCGCGAGTCTATCGCAGGTGTACTTCAGAGCGTCCTGGCAATTCCGCTCTGCCAGCGACCGAGCGAACCGCGTGGGAATCCCGAGCCGACCGAACAGCTGCGACTCCGCAGTCTCGGTCATCCGAAGCGGCTCGCCGTGCGAGTACACCTCGATCTCCCCATCAATCCGGTCTGCTTCAGCTTCCGCGTGCGACCAGTCTGAAAAGAACTTGTCCCCCACCTTGAAGACCTTCCCATCGCACCCCGTCAGACGGAGCCGTGGACTACCGTCCTGGACGAGATACTCCACCTTGCCAGCCGGGACGATGTAGTCCCGAGCTGACTCACGGATCTCCTGGATTTGCCGGATTGTCGCTCGAATGGACTCGTGCGACGCCTTCGAATAGTTGCCCAAATTCTGCATGACACTCACTCCCTTGTTCACCGGCATCGAAATCGCGAACCGTTCGCTTACTCGCGGCCGGTGGTGATAATCGTATTATCACATATCTCTGAATGATCCAACAAAATCTTAAAATTGTCGAGTAGTTCAAACTTGGCAGCTCCCCCGGATTGGGGGGAGCTTCGGGCGGTCAGTGGGTTAGGACCGGTCGATCATCGAAAGGAAGATGCCGAGGGCTTCACGCGATGTCGTTGTCTTGACGCCGCTGTCCCATGCGATTGTAATTAGGTTGCCCACGAATTCGAGGACCACCCCTGACCCTCGGTCGTCCCCTTCTCCCGCTGTGATTCGGTCGCCAATTTTCAGATCGTTCATCACACACCCCCTTACTCTTGACCCTGTCTCTCGTACCCGATCATCGAAAAGAACACCGACGCCCACATCGCAACCTCGGAAAACGCGGCTTCGCGGTGGGTCGCATCCGCCAGGCCTCGAAGAATTCGGTCGATTGTCTTCAGCATCGTCGCGTCCTTTCCTCGTCTCGACGTATTTAATATACGTCCCTTTAATCAGGAGTTAACAAGAAAATTGGGAAAATGGAAAATTTTCTGGGGGTCCGAGATATACTATTCTCGAAGGAGGATCTTAGATGAATTGCAAGGAAACCGAGGAAGTACGTCGTGGGCGGGGTCGCCCGTCATTGCCGCCAGAGGATCGCCGAACGGAAAAGCCGCAGATCAGGTTAACGAGGTTGGAGCTTGATCTGATCCGCTCAGCCGCCGAAGCGTCAGGGGGAACCGTGTCCCGCTGGGCAAGATCAGTCCTTTTGCGAGAGGCTCGCCGTGCGACGTCGGTGGGCTCCGGCTGATTGGAGACGTCGACTTTTGTTTATGTCGCCCGCTTCTACCAATTCCAGCCGACGTATAGCCCCAGAACAAAGGCGGTCGGAATGGCCCACACCAGCAAGCACAGCACGAGCCCAGCACAGCCCACCATCTCATCATCGTCTGTCTGATTGTTCATCGCTCTACCTTCAGCATGACCTCCGCCAGACGAGTCTCGTTATCGTCGCCGTTGGTCAAGAAGCTGCCCAACGTCTGAACGTCCCACGAGGCGACCTGAGCAAACGCTTCAAAAAGCGACCTCCCTGCGAGCGAGTCGACCCCCTCTTCGCGGTACACCCAGCCCGATGCCTGCTTGATAAGCTTGGTGATCATCGCTGAGTCGTCCGCCGACTGGTATGGATGCACTGACTCCCATACCGTGGCCGCCTTGCGACACCAGACGCGATGCCCTATGGTTAATCTCTTCTTGATCCGGAGTGGGAATCCAGCCATTGCATCTCCCCGTGCCATAAATCCTCCTATGGTTGCTTCTCAATGATCCAGCCGCCGAAGTCGTGCGTCAGCGAAAAGGAAAGGCCGTCGCCCGCTCGCGAGGAACCCATCGGACATTTGTTTCGGAAGCGGGATGGAAGGTAATTGTCTCGTCGTCGTCCAAAGGCTCCTACCACGACATTCGCAACGCATTGCAGCAGGCGATCGAAGAGGTAGACCACTGCATCGCTAACAACGTCCAAATGTTTTGACCAAGGTCAAAACAATCGTCGCTCGACCTGGTTGCCGAAAACAGTCCAGCCCGGTTCGTGGATTTCTTCGCGGCCGTAAAGCTCCAGGTAGGGAGATGGACTCACCTTCTCGATGATGCAACGGATGACGCCCGGCTTGTGGCTGTGCGCCGTGCGATTCGCTTCGAGCCAGCTTTGTTGGCACCGATCGCTAAACGAAAGATTCCCCCGCACACCCAGCAGCATGAATTCGTGCGAGACCCGCCAATAGTTCCCCACCCCAAGTTGAGGCTTCACCCAGACGAAGCACGACTTGTATTCGAATCCCCAAGCCTCGATGACCTCGAACGCCTCTCGCAAAAACCCATTCGTAGTCCAAAGATGCAGATGGGCATCCTCCTCGACTAACTGGCTCACGGGCTCGGCACAAATCTCCTCCAGCGTCATCGTCCGATAATGCCGCCGCGCTGCGGCGCGACCGACCGTCTTGTCATATTCCCACGGAGGATCCGCATAGACCGTGCGGAACTTGCGACCGCTGGCGACCAAAGTCGCCAGATTGCCGACAACCTCCGGCGTCGTTCGTCCATCGATCCCATGAGCCGCTTCCAGCCGCCCGTGCCCTGCAATGATGACATTGTTTTCGTCCACAAGTTTTGCTGATGACTCATTCGATACCTTACGCATTGCCGCCTGAAAATCATCGAGTCGAATGAACATCTTTCCGCCAAGCGGTCTGTATGCCACCAACTGTCCAGCATGCACCATGCGTCGAATGATCTGCGGAGGAATGCCGAAGGTGTCCGATAACACCTTCACCGAGCACATCCTTTCGATATCCGGCGACTCTTCTGTCATTAATCACCCACAGACCGAGCAAAGCGAGCTGGCTTGGTGCCAGCAATCCACTTACCGAGATTGATCTTTTGTCGCCCTTACGCTTCCGCACCGCACTCTGTCACAGGCAGCTCGCTCGACTCGACCATCGAGTGAGCCGACGCACGCCGTTTCTCCCAAAATGCCGTCATTGCGTTCTCGATCTCCTCCGCCTTCGCTTTGCCCACATGAGGAATATCGGTAAGCCACTTGCCGCTACCGGTGTATTCTGCGAGGTGACCAACGTTTTCGATCCCAGCTTCTCGGAGGTACTGCGGCAGCTTGCCGGGTAGCTGCAGCTCATCAATCGAAACAGCTTTCCATGACTCGTCGGCGTCTTCAAGCCGCCCCTTTGCCTCCGCCACCTTGGCAACGATCGCGGACTCTTGGCCAGCATTCAAATAAGCCGCCCGCAACGTAGCCGGGAATGTCCCCAACCACTTGTCAATGTCGCCGATGGTTTTGATCTGGTAGTCTTGCTGAATCGTCTCGATCGTAACAAGTAGGTCGGTATCGAACCCCGCTGCCTCAATCGGAGTCTGCAACGAGACGGACTGCGTCGTCTCGACCACGATTGTTCGCTGGACCGATCCACGTTCCCGAATATCTCCATTCAGCGGCAGCCGCTTCGACCGCCACCCCTCGTCAACCAGCGAATTCAGCTGTTCTTGGAGCGAGTCTCGCCGCTTTTTGGCGCGCTTTAGGTCGAGCGTGCGTTCCTCGACATGCGCGTCGGCGTCTCGTATCTGCTCCCGAAGGCTTGCAACCTCATCCACCCATGCTGCCATCGCCGCGTGCTGCTCAGACTCTCCGTCGCTCACAGCCGCAGCATCTGCCCCAATGGGGCCATCGGACGCCTCTGGCACACTTTCAGCCGCTTCATCCCTGTCCAATCGATCCTGAGCCGCCTCAGAATGGTTTTCCGCAGTCGCTTCATCCAACTCAAGCGAGCCATCGGTTGCCGTCACTTCATTCATGATCCAAGTCCTCTTTTGTCAGATCACACGCGTAAAACAGACCAGCCGCCAACGCGACGGCTTCCACATCAGACACCGACATTGGTTTGTCATTCAAAATGGAATGAATCAGCTCAGCTCGAACACCCAACGAAGACGCTATCGACTCCGGCGAGCGTCCGAGCCTAGAAAATGCCCCCATTAACACAGATCGCATCACGCCGATTCTATCTACCATTGAGCTTGCTTATGCCTATCCCAATGTCGCAAACATCGCAGATATAGCATATGTAGCAGATAGGCAAGTAGCTGTCAAACGGAATGATCGCACGAATCACAAATAGGTAGCCTCGCGTACCCTCGATCGAGCTTGCCGTGCACCAGTCCTCTTGTCACCGACCGATAGTGGAAGACGAACGACGATGAAGCTATGCCCAGCGTGAGGTCGATTGAGCGAGCGCGACGTAGTAGATCCATTTCGTTGCCGCTCATCGGAATGTTCTCGCGGAACGGCCTGTCACCCAGCTTGTGAAGCTTTTGGATCGCTGATGCAATACAGAATCCATTGAGCGTCGTCGCTGGCCGGATTCCATCGCGACGCCGCAGCTCATCCTGAGTCGCTTGGATCGCGTACGGGTCGTCCGAAAGTGTATAACCGACGTACTCACTGACTAGCTGCTCTCTTGAGTGCCCTGGTGCGTTGGTGACCGGCCCCACGATGTCGTACACATCGAGAGCGGATTGGATCGGCTCAAACCACCCTTCAGGAAACACGAGATCACTATTGCCGAACACGACGTAGCGGCACCCAATGTCGCAAGCTATTTCGTACCCGATGTTCCACGACCTCGATAGATTGCCGTCGTGTGGCCTGCGTCGGATTGCCCACGGCGTCGACCCGCACCACCCACCGACAACACTATCCCCTGGCCACCTCTCAGTTCCATCATCCACCACAATGACCAAGGCATCCGTCGTCGATGCCGCCGCGGAGGTGATCGCGAGCTGACAGTAGTCCATGCTACCGTACGTCGGAATGACGACTGCCACAGACGCGGATTGATCTTTCATACCTCTACCTTCGCTGCAAAAAGGTGATGTTCGGCCCGCTGACAACGCGAGCGGTCGGAAACCATCGCCGCTTTCTCACCACATCGTAGGCCATTAATCCGTTTGCGATCCGAGCCAAATACCCCGACATCGAGGTGTCGGGCCCAAGCATCGGATCACCACCATACAATCGAGGCTTGCCGCTCGTCTCTAGGTCTTCGATCACGTACCAGCCGCCATTCTTCACTCGCCCCCATAGTATCTCGTACGATGCACGAGTCTTGGTGAATACATGGCTGGCGTCATCAATGATCACGTCGAACGTACCGTCCTCCAAAGCCTCGTCTAGCGCATCCTTGTCGGCCTGATCCGCGATCACCACAGTTGACCGCTCGGACGCGTACTCTGTCGCATCTGGGTTGATATCCACCCCAACGATTGACGCGTTCGGGAAGTATTCTTCCCATAGTCGCAAGCTGCCGCCCTGGTGGACCCCCAGCTCGAGCACCGTCTGCACCGAGTCTCTGAAGGCTTTCGAGAAGACGAAATCGTACTGAGCACCGTATTGGTGCCTCGATTCCTTGTCGGTGTCCTTACCTGCTGCCATCCTTGCGAAATCACCTATCGGCCGCCGTCGCCTTACCCTGTGCATGATCCGCTACTCCCATAGGCCGCTTTCCTGTCGCGGCCTCCAATCTTTGCGTGTCCGCTCTTCTCTGATCGCCGATGCTCTATGCGTACACCCCATCCCGAATTCGTTCAACGACACGACCGACCGAGGCTTTCCTGAGCCGATCCACATCTCGGCAATATACCTCGGCGAACGTCGATAATTCCACGGGAGCGTCGCCATTGGGACGACCAACGAGCGAATGTAGTCTGCTCGGGCCCACCAGAAATTACCGCCGAAATGGTTCCATGGCATCCAAGGCGACGGGTACCAGTTGGTGCCAACCAGCTCGTTGGTCGATAGACTCTCAACGCACCCCCTCCACTGCTCAACGACCCAATGGAGCATGTACCGTCGCCACTCACCTTTGTGTCTTCGTCCTCGCATATCGATTGCACTTGCACCCTTCACATGCAAATACAGGATCGGCGTATCGTCCGCCATCGCGAAAGAATCCGAATGGAGCAGTTGGAGCGTCGGGAACTCGAACGCATGCGCCGGCAGTCCGGTCTGAATCGTGTCCCATTTTTCGCCGAGAAGGTATGTTAAATCGGCGTTCGCCACGCATACCGCCTTCAGCGATGCCGCCTCGCCGTACAGACCACTACACCCGATTGCTCCCGCGATCTCCGCGACGATCTCACGATAGTAGTGCAGCCCAGCCACATGGAGATACACTCTCGGGCGGCTCATGCGTGCTGCCTCTGCTCGCACTGTCGACATTGCTCATACCAGCATGTCGATAGAATCTTGCAGCCAAACACCGGTACGAACCCGGTTCCGCTCAGCATCGTTCCTATCTGTGAGCCACGATGCACGCAAGGTACGCTCGCCATCGCCTTATCGACCGGCGCCCGAACAACCTTCCGCCGAACTCGCTTCTTTGTTTTCGCTATCGTTCGTCTGCGACGCCCGCAGTCTGTGCACGGCTTGGTGTCGCTGCTGTTCCCAAGCCCACCGAACGGAGGCGATACCCGTTTCCATGCCACCATGCCGAGCAGACGACCGACAGGCGCAAACCCTATTTTGCTCATGCTCAGAGACGCCTGTTCTCGAATACCGGCGACAATAACACCACCTATGTACTCATGGTGTTCATTCGCGTAGTTGATAACCTCTGTCGGCTCGATATCGCCGACCAGCCAGTCGAACCGCTTTCGAATCGGCCCTCGACGTAGCCAGTAGGTCACACCTGTCACAAGGTCGTCCTGTTCTCCGAATACTAAGACCTCGGTAGCACCAGCATTCACCACATGCGAGACAAGATCGCTCGTGCGACTCATCACCACCACCGACGACCTCATCATCATGCTTTCACTCATAGCGTCCGATACGCACCCCTGGTACCGTAGCATGTCTGTTTCGCCGAAAAGATCGTCGACCACCGACCAACATGATCGCAGAACGACGCCGACGGCTGCCATATCGATAGGTTGTTTTGTCTTGCCCATTCACCCGTAACGAAGTCTAGCTTGTGGAGCCCCGTCGCTCCTCCACCGTCCCCAAAATACCACCCGAACGCCGACATCGGGGTCGATGCTTGGAAAAACTTCATCGCTGACCTTCGTGAAAACAGGATGCACTGGCCTGACCACACCCATCGACCCTCATATCGCACGAATCTGGGAAACTCGTTGACCCATCGATATGACTCCTTGTTCCGCTCGTTCTGCTTCTTGTACCATGCCGAACAAAACAACGACAGAAAGCCGAACTCATGCTCCGGGCATGGATACAGCACCTCGTCGAGCATGAATCGATAAACATCTCGCTTCACGAACTCTACGTCATCCTGGCACAGTACGTACGCATCATTTGTCGGCTCGTGCTCATAGTCGCGTCCTGACGACAACAGCATCGTCGCGATCGCGTGAGCGTATGAGGGAAAAGCAAACTTCCTCCACGATGTCGCACACGTACGAATACCACCCGTCGTCGACCCTTTCAGTTCACCATCATGAAAGACGGTTATGACATCGCGAGGAAAGCCCGCCTCAATCGCTGACGCAATACAGCGATCGAGCGTAGGCTCTTTCCGCGGCGAGGTGTAGATACCGAGCTGAATCCTCTCAGGCGGATCATATCGTCGTACCGGCACTTCGATCAACTCTCTCAGAGGCAAGCGTACCGCTCGTCGCTCGCATCCATCACATTCCTTGTCGCCCGCTTGGTGCATCCCGACAGCACATTCGTAGACGGTCCTTCGAGTATCTCCGAGACACTCGAACCCCATCGGTCGACCTCGGTGTATGCAGCTCATCAAACCCCCCTGACGTACGCTTTCTGAAGATCTAGTGTCCCTGGCATGGTGCAGCACCCTTGTCGTGTCACATTATTCTCGGTCTCAGCCTCAAACGGGGTGCATGAGTTGCGGATCGTATTCTCGTTCGTGCGAGTCTCGAAGGTGATCCACCCAACGCCGTCGAGGAAGAACTCCACCGACAGCTTGAGTGTGCCATCACAGAAATACTCTACCACTCGTCGATACGAGAATCCCCCGCCACAGTCCGGCCACGAGAACACGCCGTAGTACCGACCTTTGGCCTCGTTCCAGCATATGGTGTAGTCATTCATATACTCGCAGTTTGTCCCGCCTGTGGTCATCGAGTCGAACGTCACTTTCACGCAGTTTGGCTGGCAATCACACCCGAAGAAAATAGAGTCGACCACATCATCGCACCCCCCCGTCGAGAGGCACGAAATGCTACTGCTCTCGCTCGTGCTCGAACTGGTGCTTGTACTGGATGACGTTGACGAGGTGCTCGTCGATGACACCGACGATGTGCTCGACGATGTGCTCGATTCAGATGAGGTTGAACTCGTCGATGAGGTGCTTGAGGTAGATGACGTAGATGACGTCGAACTTGTGGACGATGTACTCGACGTAGACGAGGTGCTCAACGAGGACGATGTCGTACTGCTCGTCGATGACGTTGAGTAAGACGAGCTACTGCTCGACGAGCTGCTACTAGATGTCGAGCTGCTACTAGAGGACGTCGATGAACTGCTGCTTGATGTCGTCGAAGACGAGCTGCTCGATGACGAGCTGCTCGACGATGAACTACTGCTACTCGATGATGAACTAGTCGACGACGAACTCGATGACGTATCGTTTAGGACCAATTCCCACTTGCCCGGTGCATAGTGGTATAGGTTGAGCTTTTTCCATAGACGTTGAATGTCGGTTCGGTCCTGAGCGTTCTCCGCTCGAAGCCGATTGATCTCCTTGAGCAGGCTTAGCGTTGACTCATGGCGGGGCATTAGACCGCCTTCGTTACTTGCTGCGGTGCCGTTTCACGTTGCCGTACGATTTTCCAAAGTCGCTGGATGTCTGTTCGATTTTGTGCCTGCTCTCGTCTCAACGCCTGCACCAGCTTCAGCAAGTCTTCTCGGTCCGGCACGATAGCCATGCTCAATACTCCGTTACAACCTGCCCCTCATCCACCAGTAGATTCCTCAGTCTCGCTGTCAGTGTCACCGTTTGGCCGCTCGCGTCAAGCGTGCTTTCCAGGATCTGCACCAATTGAAGCGCTCGGATCTTGAGGATGCGTTTCAAGGTCTCGACATCGGTTTGGAGAAATGCCGAGTAATCGCTACTGAATACGAGCGTCGTAACATCGTTGTCGAAGTCGTACTCTACGTCTGTTACGATTGCCTTCGCCGCTTCCCATCCCGTCGTCAAGCTGCTGCCGTTCTGATCGACCCCAGCGAAATTGATCAGCTTTTGTAACCGGATGAAGTCGTAGTCGATGCCTTGCAGCGTGCAGCCACCGGTATAGATGATATCCTTCGAGAACTCGTGGATCGACTCCGCCAGTTTTTCGAATTGAGCCTTGCGAGCGACGGTCGTTATCGGCGATCCCTTTTCATATCCTACCGCCAGCATCTCATCGTATCGTCTATCCTCTACCTGCATTCCAGCAACCGAGTACGTCGTGCCGTCATAGCCGATGGACGGGTAGCGAACTTCCAGCGGATCCCCAAAGTAAGCGTACACGAATCGAACAGAGTAAGGCAGTTTGTAGTCGCTCGGACCGTTGTACTGGTACACCGCTACCGGCGTTTCAATGATTCCATTTTGGTAGTCGATCTTGATCTGAGGCACCGTCCACCATTCCGCACCCGTCGAGTCCCACGTGGCTTGCAGTAGCGGCTCGCGGGTGATCCTCGACTGGTACGACACCCCGGCGACGTTGAACTGTGAGTCGGTTACAGCCAGCTCCTCAGGCAGTAGCCTCGATATCCGTCGTTTCGTCGCGTCGCTGATCTGCCACTTCTTTCCCGCATCCCCAATGCCAGCCGACGTTGGCCCGTTGGCCTCAAAGTTGGTCGCCTCGAATATGTCCCATTCCTCCGTAAGCCCGATAACCTCGCCGCTGAGCCCGCTTAGATCAGCTGTATAAACCGTCGTCGCCACCCACTGTCGTGGACCATAGATTCTCACAGCTGGCCAGCGGTCGCCAAGGTTTGCCTTGATGCCAAACGATAAGACCTTTTTTGACCCGCTGAAGTCGTTCAGCGTGAGCGTAACCTCGTCACCGTCTAGCGGCTTCACGAATCGCCACTGATTCTCGGTGGTCTGGTACCCTGGCACGAACAGGATTCGGTACTGAGGATAATATCCCAACAGCCGACTGAGTCCGCTACCGAGACGATCGCTCTCAAACACCATTTTCTCTTGCGGAATGAAATCCATCGGCGACAGGTCGGTAGCCTTGAATGCGTCCACACCTCCGCCGAGAGGTGCGGCCTGACAGTTGGTCAACAGTTCGTTGTAGGCATTGGTCATAATCGTCTCGATGATCTCGCCGACTGTCGAGTCGTGCGCATACTCGAACGCGTAGTCATCGTCGTTGTCAATCTTGGAGTTGAACACCAGCCTCGGAATGACGTTCGAGTCACCATGAGGACCGCTCATGATGGTGATCTCAGACTTCGCTCGAAACGTGACGTCTTGGCACACGTAGTCAATCTCATTCGACCCTTGAGGGACGATCTCCCAAACATGGCCAAGAAACAGCGGGCGATTGGGATGTTCTGAGTACGAGTCGTCTTCGAGCGCTATTAAGCTTCGGTACGGAATCGGCCTCGTATGGTGAGGCGCGTGAAGGCGAAACGTGAACGTCGCAGCGTCGTTGTACGATACCTTCAGCTTGGGCAAGCTAAAGCCTGTCGCCACCTGATCGAGCGTCGTTGTGAGGGATGTCGTCCCATATCGTACGATCATCGCCACGCGCCACCCCTACCATTGCGACGGGAATAAAAGCGCCCCGACCCTGATCTCTTGTAGTTCGACGCAACCACGGACGAAGCTACCACCGAGCCACATGGGCCGACCGTAGATGTCGAGTCCGCCAACCCAACCAGGGTTCTTACCCTCGGTGTCGCAGTTGCCGCCAGCGGTTGGTTTGTAGTTCGCGTCGACGCCTGGGGCCGAGGTGCCGTTATTATTTCCGCTTGCTGTCCCAGCCGTGATACCTGCCCATGACTGCGACGGGAACCGGGTGTCCCAATTCGTCGGCGTGTTCGTTCGTCGGTAGTAGCTGTTCTCTGTCGTCCAGGATCCGCCCGTCGCACCAAGGACGAAACTCCCTTGGGATGTCGAAGCGTCGAAGATGATATTGGTCAGCGATCCGGCCATATTCGCATGAGCGTTGAGGTTGAATGCCACCACTGGGTTTGCCGCGAGGAAATAGACATTACCGATCGTCAACACCGAAGCCGCCGACGGGTTAGCCGCCGAGGGGTTGAGTGCGTTGTTCGCCCCTTGCGATTGAATCAAACATCCCCAGATCTCCGAGCTACGTCGGAAGTCAGTAGCATCGCAAGACGAGTTTGCCGAAGCGCGGAAGATACCGCCCTGATGCGTCGCAAAAGACCCGGTAATTTGATTCTGCAGGAACCGAATTCCAGTCGCGACTTTTTGAAGCATTCGCGATCCGGTGGTGTGGTGCCGGAAAGCGTTGATCTTCAAAGCCTCAAAGTTGCAGAACAGAGCGGTCTCTGCCGGGAATCCGCTGTCCATCGCGATTCCATCGGAATTCGTGATGTCTGCCGCGAGAGCCTTGCAGTAGGAAAAGAAAATCTTGCTCGAACCATCCGGCGCAAATTTCGGTTGGTTACCATTGGCCGCATCGCTGAATGCACAGCCCCAGGAATGAATGATTGATCCGTTGTGCGAGGTAACAAGCTGGTCGTTCGCGTTTGGACCATTACCATTCACAGACAAACCGATCGCGTGCATCGTGATCGATTGACCGCCAGATGTCTGATCGGTGTCGAGAGAATCCTCGGTTGCATTCTCGACCGTTCCAAACGTCGCGTAGTTGACGATCGGAGATGTATAGGTGTTGCTCGACCGCATTGATAGACTGGCCGCTCCGACCGCTGCCGGACCAACGAGCGAGAAGTTGTGAATGTCCCACCGTCCGCCAAGATCGACCAATCCAGTTGCGACAGTGACGCCGGAATAATCAAATCGCAGTGACTCAAGCACCCACCGTTTACCGTCCGCGATGAGTGTGCCTTGGCCGAAGGACGCTCCGGTAATCACCGTGCTTGTCGTATCGCCCGCTGATCCGCGAATGCGGATATTACGCGCGAA
>WBZS01000627.1_pt1 | contig 39891 bp, 30 predicted proteins | sample 5204201 | NCBI WGS metagenome assembly WBZS01 (sample SAMN12344357, study PRJNA552823) | activated sludge metagenome | biome: Activated sludge suspended growth; feature: Nitrification reactor; material: Wastewater; isolation source: activated sludge from nitrification reactor of wastewater...
CGCATCGCGGTGGCGGCGGTGCGCTTGAGCTTGGCCTGGTCGATGACCTTGCCGGGCTGGCCGTCGCTGGCCTCGGTCAGGTGCTGGGCCAGGTTGATCGAGCCCAGGTTGCACACCGCGATCTCGGTGTCGCTGGTGTTGAGCGTGATCTCGGTGCACAGGTTGCTGGAATGGACTACGCCGACATGCTGCTGCGGGCTGCGCACGTTGCAGGCGTCCTTGAAGGTGATCCAGGGGTGCCCGGTCTCAAAAAGCATCGACAGCATCTTGCGCCACAAGTCCTTGGCCGCCATGCGCTTGAAGAGCTTGATCTCGCCGCTGTCGGCCTTTGCCTCGTAGGCACAGTAGGCGGCCTCGAAGTCGGCGCCGAACTTGTCGTGCAGGTCGGGGCAGGTGCTGGGCGAGAACAGCGTCCACTGGCCGCCTTCGAGCACCCGCTTCATGAACAGGTCGGGAATCCAGTTGGCGGTGTTCATGTCGTGCGTGCGCCGCCGGTCGTCGCCGGTGTTCTTGCGCAGCTCAAGAAACTCCTCGATGTCCAGGTGCCAGGTTTCCAGGTAGGCGCAGACCGCGCCCTTGCGCTTGCCGCCCTGGTTGACCGCCACCGCGGTGTCGTTGACCACCTTCAGGAACGGCACCACGCCCTGGCTCTTGCCGTTGGTGCCCTTGATGTAGCTGCCCAGCGCGCGCACGCGGGTCCAGTCGTTGCCCAGGCCGCCGGCAAACTTGCTCAGCAGCGCGTTTTCCTTCAGCGCCTCATAGATGCCGTCCAAGTCGTCGGCGACCGTGGTCAGGTAGCACGACGAGAGCTGCGAGCGCAGCGAGCCGGCGTTGAACAGCGTCGGCGTGCTGGACATGAAGTCAAACGACGACAGCACGTCGTAGAACTCGATGGCGCGCGCCTCGCGGTCGATCTCGTTGAGCGCCAGGCCCATCGCCACGCGCATGAAAAAGGCCTGCGGCAGTTCGATGCGCTGCTCGCCGACATGCAGGAAGTAGCGGTCGTACAGCGTTTGCAGGCCGAGGTAGTCGAACTGCATGTCGCGCCCGGCCTTTAGCGCCGCGCCCAGGCGCGCCAGGTCAAACTGCTGCAGCCGCGGGTCGAGCAGTTCGGCCTGCACGCCGCGCTTGATGAACTCGGGGAAGTACTCGGCATAGCGCGCCGCCATCGCCTGCTGCGCCACCTCGTCGCCAAGCACCTCGCGGCGGATGGTGTGCAGCAGCAGCCGCGCGGTGGCGCGGGTGTAGGCCGGGTCTTTTTCGATCAGCGTGCGCGCGGCCAGGATGGCCGCCTTGTGCACCTCGTCGATAGGCACGCCGTCGTACAGGTTGCGGCGCGCCTCGGCCAGGATGGGCTCGGCCTTGACGTCGGCGCCCAGGTCGGCGCAGGCCGACTCCACCAGCGCCGACAGCGCGGCCATGTCCAGCGGCACGCGCTGGCCGCGGTCGATGACGTGCAGCACCGCGGCCGGCGCCGCAGCGGCGCGTTGCTGGCCCTGGCGCGCACGCTCCTGCGCGCGCCGCTCGCGGTACAGCACATAGGCCCGCGCCACCTCGTGGTGGCCGCCGCGCATCAGGCCCAGTTCGGCCTGGTCCTGCACGTCTTCGATATGGAAGGTGCCGCCGCCGGGGCGCGAGCGCAGCAGCGCGCGCACCACGGTGTCGGTCAGCACGTCGACCGTCTCGCGCACGCTGGCCGAGGCCGCGCCCTGCGTGCCGTGCACCGCAAGAAAGGCCTTCATCAGCGCCACCGCAATCTTGTTCGGCTCGAAGGCCACCACCGAGCCGTTGCGGCGAATGATCTGGTAGCCGGCGAAGGCGCTGGCGCCGGTGGCGGCCACCGGGCCGTGCGCGGTCGGCGCGGCCGACGCGCCCGGGCTGCTGGTGACGGCTGTGTGCATGGATTCCCCTTCCTGGATGACGTGACGGGCACGGCGCGGCGCGGTTTTCAGGCGCCCTGCGCGTGCGGGTGGAGGTATTGCGGACCGCGCCGGCGCCGGCGCAGCGCTTCCGGCACCGGGTGCTGGCCCGGTCGTGCGGCTGATGAAAGCGGCGTGGCGCAACCGGGGTTGCGCCACGCGTGGGCTTTGGACGGCCGACTACGAACACTATATCTGGGGTCGGCAGAACGCCAAGCCACTACCGGTAGCGTGGGAGGGCCCGCATTCAGGGGTACCGGGCGCGACCGCTTGGCGGCCCGGCCGGCGCCGGCGCCAGTCGTGGTGCGCGCTGCCGACGGCTGGGTCAGCAGTGGCGCGGCCCGGCGCGCGATTTGGCCGTCTTGGCCGCGCCCTTGCTTGCGTTGGCGCTTGCCGGACCGTCCGGCGCCACGCTGCGCAGGCCGGGGGGCCAGTCCGGGTGCTGGCTTAAAAAATCCCAATCGAAACCGGCGCCGGGATCGGCCTTGCGCCCAGGCGCGATGTGTTCGTGGCCGACCACCTCGCGCAGCGGCAGCCGCCGCGCCAGCGCCGCCAGCAGCGGCCGCAAAACCGTGTATTGCACCGGTTCGAAGGGCTCGCCTTCCAGGCCTTCGAGCTCGATGCCGACCGACCAGTCGTTGCAGTTGTCGCGCCCGCGCCAGCTTGAGGCACCGGCGTGCCAGGCACGGCGCCCGACGTCGACAAATTGCAGCAGCACGCCGCTGCGGCGCAACAGGAAGTGCGCCGACACCTGCAGCCCGCGCAGCCGCTCGTAGTACGGGTGGGCGTCGCAGTCGAGGCAGTTGGTGAACAGTTGCTGCACCGCATGGCCGCGGTAATCGCCTGGCGGCAGGCTGATCGAATGCAGCACCACCAGCTCGACCGCCATGCCGTCCGGCCGTGGTCCGTGGTTGGGCGATGGGCAGGCCGTGGCGTGGCGCCACCAGCCAAGATGCCAGTCGGCGGACTCTGGCGCGGTCTCAGCCATCGCCGCGGGGGCTGGACTGGCCCGGTTCTGCCGAGTCACCGGCGTCGCCCGCCTCGTTGCCGTCGGCGGCGTCGGCACCGAAGCCGGCGGGCGTGCCGGCGCCGAGCTCAATGCCCAGCCGCGCCATGCGGTAGCGCATCTGGCGCAGCGTCAGCCCCAGCCGCGCGCCGGCGGCGGTGCGGTTGTTGCGGTACAGCGCCAGCGCATTGGCCAGGATGGCGCGCTCGACGTCATCCAGATGCGCGGCCAGATCCTGCGGCAATGCGGTCTCGGGGTCGGCCGTGGGCGGCGGCGGCGGCCCGGCATCGGCGGCGTGGGCCGCCGCCGGCGCCGCCGCAACGGCTTCGGCCGACTTGCTGCCGGCATTGGCGGCGTCGGCGGCGCCAGTGGCGCCAGTGGCGTCGCACGGCGCGGTCGCGGCGGTCGCTTCGGCCGCTTCATTCGCTTGCGCGGTGGCCACGTCGGGCAAACCCAGGTCGGCCGGCTCCAGCCACTCGCCGCTGGCCATGGTCACCGCGCGGTGCAGCAGGTTTTCCAGCTCACGCACGTTGCCGGCAAAGCGCTGCCCGGCCAGCGCCGCCTGCGCCGCCGCAGACAGCCGCGGCGCCGGGCTGACGCCGGCTTCGCGCGCAATGCGGTCCAGCACCGCGCTGCAGATCAGCGGCAGGTCGGCCAGCCGTTCGCGCAACGGCGGCAGCCGAAGCTGGATCACGTTGAGCCGGTAGAACAAGTCCTGCCGGAACTGGCCATGCTCGACCTCATGCGCCAGATCTTTGTGCGTCGCGCTGACGATGCGTACATTGACCGGCTGCTCGGCGGTCCCGCCCAGCGGCCGCACCGAGCGCTCCTGCACCGCGCGCAGCAGCTTGCTTTGCATGTTCAGCGGCAGGTCGCCGATCTCGTCGAGAAACAAGGTGCCGCCGTGCGCGGCCTGGAAGAAGCCGACGCGGTCTTCGGTGGCGCCGGTGAACGCGCCCTTGCGGCTGCCAAAGAACTCGGCCTCCAGCAGCGGCTCGGGAATGGCGCTGCAGTTGACCGCCACAAAGGGCTGCTCGGCGCGCGCGCTGACCTCGTGCACCGCGCGCGCCACCAGCTCTTTGCCGGTGCCCGATTCGCCCTGCACCAGCACCGGCGCCATGCCGCGCGCGACACGTTCGACCAGCGCGCGCAACTGCTGCATCGCTGCCGTCTGCCCGACCAGCGCGGCCAGCGCCGGGCGCGGCCGCGCGGCCGCCGCGCCGCCACGCGCCGACGTTGGGCGTGGCGTGGCGCTGGCGGTGTCGGCGGCGCCTGGCGCCGGAGGCCGGCCGAGCGCCGAGGCGACCACGGCTCGAAACTGGCGCAGGTCGACCGGTTTGGTCAGGTAGTCGAAGGCGCCGGCCTTCAGCGCCTCGACCGCGTTCTCGGCCGAGCCGTAGGCGGTGATGACGATGGTGCGTTCGCCGCGCCCGGCGGCGTCGAGCCGGTGCAGCAAGTCCATGCCGCTGCCGTCGGGCAGCCGCATGTCGGTGATCACCGCGTGGTAGTTCTGCTCCGTCAGGCGCCGCCAGGCGTCGTCGACCGACTCGGCGCAATCGACCTGGTAGCCCTCACGCAACAGCGCCAGCTCGTACAGCGTGCGCAGGTCGGGCTCATCGTCGACCACCAGCAGGTGAAAGGAATGGGTCGCGGACATGAAGGGTGCGGGTCAATTCTCTGCCGCGCCAGGCTGGCCGCCGCGTCAGCCGTGGTCCGCCGGCGCCGGCTGCAGCACGACGCGGAACACGTTGGCGTGCCGTTCGCCGGCCGCGGCGCGGCGGTAATCGATGCTGGCACCGTGGCGCGCGCACAACTGCCGGCAAATGTACAAGCCGAGCCCGCTGCCGCGGCTGCGCGTCGAAAAGAACGGCTCGAACAGGTGGCGCTCGGTGTCGCTGGCCATCGGCGCGCCGTCGCTGGCCACGGTCAGCCGCAGCGCCGTGCCGGGCGCTGGCGCGGCCACCACCTGCACCACGATCGCGCCCGGCTCGGCGCTGGCGTGGCGCTCGGCGTTGTCAAGCAGGTTGACCAGCACGCGGCGCAGGTCGTCGTCGTCAAAGTACGCCGGCAGCGCCGCGTCGGGCAAGGACAAGCTCAGCCGCGCGGCGTGGCCCGGCGCTGCGCCGGCCGCTGCTGCCGCCCCGCGCAGCCAGTCGTCGCAGATGCGTGCCACGCCGGCGCGCAAATCCAGCGTGGCGTGGCGCGGGGCGGGCAGCGCGGCCAGCGTCAGCACGTCGTCGACGATGCGGCCCAGCCGCGCGGCGTTGTCGGCAACGATGCCCGCCAGCCGTTGCTGCGTTGGCGGCAAGGCGTCCTCGCGCAGCAGCGCGTTGGCCTGCGCAATCGCCGCCAGCGGGTTGCGGATTTCGTGCGCGATGGCCGCCGACATGCGCCCCATCGCCGCCAGCCGGTCATGGCGCTGGCGCGCCTGCACCAGCCGCATGTCTTCGATGAACAGCACGCAGATGTCCTCCAGCGCCAGCCCGTCGACTGCCTGGCGGCGGGTGAAGCGCGCGCGCACCTGCACCGCGCGCGGCTCGCCCTCGGCCAGCGTCAGCACCAGCTCACGGGCATCGTCCGGCCAGGCGCCGTGGACGTAGGCCAGGTGCAGCGCGTCGGCCAGCGGTGCCAGGCCGCTGACCCCGCCCAGCGCCAGCGGAACCTGCGCCGCCGCCGACACGCCCAACAGCTTGCGTGCCGCCGGGTTCAGCGTGCGGATGCCGCCGTGGCGGTCGACCACCAGCACGCCCTCGGCCATCTCCTCGATCACCAGCCGGTTCAACTGCGTCTGCTGGCGCGCCAGCGCCAGGTGGCTGCGCGCGCTGCGCTCCTCGCCGGCCAGGCGTTGCGCCACCTCGCTGGCCAGCAGCGTGATGACGAACATGCCGGCGCCGGCCAGCCCGGCCTGGTTCAACGACTGCACCGCGTCGCCACGCGTGCCGCCGAACAGCCACTGCCCGCCCAGCAGCACCAGCACCAGCGCCGCGGTGGTGGCCAGCGCGATGCGCCGGTGGGTGAGCACGCCGGCCATCAGCACCGGCAACACCATCAGCGCGGTGTAGTTGAACTGGCCGGCCGGGTCGATCAGCCGCAGCAGTGAAAACGCCACCGCGTCGGCGGCTATGGTCCAGGCCCACTGTTGCAGCGTGAGCTGGTTGGCGGCCTGGCGCGTCGCCGGCTCGGCCTTGCGCAGCATCCACAGCGACAACGTCTGCGCCGCATACAGCACCGCCACGCCAAGCACCGCCGGTGGCGTGTGGCCGCCAGCAAAAGCCGCGCTGACCGGCGCCAGCAACAGCGCGGCGGCCAGCACCATGCGGCCGAGCACGTAGACGCGCAGGATGCGCGGCAGCGCGGCGCCGTCGTCCGAGGCCACCAGGCGCCGCGCCTGGCGCGCCAGGTAGCGCGACTGGGTGCTTGGCGCGCCGTCGTCCGCCGTCGACTCGGGTGACGACGGCAGCGCCTCGTCATCGTCGCGCCAGGCGCTGAACTCCGAGCCGCCATCGGCCGAGCGCGGTGGTCGGCGGCGGTCGCCGCGGCGCCGGTCGCTTTGCCGGCGATCGGCTTCGCGGCGGTCGCTGCTCATCCGGCGCGCGGTCCGGCCAGGCGGTGCGCGGCGCTGCAATAGGCGTGTGCGCCGTCGCGCAACGCCTCGGCCGCCGGCAGGTGCACGCCGCAGTGGGCGCAGGTCAGCATGGGCTGCGGCGCCGGGCCGGCGGCCGGCGGCGGGCGGCGGCCGATGCGGCGGCGCGTCGACAACAGCAGCGCGACCACGCCAACGACCAGCAACAACAGCATCAATTTAGACATTGGGAAAACGATCCGCGGGGGCCAAGGCAAGCAGTGCTTGACTACACCGCCGCGCGGCCCAGTACGACCTCGAACACAAAGCGCGAGCCGACATAGGCCAGCAGCAGCAGCAGCGCGCCGGCGTACAGCCAGCGCGTCGCGCGCCGGCCGCGCCAGCCGCGGCGCCAGCGGCCGACCAGCAGCGCGGCAAACACGCCCCAGGCCAGCAGCGAAAACACTGTCTTGTGGTCCCAGCGCCAGTGCGCCGCGGTCAGCACGCCGAGCAGCAGGGTCAGCGTCAGCACGCCGAAGCCGGCCTCGACAAAACGAAAGGTCAGCCGCTCCAGCCGCAGCAGCGGCAAGCCCATCGGCCCGGCGCCGGCGCGCGCCGCGGCAAGCCCGGCCACAGGCGCCGCCAGCCCGCCCGCGCCGGGCGTGGCCGGGCGCAGCCGGCGTTCGGCGGCGTCGAGCAAGCTGGCGTGCACCACCGCGGCGCCGAACAGCGCGTAGGCGGCCACGCCCAGCAACCAGTGCAGCGGCGCCCAGGCCGACGCGGCCGGCCGCGCCTCGCCCGGAAAACTCCACGCCAGCAACACTGCCAGCGCGCCGGCGCTGGCCAGCACCCGCCGCACCGCCGGCAGCGGCACGAAGCGGCTTTCCACCGTGTGCACCGCCAGCACCAGCCACACCGACAGCGACAACACCGGCCCGAAGCCCAACCGCGCGCCCGCCACGCTGCCGCCTATGCCACCGATGTCCAGCACCAGCAGCGCGGCGTGCAGCGCCCAACCCAGCAGCAGCGCGGCCGCCGGCTGGCGGCTGGACGCTTCGCGCCCGGTCAGCGCGGCAACCGCATAGGCCAGCGCCGCCGCCACCGCCAGGGCCAGCGGCGCCGCGCCCAGGTGGGCGGCGCTCGCGGCGGGGGCGGACGATAGAATCATCGCGGACAGTTTACGTTCGCGTCCCCGGCGCGCGCCGGGCACGCAACGGCGCGGACCCAGGCCTGCGGCGCTGGCTTGCCACACTACCGCGCGCAACGCCAACCCACCGGCCCGTGCCGGCTCCCCGCGCGGGTGGTGGACACCGGCCCCGCGCTTGCCTTCCCCCTCCACCTGACGCGCTGCAAGCCATGGCTTCCACCCTTTCCGATCGCCTGTCGCGGCTGGTCAAGACCATGCGCGGCCAGGCCCGCATCACCGAAGACAACGTGCAGGACATGCTGCGCGAGGTGCGCATGGCGCTGCTGGAGGCCGACGTCGCGCTGCCGGTGGTGCGCGACTTCATTGCCCGCGTCAAGGCCAAGGCGCTGGGGCAGGAGGTGGTCGGCTCGCTGAACCCGGGGCAGGCGCTGGTCGGCATCGTGCACAAGGAGCTGGCGGCGACGATGGGCGAGGGCGTGGCCGACCTCAACCTGGCCGCGCAGCCGCCGGCGGTGATTCTGATGGCCGGCCTGCAGGGCTCGGGCAAAACCACCACCACCGCCAAGCTGGCCAAGCATTTGATCGAGCGGCGCAAGAAAAAAGTGCTCACCGTCTCGGCCGACGTTTACCGCCCGGCGGCGATCGAGCAGTTGAAGACCGTCACCCGGCAGGCCGGCGCGCAGTGGTTCGAGTCCACGGCCGAGCAAAAGCCGCGCGACATCGCGCTGGCGGCGATCGACCACGCGCGGCGGCACTACTTCGACGTGCTGCTGGTCGACACCGCCGGCCGGCTGGCGATCGACGAGGCGTTGATGGCCGAGATCCGCGACCTGCACGCCACGCTGGCCCCGGTGGAAACGCTGTTCGTCGTCGACGCCATGCAGGGCCAGGACGCGGTCAACACCGCGCGCGCCTTCAAGGAGGCGTTGCCGCTGACCGGCATCGTGCTGACCAAGCTCGACGGCGATTCGCGCGGCGGCGCGGCGCTGTCGGTGCGCAGCATCACCGGCGCGCCGATCAAGTTCGCCGGCGTGTCGGAAAAAATCGACGGGCTGGAGGTGTTCGACGCCGAGCGCCACGCCGGCCGCGTGCTGGGCATGGGCGACATCGTCGCGCTGGTTGAGCAGGTGCAGCAAAACGTCGACCTGGGCGCGGCGCAAAAGCTGGCCGAGAAGGTCAAGGCCGGCGACAGCTTCGACCTGAACGACTTTTTGTCGCAGATCGGCCAGATGCGCAAGATGGGCGGGCTGTCGGGGCTGATCGACAAGCTGCCCAGCCAGCTCACCGCCAAGGCCGGCGCGGTCGACATGGACCGCGCCGAGCGCGAGGTGCGCCGCATGGAAGGCATCATCTGCTCGATGACGCCGACCGAGCGGCGCAAGCCCGAACTGATCAAGGCCAGCCGCAAACGCCGCATCGCGCTCGGTTCTGGCGTGCAGGTGCAGGAGGTCAACCGCCTGCTCAACCAGTTCGAGCAGATGCGCGACATGATGAAGAAGATGAAGGGCGGCGGCCTGATGAAGATGATGCGCCGCATGGGCGGCATGGGTGGAATGGGTGGAATGGGTGGCATGGGTGGCCCCGGTGGCATCGGTGGGTTGATGCGCTGATCCGTCGCCCGGGGGACAAAAACCCCTCGCCCAGGGGTGGCGTGGTAGTTGCAGGCTGTTGAAGAATTCACGCCTGGCGCCCGCCCGGGCGCTCAAGGTCTGCCATGGCTGTCGTGCGGCCCCTTCATTCACCATTCAAAGCGTCGAAAAGCGGCCATGAACCGGCCAATTCCAAGAACGTGCCCAAGAACTTGCGCGCCGCGTCGGGCGCGGCGCATTTCCCTGGTGCTGGGCCTGCTGCTGGCGCTGGTCGGCCACGGGGCCCAGGCCGCCGAGGCCGAAGACGATGTCTCGCCCAGCCTGCTGGCCGCCGCGGTGCTGGCCGAGGTCAACGCCTTTCGCAGCCTGCACGGCCTGAAGCCCTGGCAGGCTGACCCGGCGCTGGGGCGGCTGGCGCAGGTCCACAGCGGGCATCTGGTCGGCTGGCGCCGGCTGTCGCACGACGGCTTCATGCAGCGCTTTGACGCCAGTGGCCGCAACACCTGCGTTGAAAACCTGGCACGCGGTTTTCGTGACCCGTCGACCATGCTGCAGGCCTGGCTGGCCTCGCCCGCCCACGCGCGCAACCTGCTCGACAGCCAGCCCACGCATGTTGGGCTGGGCGATGTGCGCGGCTATGTGACGCTGCTGGCGTGCACCGCGGCGCCGGCCAATTTCGCGCTGCGCGGCGCCGAACAGGTGGCACAGCGCTGAACTGAACGCGCCGCGCTCAGCTCAGTTCAGCTCAGCAAGGCCTGCGCGAACTCGCGCGCGCTGAAGGTCTGCAAGTCTTCCAGTTGCTCGCCGACGCCGACAAAGTACACCGGCACCGGCCGTTCGCGCGCAATCGCCGCCAGCACGCCGCCCTTGGCGGTGCCGTCGAGCTTGGTGACGATCAACCCGCTCAGGCCCAGCGCGTCGTCGAACGACTTGACCTGCGCCAGCGCGTTCTGCCCGGTGTTGCCGTCGACCACCAGCAGCACCTCGTGCGGCGCGCCGTGGTCGGCCTTGGCGATCACGCGCTTGATTTTTTTCAGCTCTTCCATCAGGTGCAGCTGGGTCGGCAGGCGGCCGGCGGTGTCGGCGATCACCACGTCGCGCTGGCGCGCCTTGCCGGCGCTCACCGCGTCAAAAGCCACCGCCGCCGGGTCGGCGCCCTGCTGGCTGATGATCTCGACCCGGTTGCGGTCGGCCCACACCGCCAACTGCTCGCGCGCCGCGGCGCGAAAGGTGTCGGCCGCGGCCAGCAGCACGCGCTGGTCGGACGCGGCCAGGTGCCGCGTCAGCTTGCCGATGCTGGTGGTCTTGCCGGCGCCGTTTACGCCGACCACCATCATCACCGTCGGCTGGTGACGGCCGACTTCAAGCGGCTTTTCCAGCGGCGCCAGCAGCTCGGCCAGCGCATCGGTCAGCAGCCCCTTGACCGCCGCCGCGTCCGTGGCCTTGGCCTCCTTGACGCGGCGCTTCAAGTCCTGCAACAGAAACTCGGTGGCCTTGATGCCAGCGTCGGCCATCAGCAGCGCGGCCTCCAGTTCCTCGTACAGCGCGTCGTCTATGCGCGCGCCGACAAACACCAGCGCAATGCTTTGCCCGGTCTTGCGCAGGCCGCTGCGCAGCTTGCTGACCCAGCCTTGACGCGCGGCCGCCGTGGTGGCATCAGCGGCGGGGTCGCTGCCGGCAGCGGCGTCAGCGTCGGCGCTGGGTTGTGGCGCCGGATGGTCGTCGGCCGCCGCCGGCCCGAACGCGGTAGGGCCCATCTTGGCCGGCGGTGCGGCCCCGCTTTCGTTTGAATGGTGATCGGCCGGCGCCAGCGCGTCGGCCGCCGGCGCCGCGACGGCGTCATCGCCCGCGCCACCCAGGCCGAGCTTGCCTATCGCCTGCCGCCACCATGAGCCGCCTTCGGCCGCATCCGCGGCACTCGCCGCATCCGCCATGGCCGCATCGGCGGCCGGCAAAGGCGCGTCGGCGGCAATTGCCGCAACGCTTGGCTCGGGCGCCGGCGCCACGGGGTCGGCCACCGGCTCGGTGGACGATGGCGAGGCCTTTTTCTTGAAGAAGCTGAACATCGGTGGCGGGTGCGCGGCCGCGCCGCGGTACACGGTCAAAAGCTGATGAACCCGGCGCCGCGGGGCGCCAATGGCAGCCGCCGGCGGCGATTGCCTGCCGCAACCGCCTGCATATAATGGCGGGCTCTAGGCGCTTTAGCTCAGTCGGTTAGAGCGACGGAATCATAATCCGCAGGTCCGGGGTTCGAGTCCCTGAAGCGCCACCAGACAGCAAATGCCCCGTAGGCTCAACGGCTTACGGGGCTTTTTTTCGACCACCGGGGGCCCGGCCGCTGCGCCTGCGCGGCGCGTTGCCGGCTGCCGCGCCGCGGCGTGATTCAGGCAAGGTGGGCGACTCGGCGATGGGATGATCGACGCCCTGACCCCCACTGGCCCATCCTGCGTATGCTGCCCTTGCCTGTACCCCGTCGCCAACGCCACGCCTTGGCAACCCGTCAACGGCCCGGCCCGGCGTTTGGCCGCTGGGCCGGTGGCGTGCTGCTGTGCCTGCTGGCGGCGCCGCTGGCGGCGCAAAGCCTGGTCGACCTGGCGCAGCGCGCGCTGGCGGCCGATCCGGCGGTGGCGGCTGCGGCGGCGCAGTTGCGCGCAGCCGAGCAGCGCGTGGTCCAGGCGCGCGCCGGCTTTGGCCCGAATGCGGCGTTGACCGGCAACTTCACCGACTCGCGCTACCGCGAGGCGCCCGAGTTCGACCTGCGGCCGCTGCGCAGCAAGCAGGCGGCGCTGCAGGTCAACCAGCCGCTGTGGCGCGGCACGCTGTGGCCGGCGCTGGACGCCGCGCAGGCGCAGCAGCGCCAGGCGCAGGCGCTGCGGGCGCAGGCCGAGACCGAGGCCATGCAGCGCTTTGTCGAGGCCGCCTTTGACGTGTTGAAAGCGCGCGACGTATGGTGGCACGCGCACGCCCAGCGCACCGCTGCCGCCGAGCAGTTGCTGGTGGCGCGCCGCGCGCACCAGATCGGCACCGCGCCGCTGACCGACGTGTACGACGCCCAGGCGCGCGCCGACATGGCCGCGGCCACCGTGCTGGCCACTGAAACCGACTTGACGCTGCGCCGCCAGGTGCTGGCCGAGCTGGCCGGGGCCGACGCCCAGCGGCTGGTCGAGCGCGGGCTGGACGGCGCGCGGCTGCCGGCGCTGGCGCCGCAATCGTTGCCGCAGTGGCTGTTTGACGCGGCCACCGCCAACCCGCAGGTGCAACAGGCCGAGCTGGCGCTGGCCGCGGCCGAGGCCGAAGTGCGCAAGGCCTGGCTCGGCCATGCGCCGACGGCCGACTTGAACTGGACCTACACCCGGTCGTCCGACAACGGCACCGTGACCACGCTGTTTCCGCGCAGCGGCAACACCTCGGCGATTGGCGTGAGCGTCAACATTCCACTGTTTGCCAGCGGGGCGACGCAGGCCAGGGTGCACGAAAGCGTGGCCCAGCGCGACAAGGCGCTGGCCGATCTGGACGCCGCGCGGCGCACTGTCGCACTGGCGGTGCGGCAGGCCTTTGCCAGCGTCCAGTCGGCCGCCGCGCAGGTCGGCGGCCTGGAAACCGCGCTGCGTTCGCAGGAGGCGGCGCTGCGCGCCAACCGCCGCGCCTACCAGGTCGGAACCAAGGTCAATTTCGAGGTGCTGGACGCGCAAAGCCGGCTCTACGAGGTGCGGCGCGACTTGTCACGCGCGCGCAACGAGGCCTGGTCGGCCTATCTGAAACTGAAGTCGCAGGCCGGCCAGCTCGACGCCAACGCGCTCGCCGAACTGGACGCGCAACTGCAGGTCATGCCGCCGCCCGAACTGCTGCTGCCGCAGCGTAGCCGGCGCTGATCTCGCCAACCTTGCCCGGCGTCGCGCGCCGTCGGCGCTGCGCTACCGTAGCGACCAACGCCACGCCCCGCGCGCCACCCCATGTCCACCGCCGCCTTGACTTCGCCCACCGCCGCGCCCGCCGCGGCGCTGGCGGCGCCTGGCGTGGGGCCCTGGCAGCGCCTGCTGGCGGTCGATGTCGAGACCGATCCGGCGCATGGCATGCGCATTTTCAGAATTGGGGCGCTGCGCAGCGATGGCCAGGCGTCGGTCGACCTGGCGCCGCGCGGCCTGCCGGCGGGCGCGGTGGCGGCGGCGCTGGACCGGCTGGCCGATGGCGCGCAGGTGCTGGTCGGCCACCACCTGCGTGGCCACGACCGGCCCGAGTTGGCGCGGCAGTTTCCGGGGCTGCGGCTGCTGGAGCTGCCGGTGCTCGACACCCTGGAGCTTTCGGCGTTCGCCTTCCCGACCCACCCGTACCACCGGCTGGTCAAGGGCTACAAGCTGCTGTCGGACAGCCACAACGACCCGGTCAAGGACGCGCGGCTGGCCTTGTCGCTGTTGGCCGACGAGGTCAAGGCGCTGTCCGACATGCAGCGCCGCGACCCGCCGTGGCTGGCGCTGCTGCACCACCTGACGCAAGGCGACCGCGTCCTCGACAGCTTGCTCGCCACACTGCGCGGCGCGCCGGCGGTCCCGGCGGCGCAGGCGCAGGCCATCGCCATCGACCGCTTCGCGCCGCTGTGCTGCGCGGTCGCGCTGCGCCAACTGGCCGCAAGCGGCTTTGGCGCCGACCACGGGCAACGCCTGGCCGCGGCCTATGCGCTGGGCTGGGTGCGGGTGGCCGGTGGCAATTCGGTGCTGCCGGCCTGGGTTCACCATGCGCACCCGGCGGTGCGCACGCGGGTGGCCGAATTGCGCGAGCGCGACTGCGCCGACCCGGGCTGCGCCTATTGCAGCCAGCAGCACCGCCCCGAGGCCTTGCTGCAGCGCTGGTTCGACAAGCCGGGCTTTCGTGCCACGCCGGCGGCGGCCGACGGTGGCTCGCTGCAGCGCGCGATCGTGGTCGCCGCGCTGCAGCGGCAAAGCCTGCTGGCGGTGCTGCCCACCGGCGGCGGCAAGTCGATTTGCTACCAGTTGCCGGCGCTGGCGCGTTATTGGCGCAGCGGGCAGTTGACGGTCATCGTCTCGCCGCTGCAGTCGCTGATGAAGGACCAGGTCGACAACCTGGTGGCCGCCGGCATCCACAGCGCGGTGGCCATCAACGGCCTGCTCACTTCGCTGGAGCGGCGCGCCGCGCTGGATAAGGTGCGGCTGGGCGACGCCGGCATCGTGCTGGTCTCGCCCGAGCAGTTCCGCAGCCGCAGCTTTGCCGAGGCGATTGCCCAGCGCGAGATCGCCACCTGGGTGTTCGACGAGGCGCACTGCCTGTCGAAGTGGGGCCACGACTTCCGCACCGACTACCTGTACGTGGCGCGCTTCATCGCCGAGCACTTCGGTCACCAGGCCGCGTCGGTCGCCTGTTATACCGCCACCGCCAAGCCCGAGGTGATCGCCGACCTGTGCGCGCACTTCCAGCAGCAGCTTGGCATCACGCTGCAGCGCTTTCTGGGCGGCCACGAGCGCGCCAACCTGTCGTATGCGGTGCTGGCCGCGGCGCAGGCCGACAAGCCGCAGCGCATCGTCGAGCTGCTGCGCGCCGAGCTGGCCGGCGGCGGCGCGGCGGTCATCTTCTGCGCCACGCGCCGCACCGCGCAAACCCTGGCCGAGCTGGTCAGCGGCGCCGGCATCGCCTGCGGCTGCTTTCACGGCGGGCTGACGCCGGAGCAGAAAAAAGACATCCAGGAGCGCTTTCTCGGCGGTGGGCTGACGGTCATCGCCGCCACCAACGCCTTTGGCATGGGCGTGGACAAGCCCGACATTCGGCTGGTGGTGCATGCCGACATTCCCGGCTCGCTGGAAAACTACCTGCAGGAGGCCGGCCGCGCCGGGCGCGACGGGCACAGCGCGCGCTGCGTGCTGCTGTTCGACGAGGCCGACGTCGAGACCCAGTTCCGCCTGGCGGCGCTGTCGCAACTGACGCCGCGCGACTTCAACGGGCTGCTCAAGGGGCTGCGCGCGCGCGTCAAGCGGCTGCGCAGCGACGACATCGTGGTCTCGGCGCGCGAGCTGCTGCTCGACGCCGAGGACACCGGCATCGACGGCGATCGCGCCGACGCCGGCACCAAGGTCACCACTGCCATCGCCTGGCTGGAGCGCAGCGGCTACCTGCGGCGCGAGGAGAACGCCACCCGCGTCTACCCGACCAGCCTGCGCGTGCCGTCGCTGGTCGAGGCCATGAAGCGGCTGCTGGCCGCCGACTTGGTCAGCGCGGTGCGCAAGCGGCTGTTCAAGGTGGCGCGGGCGCTGTTTCGCAGCGTCGGGCCGACCGGCATGAGCACCGACGACCTGATGCTCGAAGCCGGCAGTCGCGCCCGACGAGTGTTTTCGCTCGCTGCACGCGCTGGAGCAGTTGGGCATTCTGGCCAACGACCTGGGCCTCACGGTGCGCGTGGCCAAGGGCGTGGTCGGCGCGTCGGCCCAGGCGCTGGCGCACCTGGCGGCGATGGAGGAGCAACTCATCGCGCTGCTGCGCGAGCAAGCCCCCGATGCCGACGCCGGCAGCGCGCCGCAGCAGCTGTCGGTGCGCGCGGTGTGTACCGCGCTGCGCCGGCGCATGGCGCTGCCCGATGGCGACCAGCGCGTCAGCCCGGCGGCGCTGCGCAACTGCCTGCGCTCGATGGCCGAGAACTTTGGCAGCCAGCAAGGCAAGCGCCGCATGCTGCAACTGCGCGGGCTGGGCCCCGATGCGCTGCAGGTGGTGCTGCAGCGGCCGTGGTCGCAGGTGCGCGAGATCTGCGAGCGGCGCCGCGCGGTGGCGCGGGTGGTGCTGGAGCGCTTGCTGCACGCGCTGCCCGACGGCGCGCGCAACGCCAGCCTGATCGTCGAATGCAAGGCGCAGGAATTGCTGGACGCGATGGCCGCCGACCTGGACTTGCGTGCCACGCTCAAGGAGCCGGCGCTGGCGCTGGAGCACGCGCTGCTGTACCTGCACGAAAACCGCGTCATTGAGCTGGACAAGGGCCGCAGCGTGTTCCGCTCGGCGATGACGCTGAAGACCGACCCGCAGGCGCTCAAGCGCCGCTTCAACGCGGCCGACTTCGCGCCGCTGCAGCAGCACTACCGTGAGCGCACGCTGCAAACCCACGTCATGCACGAGTACGCGCGGCTGGGCGCGACCAACCCGCGCCGCGCCCAGGCGCTGGTGCAGGCTTACTTCAGCGCCGGCCGCAGCGCCTTCCTGCGCGAGTTCTTCCGCGGCCGCGCCGACCTGCTGGAGCTGGCCACCACCGACGAGTCGTTCCGGCGCATCGTCGACGACCTGAACCACCCGGTGCAGCAGGCGCTGGTGGAGGCGTCCGAGCGCGGCAACCAGCTCGTGCTGGCCGGCCCGGGCTCGGGCAAGACGCGGGTCATCGTGCACCGCATCGCCTACCTGCTGCGGGTGCGCCGGGTGGCCGCGCAACGCATCATCGCGCTGGCCTACAACCGCAAGGCGGCGGCGCAACTGCGCCAGCGGCTGCTGGCGCTGGCCGGTGACGACGCCCGCGCGGTGACCGTGCTGACCTACCACGCGCTGGCGCTGCGGCTGACCGGCACCAGCCTGGCCGCGGCGCAGGGCGGCGGGCAGGCGGTTGATTTCACCAAGCTGCTGCAGGACGCGGTCGACCTGCTCGACGGCAAGACCGACGGCGTGGCCGCCGCCGACGAGTGGCGCGACCGGCTGCTGCAGCGCTACGAGTACATCTTTGTCGACGAGTACCAGGACGTCAACGCCGCGCAGTACGCGCTGATCAGCGCGCTGGCCGGCCGCCAGCGTGCCGACCCGACCAGCAAGCTCAGCGTGATGGCGGTCGGTGACGATGACCAGAACATCTACGCCTTCAACGGCGCGAACGTCGAATTCATCCGCCGCTTCCAGGCCGACTACGACGGCGCGGTGACCTACCTGGTCGAAAACTTCCGCTCCACCCAGCACATCATCAGCGCGGCCAACCACGTCGTGCAGCGCTGCGCGCAGCGCATGAAGATCGACCACCCGATACGCATCAACGCGGGCCGTGCCAGCGACCCGGCCGGCGGCGACTGGGGCCAGCGCCAGGCCGACCTAGGCCGGGTGCAGTTGTTGACCACGCCATCGGACGCCAACCGCCAGGCCCAGGTGGTCGGGCAGGAAATTCATCGGCTGCTGCAAGGCGACCCGGCGGCCACGCCGGGTGACATCGCGGTGCTGTCGCGCCGGCACGCCGCGCTGCACCCGCTGCGCGCGCTGTGCGAGGCGCAGGGACTGCGCTGCGAACACCTGGGCGCCGACGCCGCGCGCGCCCAGATCAACCTGATGCACAGCCGCGAGGGCGACCGGCTGGCGCAACTGCTGGCCACGCGCCGCCAGCGCCTGCTGCGGCTGGCCGCGCTGCAGCGCTGGTTGCGCCGCCAGCAGTGCACCGAGGGCGGCAACCCATGGTGGGACGACCTGGCCGCGGTGCTGGCCGAGCATGCGCAAGGCTGCGCGACCGAGCGCACCAGCGCCGCCGAGGTGCTGGATGCGCTGTACGACGCGGCGCACGAGTTCGAGCGCAGCGGCCACCCGCTGGCGCTCAAGCTGATGACCGCGCACGCCGCCAAGGGGCTGGAGTTCGCCCACGTCATCGTGCTCGACTGTGGCGACTGGGCGCTGGACAACGACGCCGACCGCCGCCTGCTTTACGTGGCCATGACCCGCGCCCGCCAAAGCCTGACCCTGTGCCGCGCCGAAGACCGCGCCAACCCCTACCTGATGGACCTGGCCACGCTGAGCGCGGTGCAGCCGCGGTGGCCGCAGTCGCGGCCCGAGCCACAGCCGGCGCTGGACGTGCACTACCACGGGCTGGGCCCGCGCGACGTGGTGTTGAGCTTTGTCGGCAGTTGCGCGCCCGAGGCGCCCATCCACCGCCACATCGCCGCGCTGCGTGCCGGCGACACCATTTACATGCGTGGCCGCGAACTGCGCAGCGCCGCCGGCCACTGCCTGGGCCGGCTGGCGGCGGCCGCGCCCGACCTGGGCAACGCCGAGCGCAGCGCGCTGGTGACCGCCATCCTGGTGCGCCGGCGCGAGATGGAGGCCGAGGAATTTCACGACCGCGTGCGCTGCGCGCGCTGGGAGGTGGTGCTGGCCGAGGTCAAGCTCGGGCAGCCGGACGGCACGCGCTGAGCGTTGCGCGACGCAGCGACGCCGCGCATGAAGTCCACAATGCAGCGCGTGCCCGCGTCACTCGTCTAGGGACTAACCCTTGCGGCAACGGCTGTCAGGCGGACGTTGTCGCCACTGATTAACGTGGCGGGCACCTGGAGGAGGTGTGCCATGGACATCAGCGGATCGGGCTTCTGGATCGCGTTGCTGCAAATCATCGGCGTCAACATCGTGCTGTCGGGCGACAACGCGGTGGTGCTGGCGCTGGCGGCGCGCGGATTGCCTCAGAAACAGCAAAAGCGCGCCATCGCCTGGGGCAGCGGCGCGGCGGTGGTGATGCGCATCGTGCTCACCATCATTGCGGTCGAGGCGTTGCGGCTGCCGGGGCTCAAGCTCGTCGGCGCCGCGCTGCTGTTCTGGATCGCGGTCAAGCTGCTGCTGCCCGAAGACCACGACGAGGCCGCCGGACCGTCCAGTCAAGGCATAGGCGCGGCGATTCGCACCATCTTGCTCGCCGACCTGGTGATGAGCCTGGACAACGTGCTGGCGGTGGCCGCTGCCGCCAAGGGCAGCACCGTGCTGCTGGTCATCGGCCTGGCGATCTCCATCCCCATCGTGGTCTTCGCGAGCCAGTTGCTGCTGCAATTGATGGACCGCTTCCCGGTCATCATCACCATCGGCGCCGGCTTGCTGGGCTGGGTGGCGGGCGAGATGCTGGCCACCGAGCCGCTGCTCAGTGGCTGGTTCGGTGCGCACGCCACGCTGGCGCATGCGCTGCCCATCGTCGGCGCGGTGGCGGTGGTGGGTATTGGCAAGCTGGTGATGCGCAACCGCGTCATCGAACACGCCGCGCAGCACCCGGTGGTGGCGCCGGCCGACGGCGCGGTCGGCAGCGTGATGGTGGCGGTTGACGGCTCGCCTGGCGCGGCGCAGGCCCTGCAGGCCGCGCTGCGGCTGCGCAAGCAGTTTGTCGGCGGCGACCAGATGGCGCTGCACCTGGTCAACGTGCAGCGCTCTGTGCCGCATATGGCGGCCAAGATGCTTGACGCACAGGCGCTGCAGAGCTACCACAAGGAAGGCGCCGACAAGGCCCTGGCGCCGGCGCAGCAGAGTCTGCGCGACGCCGGCCTGACCTGGACCGAGCACCGCCTGGTCGGCGAGCCCGGCGCGGAAATCGCCGCGCTGGCGGCCACACTGGGTTGCGGCCTGATCGTGATGGGAAGCCGCGGCCTGGGCACGAACACCGGCGCCATGCTCGGCTCGGCCACCGCCAGCACGCTGCAGCACGCGCGTGTTCCGGTGGTGGTGGTGTCCTGATCCGGACAAGCGCCACGGCCGGGCGAAGATAAGGCCGGGCGGGCGGTAGACCCCGACCGCCACCGCCCAACCGCGCGCGCCAGCGGTCACCCGCCTGTGGGCTGGCCTCGGCCACCCGATGCCGCGCCCCGGCCGCCGGGTCATCACTTTTCTGGACATCCGCCGCGCGCGCCGTCCGCAGCGCAGCGTAGGCAGCGCGTTGCCGCTTGAAGGCGCCCCGGATACGGTTGCGCCATGCGGCCCGCGGTGCCTGACGGCGGGTTGTTGTTTACCGCATTGGCGGGGACATCGGCAGGCGCGACGGCGTGTGGGGAACAACGTGAAACACCAGCGGACGAGGAAACGGGTCTTGGTCACCGGCGGCGCGGGCTTTCTGGGCTCGCACCTGTGTGATCGCTTGATCGCCGACGGCGACGAGGTGCTGTGCGTCGACAACTTCTTTACCGGCGCGCGCGGCAACGTCGAGCACCTGCTCGGCCACCCGCACTTCGAATTGATGCGCCACGACGTGACCTTTCCGTTGTACGTTGAGGTCGACGCGATCTACAACCTGGCCTGCCCGGCTTCACCGGTGCATTACCAGCACGACCCGGTGCAAACCACCAAAACCAGCGTGCACGGCGCGATCAACATGCTCGGGCTGGCCAAGCGGCTGCGCGCGCGCATCCTGCAGGCCTCGACCAGCGAGGTCTACGGCGATCCGGCGCAGCACCCGCAGCGCGAGGACTACTGGGGCCATGTCAACCCGATCGGCGAGCGCGCCTGCTACGACGAGGGCAAACGCTGCGCCGAGACGCTGTTCTTCGACTACCGGCGCCAGTGCGGGCTGGGCATCAAGGTGGCGCGCATCTTCAATACCTACGGCCCGCGCATGCAGCCCGACGACGGCCGGGTGGTGTCCAACTTCATCATCCAGGCGCTGCGCGGGCGGCCGATCACGCTGTTTGGCGACGGCTTGCAGACGCGGTCGTTCTGTTATGTCGACGACCTGATCGACGGCCTGCGCCGGCTGATGAACTCGCCCGACGCGGTGACCGGGCCGATCAACCTGGGCAACACCAGCGAGATGACGATGCGCCAGCTCGCCGACACCGTGCTGCGGCTGACCGGCTCGCGCTCGGCCATCGTGCACAAGCCGCTGCCGGCCGATGACCCGCTGCAGCGCCGGCCCGACATCAGCCGCGCGCACAGCCAGCTCGGCTGGGTGCCGCACACCAGCCTGGAAGACGGGCTGAAGCGCACGATCGCCTACTTCGACGAATTGCTGTCCAGGGACACCCGGGTCGAGCTGTTGTGCGCGGCTTGACGCGGCGCGCAACCCGCCGCCGCGGCGGGTTGCTCAGGCGCTGCCACCGCCAGTCAGGTGGCCGCGCGTGGTGACGGTGTAACAACACTTCAAATCAGGCGCATGCGGCGCGTGCGCTTGTCGCGTCGCCGATGCGGCGGCGACAAAGACGCGGCCATGGCGTCTTCAGCGTTCAGCCCTCGGCCCTCAGCGCCGCGCCTGCGCCTGCGCTACCGCCGGCAGCGGCGCCGCCAGACGCCACAGTTGCGCGCACAGCGTCGGCCAGTCCTGCGGCGCGGCGGCGGCCAGGCCGGCGGCGGAGGCGGCGCGGCGCTGCAACGGGTCGTCGAGCAATTCGACGATCGCCGCGGCCAGCGCCTGCGGATGGAAGTCGACCGCCCGGCCGGCGCCGCAGCGCAGCACCCAGTCGGCCGCCGCGCTGCCGCGGGTGCACACCACCGGCAGTCCGCCGGCCATGTATTCGGCTACCTTCAGCGGCACCGCGTAGCGCCCCTGCGGGCTGTGGCTGAAAGTGGCCAGGCCGATGTCGCTGCGGTGCACATAGGCCGGCAGCGCGTCGTGCGGCACCGCGCCGGTCAGCTCGACCACCTCAGTCAGTCCCAGCGCCTGGCGTTGGCGATTTAGTTGGGCGACGAACGCCGCGTCGCCGTCGCCGACCACCAGCAGCCGCGCCGCGGGGCGTTGGCGGTGCACCAGCGCCATCGCCTGCAGCGCCAGGTCAACGCCGCGCGTGGCCTCCAGCCGGCCCATGTACAACACGGTCGGCGGGTGCGCGGGGCGCTGCGCCGGTGGCGCGAAGCGCGTGGCGTCGGCGGCATTGGGCAGCACCGGCAGTTGGCGGCCGGTCTGGCGCTGGCGCAGCGCGGCCAGCGCGTCGCCGACGCACACCGCCAGGTCGGCGCCGCGCACCGCCTGCGCCTCCAGGCGCTCAATCCAGCGCCGCCGCCAGGCCACGCGCTGGCCGCCGGCGACATGGTCCATGTCGTCGTAGACCAGCGCGCCGGCGCGCCCGGCGCGGCGCAGCGCCAGCCCCAACTGCGCCGGCCACGGGCCGTCGGCCAGCGTCAAGTCAAAGCCGCCGCCGGCGTGGTGGCGCAAGGCGCGCTGCATCGACGGCAGCCAGGCCAGGTCGCGCAGCGCGCCCAGGCTGCTCAGCGCGTCGGCCAGCAGCCGGCGCGCGCTGCCGCGGCGGTGCACGCCGTCGGTGCGGTGGTTGGGGTCGGTGATGTCACCGCTGTTGCCGGCTTGCGCGTCGCTGTCCGGGCCCGCGCCGTGGTCGGCGGCCAGCCCATGCGCCAGTGCCTGGGCGTAGTTCAGCCACGGGTTGACGCGGATGCGCAGCACGCGGCCCTCGCGCGTGACCTCGGCGCGCCAGCGCAGCGCGTCGTCCAACAGCCGGCGCCAGCCGCGGCCGGTGTTGCGGGCGCTGAACAGCACCACCACCTCGTCGCTGTGCTCGGCCAGCATGCGCACCATGTGCTGGGTGCGCTGGTTGGGCTCGCGGTCCAGGTCAAGCTGCGAAATGACCAGGCTGCGCATGGCCGTCAACCCCGCTCGCCGGCGGCCACGCGGCGGTACAGCGCCAGCGTGTCGGCGACCGCGCGCGCCCAGTCAAAGCGCGCCGCGCGCGGCGGGCCGGCGCGCTTGAGCTCTGCGGCCAGCCTGGGGTCTTGTTCGATCTTCAGCAGCGCCTCGCCAAAGGCCGCCGCGTCGTCGGCCGGCACGCGCAGTGCGGCGTCGCCCACCACCTCGGGCAGCGCGCCGGCGTCGGCCACCACCACCGGCACCGCGCAGGCCATGGCCTCGATCGCCGGCAGGCCAAAGCCTTCCAGCCGCGACGGCATGACCACGGTTTGCGCGCCGCGGTACAGCACCGGCAGCGCGGCGTCGTCGACCCGGCCGGTAAAGCGCACCCGCTCGGCAATGCCCAGGCGCTGCGCGTGCTGGGCCAGCAGCGGCTGAAAAAACACCGAGCGGCCGGCCAGCACCAGGTCGGCGGCGCCGCCGCGGCGGCGGTAGGCGGCAAAGCCGTCGAGCAGCGTGAACAGGTTTTTGTTCGGGTCGATGTTGCCCAGGTACAGCACATAGCGCGCCGGCAGCGCCAGCCGGCTGCGCCACTGCGCGGCGGCCTCGGGCGTTGGTTCGGCCACCGCCTCGGGCCGCAGCCCGAGCGGCACCGCGCTGACGCGGTCGGCGGCCAGGCCGAAGTGGCGCATCACCTGCGCGCGGGTGGTTTCGGTCACCGTGATGATGTGCGCCGCGCGCTGCACCGTGCGCGCGGTTTGCTCGGCCAGCTCGGCGAAAAAGCGCTGGCGCTGGCGCAGTGCGTCGCGTTGCGCGGCGTCCAGCGTGTCGACCGCCAGCGCGTCGCCTTCGGCGTGCAGGTAGGCCAGGTCGTGCAGCGTGACGATGCCCGGCGCCCGGCTGGGCAGCAGCAGGTGCGCCGGCGAGTGAAAAGTGCCCAGCGCGCCGGTGCAGCGCTCGACCGCCAGCGGCAGCCGGCGCAGCAGGCGCAGCGGCAGCGCGCTGCGCACCACGCGCGGCACGCGGCCGCCGGCGCTGGCCTGGGCGACGAAGCTGTCGATGCTGCCGCGGTGCCGCGGGTGCGGCAGCGCGAAGTACAGCGTCAGCGCAATGCCGTCGGCGCGGCACAGGCCGCGCACCAGATGGCTGATGTACTGGTAGACGCCCGAACGCTCGTTGTCGGCAATGCCGGCGGCGGTGGCGTCCAGGCCGAGTTGCAATGCGGTCATCGGCGGCGCCTCACTTTGACGGCACGATGATGGTGTTGCTGGCCACCGGGCTGCCGTGCATCAGCGCGCGCAGAAACGAGCTCATCAACAGCGTGGCCTGCTGCACCGACAACAGCGGCGACAGCAGCGCGGTCAGCCGGCCGGCTTCGCGCGCCGCGTCGGCCGAACGTGCGCTCGGCACATAGACCATGTCGCCATCGCCGACCGCCATTTGTTGCCGGCTGAAGCCGCCGCCGACCAGCTCGGCATAGTCCAGCCCCTGCAGGTAGACGCTGCCTTCGTGCTCACGTACCAGCAGCACGCGGCGCCGCGCCTGCTCGTTTAGGCCGCCGCTGGCCGCCAGCACATCGAGCAGGCTGGTGTCGGGCCGCGTCAGCGCCACCTCGCCCGGGCGCTGCACCTCGCCCAGCACCTGGCAGCGGCGTGGCGCGGGCACCGCCACCGTGAGGCTCACCGCCGGGTCGCGCACATAGGCCTGCAGCGCCTGGCGCAGCACCTGCGCGGCGGCGTCGGGGCTCAGGTCGGCGACCGCCAGCGTGCCCAGCAAGGGGTGCGGCAGGCTGCCGTCCGCGGCCACGGTAACGCGGCGGCTGAGCGCCTCATAGCCCCAGACGGCCACCTCGACCTGGTCGCCCGGACGCAGCACGCCGCTGGTCGCTGGCCGCGGCGGCGGCATGGTGGTGGCATCGGGCGACGAGGTGGCCGGGGTGGCACTCGCGCCATCGGCCAGCGGTCGCCGCAGCACGCCGTTGACGTCGGGGTCGGCGGCGCACGCCGACAGCAGCGCAACCAACGCCGTCGCCAGCGCGCACACCGCCCACACCTTGCCCCATGCCTTGCCAGTCAGTTGCATACCATCCATGCCTTGCCCACTGTGTCCAGTTCTGCCGCGCACCTTAGTCGGCACGCGCGATCCGGCCATGAGCCACCCTGTGGATGCGCTGTTCCGGCGATCGTCAAACGTCGTTAATCGGGATGATGGCCGGCTGCCATGTCACCCCCTTCCCGCCCCCAAACCCCGGTGCCGGCCAGGCTGCTGGCCTGCGCCGTCGCGCTGCTGCTGGCCGCCTGTGGCGGCGGCGGTGGCGGTGGCGCGCCGGCGACGACTTCCCGCGAAGCAGTGGCCAGCGCGGTGCCGGTGGTTTCTGCCGCCGTTACCGCGCCGGCGGCGGCGGCCGCGCCGACCATGTCGCGCGCCGATGCCGTGCGGCTGGCGCACCAGGCCAGCTTTGGCCCCAGCGAGGCGCTGCTGACGGCGATCACCACGCAAGGCGCCGAGGCCTGGCTGGCTGCGCAAATGCAGGCCAGCGGCTCGGTCTACACCTCGGGCGGCGCGGCCGACGTACACCAGGTCGCCGAGCAGACCACCTACTGCGCCCAGCCGGCGCACGCCGGCCCCGACTGCTGGCGCGACAACTTCAGCACCCAGCCGCTGGTCTGGGACTTCTACCGCAACGCGCTCGGCCAGCCCGACCAGTTGCGCCAGCGCGTGGCCTTTGCGCTCGGGCAGCTGCTGGTGGTCAGCGGCGTGGAGGTCGAGGGCACCTACGGCCTGCGCCGCTACCACAACCTGCTGCTCGGCGGCGCGCTCGGCAACTACCGCGAGCTGCTGCGCGGCGTGGCGCGCTCGCCGGTGATGGGCGACTACCTGAACCTGGTCAACAACGCCGGCACCGCGCCGAACGAAAACTTTGCGCGCGAGCTGTTGCAGTTGTTCAGCCTGGGCACCTGCGCGCTGAACATCGATGGCAGCCTGGTCGGCGGCCGCTGCACGCCGATCTACGACAACACCACGGTGCGCGAGTACGCGCTGGCGCTGACCGGCTGGACCTACCCCAGCGGCGGCCGCTCGGGCTGGGGCTGCTGGCCGGCCGGCAGCCACTGCCGTTTCTACGATGGGCAGATGCAGCCGCTGCCCGCGCTGCACGACAGCGCCGCGCGCACGCTGCTGTCGGGGGTCAGGCTGGCCGCCGGCCACGACCCGCAGCAGGCGCTGGACGCGGTGCTCGACAGCCTGCTGCGCCACCCCAACCTGGCACCGTTCGTCGCCCGCCGGCTGATCCAGCACCTGGTGGCCAGCAACCCGTCGCCGGCCTACGTCGCCCGGGTGGCGGCGGCGTTCAACGTTGGCCGCTTTGTCGGCACGACGCGCAGCTTTGGCAGCGGCCTGCGCGGCGACCTGGCGGCCACCGTCGCCGCACTGTTGCTCGACGCCGAGGCGCGCGGCGCCCCCCTCGGCCGCAGCGCCGGCCGGCTGCGCGAGCCGGTGCTGCTGTTTACCGGCGTGCTGCGCGCGCTGGGCGGCCAGACCGACGGCGACACGCTGGGCTGGCTGTGGGGCGGCGAGCTGCGCCAACTGGTGTTTCGCGCCCCCAGCGTGTTCAATTTCTACCCGCCGACCACGCCGGTGCCGGGCACGCCGCTGGTCGGCCCCGAATTCGCGCTGCACGACGACGCCACCGCGCTGCAGCGGCTGAACTTTCTGTCAATGCTGATCGACCGCGACGGCGCACCGCCGGCGCCTGGCGTGCCGGCGGCCAGCGGCAGCACGCTGGACTTGTCGCCCTGGGCCGCGCGCGCCGACGACCCGGCCGCGCTGGTCGACGCGCTCTGCGCGCTGCTGCTCGGCGCGCCGCTGCCCGAGCCGACGCGCGGCGCGGTGCTGCGCGCGGTCGGCCACTACACCGCGGCCAACGAAGGGCCGCTGTGGCGCGACAAACGCGCCCGCGCCGCGGCCTACCTGGTGCTGGCCACGCCGCAGTACCAACTGGTGCGCTAAGGCCGTTGCGTGCTTCGTTCGACCATTTCCGCCCCGCCAAGTCCGTCGCCATGACCAGCCGCCACCCGCCGCACAACCCCCATCGCCGCGCGCTGCTGCGCCGTGCGGCGCTGCTTGGCGCGGCGTTCGGCGCCGCGTCGCCGCTGGCCTGGGCGCCGCTGCCCAGCGCCGCCGCCGCCGACGACTACCGCGCGCTGGTGTGCGTGTTTCTGTACGGCGGCAACGACGGCGCCAACACCGTCGTTCCATTCGACGCCGCGCGCCACGCCCAGTACGCCGCCACGCGTGGGCCGCTGGCGCTGCCGCGCGCGCGACTCTTGCCGCTGGAAGGCAGCGCGCTGGCGCTGCACCCGGCACTGGCCGCGCTGCTGCCGGCCTGGCAACGCGGGCAACTGGCGCCGGTGCTCAATGTCGGGCCGCTGCAGCGGCCGCTGACCAAGGCCGACTACCTGGCCGCGGCCGGCGTACCCGAAAGCCTGTTCTCCCACCCCGACCAACGCGCGCTGTGGGAGACCGCCGGCGTCGACCCGCGCGAGCGCGCCGGCTGGGGCGGCCGCGCCGCCAGCGCGTTGGCCACCACCAACCCGGTGTTCGCGTTCGGCGACAACAGCCACTTTGGCGCCGCCGCCGATCAACCCGCGCTGCGCCTGCCGGGCCCCGGTGGCGTGCTGGGCGGCTGGGGCCTGCAGGCGCAGGATCGGCAATGGCCGGCGATTGCCGCACGCCAGGACGCGCTGCTGGCGATGTACACCGCGCCGCAGGACAGCGACCTGGCGCAGCACTTTGCCGGGCGGCAACTGCACGCCTTCAGCACCGCGACTAAGCTGGCCGAACTGGTCGCCGCGCAGCCCGGGCAGCACGCCCCGTTGGCCGCGGTTGACGCCGCCTTTGCCCCGCTGTGGGTCAATGGCCAGAGCGCACTGCCGCTGGCCGGCCAGCTTTACCAGGTGGCCAAGCTGGTCGCCGCGCGCAGCGCGGTCGGTGGTACGCGGCAGGTGTTTCTTACCCAGCTGGACGGTTTTGACACGCATGGCGACCAGGTCGCGCGCGACGATGTCTGCGCCGGCACCCATGCCGCATTGCTGGCGCAACTTGGCGCCGCGCTGGCCGCGTTCCAGCAAGCGATGGTGGCGATCGGCATGGACCGCGCGGTGACCTGCTTCACGCAAAGCGACTTTGGCCGCACGCTGGCGCCCAACGCCAGCCTGGGCAGTGACCACGGCTGGGGCAACCACCACCTGGTGCTGGGCGGCGCGGTGCACGGCGGCCGCAGTTGGGGTGTGCTGCCCAACTATGGCCTGGGCGGCGCCGACGACGCCGAGCGCGGCGCGTGGGAACGCCAGGGCCGCTGGATACCGACCACCGCGGTGGCCCAGTACGCCGCGCCGCTGCTGCGCTGGCTGGGCGCCGACGATGCGCAGACCCAGCAGGTGCTGCCGGCGCTGCAGGCCTTTGCGCCGGCCGACCTGGCCTTTGTCTGAACCCGCAGGCGGTGCGACGGCGCAGGCTTACTGCTTGAATCGCCGCCGGCCAAGCCAGGCCAGCGCCGCCAGACCGGCGGCCAGACTCAACGCGCTGGCCGGCTCGGGCACCGAGCTGACCGAGGCCGCCATCGCCCCCGCATAGGCGCCGCCCAGCGCGCCGGTGGTTTGGCCGACAACCGCCACGGCGTACTTGCCCGGATTCAGCGTGGCGTCCAGGCGCAGGCCGTCGGTCGGATCGGTGTCGGAGATGTTGAAGGTGGCCCCATTGCCCAGGAACAGCGCCAGCGTGGCGCCGACGTCAGTGGCGCTGCTGCCGTCGGGAACGAAGTTGGCAATGCTGACGGCAAAAGTGCTGGTCTTTGTCAGCGTGAACAGCCAATTGTCCTGAAAAAGGATGCCTTGTCCCTCAGCGCTGCCGGCAATCGTCTGACTATGGAATGCAGGCGCGACAACTTCGGGCAGAGTGCCGAGTTCGATGTCGCGGGCCTGCGCCGCGGTCGCCGCGGCAGCCAGTGCCAGCGCGGTCAGGGTGGAAAGAGCTTTCATGGTCGCAATACCTCCAAGGTGAACGGTCCGGCAAGCGTAGGCAGCCGATGGCCGCGCGCCAAGAGTGCAAAGTGCCCAAAACGGCAAAAGCCTCCACTCGACAGTGGACGCCGCGGCGCCCAGTGGGCAATCGCACGCTTGAATGAAGGCCAGCCATCGCGCAAATTGACTGCACTGCAACCCGGCAAGCTGTGTCGGGGCAGATCGCGAGTCGTCTTTCTCTAAAGGGGCCTGCCCACCATGTTCCCGCGCACCCGGCGCCACGGCGCACTGCTGTTGTTCAAACTGATGGAGGCGGCCCAGGCCGGCACGGCCTACGCAGTGGCACTGGCCGCTGCGCACACAAGCGCCTCACATTCTGTGTTGGCGGTCCCGCGCGACCTGCTGCTCGTCGTTGTGCTGACGCTGCTGTGGCACGCCGTGCTGCTGGCGCGTGGGCTGTACGCGTCGCACCGGCTGGAAGACGGCGGCCGCGAGACCTGGTCGGCCGCCAACGCCGCGGCCACGCTGGCCGCGCTGGCCGCGGTGCTGGCGATTGCGCTGCTGCCGCAGCGCGCCAGCCAGGGCTTTTTGCTCAGCTTCTGGGCCGCGCTGACTTTGCAGGTGGTGCTCGGCCGCGTGCTGCTGCGCGACCTGCTGGCCAAGGTCCACCGGCAAGGTCGCAACCTGCGTTTTGCACTCATCGTCGGCTCGGGCGAGCGCGCACAACGCTTTGCCAGGCTGCTGCGTGAACGCGAGCGCTCGGGCTACCGCGTGCTCGGCTGTGTCGATGAACAGCCGCCGGCCGACCCGCAGGCGATGCGCTGGCTGGGCCGGCTGGATGCGCTGCCGCAGGTGTTGTCGGGCACGGTGGTCGACGAGGTCTTCATCATGCTGCCGATGCGGTCGTCGTACGCGCAGATACAGCGCGTGGTCTCGTGCTGCGAGGAGCAGGGCGCGCTGGTCACCATGCCGGCGGACTTCTTCACCGCGCGGCTGGCGCGCACGCGCACCGGCAGCGTCGCCGCGCAACCGGTGCTGTACCTGTCGTCGGTGCCCGAAAACGACTGGCGCTTCGCCTGGAAGCGGGCCATCGACTGCACGGTCGCGCTGATCCTGCTGCTGCTGCTGTCGCCACTGCTGCTGGCGGTGGCGCTGGCGATCAGGCTGGACAGCCCGGGGCCGGTGATCTTCAGGCAGACCCGCATCGGCCTGAACAAGCGGCCATTCACGCTGCTGAAGTTCCGCACCATGTGTGTCGACGCCGAAGCGCGCCAGGCCGCACTGGAAGCCGCCAATGAAGTCAGCGGCCCGGTGTTCAAGATCCGCAACGACCCGCGCACCACCCGGCTCGGCGCCTTCCTGCGCCGCACCAGCCTGGACGAGTTGCCGCAACTGGTCAACGTGCTGCGCAACGAAATGAGTCTGGTCGGCCCGCGCCCACTGCCGCTGCGCGACGTCGCCGGCTTTCGTGAAGACTGGCAGCGCCGCCGCTTCAGCGTGCTGCCCGGCGTGACCTGCCTGTGGCAATTGAGCGGCCGCAGCAACATCTCGTTCGAGCGCTGGATGGAACTCGACCTGGAGTACATCGACCGCTGGTCGCTGCGGCTGGACTTCAGCATCCTGCTGCGCACCGTGCCGGCGGTGTTGCGGCGCAGTGGGGCGTATTAGGTGGCGTATTGGGGGCAACGCTGAACAAGTCGCTCGTGGCGCGCGCATCGCCGGATTCGGGCGCGCAGCGGTCACCAGAGCTGTAATGACTTTGTCGTTACGATGTGGTAGGGTGGCCGCATAGCAAAGGACAAGCCATGGCGACTGCCGGCAGCACCAAAACGCCACGCGATACCTTGAATCTGCGCATACTGCCCGCCGAACGCAACCTGATTGACCGCGCGGCGCAATCGACCGGCAAGACGCGTACGGACTTCATCCTGCAGGCGGCACGCCGCGCGGCTGAAGAGGCGCTGTTGGACCGCGCTCTGATCGTGGTCAGCCCGCAGGCCTACAGCGAGTTTGTGCAGAGGCTCGACCGCCCGCCCCAACCCAATGAGCGTTTGAAGCGCACGATGCGCGGCAAGCCGCCCTGGCAAGCCGGCTGAACCTTGGGGCTGAACTTCGCAGTTGAACTTTGGGTGAACCCGATGCTTCGCGCGCCGGAACCGCTCACCGCCGACCACGATGTCGCTGGCTTTGACTGTGGGGTGGCCACGCTGAACCACTGGCTCATGCGCCGCGCGGCGGCCAATCAACTCAGCGGTGCCTCGCGCAGCTTCGTCGCGTGCGAGGCAAGCCGGGTGATCGGCTACTACGCCCTGGCCTCCAGCGCTGTGGCACCTGCCGCCGCCCCCGGACGCTTTCGCCGCAACATGCCGGACCCGGACCCGGTCGTCGTGCTCGGCCGGCTGGCGGTGGCGACCAGCCACCACGCACAAGGCCTTGGTCGCTTTCTTTTCCATGACGCCGCGCTGCGCGTTCTTTACGCGGCCGACGCCATCGGCATCCGCGGCATGGTGGTGCACGCCCTGTCCGACGAGGCCAAGGCCTTCTATCTGCGCCTGGGCCTCGATGAATCGCCGCTCGACCCGATAACGCTGATGGTGACGGTGTCCGATTTGCGCCTGGCGCTACGCTGAGGTGTTGCGTTCGGCGGCTGCACAAGCGTCGGAACGCTCGGTGCGTCACACAACGAAAAGAAGGCATTCTTGGCGTCGCAACCATGAGATGCCGAGTGTGTTTCAAGTGTGCAAGGCGGCGCTCCGAGCGGTTCGATGCGACGGTTAGATCAACACCTGTCGAAGAAACAAGTCCCCCCGCGGCGCGCGCATCCCGGGACTCGGGCGCGCAGTGGCGTTGCAAATGCTCGCCATACCGAACGCAACGCTGAACGAGTCCCGCTTCGGCGCGTCAGGCCGCAGCCTTCTCGAAAGCGGCGATCGGTACGGACCGGGCCTTGGCCACAGACTTTCTCAACGCCTTGATCCGCTCAATCTCGTGCATCGTCTGGGCGGTGAAATACGACTCACCACAACTCGGGCAGGACAACATCGGAATGTTCTCGATGACAAGGAGATCGGTTCCGCTGCCATAGCTTCGCGTCACGTGTTTCTGCTGGACGCGGTCACTTCCGCAGTGCGCACAGCCGGCGCTAGACGACAAAGACGGTGATGATGAAGAGTCGGCCTGAATGCCCGACTTTGGCGACAACTTCTGCGGCGACACCCGTGAGCGTGCTGCCTTGGATGACGTACTTTGCTTCGCCGGTGTTCCGATCGCGCTGGCGCTCGACGATTTGACCCGAGAGGATGATGTTTTCAAGGTCGAGGATCGAGAGGTGGTCATCTTCAAGCTCGTCCGCTGCGTGGGTAGAGACGACATAGCTGAGCGTCCGGATCAGTTGGCGAAGGTGGGTGATAGACACCAGGGTCATGCGCAAGTGTACGGGGGCGTATTTGCGAGCGCCTATTTGCGGCCTCACGTTCAGGCGGTGTCGGATTTGCGCCTGACGCTGTGCTGAGGCATTGCCTTTGGCACTCGGGCAAGAGTCCGCCTTCATCGCCGCCACAGGGCTTGCCGCGGTTGACGAAAGGTTGCCGCTTGCGTTGCAGTTTGGGCAGTCGATCGCTCACCACCCCCGCACCGGCCGCAGCCCCTCGGCCGCCAGCCGCTCGCGCACAAAGGCCATGATCTGGCGTGCCATTTCGGGCCAGGTGTATTGCGCGGCGCGGTGCAGTCCGGCGCTGATGAGTTGCTCGCGCAATGCGGCGTCGTCGAGTGCGCGGGCGGTACACGCGGCCAGGTCGCCGGGGCGGTCGGGGTCGAACAGCAGTGCGGCGCCGCGGCCGACTTCGGCGGTTGCGCTGCGGTTGGCGGTGACCACCGGCACGCCGCAGGCCATGGCTTCCAGCGGCGGCAGGCCAAAGCCCTCGTAGCGCGACGGGTAGACGAACACCGCCGCCTGGTTGTAGAGCTGTACCAGGTCGGCGTCGTTCAGCCAGCCGGTAAAGCGCACCTGGTCTTCCACGCCAAGCTGCTGCGCCAGGCGGCGCAAGGCCTCGGTGCGCCAGCCGGCGCGACCGACCAGCACCAGGTGCAGCGACTGGCGCTGCGGTTGGCGGCGCAGCTCGGCAAAGGCGCGGATCAGGCCGTCGATGTTTTTGCGCGGCTCCAGGCTGCACACCGACAGCAGGTAGGGGCCGGTCACGCCCAGCCGCTGCACGACGCCGCGGTCCAGTTGCGCGGCGGCCAGCCGGGTGAACATCGGCGCCACGCCTTCGGGCACCACGCGCAGCGGCGGCGTGCCTGAGGGGCGCAGCCGCGCCACGTCGCGCCGGGTGTTGTCGGCAAAGGTGACGATGCCGGTGCTGAGCCGGCTGGCGACCTGGAACCACAGCCATTGCTTTAACCGCTCGACGCGGCGGTAGCCCTGTGGGTACAGGAGCCACTCCATGCCGTGGATGGTGGTGAACGAGGGCAGCGCGCCGACCGGAAACTTGCAGTTCAGCGACAGGTAGGCGTCGGCGCCGCGCTGTCGCAACAGCGCCGGCAACTGCCACAGCACCCATTGGTCGAACACGCGCTGCAGCCGCGGCCGGCGCACCGGCTCGACGCACTGCAGCAAGCCGGCGCAGGCCGGGTCGGTGAGTGGCCGGTCGGTCAGCAGCAGCAGGTCGAAGTCGGGCGCCGCGGCGCCGACATGCTCGACGAAATGGGCCACCACGCGCTCGACGCCGGTGCGCTCGGCGATCGCCAGGTCACGCGCGTCTATCGCCAGGCGCCAACGCCGGCCAGGCCTTGCGCTGGCCTGGCCTTCGGTGTCGGGGTCGGGGTTGGCGTTGGCGTTGGCGTTGCCAGGGGTGGCCGGCACCGACACCGGCAGGTTCGGCGATTGGCGCAGTGCGGCGGCGGTCATCGTGGGTCTCCCAGCTTTCCGAACAGCGCCAGCCACTGCGCCAGCGTGTCGACGAAAAAGGCCTCGGCGTAGCCGTCGCGGCTGCGCCCGGTGCCCAGCGCGCGGTAGCTGTTCAGCCCGGCGACGACGCGCGGGTAGTCGACGTCGTCGAGCTGGCTGCGGTAGTGCTGCATGGCGGCGGATTTGAGCGGCCACTGGGCACTGATGTCGACGTAGGCGTTGGCCACCAGCGGCGCCCAGACCTCGTAGCCCCAGCAGCGCAGCGACGCCGGCAGCCCGGCCGCGGCGGCTGCGTGCAGCAGCAGCAGCGCGGCGGCGTGGTGGTCGGGGTGCGGGTCGCCCCAGTGCGGCACAAACACCGCCTGCGGGGCGAACTCGCGCAGCGCCGCGGCAAGCTGGGCGCCGACCGCGGCGTCAGCGGCCAGCGCGCCGTCGTGGGCGTGCAGAAAGCGCGGCGGCAGCAGGCCGAGCGCGGCGCTGGCCTGTGCGGCTTCTTGCTGGCGGCGCGTGACCAGCGCCTGCTCGAAGGCGGCGCGGCCGGCGGCGCTGTGGTCGGCCAGCGCGGCGTCGGTGTAGCCGTGGCGGCCGTCGGTGAGCACGAAGACCTGCACCGTGCAGCCGCGCGCCGCGGCGGCGGCCAGCGTGCCGCCGCAGCCAAAGGTCTCGTCGTCGGCGTGCGGCGCCAGTACCGCCAGGCGTTGGCCGGACGGCGGCGCTATCGGCGTGGCCAGTTGCTCGCGCGCAGCCAGCTCGCGCGCCGCGGCCCACTGTGCGCGCACGGTCAGCGGCAGCACCGGCCGCAGCGCGCGGCGCGCGGCGCGGCGCAGCCAGCCGTCGAGCCGGTCTGACCAAGGCCTTGTCGCGCCAGCCTTGGCCACGTGGCGGGCCGCGGCGGCGGCGGTGGTGGATGGGGTGGCAGCCATCAGCGGCCGACCCCGCAGCGCCACAGCAGCCGGCGCCAGACTTCACGCGGCCCTTGCGCGCGGGCAATGCCGAGCAGGCGTTGCGCGCGGTTGTTGGCCAGCGCCGGCCGCAGCGTGAACCAGCACCAGGCGGCCAGCGGCGCGCCCGGTCGCGCGGCCTGCAGCCGGCGGTTGGTGGTGGCGTGCTCGGTCAGCATTTGCTTGTAGTCGTAGGCGCCGCGCAGGAAGTCGACGGTCGCCGCGTCGGCTTCGTCAAACATGCAGCGCAGGCCGTGCAGGATCACCTGTTTGCCGGCGCCCCAACGCTGCGACTCGGAGGTGTGGCCGGTGTTGTAGAGGTAGAAGCGGTCGCGGAAGGCAAACGCGATCAGGTAGGCCAGCAACTCGCCGTCACGCCGCAGCACATAAGCGCGCAGCCAGCCGCGCTGCGCGCCGGCGGCCAGCACCGCGTCCATGTAGGGGCGGATGACCGGGTCGTTGAACTCGCCCGGCCGCCCGGTGCTGGCGCAGGCCTGCGCGGCCTGTACGCGCGCCAGTTGCGGCGCCAGGCCGTCGAGCTGTTCGGGCGTGGTCAGCGTCTGCCAGCTGATGCCTCCGGCCTCCTGCAGCCGACGTGCCTCGCGCCTAAAGCCCTTGCGCCGCTGCGCGCTGAACTGCCGCTCGGCGTAGGCCTCCCAGCCGCCGGCGGTGGCGGTTGCGCAGCACGGGCTGTCGTCGCCCTCGTGCGTGTACGCGCCGCGCTGGCGCAGGCCGTCGCGCAGCCAGGCCAGCGCGGGCGATTCGGCGCGGCACTCGCGCAGGTCGATCACCTGGCACGGCGCGTCGGCGGCCAGCAAATGGTCGAGCAGGGCGTTGACCGCCGCCTGCTGCGCCGCGGGCGGCGCGGCGGCCAGCAGCAGGTCGCCATAGTCGGTGGGGCCGTCGCCTATCCAGCGCGCCACGCGCACCGCCATGCCCAACACATGCTCGGTGTGCAGCCACAGCGGCGCCAGCGCGCACAGCCGGCCGTGCTGGCGCACCGCCAGCAGCCACAGCGCGGGGCGGTGGCCGGCCGGCTGCCGCGCATGCAGGTGCTGCCAGCAGGCGCGCGTCCACTCAAAGGTATTGAAGACGGTGGCGGTCGGGCTGCTGGCGCTCAAGTCCTGCCACTCGGCGTGCAGCGCGTCCCATTGCGCCATATCGACCACGGCGTGTACCTGGTACGGCGCGGCGCTGTCGCGCGGCGTGGCGGTGGCGCCGGGCAAGGGCAGGCAGGTGGCGTTCATCGCGGTGTGCTGGTGTCGGGTTGGGTCATGCCACGGCCGCCTCGAACGCCAGCCGCGCCTTGTGCGCACTGGCCTGCCAGGTGAATTGCGCGGCGCGGCGCAGGCCGCGTTCGACCAAGGTGGCGCGCAGCGTGGCGTCGTCACACACGCGCGCCACCGCGTCGGCCAGCGCTTCGCTGTCCAGCGGGTCGGCGCCCAGCGCGGCGTCGCCGTAGACCTCGGGCAGCGCGGTGGTGTTGGCGGCGACCACCGGCGCGCCGCAGGCCATGGCCTCGAGCAGCGGCATGCCAAAGCCTTCGGCGATCGACGGCAGCACAAAGGTGGTGGCGCCCGAATACAGCGCCGGCAGGTCGGCGGCGTCGACAAAGCCGAGCAGCCGGGTGTGTTCGGCCATGCCGGTGGCGTGCAGGTGGTTGCGCAGTTCAGCACTGCCCCAGGCCGACTTGCCGGCGATCGCCAGCAGCGGCGTGTCGGCGCGGCGCTGGCGCAGCAGCGCCATCGCGTCGACCAGCCGCAGCAGGTTCTTGCGCGGCTCGGCGGTGCCGACGAACAGCACATACGGCTGGTCGAGCCGGTGCCGGCGCAGGCAGTCGGCGCGCGCCTGCGCGCTGGCCCGCCGGAAGTGCGGCGCCACGCCGTGCGGCACGACGCTGATGCGGTCGGCGGCGATGCCAAAGTGCTCGACCAGGCAATCGCGGGTCCATTCGGAGACCGCGATCAGCCGGTCGGCGCGGTGCGCCATCGCCGGCACCAGACGTTTGAAGTGGGCGACATCGGTCGCCGGGTAGTACTCGGCGTGGGTGATCGGCATCAGGTCGTGCATGGTCGCCACGCGGGCGCCAAACCACTGCGGGCGCATGTCAAAGGCGTGGTAGTACACCAGGTCGCAGCGGCCCAGCGAGCTGTCGATCGGCCAGCGCAACCAGTTGCGCGCCCACCAGACCACGGTGCTCGGCAGCTTGCACACCTGGGCGCGCAGGCGCTCGCCGAGCAGCGGCCGCACGCGCTCGTCAAAGCGTTGCGCGTACTCGGGGCGGACGAAGTTGAAGTACAGCACGTACTCGTGGCCGTCGTCGTGCTGCACCAGGTGGCGCAGCAGTTCGAGCAGCGAGTATTCGATGCCGGTCAGGTGTGGCTCCAGCAGCTTCGAGCCTTCGATACCGATGCGCATGTCAACCCCGATAGCGTGGCAAGTGCGACAACCACAGCGCCTTCAGCGCGATACGCAGCCGGGTGGCCAGCCCGGTGCGGACCGGCTGCGGCGGATGATCGGCGCCGTGGTCAGCGCTTTGCGCGCCAGCGCGGGCTTCGTCCAGCACGCGGCGGTACAGCCGGTCGAACGAATCGACCATGCGCGCAATGCCAAAGCGCCGCGCCACATGCTGCTGCGCCTGCTGGCCCATGCGGCGCAGCGCCGCGGTGTCGGCCAGCAGCGCCAGCACCGCGCTGGCCAGCGCGGCGCTGTCGTCGCGCGGCACCAGGCGGCCGGTGACGCCGTCGACGACGATTTCCTCGGCGCCGCCGTTGCGCACCGACACCACCGCGCGCCCGCTGGCTGCGGCCTCGACCAGCACCAGCCCAAAGCTCTCGCGCGGCGAGGCGCTGACCAGCAGGTCCATGCAGCGCAGCAGCGCCGGCACGTCGTCGCGAAAGCCGGTGCGCACGCAGCAGCCGGCCAGCCCCAGGCGGTCAATTTGCTGCTGCAACTGGGTGGCGTAGTCGTCGGTGGGCAGCACCGCGTCGCCGACCAGCAAAAAGCGCACCGCCGGGCAGCGCCGGTGGATGTACTGCGCGGCGGCCAGAAACACGTCCCAGCCCTTGGCCGCGCACAGCCGGGCGACCACGCCGACCACCGGCGCGCCGTCGGGCAGGCCCAGCGATTGACGCAGCCCCGGCGGCTCGGCGGCCTGCATGAAGCGTTCCAGCGCAATGCCCGGCAGCACGCGCGCGCAGCGGGCGCTGTCCAGCCGCTCGCCAACATGCAGGCTGGTGGCCACCGCCTGCGAGGTGGTGACCACGCGCGAGGCCAGGTGGTTGAACAAATACCACTCGTGCGGGCGCAGCGCGGCACCCCAGGTGGTGTCCTGCGACGAATGCACCAGCGGCAGCCCGCTGAGCAGCGCCGCGAAGTGGGCCACCGCCTGCGTTTCCAGCGTGTACGAGTGGATCAGCGCCACCCGGGTGCGGCGCAGCAGGCGCAGCAGCGACCACAGCATGGCGGGGTGCGGCGGCCGGCGCCGGCGCAGCGCCAGCGTGCGTTGCAGCGGCAGCACGCACACCGCCACGCCCAGCGCCGCGGCGCGCTCGGTCAGCGGGCCGTGCTCGCCGCACACCAGCAGCGGCCACAGCCGGCGGCGGTCGGCGTGCGCCAGGTGGTCCAGCAGCAGCAGCTCGCCGCCGCCCAGCCCGGCGCTGGCCATCAGGTAGGCCACGCGCAGCGGCGCGGCGGGGCGGCGGGGCACGACAACCGGCGGCTGCGGCGCCAGCGGCGCGGTGTGATCGGCCAGCCGCAGCGTCGGCGCTTGTTTCGCCACCCGCGAAGCCGGCGCTGGTCTGGCCACCGGCGCGGCCGGCAAGCCGGGCCCGGCCATGGAACGACGCTGTGCGCCGCGGTTCATTGCGGCACCCGGCGCCCCAGCCGCGCCGCGGCGCCGCGCAGCCGGCGCGCGACGCCGGCGCGCGCGGCCGCCAGCCACTGGCCGGCGGCAGCCGCCTGCCGCTCGGCGTGCAGCCGCCAGCGCAGCGTGCGTGCGCGCGGCAGCAGCGCCGACAGCAGCGCCATGTCGTGGTTGGCCCAGCGGTCGAGAAACGGCACCTTGCCGACGAAGTCGATGCCGGTGGCGCCGCGGCGCCAGGTCTGGCGCACCAGCGCGTCCATCAGCACCAGGCCGGGCGAGCGCTGGCTGCCGCAGGCCAGGCTGACCGAGCATTTGAGGGTGTAGCGCTGGCGGCCGTCGTGCGGGCAGATGAAGGCCGCCGCGGCGCGGCCGTCCACGCGCAGCACCCAGATTTCCAGCCAGCCGCGCGCCGCCAGCCGCTCGCACAAGGCCTGGTAGTAGGCCAGCAGCGCCGGGTCGCTGCCGACGCATTCGCCGTCGGCGGCTTTCCAGCTGTCGGCGTCGACCTGCACGAAGGCGTCGAATCCGGCGCGCCAGTCGTCGCCGGCGTGGCAGTCGACGCTGACCGCGCCGAGCTTGCTCAAGCCGTTGCCGGCCTTGACCAGGCTGCGCCGGAAGTGCGCGCGGTCGGCGCCGCCGAAGTAGTCGTCCAGGCTGCCGTCGTGGCGCAGCAGCACGCTGGGCCATTGCGTGGTGCGCGCGGCCGGCAGCCCGCGGCGGGCCAGCGCGTCGAGCAGCCGCGTGGCGCGGCCGTCGTCGGCGCGCAGGCCGTCAAGCAGCAGCAGGTCGACTTCGCGCCGCGCGGCCAGCAGCGCGGCCAGCGCGGCGGCGCTGGCGTGGTCGAAGTCGCGCGCCAGCAGCGCGCCGCGCGGCGCCTGGGTGTTGGTCGGCGTGGCCAGCAGCGCCACCGCGCGGCCGCGCCACTGCGCCGGCAGCGCCACCAGCGGCAGCAGCGCGCGCAGCCGGCCGTTGGCGTCGCGCAGCAGCGCAAGCTGCGGCGTCCACTGGCCGCCGGCCAGCGCCTGCATGCCGTCGACGGCGCGGTGGACGATGGCGGTGGCGCTGTGGTCGCGGCCGTAGTGCGCGCCCAGGTGCATGAACCAGTCCCAACTGCCAAACAAATCGGCCTGCGGGTCGGCCTGCCACAGCGCTTGCCATTCGGCGCGCAACGCGGCCACCGCGTCCCAGCCAACCACCCAGCAAGCGCGCGGCAGCGGCTGCGGCGCGGCGGCGGCCACCGGCAATGCCAATGCGGTCATCGGGGGGCTCCGTTCTCACAGGGGGTGGTGGGGGTGGTGGGGTCGGTCGGCGGGTCGCGCCGCGTCGCCCGCGCCAGCCAGGCGCGCAAGCTGCCCAGCCCGGGCAGCACCGGCGCCACCGCCGGGCGCCAACTGCCGGCGCGGTGGAAGTCGCCATAGACAAAGGTCATGGTTTCGGCAGACCAGCGGCGCACCATCGCGTGCTGGCTTAAGAAATCGATGCGCGGCGCGCCGCTTTGCCAGGCCTGCGCCAGCACCTGTTCGAGCAGCCATTGCCCGGGCGACGCGCCGTCTTCGGCCAGGCGCTGGTCGAACGAGGTCTTCAGCGTGTACAGCGCGCGGCCATCTTCCAGGCCGATCAGCGCGGCGATCGGCTGCGTGCCAACGCGCGCCAGCCACACCGTGGCCTG
>WBZS01000628.1_pt1 | contig 39808 bp, 37 predicted proteins | sample 5204201 | NCBI WGS metagenome assembly WBZS01 (sample SAMN12344357, study PRJNA552823) | activated sludge metagenome | biome: Activated sludge suspended growth; feature: Nitrification reactor; material: Wastewater; isolation source: activated sludge from nitrification reactor of wastewater...
TGGGCGGGTTCGCGCGCGTGCCGTACAACGATTTCCCCGCCGTCGAGCAACTCGGTGCGCACAACAAGAATGTCGTCGCCATCCTGCTCGAATCGATCCAGGGCGAGGGCGGCATCAACATCGCCGATCACGACTACCTGCGCGCGCTGCGCCGCCTGTGCGACGAGCGCGGCTGGCTGCTGATGCTCGACGCGGTCCAGTGCGGCATGGGTCGCACCGGCAAGTGGTTCGGCCACCAGCACGCCGGCATCCAGGCCGACGTGCTGACGCTGGCCAAGGGCCTCGGCGCCGGCGTGCCGATCGGCGCCTGCCTGGCTGGCGGCAAGGCGGCCGGCACCTTCAAGCCCGGCAATCACGGCTCGACATTCGGCGGCAATCCGTTCGCCTGCACTGCCGGCCTGACGACCATACGCGCCATCGAGGAAGAGGGGCTGATGGCCCACGCGGCACGCATCGGCGAGGTCATCCGCGAGGGCTTTCGCGCGTCGCTTGCCGGTACCGCCGGCGTCGTCGATGTACGCGGCGTCGGCCTGATGATCGGCATCGAACTCGATCGCCCGTGCGCCGAGCTGGTCAGGCAGGCACTCGAAGCCGGCCTGCTGATCAACGTCACCAACGACAAGGTGGTCCGGCTGCTGCCGCCGCTGATCTTCTCGGACGAGCAGGCCGGCCTGCTGGTCGCCGGGCTGACGCCGCTGATCCGGCGCTGTCTCGCTGGTTAAAGCGCATGGCGTCGCCCCGGCACTTCCTGCAGTTCAACGATTTCAGCCGCGACGAGTTCGAGCACGTCTTCGCGCGTACGGCGTGGATCAAGCAGCAGTTCAAGTCGTACCAGAAATACTGGCCGCTGGCCGACCGCACGCTGGTGATGATCTTCGAGAAGCAGAGCACCCGCACCCGCTTGTCGTTCGAGGCCGGCATGCACCAGTTGGGCGGCGCGGCGATCTACCTCAATACGCGCGACTCGCAACTCGGTCGCGGCGAGCCGGTGGAAGATGCCGCGCAGGTGATCTCGCGCATGAGCGACATCGTCATGATCCGCACCTTCGAGCAGACCATCATCGAGCGCTTTGCCGCCAACTCGCGGGTGCCGGTGATCAACGGCCTGACCAACGAATACCACCCGTGCCAGATTCTCGCCGACATCTACACCTATATCGAGCAGCGCGGCAGCATCCGCGGCAAGACGGTGGCATGGATCGGCGATTCCAACAACGTCTGCAACACCTGGCTGCAGGCCGCCGAGGTGCTCGATTTCCGCGTCCAGGTGTCCACGCCGCCCGGCTACGAAGTCGAGCCCGAGCGCGCCAACCTGCACGGCACCGGCCATTTCGAGCAGTTCGCCGATCCGATGGAAGCGGCGCGCGGCGCCGACCTGGTGACCACCGACGTGTGGACCAGCATGGGTTTCGAAGCCGAGAACGAGGCCCGCTGCAAGGCGTTCGCCGACTGGCAGGTGGACGCCGAGATGATGAAGGCAGCCAACCCGGACGCCTTGTTCATGCACTGCCTGCCGGCGCATCGCGGCGAGGAAGTGGCGGCCGAAGTCATCGACGGCCCGCACAGCGCCGTGTGGGAAGAGGCGGAGAACCGCCTGCATGCGCAGAAGGCGCTGATGGAATACCTGCTGCTGGGCAGAATCGAATCGTGAGGGGTGAGGGGCGAAGGGTAAGGGGAAAGCCCCGCCCACGCCTCACCCCTCACCCCTCGCTCCTCACCCCTCACCGGACCCAACCAATGAGCGAAATCAACAAAGCCGTACTGGCCTACTCCGGCGGCCTCGACACCTCGGTGATCCTCAAGTGGCTGCAGGACACCTACCATTGCGAAGTCGTCACCTTCACCGCCGATCTCGGCCAGCGTGAAGAACTCGAGCCCGCGCGCAACAAGGCGCTGCAGTTCGGCATCAAGCCCGAGCAGATCTACATCGAAGATCTGCGCGAAGAATTCGTGCGCGACTACGTTTTCCCGATGTTCCGTTGCAACACCATCTACGAGGGCGAATACCTGCTCGGCACCTCGATCGCGCGCCCGCTGATCGCCAAGCGCCAGATCGAGATCGCGCGCGACACCGGCGCGCAAGCCGTCTGCCACGGCGCCACCGGCAAGGGCAACGACCAGGTGCGCTTCGAACTCGGCTACTACGCGCTCGAACCCAACATCAAGGTCATCGCGCCCTGGCGCGAATGGGATCTGCTCTCGCGCGAAAAGCTCATGGCATACGCCGAGCAGCACGGCATTCCGGTCGACATGAAACACAAGCAGGGCGGCTCGCCCTATTCGATGGATGCCAACCTGCTGCACATCAGCTACGAAGGCCGCCATCTCGAAGACCCGGCCGCCGAAGCCGAAGAGAGCATGTGGCGGTGGACCGTCTCGCCCGAAGCCGCGCCGGATGCCGCCGAATACCTCGACATCGAATACAAGGCCGGCGACATCGTCGCCCTCGACGGCACGCCGCTCACGCCGGCGCAGGTGCTCACCCGGCTCAACGAACTCGGCGGCAAGCACGGCATCGGCCGCCTCGATCTGGTCGAGAACCGCTACGTCGGCATGAAGTCGCGCGGCTGCTACGAAACCCCGGGCGGCACCATCATGCTGCGCGCTCATCGCGCCATCGAATCGGTCTGCCTAGACCGCGAAGTCGCCCACCTCAAGGACGACCTGATGCCGCGCTACGCCAGCCTGGTCTACAACGGCTACTGGTGGGCGCCCGAGCGCAAAGCGCTGCAGGTGCTGATCGACCACACCCAGCAGGCGGTGAATGGCTGGGTGCGGGTCAAGCTCTACAAGGGCAATGTCATCGTCGTCGGCCGCGATTCCAAGACCAACTCGCTGTTCGATCCCACCATCGCCACGTTCGAAGACGACGCCGGCGCCTACGACCAGGCCGACGCCGGCGGCTTCATCAAGCTCAACGCCCTGCGCATGCGCATCGCCGCCAACCTCGCCCGTCGCAAACGCTGATTTCGCGCCAGCGCTGCAGCAAAACGGCCGGCCCTTGCGCCGGCCGTTTTCATTTTCCACAGCTGGCGGTCAGGTGACCTGCCGCCAGCCGGCGCCCCCGACCGACACAAAATGTCAGTAGCCATTGCCACAAGCCGCATGGATGCTTGATCTCCAAGCATATGTGTCAGGAGCGCGTGCCGGAAAGGACTGATCTCGATCGCGTTCCGCCATCGAACTTGCCGCGCTTGCCGCTCAGCAGATACGGGGCGAAGAACTTCGGGCCGATCAGCCGCACGCTATGGCCGTGGCCCGTGAACAGCCGCGCCCAGTTGTGATCGAGTTGATGAGACTTCGCACTTCCCATCTGGGCAGCACCGTGCCGTTTTCCCAACTGCGCCGACCTCGGCAAGGAGAAGTCCCTTTCATTCGTTAGCCGTCACAGGGAACCAGGCCACTTGCACGTAGTACCGTATTCCGGTACTGTCCTTAGATGAAGCGGGTCAACCGAAGAACGCTGGAGCTCCTTTACGCTCGACCCACGAGTGGCAACGTCAAGTGGCGCGCCATCGAGGCGCTCCTTGTTGAACTTGGCGCCGAGGTTACCGAGCGAGAAGGCAGTCGTGTGGCCGTAGTCTTGTTTGGAGAGGTGCGAGTATTTCACCGCCCTCATCCTTCGCCGAATACCGACAAGGGCGCGGTGGCCAGTGTCCGAAGGTGGCTGGAGCAGCATGGAGTTGAGCCATGAACGTGATGAATCTCGATGGGTATAGCGCCAAGATTGAATACGACCCGGAACTTGACATGTTCCGTGGCGAGATTCTTGGCTTGAACGGCGGAGCTGACTTCTACGGCAAGAATCCGAAGGAACTTCGGTCTGAATTCAGAAAGTCGCTCGCGGTCTTTCTTGCAGTGTGCAAGGAGAAGAATCTCGAGCCACGTCGTCATTTCTCCGGCAAATTCAACCTGCGAATTTCGCCCGAACTGCATCAGCAACTTGCCATTGCTGCTCAAGCCGAAGGCAAGAGCATCAATACGCTGGCCCAGGAGGCACTGCGCGAGCGAGTTGCGGGGTAAGGTTCACGGCTAACGACCAAGCCTGGATCGCGCTTGCCACGATCTGAACCGATTGTTGGACGAGCCCGGACCCTGGGCGCCGCGTTCGGAGCGCTGTAGCACATAGCTTTCTGGAATTTCCCCGGCAGCGAGCCGGAGCGGCGGCGGCGAGTTCCAAGTCCGCCGCATCGAGCCTGCCATTGCGGCAAGGCCCGGCCGAAAGTGGGCAACAGTGCGGGAGAGAAGGCACCGCGCGCAACAGGCACGTTCGGTGACCTGCCCGCGACCGAAGGGCGCACCCGCGTAGCGCTACCGGCTTCGTCTACGCCGTGGACGGCAAAAACGTGCTTGGCGAGATCGATGCCGACGGCAATAATAACCATGGTCTTCCACTTCCCGACTGAGTTGATGAGACTTCGCACTTCCCGTCCTGGCACCACCGTGCCGGGTGCCCAACCGCGCCAACCTCGGGTCGGGGAAGTCCCTTTCATTCGTTAAGCGTCAAGGGGTATTCACGTGCCAGGCGTTCTCTTCGGTTTAGTGCTGACGCTTGGAGCGGCTTTTGTAGGACTTTGGACACATCAGATTGTTCGTCGCTACCACCAAGTCAAGTCTTGGCCAAAAGTCGCTGCGGTTATGACGAAGTCAATTCTGCGCAAGTCCGAAGACAGCGATGGAATCTCGTTCACAGCAGAGTTCGAATTCTCGTACGCAGTCGGCGGCGTCGAGTACCGCTGCACGGAGCACACGCACGGTCGGCCGCTTAACGATGCGGAGGCGGCAGAGAAGGGCCTGGTGACTCGCTTTCCAGTAGGCTCTAGCGTCTACGTGCATGTGGACCCAGGCAATCCATCGGTGGGAGTGTTGGACACCGGGTTTCCCTACTTCTGGAATGCGATTAGGCGAGGCTGTGCTGCGCTTATGGTAGTCGGAGTCACCCTTGTTCTATATGGCTCTTGACCAATTGACGCCTCCTGAGAAACAGAAACTGTAAGTTGCTGTTTTTCCACGAACACCGCAACGATCGGGGACAGACCACGATCTATTGCAGCATGAACCCGGCCGACCATTGGCCTGCGCGTGCGGGCAGCGCCAGGATCAAGCAGCCATGCGGCGCCTGGCATGGCCTGCCCGGAGATCGCCATTTCATGCGCCTCGCAGGGCATGCGGTGTCGATTCGGCCAGTGAGCGCCATTGGCGGCTGGCCCCATTTCCCGCCATTCCTCGCGCTTTCCCCGCAGCCCATCCCGCGCTTGCGCAGATGATCGATGACGCCGAAGCGCGATCACTGGCGGTGCCCGGCCAGAGCAGGAATCGGGACTGGTCCGGCATAGCTTCGGGCTTTCCCGCTTCCGCGCGACCCGGCGGTCGCGCAACGTCGGGCCAAGTTAGAATCGTTGCCCATCCACCTTACTGCGCGCCCGCTTCATGCACCCACATCGCCGCTACACCCTAGTCGCCTCCTGCCCGGACCGGGTCGGCATCGTTGCCCGGGTGGCAGGTTTCATAGCCGAGCATCAGGGCTGGATTCTGGAGACCGCCCACCACGCCGATATCGACAGCGAGCGCTATTTCATGCGCATAGAAATCAAGGCCGATTCGCTGCCGTTTCATCTGGCGGAGTTTCGCGAGCGCTTTGCGCCGATCGCCGCGGAGTTCCGCATGGACTGGCGCATCACCGACTCGGCGGTGAAGAAGCGCGTCGTCGTCCTGGTTTCAAAGCAGGAGCACTGCCTCTACGATCTGCTGGCGCGCTGGCAAAGCAAGGAGCTCGATGTCGAGATTCCCTGCGTGATCTCCAATCACCGGCTGCTGCAGGGTTTCGTCGAATGGCACGGCATTCCGTTCCACCATGTGCCGGTCACCGCCGACAACAAGTCGAAGGCCTTCGACGAGATCGGGCGCATCTTCGACGAGGTCCATAGCGATGTCATGGTCCTGGCCCGCTACATGCAGATCCTGCCGGCCGATCTCTGCGCGGCCTTCACCGGCCGCCTGATCAACATCCACCACAGCTTCCTTCCCTCCTTCGTCGGGGCGAAGCCCTACCATCAGGCCTACCAGCGAGGCGTCAAGCTGATCGGGGCGACCTGCCATTACGTTTCGGCCGAGCTCGATGCCGGACCCATCATCGAGCAGGACACCGTGCGCATCGACCATGGCGACTCGGTCGACGATCTGGTGCGCTATGGCAAGGACATCGAGAAAGCCGTGCTGGCGCGTGGTCTGCGCTATCACGTCGAAGATCGCGTGCTGCTCAACGGCAATCGCACCGTGGTATTCCGCTGACCCTGCCGCGGTTCTGCGGTGGGGCGGTTGCCGCCACGGTGTTGCCGGGTTACTCCGCCAGCCGGTGGCGGCAGATGCCCCGGCGCGAACCGGCCATCTCAATTCAATTGAAGCGGCAGGCCCCCGGGCCGTCCGGATGGCCGCAACTGCCGCAGGGGCCGGGCAGGTCGGCCGCGGCCGACGCCGTGCCGCTGACGGCGGCGAAGGCCGACAGCTTCTTGCGCAGGTCCGTGCTCTGGCAACTCGGGCATGCTGGCGTAGGCGCAGATGCGCGCACCAGCTTCTCGAATTCCTTGCCGCAGGCGGCGCACGCATATTCGTAGATGGGCATTTTGTCTTTCCTCCGTCAAATCGTGTCGAGCAGGCCGCGCCTCGACGTTCAGGCGAACGCGTTCGGGTCGCGCAAAACCGCAAGCGCGCCGCCGTGTCAGGTTCGGGTTGCATAAATCGCCAGGATACCGATCGGCAGAAACACCGGCCAGGACAAATGCCTGCCGCGCGAGGCGACCAGCGCAACCACACCGTGCGCGAGAAACGTGCAACCGACCACCATACCCAGCGCGCCCGAGTCCGCCGGCGGCTGCGCCAGCACCACCAGCACTGCGGCCAGCCCCAGCCAGGCGATCGACGTGATGTGCCAGGCGAAACGCAGCGTGCGCGCCGTGAACGCCGCGCTGCCGAGAATCTTCGGCAGATCGCCACGGCGGAACAGGCGGACCAGAATGTAGCGCTCACCGAGATACGAATGCGCGATGCCGACTGCGACGACCAGCGATGCGGCGATGTAGAGGAGCGTGCTCACGAAACGTGGGTCTGGCTTGGTTTGGATCTCTTTCGTTCTGTAACCGCGGCCTCAGACAACCAAGGTTCCGCCAAACGCCTGCCTTCTCGCGCCCGATGCCTCGTAAAGTACGTGTACGAATTCAGGGGCGCGGCCGAGACATGAGGCAACTGCGAGCGTGACCGCCCTTGCCTCTGCGGCAAGCGCGTCGCCTCGCGGCAACTGCGCATGAAGAATGGACACGAACACAGGAAGCGCCCGGCCGGAAACTACCGCCTCATTCTCGGCATAGCCGGCACTGCCGAGATGCCGCAATTTTACCCAGGTGCGGCCAGGCGCACTGCCGATTGCCTTGCCCACGGAATCGGCCAGCAGTTGAACCACGATCGCGCCGAACTGGGCATCGCTCTGGCAGATGACTTCGATATCGACAATTGGCATTTGGGCGCGTAGCTCATGGACTCTGCTCGCGCTGTCGCGAGCGTTTGGAGTGGGCACTGCCTCGTGGCGGCGACGAAACCGCGTTGGACTGGACCGCCGGTAACAGATCGATCATGGCGATTCTAAGGCGGTTGCGGCCGAAGTCAATCGGATGGCATTGGATGGGCGTCTCAGCCGCACCTGCCGCATTGAGCTTTCGGTCATCAACTCGCGCCAGAACCGGCCTAGCCTAGGTAAAGGCGCTGCCCGCCGGTGTACCAGTTCAATCGAGCCTGGCCCCTTTCGAGCTTTCATCCTCGACCGAAAGCCACCAACCTTCTCCGATACACCATGCAGAATCATCGGGTCGAGTGCCGATCCGCAGCGAACGGACTGATCCGATGTCGCCGCGCGAGAACGCCTGTGACAACATCCGGGAGCTTGTCGGATTTTGCGCGGCAACCATTGAAATGAACCGCGCCGGACAAAGAAATCGCGCTGAAAATTTTGCTTCGTCGACTTTGGTCACGAGCAGCATTCCACCAATTTCGTCGGTCGGGGTTAGCGGAAACAATAAGCGCCCGTCAACATTTAAGGCGTTCAGCCAGACGTGGTGAGGAAACGTTGCCGCCGCATTGACATAAATCGCGTCTGCCGATGGCAGCGGCTCGATTTCCCGCCCGGCAGTAACCACTGCGGCGATTGGCCACGCACGAAGATTCGCGCGCGCGGTCGGCCAAATCGGGTTCGCTATGCCCCGCGGTGTTGTCGTAGGGTTGCGGCAAGTCTGGGGTGTGCCTCCAACTGAAGCAGGGTTTCGTAAAAGCCAGGTCGCTCTGCCTCCAGATGCTGTCTGGTGCCGGACCATTGTGAAACAACGACCGCGAGGAAGGCGAGCGCGCCGGGTCCATCGGGCCTGAGCCTCGTTCCAAAGACATCGGCAAAGATGTCCCACTTCCGGTGAAGCTGAGCACGTGCTGCCTGTCTGACCTTGGCCCGTGCAGGTTTGGTCGTCGCCGTGGTCCAGTGCTCGGGGAAGTCGCTGGCGGAAACTGCCGGGTAGCAGTTGGCTGCAATGTAGACCAACCCACGAATGTCAAGGGCGCGCTCGATGGATGTAACCGGCAGTAGTCCGGATTCCGGATGCTCGAAGCTGAGGTAGAGGAGTATCGCGACGCTCTCGGTGAGCACGGTGCCGTCCTCGAGGCGCAGAACCGGAATCTGGCCAAGAGGATTCAGTTCGAGTAGCTGGCCGAAGGCGGAGTCGGCCTCCCAGGACGACGCGCGCACCAGAACGAAGTCGACTGAAGTGGCGCGAAGTGCCATCTCCACCGCGGCGGAGCCTGAACCTCGCGAGCCAAAGAGCGTGACGGGCATGTCGTGTGGCCTGATGGAAGCTTTGGTTGTCCCCTGCGCCGCGAACCTGTGGCGCGGGCGCAGGCGTCTGGACGCGGATTAGTCGCGAACCCCGGCGCGGCGGGAAGCAGTTGCGAATGGGAAATGGGATTGTACGGCGGCGGCAGCCAGAGTCAATCGCATGGCATGGCCCGGACTACTCGCTCGTGTATGCACACCGGGCGCGCGCGGTTCATTGGGGTCCGGTACCCGAGGTGGATCGACAGTTTGCCTTCGACACCCCTGCCGCAAGCCGCACCGGCTGGACTTCTCCGGCATGGCATGCCGGAGAAGCCCGTGGACATTGGCTCCCAGGCCGGTCGTGGGTGGACGGTGGTGCGGCACACCTGCCGCCGGCTACCAGATGCTGACGCGATCGGCGGGCGCGAGGTAAAGCGCATGTTTGGGCGTCACGCCGAACGCGTCGTACCACGGGTCGAAGTTGCGCAGCACGCCGTTGACGCGGAACTCGCTCGGGCTGTGTTCGTTGGTCAGCGTGACTTGCCGCATGAAGCTCTCAGTCATCACCTCGCGCCAGAGCTGCGCGTAGCCGAGGAAGAAGCGCTGTTCGCCGGTGTAGCCGTCGAGCAGCGGCGGCTGGCCCGGGTATTCGCTGGCGACGAACTTCTTGTAGGCGTGCCACGCGATGGCTATGCCGCCTGCGTCGCCGATGTTCTCTCCCAGAGTGAGCTGGCCATTCACATACAGGCCGGGCAGCGGCGCGTAGCGGTTGTACTGCGCCACCAGCCGCGCGGTGCGCCGGTCGAAATTGCGCCGGGCGGTGTCGCTCCACCAGTTGCGCAGGGCGCCGGTGCCGTCGTAGCGGCTGCCCTGGTCGTCGAAGCCGTGGCCGAGTTCATGGCCGATCACCATGCCGATGGCACCGAAGTTCACCGCCGGATCGGCCTTCGGATCGAAGAAGGGCGGCTGCAGGATGGCGGCGGGAAACACCACCTCGGCGGCGGTCGCATCGAAATAGGCGTTGATCTCCTGCGGGTTCAGGCCCCATTCCCATTTGCGCACCGGCCCGTCGAGTTTGGCGCGTGCATCCTGCTTGAACCATTCCATCAGGCGGTGCCGGTTGCCGACCAGATCGTCGGGGGCGATGCGCACCGCGCTCAAGTCGTGCCACTGCGCCGGGTAGCCGATCTTGGTGCCGATGGCGTCGAGCTTGGCCAGCGCCTGCGCGCGGGTCGGCTCGTCCATCCAGTCGATGCGGGTCAGGCGCTCGCGAAAGGCCAGCCGCAGGAACGTGACCAGGCGGTCGATCTCGGCCTTGGATTCGGGCGGAAAGTAGCGCTCGACATACAGCCGGCCGAGCGGCTCGCCCAGCGTGGCGTTGAGAAAGCGCACCGCGCGCACTTACAGCGGCGGCTGCTTGCCGATGCCCGACAAGTGGTGCTCGAACATGTCGAAATGCGCTTCGGCCCACTCGTCGGACAACAGCGGCGCATGGTAGTCGAGAAAGTGAAACGCGCTGTAGGCGCGCAGCGTCGCCAGCGGCGTCGCGGCGAACAGCGCGGCCAGCGCGCGCATCGAGGTATTGGTCGAGGCGTTGATCCGCGGCACGTCGCCGAAGCCCGCCTCGGCGAGAAAGGCCGGCCAGTCGAATCCCGGCGCATAGCGCGCCAGTGCCGGCGTGGCCATCGGGTTGTAGGTGCGCACCGCATCGCGCACCTTCTCGGGCGGCCAGTGGCGTGCGGCGATCGCGCTCTCGAAGGCAACAATCGCGGCGGCCTTTTGCCTGGCGCCCGTGACGCCGGCGCGCCGGAACACGCCCTCGATGTATTCGCGATAGGCGCGCCGATAGCCGGTGTAGGGCTTGCCCTGCTTCAGGTAGTAGTCGCGCCCGGGCAGCCCGAGCCCGCCTTGTTCTAGCGACAGCACGTAGCGCGACGGATCGCCGGGGTCGCGCATGACGCCGCCATTGACCAGCGATTGATAGCCGATCGCGCCCATGCGGCGGGCGATCTCGCGCCGGTCCTGCACCTTGAGGATTTCCGCCAGTTCGGCCTGCAGCATGCTGCTGCCGAGCGCGTTGCGCCGCGCGGTGTCGACATAGCTCGCGTGCATGTCGGCAATCTGCTGCCGCGGCGTGCCGGGCGCGCCGGGCTGCGCCTTCGCCTCGTCGATGATCGCTTGCAACTGGTTCTCGCTGCGCAGTTCCAGATCGACGAAGGCATTGCCTGCGGGAAAGCCGACCGGGATCGTCGCCGTATCCAGCCAGCCCTTGTTCACATGGCTGTAGAAATCGTCGCCCGGTGCGATCGACGGCGCGATGTGCGCGGTCTGCACGCCCCACTTGCCGAATTCGGGCGCGGCGGCGTTCGGGACCGCTTCGGTCGCGGCTCGACCGGTGGTGGCGGCAATCAACAAGGCGAGTGCAGCAATCGCGGTCGTGGCGCGCAACGTAAAGCGACGTGCTGCCGGCGCGTGGCACTCGCGCGCGAGGTAGGTCATGGGCGGAACCCCTTTCAGATGAAGTGCGGCGTGCGGGCGGGATGCGTGTGTCAGCCAGCGAACCGGCCGGGCGGCTGTCCGGCGCATCCGCCACGGATATTCCCACGCCATCGCGCGGGCGTCCACCGGCTTTGTGGCAGCGGCGAATCCGCCCGCCAGCCGGCATCGGCTGGAGGCCGCAGCGGCTGGCGTTCCCCGGGATGGCATGCCGGAGAAGCGCATGGATACTGGCTCTCAGGCCGGTCGTGCGGCGCCCGTTGGCTCTGGCTGCGGCCGGAGGTAGACAAATCGCACTCCCTCAATCTGTTGAACAAAGTCCGCTGCAAAACCCAGGCTGGCATACATCGGGTGGCTGATCGTCAACCGATCTTGTGAACCGGATCGACGGATCACCTGCCGGTCACTCTGCGTATAGGTTTGGGCAACCAGATGTGGGTCGGCAAACTGACCGCAGGGGCTGATGACCGGGACGTGGATGAAGGGCGAGCGGATCGATTGCAACAAACCTTGAACGCCGATGTGCCGAATCATCTGCCACATCGCCGTGGCGGATTGCCTGGCCGTCATATCGAAAGTGCCTTGGGCGATCATGCTCCCTTCTTCGTCATTGAACCGGAATTGCCAGTGCCCGTTGTCGGTCGCGATCTCGCTCGACGCGAAGCGCGCGTCGAGCCGCAGATGTTCGGCGTTGTAACGTACCACGCGGCGTGTGCTGTTCCAAAGACCATGACATACCATCCTCGTCTCGGGTATCGCCGTCAATGCACGCAAGATCGCAAAGGGATGCGGCTTCAGTCGCGGTATCGGCCGCGGTATCGGCCGCCCGGTGGCAAACAGCGAGATCTGCAGTTCGTGATGGGCGCCGAGGTTGGCCTCGGTGAAGTCGCCCACCCAGACGGCCACCAAAGCGCGGCCATTTTCGTCCAGCAAGGGCAGCATGCGAACATCGGAAAGAAGCTTCGATGCCACCGCTGCGTCGGCGGTTCCGCCCAGCAGCAACATGGCGCCATCGTAGACGTGGTACGGGGTCGTGAGGGTCTCCCCACCTAACGTGATCTCCCCGTCCAGCGGGTAACGCTTGAAAATCGGGTGATTGCTTCGCATGGAACGACAGTTCTCCCCCAAGAGACTTCCGGTTAATCGCAGCGGCAAGTTGGCCGGCGCGGTGCACCAGGCGACCATATTGCCGGGACGTTCCACCGGCGTCCATGGTCAGCGGTCGATCGAGGTGATTGCAGCCGCAATCGATGTCCGTGCTGGAGGCCGCAGCGGCTGGCGTTCTCCGGCATGGCAAGCCGGAGAAGCGCATGGAGACTGGCTCTCAGGCCGATCGTGCGGCGAGCAGGGCGGGCACCGGCTCGCGTTCTGGCGCGGGCGGGGCTTCGCCGACCAGGTGCGCGATCGAGTTGGCGTAGTAGGCCAGCGCCGCATGTTCGGCCGGGTTGGCGGCGAACAGGCCGTCGCGTTCGATCGCGAGGCGGCGCAGGGTGAGCATGCGCAGGCCGACGCCGATCGCGTAATCGAGATCGCTGCGCGGAATGTAGATATGCGCGCCGCGCGCCGCGGCACGGGCGATCAGTTCGGTCACCGCCGACTTGAGTGAGAGTTCGTCGAAGCTGCGCTGCGCATCGCGCAGCAGCACGGCGGCCACCAGCGGCACCGGCAATACCGGCACGACATCGCCGATCTGCGCCATCAGCAGGTTGCCGATCTGCGCGACGGCGGCGTGGCGCGCGCTGTCGTCGAGCGCGCGAAAATCGATGCCGTGCTCGCGCACATAGTCGCGCATCGACATTGGCCGGCCGAAGTTCACGCAGGCGTAGCCCAGCCGGTACCAGCGGCCGCGCAGCATGTTGAACAACTGCTGCCCAGCGAATGTCGCCGTCACACCAGCCGCGTAGGCCATGCCGTGGCGCTGGCGGGCGGCGTCGAGCTTCTGCAGTTGCGTGCGGTCTTCGAGCACGCGGTCGTAGTTGATGCCGACCGGGATGAACACCAGGTCGCGTTCGGCCGCCGGGTCGTAGGCGCGCAGCATGTAGTCGAGCAGGCCGAGCTTGGGCGGGCGCAGTTTGCCGTCGAGAGTGAGGCCGCCTTCCGGGTAGATCGCCTGCGGCACGCCGCCCTCGGTGGCCATCTGCACATAGCGCTGCAATACCGTGCGGTAGAGCGGGTCACCCGAATTGCGATGGACGAAGTAGGCGCCCATGGCGCGGATCAGCGATTGCAGCGGCCACACCCGCGCCCACTCGCCGACCGCATAGCTCAACGCCACCCGCTCGGCGGCGAGAAAGGCAACCAGCACGTAATCCATGTTGCTGCGGTGGTTCATCACGAACACCACCGTCGACTTCGGGTTGATCGCGCGCAGCGAGTCGGCGTCGGTGTAGCCGAGGCGCACGCGGTAGAGAAACTGCGCGCTACGCTTGGCCAGCCAGTAGCCGACGCGAAAGTACAGATACGCGTTGAACGCCGGCACCATCTCGCGCGCGTAGTAGTCGGCGCGCTGGCGCGCCAGCTTGAGCGGCAGGTTCTTTTCAGTGGCGTGCGTTTCGGCGGCGGCCTGTACTTTCGGGTCGTGGAACAGGCGCTCGATCAACGCGCGGCGCCGGGTCAGCTTGAAGGCCGGCAGCTCGATGTTGAAGCGCACATTGATCTCGCGGATCACCCGGTCGACCTTGCGCCGCAGATACCAGCGCACGCTGGGCAGCAGCAGCCATTCGAGCGCGGCGAGCGCAGCCAGCACCAGCAGGATGACGAACAGCCACAGCGGCAGGCTGACCGATTGCGTCATCCGCAGGCGTCAGGGGCGCGGGCGGGCGCTTGCCGGCGGCGAGCGCTCAAGCCGCTTCCCGGGTGAGCAGACGCGGGTCGCGACGGCGGTCGCGCCGCGCCCGGCGATTGGGCGCCTGATGATCGTCGTGGTGCATCGGCGGCGGGCGATAGGGGTTGCGCCGGTCGGCAAGCCGCCGGTCTTCGAAATGGACATAACCGCAGCGGCATACCGCCGACGTGCAGCCGGGCACCGGGATGTTCGGCGCTTCGCCGGCGAGGAAGCGGTGCCCCTGCAATGCCCTGACGGCCACACAGGCTTTGCCGCGCGGCCTCACCGCGACGCAATGGAACGGCCCGCCCTTGCGCGACAGGCTGGCGACTGCGTGGCTGCGCCGGCGCGCATTGCGTTGCCAGACCAGCAGCGCGATCAGCGACAGCGCGCTGGCCAGCAGGAGTAGCTGTGGAAACGTCATGTCCGACCTCCGGATTGCCGCAGCGGCCGGGCGAAGATGCGCGTCTTGCGGCTGCCTCGCCCAGCGCTCGATGAATCGAAAACCGTGGCCCGCAAGCGGGGTTGCCCGGCTCTTGGTCCGCACGCTCGGAGTCTAGCCGATTCGGGCGGCATTTGAGAAACGGCCGGCGGATCGGCCGCGGCCGCGCGGACCGCGAGACCGGCACAGCGCGGCGGCGCAGCGCCGCTCAGCGCAGCGCGTTGGGGAAGTACATCGCGGTCAGGCTCTTGTCGTGCACCGGGCATTCGCCGCCGCTGCTGCCGCCGCTGCTGCCATAGTGGCGCCAGTCCCTGACCCAGAAAATGTCGTCGGCCAGTTCGCGCAAACCGATGGTTTCGCGGTCGCCGATCAGCACGCCCTGCACGCGCAGGCCGAGGCTGTCGCGCGCGGCACGCACACGGGCGGCGACCCCCGGCGGCGCGCCGAACTCGCCGTCGGAGGCGATCAGCAGATCGGCGAACTGCCAGGCCGAATCTTCCAGCCGCACCAGCGCCCGCGTCAGCGGCTCGGCGATGTCGGTGCCGCCGTTGTAGCTCTGCGTCATGAAGCCGAGCATCGATTCGATGCCGGCGGGGTCGAGCGACAATTCGCGCTCGATGATTTCGTCCGGGCCGCTGAAGCAATAGAGGTAGCAGCGGCGCTGCTGCGCATGGGCAAGGCGCAGCGCCTCCAGCACCAACGCCTTGGCCACCCGTTCGGCCGCGCCCTGCATCGAACCGGATGTGTCGACGCACAGGATCATCGGCCCCATCTCCAGCTTGCGCTCGGGCTGCGGGCGGGTGCTCGGGCGCCAGGTCTGGCGCTGCACCGCCACCGGCTCGCGCAGCGTGTCGTCGTCCTGGTAGGTGAGCAGGGTGCGCTCGGCGTGGCGCGCAAACCAGATCAGGCGCAGTCGCGGATGCGGCAGCAGCACCGCTTCGGCAGGCAACATGCGGCTGACGCGACCGGAGCGCTCGATGCCGCGCGTCTGCGCCGGCAGGTCGGGCACCTGGATGTCGCGCCATTCGGTGACCGTGGTGGTCAGCGCTTCCATCACCTGCACGTTTGGCGCGTGGGAAAGGTCGGGCAGGTCGGTCTGCCTGGCGCGGCCCAGCCGCTGCACCATCGCGCGCAGTTCGGGCAGGTCTTCTAGCAGCTTGCGTATCGCGACCAGTTCCTGCCAGGCGCCGGCGCGCAGCAGACCGCGCGTCAGATCCCAGCGGTTGAACTTGACCAGTTCGCCGATATCGCCGAACACGAACAGCACCTCGCGCAGTTCGCGCGACATCGGTTCCCACTCGTCGCGAAATCCCTGCGCCACTTTCTCGGCGGCGGCCCCGTCGTCCATGAATTCGCGGTAGTCGATGATGCGATCGGTATGCCACAGCAGGCTGCGCAGCACCTGGTCGGCGATGTCGTCGTGGTGCTCGCACAGCGCCGGCAGGTCGAGCTCGGCCAGTTGCGCCAGCAACAGCGCCAGCACGCTGCCCTGCGGCCATGCGCAGTGCGCCGGCAATCTCCCGGCCAGCAGTTCGCCGCGCAGCGCCAGCAGCGCATCGAGCCGCGGCGCGGTGCGGCCCAGGCTGTTGATCAGGCCGCCGAGCCACAGCCCGCGCGGCAGTTCGTCGAGCGCGGCCAGCGGCGCATCGAGCGCGTCGGGATCGAAGGGCAGGGCGGTGCCGCCCATTCAGTCGACCGCGAGCGGTTCGGGCGCGACGCGGTTGTCGACTTCGAGCCGCGGCAGCGCGGCGTAGCCGTCGGCTGCGGCGCTCGCCCGCACCTGCAGCGCGACGATGTGGCTGCGCGTGCCGGCCAGGTGCGCGGCGGCCTGTTGCGCGAAGTCAGGCGCGATCCACAGGTGGCGCGGCACGTCGTCGGCGAGCTGTTCGGCGAGCCGGTCGAGCGCGGCCAGATAGGCGGCCAGCTCGTCGAGCGCCGACTGCACCTGCGCGACGCGTGCGGCGATGTGGGTGGCGCCGTAGCGGCGGGTACGCAGGAACGCCGACAGCCGCGGCGCGGCGGCGGCGCCCTTGGCATCATTCACCTGCTGGTCGAGCGCGAGTACGCCACGCTCGTCATAGTTGAGATCGTTGGCGTTCTGCTCGATCTCCAGTTGCGCCTCCAGCGCCTCGATCAGGCGGGTGAAGCGCGCCGGGTTGATCTGGCCCTGCACGCCGAGCGTGCGCAGGTACCACTCGGCGACGAGCGGCGCCTGTGCCGGCTCGGCGGTGGCGCAGAACTGCGCCAGCCACAGATCCCAGAGGCTGACGCTGTCGCGCGCGTTGGACAGCGCCGAGGCCTTGAGCAGGCGCACCGTCTTGTGCCAGCGCCGGTCGGAGACGGCGATATCGTTCTGCGCCAGATGGGCACGCAGTTGCGCGAGCAGGTCGACGATCGACTCGGGCAGCCGCACCGTGTCTATCGCCGCGGCAAAGCCGGCCAGTTCGGCCGGGCCGATCTGCTGCTCGGGCGCGATCGTGCAGGCGGCGTCGGCGGGCAATTGCAGCAGTTCGCGAAAACCCGCATCGCTTACCGGCACGATCGCCACGCGCAGCAGAAAACGGTCGTGGAAGGCGGCCAGCGCGTCGTCCTGCGGCACTTCGTTGCTGGCGCCGATGACGCTGATCAGCGGGCAGGCGATGCGCTGCGCGCCGTTGTCGAACTCGCGTTCGTTGAGCAGTGTGAGCAGCGCGTTGAGAATCGCGCTGTTGGCCTTGAACACCTCGTCGATGAAGGCGATCGCCGCTTGCGGCAGAAAGCCGGCGGTCTGGCGTTCGTAGCGATCCTGCTCGAGCGCGGCGATCGACAGCGGGCCGAACAATTCCTCGGGCACCGAAAAGCGCGTCAGCAGGCGCTCGAAATACGCGGCGTCGCGAAACGCGCGGTGCAGCCGGCGCGCCAGTTCGCTCTTTGCCGTGCCGGGCGGGCCGATCAGCAGCAGGTGCTCGCCGGCCAGCGCGGCGAGCAGCGCCAGGCGCACCGGCGTGGTACGTTCGACCAGGCCGTGGGAGAGCGCCTCGATCAGGTCGCGCAGGCGCAGCGTGAGTGCGCGGGTTTGCTCGGCGGGTGTGTTCATGGCTATCGCGGGCCGGGTGGATCGAGCATTCTGCGCCAGGCGTCCGGCGGCAATCCTTGTCGGTGGTCAAGCGGCAAGGCGGATTCTAGCCCGGACGTTTCTCAAAGACTGCGCGGGTCGCGCCGCGACGGATACGATCGGCCGCCCGTGCCTGCAAGCCGCGTGGAATGGCGCTCTGCGGCAACGCTGCGCTGCAACCCGCATGGAATGGCGCTCTCCGGCCAGGATGGCTGTAGAACGCCATTGCATGCGGCTCGCAGGCCGGTGTCGCGGCAGCCCGGTGGGCACCGCGCCGCCTTTCCACGCGGAACCCGGTTGATGCGGGTCAAGGCGCTGCGTGCCCTGCAGCCTAAGATTGCCCGATGCCAATTGAGGATTGCACAAATGAGCGACGCAACCAAAATTATCGACGCCCGCGGCCTGATGCCGCCCGAGCCGATGGAGTTGACGCTCGCGGCGCTCGACGATCTGCCGCAGGGGGGCGAGATCGTGCTGCTGCTGTATCGCGAACCGGACCCGCTCTACCGCATCCTGCGCAACAACGGTTACACCCATCGCACCGAGGCCCATGACGATGGCACCTTCGCCATCCACATCCGGCACAAGGTTCAGGGCTCGTAACGCGCCAGGCGCACCGGATCGTGAATCGTGATCTGCTTGCCCTGCACCGCGATCAGTCCGGCCTGCGACAGTTCGGCAAAGATGCGCGAGAGGGTTTCCGGCGTGAGGTTCAGGCGCGAGGCGATCACCTGCTTGGAGGTCGGCAAGACAATCGTCTGCTCGGCGTTCTGTGCGGCGGCGAAGGACTCGCAATGCTGCAGCAGGTAGCCGATCAGCCGCTGGGTGCTCGAGTGCAAAGTATAGGACTCGACGTCCCGGACCAGACCGTGCAGGCGCATCGACAGCCCGGCCAGCATGCGCCGGGCGAATTGCGGATCGTGTTCGAGCAATTCGAACACGGCGCTCTTGGCGATGGTGAGCAACAGCGTGTTGTCCATCAGCGCCTGGGCAAACACCAGGTAAGGCCGTTCCATGAACATCACCGCTTCGCCGAAGCTTTGCTGCGGCCCGACGATCTCGACGACCTTCTCGTTGCCCTGCGCCGAGGAGACCGCCAGCTTGACCTGACCCTGCACCACGACATGAAACCCACGTGGAATATCGCCGCGCTGAAAGAGGACTTCGCCGCGCGCCAGCCGCTTCTCGCGGGTCGCGGCGGCAAGGTGGGCGATTGCCTCGTCGCCGATCGTGGCGAACAGCGGCAGTCGCGAAAGCTGTGCGGGAATATCGGTCTTGTCGATTTGCATGGGGTGTCTCGATCCGATCACCGATTCTACACGCGGCGGCACACCGGCCGCCGCGCAACAGCCGACGGTCGCGCATGCTGAACTTCGCCCGCTTCGGCGGCGCACGGCCGCAGCGCCCGGTTCTGTTCGCGGCGCCGCATCGGGTGATGTTTTTCTCCGGCGCGCTGCAGACCGTGGCCGCCTTTGCCTGGTGGGCGTGGCTGATGTTGGCGCGCGCCGGCGGCTGGCCGGCGCCGGCGCTGCCTTGGCCGGCGCCCTGGCTACACGGCGCTTTCGCGGTCTATGGCGTGTTGCCGTTTTTCGTCTTCGGCTTTCTGATGACGGCGATGCCGCGCTGGCAGGGCTTGGGCGAAATCGGCGGGCGCGCCTACCTGCTCGCCTGGGCGCTGCTGACGGCCGGCTGGGCGCTGTTCCATGCCGGCCTGCTGTGGCCGGCGTTGCTCGCGCCGGCATTGTGGCTGGTGCTGGCCGGCTGGATCGCCGGCACGCTGGTGCTCGCCGAGGTCGCTTTTGCACCGGGCGAAGACCGCCGCCATGCGCTGCACGCCTGGGTCGCGCTCGCGGCCGGGGTGCCGGGTCTCGCCTGCCTGATCGGCTATACGTCGTTCGGCTGGCAGTTCGGACCGCGTCTGGCCGAGGCGATCGGCGTGTGGGCCTGCCTGGTGTCGGTGTTCATGGTGGTTTGCCATCGCATGGTGCCGTTCTTCACCGCCAGCGTGATTCCGAAGTACCAGATGGTGCGGCCCTATTGGGCGCTCTCCGTGTTGCTGGTCGCGAGCATCGTCCATCTGCTGCTGCAGACAGGCGAATTGCCGGCGTGGCTGTGGTTGCCCGACGGCGCGATGGCGCTTGTAGCGTCCTGGCTGTCGTGGCGCTGGAAACTGCGCGAGAGCTTTCGCGCGCGCCTGCTGGCGATGCTGCACCTGGGCTTTCTCTGGTTGCCGGCCGCGCTGTGGCTGTCGGCCGGGCAGAGCCTCGCGCTCGCCGCCGGGCATGCGGTGCTCGGCCTGGCGCCGCTGCATGCGCTGTCGATCGGCTTTTTCGGTTCGATGCTGGTGGCAATGGTGTCGCGGGTGACACTCGGCCATTCTGGCCGCACCCTGCAGGCCGATGCCGCCGCCTGGCACCTCTTTCTCGGCCTGCAGACGGTGGCGCTGCTGCGGGTCGGCGCCGAGCTATCGGCGTCCGCCTACGATGTGCTGGTGGCGGCCGCGGCGGTGCTGTGGTTGCTGATCTTCGGCCTGTGGTGCGTCAAGGTGATTCCGATCTATCTGAGGCCGCGTGCCGATGGCCGGCCGGGTTGAATGAGCTACCTCGCGCTCAAACATTTTCATGTCATCTGTGTCGTGTTGAGCGGCTGCGGATTCGTGCTGCGCGGTTTGTGGATGATCGCCGATTCGCCCAAACTGGCGCGGCCGTGGGTGCGGGTCGCGCCGCACATCGTCGATACCGCGCTGCTGGCCAGCGCGATCGCGCTGAGCCTGCTCTCGCAGCAATATCCGCTGGCGCAGGCCTGGCTGACCGCCAAGATCGTGGCGCTGGCCGCCTATATCGGCATCGGCAGCATCGCGCTGCGGCGCGGGCGCAATCGCCGGGTGCGGGTGCTCGCCTGGTGCGCGGCGCTGCTGATCTTCGGCTATATCGTGTCGGTGGCGCTGGCGCGCGATCCGCGCGGGTTCATCGGCTGGTTGGGAGCGTGACGACATGACGACTTCGCTGATCCCTGTTGCACCGGCGCTCGACGAGCCGCTGGAGATTCTCTCTGCCTGCCACGGGCGGGTGCTGGCGCAACTGGACACCCTGCAACGCCTGCTGCCGCACTTGGCGGCGCACGGCGCGGACGGCCCGGCGCGGCAGGCCGCCGCCGCGGTGCTGCGCTACTTCGACAGCGCGGCGAAGCACCATCATGATGACGAGGAGATCGATCTGCTGCCGGCGCTGGAGGCGGCGGTCGCGCCGGCATCCGCGGCGGCCCTGGTGGCAGTGCGGCAGCGCGTTCTCGACGAGCATGTGCGGTTGTACGCCCTGTGGGCTGCGCTGCGGCCACAGCTCGATGCGGTGCGGCTCGGCCTGCAATCGTCGCTCGACGGGCAGTCGGTGTTCGACATGGATGCCGCGTATCGGCAGCACATCGAGTTCGAGGAATCGCACCTGCTGCCGCTGGCGCGGCAACTGCTGGATCAGCAGACGCTGCGCGATCTTGGGAGGGCGATGACGCTGCGCCGCAGCGCGCCGCCGGTCATTCAGGCGACTGGTGGTTGAGCAGCTTGCGCATGCCCGGGATGTCGATGATGCGGATGTGCTTCTGCTGCACGCTGATGTAGCCTTCGTCCTGGAACTTGGAGAAGGCGCGGCTCACGGTTTCGAGCTTCAGGCCGAGGTAGGAGCCGATCTCCTCGCGCGTCATGCGCAGGTGGAATTCCTGCTGCGAATAGCCGCGCGCGACGAAGCGCTGCGACATGTTGAGCAGGAACGCGGCCAGCCGTTCTTCCGCGCGCATGGTGCCGAGCAGCATCATCAGGCCGTGATCGCGCACGATCTCGCGGCTCATCACCTTGTGGAAGTTGTGCTGCAGGGCGGTAACCTCGCGCGAAAGCTTTTCGAGCTTGGCGAACGGAATCACGCACACTTCGCTGTCTTCTAGCGCGACCGCGTTGCATGAATGATGCTCGGTGCTGATGCCGTCGAGGCCGAGAATCTCGCCGGCCATCTGGAAGCCGGTGACCTGGTCGCGTCCGTCTTCGAGCAGTACGTCGGTCTTGAAGAAGCCGGCGCGGATCGCGTAGATTGCCTCGAAACCGTCGCCGGAGCGGTAGAGATGGGTGTGCCGCTTGATCTTGCGCCGCGTGCCGACCATCTCGTCGAGAAGTTCGAGTTCTGGGTTCGACAGTCCGTAGGGCAGGCAAAGCTCTCTCAGGTTGCACTGCGAACACGCTGTTTTCAGGTGTCCGATGGTGACCGGAACTGCCGCTTTTTGATGCACGGTATCGCTACCCCCGCCCGTTTGATCCACGTCAACGTGCCCGATGCCCGGTTCTGCGAACCTGCCGCACTATCCGCGCTTCCTTGTCATGACATCTGAGACAACGCAACAAAGTCCGCAGGATCTGGTTTTCGATCCCCAGCTCATCAGGCGCTTCGACGTCAACGGACCGCGTTATACCTCGTATCCTACGGCAGACCGGTTCGTCGAAGCTTTCGACGCCAGCGCCCTCGGCGCATGGCTGGGCAAGCGGTCGGTCGGAGGCCTCAGCCGACCGCTCTCATTATACGTCCATATACCGTTCTGCAACACGATCTGCTATTACTGCGCGTGCAACAAAATCATTACCAAGGATCACGGGCGCTCGGCCAAGTACCTGACTTATCTGGCAAAAGAGGTCGCCATGCAGGCGGCCTTGCTGGATGGGAGCCGGGACGCCATCCAGCTTCACCTGGGCGGGGGCACGCCGACTTTCCTCTCGCACGACGAGATGCGCCAGTTGATCGGCAGCCTGCGCGAGCACTTCCGCTTCCTGCCCAACGGCGAATATTCGATCGAGGTCGACCCGCGCAAGGTGGATTTTGCAACGGTGCAGTTGCTGGCCGAACTGGGCTTCAACCGGATGAGCGTCGGCATCCAGGATTTCGACCCCGACGTACAGCGGGCGGTCAATCGGGTGCAGAGCATCGAGGAGACGCGGGCGGTGATCGATGCCGCGCGCGCCAACGGATTCAAGTCGGTCAGCGTCGACCTGATCTACGGGCTGCCCAAGCAGAACGTCATAAGCTTCAATCGCACGCTCGATCAGATGATCGAAATCCTGCCCGACCGCCTGTCCGTCTACAACTACGCGCACTTGCCCGGCCTGTTCAAACCGCAGCGACGCATTGCCGAGGCCGAATTGCCCTCTGCCGACACCAAGCTGCAGATTCTGTCGCTGGCGATCCGCCGGCTGACCGAGGCCGGCTACGTGTATATCGGGATGGATCACTTCGCGCGGCCGGACGACGAACTGGCGATCGCCCAGCGCCAGGGGCGCCTGCACCGGAATTTCCAGGGTTACTCGACTTATGCCGATTGCGATCTGCTGGCCTTCGGGGTTTCCGCGATCGGCAAGGTCGGCCCCTCTTACAGCCAGAATTTCCGCACCGTCGACGAGTATTACGACGCGCTCGATGGCGACGTGCTGCCGGTGATGCGCGGCATCGAGCTGACGCCCGACGATCTGTTGCGCCGCTCGATCATCCAGGCGCTGATGTGTCATTTCGAACTGTCGATCGAGGGCATCGAGGTGGCGCATCTGATCGACTTCAAAACCTACTTCGCCGCCGAGCTTGCCGATCTGCGCGACATGGAAAGCGCCGGCCTGGTCCGCGTCGAGGACCAATGGATCAGCGTGCTGGCGCGCGGCCGCCTGCTGGTGCGCGCCATCGCGATGCTGTTCGATCGCTACCTGCGCATCGATCGCAGCCGGGCGCGCTATTCGAAGGTGATCTAGGCGCCGACGGCGAGCCGGCCTCGCTCTGCTGCATTTGCGGCGGAGCGTGCGCGTAGAATCTTTCGCATGTGCCTCGTCGTTGCTCAATTTCGCCAATGCCCGAGACCGGCTACATCGCAGTGTTCCTGATCGGGCTGCTCGGCGGTACCCACTGCGTCGGCATGTGCGGCGGCATCGTCGGCGCCCTGACCGTCACGCGCCCCGGCAGCCAGCCGGACTGGCAGCTGCACGCCGCCTACAATCTCGGCCGCATCACCTCGTACACCGCGGCCGGCGCTGCGCTGGGCGCGATCGGCGGCCTGGGCATGGTGCTCAACAACGTGCTGCCGGTGCAGATGGCGCTCTACCTCATCGCTAACGTGATGCTGATCGCGCTCGGGCTCTATCTGACCGGCATGACTTCGCTGCTGGCGCCGCTGGAGCGGGCCGGCCATCGGGTGTGGACGCGGATTCAGCCGCTGACCGCCCGATTCCTGCCGGCGCGGCGCATCGCGCAGGCCTATCCGTTGGGTCTGCTGTGGGGTTTTTTGCCCTGCGGCCTGGTCTATTCGGTACTGGCAACGGCGCTGGTGTCCGGTTCGGCGCTGCGCGGCGGGGGGCTGTTGCTCGCCTTCGGCCTTGGCACCCTGCCCAACCTGATGCTGGCCGGGGTGTTGCTCATGCGCCTGCGCGACGTCACGCGGCAAAAGTGGCTGCGCATCGGCTCCGGCGTGCTGGTGCTGGGATTCGGGGTGTTCGGACTGGTCAACGCGGGCACGCTCGGCGGCAAGCTGTGGCAGGGTGTGGTTTGCCACGTGTAGAACTTCGGTCAACTCCGCACCCGGGTGCCGTCGCAATTCCATTGGGTTGGCCACGCGCCGACCTTTGTAGTGTTCAGCGTTGGACGTTTTCTAGCGATACCCTATGCTCAGGCGCAGCACGATCATAGCCTTGGTCCTCGCAGCCATTGTGGGAGGCCACATTGCTAACGAGGGCCGCTTTGTCGGTGAGGCCAATAACATGTCAGGGGTGGTGAAGTCCGTTAGTGTCGCGCCGGCCAACGAGAACGGGTTCAAGACCATCGCTCAGGTTGAACTGGCTGACGGCACGTCCGTTCGCGCAAGCGTTCTCCCTGCATGCACCGCACTGCCAGACGATCGAGTTACTCTCGCGGGTGGCAGGTCATCGTACTTTGGCCGGCCCTACGTGATCGTGTCCGTGGAAGAGCGCAAGTGAAAGTGCGTGTAGGATTGCGTCCATGAAAATCCTGCTTGCTGTCGATGGTTCCGAGATTTCGCATCGTGCGGTGGAGCGCGTGATCGCGCTTGCTGCGGCGTTCAAGACACCGCCCGAGGTGCATCTGCTGTACGTGCATCTGCCGGTGCCGATCGCATTCGCCACCCGCCACGTCAGCCATGCCGCGCTCGATGCGTACTACCGCGAAGAAGGCGAGAAGGAACTGGCGCCGGCGCGTGCCCAGCTCGAGGCGGCGGGCATCGCGTTCGCGCCGCATGTCCATGTCGGCCAGCCGGGTGAGACGATCTGTCATGTCGCCGGTCAGCTCGGCTGCGAACTGATCGCCATGGGAACCCATGGGCGGGGGGCGCTTGCCGACATGGTGATCGGCTCGGTTGCCCGCAAGGTGCTGCACCTGGCCACCATCCCGGTCGTGTTCGCGAAATAGCACGGGTCAGCGCCGCCCCGACCGCGCGCATTGTGAACGCCCCAGCCGAACCCAATCTGCAACTCGATCTGCCGATCGAGGGCATGACCTGCGCCGCCTGTGCGGCGCGCATCGAGCGCGTGCTCAACCGGCTGCCCGATGTCGGGGCATCGGTAAATTTCGCGGCGGAGCGCGCCAGCATCGCCGTCGGTTCGCACAGCACGGCGGCGCAAGTGATCGCGGCAATCGAAGGTGCCGGATTCTCGGTGCCGCAACGGCGCGTCGAATTTGCGCTCGCCGGCATGACCTGCGCGGCGTGCGCGGCGCGGATCGAAACGGTGCTCAATCGCCTGCCCGGCGTGCAGGGTGCGGTGAACTTCGCGACCGAGACCGCGGCGCTGCAATTGACCCCGGGACTTGCCGACGAACAAGCCGTGATCGACGCCGTGCGCGCAGCTGGGTTCGATGCCCGCCTTGCGCTGGCGGCCAATCGCGACGACGACCGGCGCCGGCGCGCCGCCCAGTGGCAGGCGGAGTTCCGCCGCTTCCTGATCTCGGCGGCATTGACGCTGCCGCTGATCGCGCAGATGCCGGCGATGTTCGTCGGAGGTATCCACGACCTGGTGCCGCGCGGCGTGCAATTTCTGCTCGCCACGCCGATCCAGTTCTGGGTCGGCTGGCGGTTCTACAGCGGCGCGTGGAAGTCGCTGCGCGGCGGCGCCGCCAACATGGATGTGCTGGTCGCACTCGGTACCAGCATGGCATATCTGTGGAGCGTGGCCGTCACGCTCGCCGGTCGCCACGACCTGCATGTCTACTTCGAAGCCTCGGCCACCATCATCACGCTGGTGTTGCTGGGCAAGCTGCTCGAAGCGCGGGCCAAGGCGCGGGCCGGCGAGGCGATCGAGGCCTTGATCCAGCTGCAGCCGCAGACGGCCCGTATCGAGCGCGGCGGGCAGGTGGTCGAGGTGCCGGTCGGCGAGTTGCGCAGCGGCGATGTCTTCCTGGTGCGTGCCGGCGACGCGATGCCGGTCGATGGCGTAGTGCTGGACGGCGAATCGAGCGCCAGCGAAGCCATGCTCACCGGCGAGAGCATGCCGGTGGACAAGCGCGCTGGCGACAAGGTATTCGCGGCCACGATCAATGGCGCCGGACTGCTGCGTTGTCGCGCCAGCGGGGTGGGCGAGGCGACGCTGCTGGCCGGCATCATCCGCATGGTGGCGCAGGCGCAGGGCTCGAAGGCGCCGGTGCAACGGCTGGCCGACCGTATCGCGGCGATCTTCGTGCCGACCGTCTGCGCGATCGCGTTGGCGACATTCTGCTTCTGGGCGTGGCGCAGCGGCTTCGAGATCGCGCTGGTCAATGCGGTTGCGGTGCTGGTGATTGCCTGCCCGTGCGCGCTCGGGCTGGCGGTGCCCACTGCCATCATGGTCGGCACCGGCCGCGGCGCGGCGGCCGGCATCCTGGTCAAGAATGCCGAGGCGCTGGAACGCGCCGAGCATGTCAAGGTGCTGGTGGTGGACAAGACCGGCACCCTGACGGTCGGCCGGCCGCGGGTGACCGATGTGCTCGATCTGGCGGGCAATGGCGAGGCGCAATTGCTGCGCCTGGCGGCGAGCCTCGAGCAGGCGAGCGCGCATCCGCTGGCACTGGCGATTGTCGATCGGGCAAGCCAGCACGGCCCGGCGCTGTCGCTGCCGACAGGCTTGCAGGCGGTGGCGGGCGGCGGGCTGCGCGGAACCATCGACGGAACCGACTATGTACTCGGGTCGCCGCGATTCGTGCGCGAGCAGGGCGTGGCGCTTGCCGAGGCGGCGACCGGCTCGCTCGCTGACGCGGGCAAGACGCTGGTGGTGCTCGGCAGCGGCGGCACGGCGATCGGCGTGATCGCGATCGCCGACGCCTTGCGCGACGGCGCGCGGGCGGCGATCGCGCGACTGAACGGCGCCGGCGTGCGGGTGGTCATGCTGACCGGCGACAACCCGCAGACCGCGCGCGCGGTTGCGGCCGAGGCGGGCATCGCCGAATTCGAGGCCGAACTGCTGCCGGCCGACAAGGCGCGGCGGGTCGAGGCGCTGAGGTCACCGGCCGGCCTGGTCGGCATGGCGGGCGACGGCATCAACGATGCGCCGGCGCTGGCCGGTGCCGATGTCAGCTTCGCCATCGGCAGCGGCGCCGATGTGGCGATGGAGGCGGCCGACATGACGCTGGTGAAGAGCGATCTGGCGGGGGTTGCCGATGCGATCGACCTGTCGCGCGCAACCTTGTCGAAGATCCGCCAGAATCTGTTCTTCGCCTTCGTCTACAATGCGCTGGGCATACCTCTGGCCGCGCTGGGGCTGCTCAATCCGGTGATCGCCGGGGCGGCGATGGCGATGTCTTCGGTGTCGGTGGTCAGCAATTCGCTGCTGCTGCGCCGCTGGAAGCCTGGTATCGAATAGTCATTTTGGAGGAGCAAGCATGGAATCGGCAACCATCAAGATCGGCGGCATGACCTGCATGGGCTGCGTGCGCAGCGTGACCAATGTGCTGCAGGCGCTGCCCGGCGTCAGTCGCGCCGAGGTGTCGCTCGAGCGCGGCGAGGCGCAGGTCGAGTTCGATTCGGCCAGCGTGTCCACCGCCGCACTCAAGGCGGCGGTCGAAAAGGCCGGCTTCGCGGCGCCCTGAAGCGGGCGTTTGCGCGCCGGTCGCGCGGCAGGGCGCATCGGCCTGCCACCCGCCGCCGTTCGCCCCGGCGCGGGGCGGCTGCCGGGTTGGGGCTATAATCTTGATCCGCCAGCAGGGAGTAAAACTACATGGGTCTCGATCGCGTTCCATCCGGCAAGAATCTGCCGAACGATTTCAACGTCGTCATCGAAATTTCGATGCACGCCGATCCGATCAAATACGAGGTCGACAAGGAGTCGGGCGCGATTTTCGTCGATCGTTTCATGGGCACCGCCATGCACTATCCGTGCAATTACGGCTACATCCCGCACACCATCGCCGGCGACGGCGATCCGGTCGACGTGCTGGTGGTTTCGCCCTTCGGGCTGCCGCCGGGCAGCGTGGTGCGTTGCCGCCCGGTCGGCATGCTGTCGATGGAAGACGAGGCGGGCGCCGACGCCAAGCTGCTCGCTGTGCCGGTCGATCAGTTGACGCCGATGTATCGCGACATCGAGAGCCCGCGCGATTTCCCGCAGATCATGCTCGACCAGATCTCGCACTTCTTCGCCCACTACAAGGATCTCGAGCGCGGCAAGTTCGTCAAGTTGCGCGGCTGGCTCGGCGCGGAAGAGGCGAAGACGGAAATCATCGACGGTGTGAAGCGCTTCGCCGACGCGAAGGACAAGCCGGCATTCTAAGCGCCGCTACCGCAGGCAAAGGCCCGCCGAGTGCGGGCTTTTTTACGGGATGGCCTGGGAGCCGCATAGAATGGCGATCTGCGGCATGGCACCGCTGCGAGCCATTATCCATGCGGCTTCCAGCCTTGCATCATCTGGAACGCTGGTTCCATGCGGCTCGTCAGGGTGCCTTGGCCTGTATGCGCCCGGTGGCGGCCAGCGCCTGCCGTTGCCGGATCAAGAGGTCAGGCGCCTGGCGTTTGCCGCCTCGACCGGCGGCAGGCGCTTGAGCGGAATGTTGACGTAGATGCCGGTGAACAGATCCGCATCGAGATAGTCTGCCGGCTTCGCAAGGTTGAAGCGCGGCGCGACTTCATCGACCGCGAGCCGCGTCTTGTCGTCGAGCGTGCCGGTCGCGGTGAGCGGAAAGCCGAATTCCTTGAGCGTGTTCTGCAGCCACTTTACCTTGGTCGGCGTATCGTTCTTCAGGTAGCTGCGCTTGATCGCATCCATGACGATCGGGTCGGCCTTGCCGTTCGGAATGCAGCGCCAGTAGGGCACGTTCGCATGACGGCCGAGCACCTCGAGCACCGACAGATCGACCAGCAGGCGGATCGCGCTGTGGCGGCCCTGCAGATACCGCGTGTTGCTCACCACGCCGAAGGCGTTGCCATAGATCGCGAAATCGATGCCGTTCTCGTAAGTCTGGTTGAGCACCCGGATCGTGTTGGCCGCCTGCACCCGCGGAATCATGGTCTGGGTGCTGAAATCGATCAGGTTCAGATCGAGCGACAGATCGGACAGCGTGGTGGCTGCCTTGCGGTCCCAGCTCAGATCGGTCTGGCCGCGCCCGCCGCCGAAAACGCCGCGTGCGTTCGCGCCCCTGCCGGCGCTGCCGATGGCGCGATCGAATTCGGTGATCGCGCCGGTGATCAGCACGTCCGGCTGGGTCAGTTGAATCTTGGAACCCTGCTGCGCGTGGGCGAGCACGTAATCGGGCTGGAACGGAACGTAGACGACACGCTGCCCGACCCGGTTGATCGCGCTGCGCACCATCTCGGTCACGTCACCGGGAAGCTCGGCGCCGACAAGCGGATGCGACAGGCCGGTGGCATCGCCGATGCCGCGCGTCTGCACATAGAGCACCTTGCCCGACGGGCGATACTTCTCCAGCAGGTCGCCGAAGCTTTCCAGCGCGCCGCTGTAGCGCGTGACCAGCGCGGTCGGGCTGCTGGATTCGGCCGTCTTCCTGGCCACCAGTTCGCGCGCCGCCTTCTCGGACTCGCCGAGAGTCGCACACCCGCCGCCAGCCAGGCTGGCGACGGAGAGCAGAGCCAGACAACAGAATTTCGATGTGTTCATGATCTCGTCCCGCCTGTGGTTGGAAATCTACTTGCCGCCAATCGTCGTGATGTTGCCGTTGATCGCGCCCTTTTCGACGATCACCGTGATGTTGCCGCGGTTACCGCCTTCGATATGCGGGCTCGCGATGTTGATGTCGCCGCCGTTGTCGTCCGGGTTCGCCGAGACGGACTGCTTGTTGGCGATCGACGTCTGCACGTTCGACATCGCTTCATGCGTCGCCCGATGTGCCTTGCTGCGTGCGGCAACCGCGTAGATGCCGATGTTCCGTACCTCGATCGGCTCACGATCGAGTTGTGCCGCGTAGCCCTTGATCGGCGCGTAGTACTCCGGGTCGATCGCATTGGACACGTTTGCGATCAGGCAGCCGCAAATTGCCAGAATGGATTGTCGTAGCAGCATCTTTGCCTCCAGTCCAGATCGGGGGGCGACCAGGCGTCGCCCCCCGCAACGATGGATCACTTAAGTACAACCGAATTCACGTTCATGGTGCCGCCACCGAGGTTGTAGACGTCTTCCGCCTTGTTGCCGTCGATCAGCACCGTTCCGCCGATCTTGCCGCCATTGGAAACCACCAGCGAGTTCACGTTGGTTTCTCCCGCCGCGTCGACCTGGACCTTCGCACCCGTGACTGCCCCGAGTACTCCGCCCGTCTTGACCCCGACGTTTGCGCCGCCCGACATGATCCGGGACGCCTTGTTGTTGCTTACAGTGACCGAGGCACCCGACTGGATCTCCGGTGCCCCGGCGGCAAAGGCGGACATCGATGCAACAGCCAGCGTGGAAATGACGATGAACTTGGATACGATCTTCATGATGTGACTCCTTCTTGCGATGGTGGATGGTTGGCCGAAGTTCGACCGGGGTACCGGTGCCGGGCACACCGCCCGGCACGAACGGAATCAGTCAGGCGAGGGCGCGAAACTGCACGCGGCGGTTGTAGGCGCTGTTCGGGTGGGTGCCCGGCAACGGCTTGGCGGAACCCATGCCCTTGGCAACCAGCGCCGATTCCGGAATGGCGTGGCTGGCGATCAGGTAGCGTTTCACGGCCTCGGCGCGCAGCCGCGACAGCTTGAGGTTGCGCGCGCTGGAACCGGCTGCGTTGGTGTGGCCTTCCACGACGACTTTGCGTTCGAAGCCAGCAAGCTTGATGCCCTCGGCGACCGAGTCGATCGCGCGCTTGGACGTATCATTCAGTTGCCATGAATTGTTGGCGAACTTGATCGCCAGCGCCAATGCGTCCGCCTTGCCTGCGGGGGTTGGCCGCGGCGAATCAGTCTGGAGCGCGGTCTTTTGTGCGTAGGCGGTCGCCGCCACGGCTTCGCCACGCGAGGCGTCCGCCCTGGACGGCAGCGCGTAGGCGGTCTTCTGCATGGCGCCGCCGCTGCTGCGCTGCGCGACTTGCCCGAGTTTGCTGCTCCATGCGCTGACTGCCGCACTTGCGCTGGCAGCGATTTCGTCTTCGCTGACGGTGTGGCCGGCATCCTTGATTTCCGGTTCCACCGCCGCGGGTTCGTCGGGCGTGTAGAACAGACCGCGCGTCTTCGGCAGGCTGGCAAAGCGCGCCGGCTTGGCACCCAGTATCCGCGCCACGACGCGCGGGTCGGGCACATCACCGGCCTGGTACATCCGGATGCTTTCCGCACAGGCTGCGGCGCTCACGACCAGGGCGATCGAGCAGGCGAGGGTCGAGCGGATGATTCGTGCGTTCATGATGGCTCCTTCTTCTTCGCGAGGGTCGGCAACGAGTGCCGCTGATGTCCCTGTGTCGAAGGAGCGATCGCACCGGTTCAAAAATTCTTTACGCCATTCCGGCGGGGGCGGTGGCGGCGCGCACGCAAGCGCGGCGCTGCGGGAGGCGAATCAGCGAATCGAGCTTGCGATTTGCCCGATCACGCTGTCGCGCAGTGCGACGGGCGTAATCATCTGCGGCGTCTGCGGGCCGAGCCGCCGGTCGCGCAGGCGGTCGACCATCGGCACGGCATGGTCGAACAGCTCCCGCAAGGTGAGCTTGCGGTCGCGGTCCGCATCGGCGGCCCCGCTCAGGCCATCGAGCAGCGCGTAAGTGAACAGGCCGTGCCGGCCCTGCGCATATTCCTGCGAATCCTCGCCGCCGCGGGCCGCCACAACCAGGGCGAAGCGCGAACTTGCCGAGCGCTTTGCCAGATTGTGCGAATCGAAGGTACCGGCGATGTTCTTTGCCTGGCAGGTGTCGACAATCAAAACGCGACGCCCTGCGACGGCGCGCAACGCGTCGAAGAAATGCGTCCAGGATAGCAGCGAATCGCCGCGCGGCGGCCGGCCCTTGACCAGCAGTTCGACGTCTTTCGGATCGGCATCGCGCGGCACGAAGTAGTAATTGCCGGCCGCGTCGCTGATGCCGTGCGAAGCGAGGAAGATGATGACGGTATCGCGTGCGCGCGCCTCGCGCGCGAACTTGAGCGCGGCGAGAATGCCGGCCTTGTCGGGCTTGTGCGCGCTGGCATCGGTGAGCAGTTTCACGCGCACGTTGGCGAACAGTCCTTTGCCTGCGCGTTCGAGCGCGGCGGCCATCTGCTCGGCGTCCTGTGCCGGGTAGTTCAACCTGAACTTGCCGGCCAACCGCGGAAAGCTGCTTGCGCCGATGGCGAGTACGTACAGATCGCCGCGGCCGGCGGCGGGTTCGACCGCGTCGGAGAATACGACCAATTCGGCAACGCCGATCGAGACGCCGTTGAACACCTCGACCCGCACCCGGTTGATCCCGCGCGCGAGTTCGAGATCGAGTTCGCGCGAGAACTGCTCGCTTGCGCTGCCCGAGAGTTCGCGCTCGCCCGCGGCGATCACCGGAATGTTGTTGACGAACACCGCGACATCGCGCATCGGCAGGCGCGTGCGTTGCGCGCTCAGGCGGAAACGGGAACGGGAGGCGGTCTTCTGGTTGCGCAGCCGTTCGAATTGCAGCCGGGGCGGGGCCACTTCCGCCAGCCGCGTGACATCGAATCCCTTTTGCCCGTCGATCTCCGGCAGCGCGCGGCCCTTGCTCGCGAAGAATGCCTGGACCATATCCGGGCGATAGAGCAGGCGGTCGAACTGCGCGGCCAGCACGAAATCGGGGGCGCTCTCCTTGCCCTGGTTGATATGCCAGCCGATGTAGTTGTCACCCTGCGGCGATGACATGTAGTAGCCGGCAGGAATCCAGGCGATCCACTCGCGGCTGCGGGCGTGTACGAACAGCGCCAGCACCTCGGCGCCGTCGTCCATCCGGTACCAGCGCAGGGTGCCGTCGCCCAGCCCGGCGACCACCCATTCGCCATTGCCGCTGATCGTCGCCGTCAGCGCCACCGACGGCAGCGCCTTGCTCCACGCGAGCCGGCCGGCGGCGTCCAAGCGATGCAGATTCCATTCGGTGCCGAGCACGGCGCTGCGCAGGTTCGGCGCAATCGCGTGACAGCGCGACCGCTCGTAGGGTTCGAGCGCGATGGCTTTGCCGTTGAGCATCGGGCGGTAGCCGTCGCGGGCGTGTTCGATTCGCCAGCCGGCGGCCGAACGGATCGGCCCCTGCAGGCTGCGCCGCTGTTCGGCGGAAGGTTCGCTGTCGGTTTCGGCGAGCGAGAAATACGCCGGGCCGCGCGCCGCCGGGAACGACACCAGCGCGGCATCGGGCGCGAGTTTGAGCGTGGCGTTGATGTAGACCGGCAACTCCGACTCGTGCACCGCGACCACTTTGCCCTCGCCATCGACCAGACCGATGCTCGGATCGTCGGTGGTGAACGCGATCTCGCCCGACGGGGTGGCGGCGATGTCCCCGAGGCGGGTGCGGGCGACCGGTGTGGTGACCGGTTTGCCGCGCCCGTCGGCCGGCCAGCAGCGGATGTGGTTGCTGCCAGCGGCGCGAGACTCGCCACCGGCGCAGAGTTTCTTGCCGCGCGCCGCCCAACTCAGCGAGTAGAGGTTGACCAGATTGGCCGTCGCGTCGCGGGTCGATGCCCAGATCGGCGTCAAATCCTTGGTCGAGAGTACGGCGATGCGCGGCGTGTCGTAGAAGCCGACCGCAATCCGCTCGCCATCGGGCGAGTAGCGGATCGACGCCGGCTTGTTGCCTGCAACCATGCGCTTGCGCAGGCGCAGTTTGGCCCGTTCGTCGTAGAGCCGGACCATGCCGTCGAGCGAACTCACCGCCAGATGTCCGGCCGCATCGTAGTCGAGCTCGATGATCTTGTCGGCATATTGCGTGTCGCGCTCGACAATCCGGTAGTCGGTGCTGTCCAGAACGAAGAGCCCGGAACTGCCGAGCAGGCCGACCGCCAGGTATCTGCCGTCCGGCGAATAGCCGAGCGCGCCGACGCCTTCCGGCAAGCCGCCGATCCGGCGCACCAGGCGCCCGCTGTTCATGTCGAACAGATAGACGCTGGCCTTGCCGTCCCAGTCCCAACCGGTCCATCCGGCGACCGCCAGGGTGGCCCCGTCGGGTGAAAGGGCGGCGGCGTAGAGCTGGCCTTCGTTGCCGTCGGCGATCGGCACGCGCAAGGTCGCCCGCAACTGCAAGTCGGGTAGGCTCCAGATGCGTATGGTCTTGTCGTGACCGACCGAAATGACTTGGGAACGCGTGGCATCGGCCACGATCTTGTGCACGGCGCCGACGTGGGAGCCGGGTTCGATCAGAAGAATCGGCGCTGCCGGCGGCGCGTCAATGCGCGCGACCCCCGGCACGGGACAACCGAGGCTGGCGGCGGCCAGCAGCGCCGCCAGCCAGCCCCGACTAACCACGCGGCCGGCCTCGCAACGCTTTCAGGAGCAGGCCGTGGGGCGCGCCTGCTCGGCCCGGCGCGCAGCCACATGGCGCGACGGCGCGCGTGCTTTGCATGCCACCGGCGGCGTCTTGGTCGCTTCGCTTGCGCTGGCGAACACGTCGGCAGCGGCGCCATAGGCCGGTGAACCGCGACCCAGATCGGCCGTCTGCGCGATGCCGCGACCGCTGACTTCGCCCGGCCGGCGCGGCGCCGAGGCCGCCACCGGTGTCTCGGCGATGCGCAGGCCGCGGGTGAGCGTGTCGCCCTGCAGCCGCGCGAGCGCGAATGACGCCCGGGTGACGCGGCCGAAGATCAGCGGTTGCACCGGATTGTCCGGCGCTGCCGCCACGGCGCGGGTTGGGGCGGTGCGCGCCTGACGCGGCCGGCGGTTGCGCGGCGGGTCGGTGGCGTATTCGTCGTCGCCGGCTTGCGCAACCGGTCGGGGCGAGGCGGCTTTGGCGCTCTGGGTTTGGCCGGAGGCGCGCCGAGCCGGCGCATCGGCGGCCGGGTCTTTCGGTGCAGCGCCGAGCGCGGGCCGCGTGGCGTCGAACTCGCCGATGCTGCGATCGATGACATCCATGCCCTGGCGCGGCGGCTGCGCTGCGGGTGCGCCGGCACGGCTCTGGTCGGCGCTTGCATCGGGCACCATCACCGTGATGCTGCCGGGGTCCGGGTTGCGCTGTTGTCCGGCGGGCCCATGCGGAATCTGGCCGCGCGGAAGCACATCGGGCACGACCGACTTGCCGGTTGAAGGATCGATCGCGCTGGAACTCGGCGCGTAGGCGAGCTTGACCGGTTCGCTTGCCGCGGTGTTGCGTACGCTGCCCGAGCCGGCGCTTTCCCGTGTGGCCGGAGCGGATCCGGAAGGGCTGGCAGCTTTGCCCGGCGCGGCCGGCGCTGCGCTGGCATTGGGCGGCGGGAAGGCTGCCGGCGATACCGCGGTCTTGAGCAGCGTTCCGTCCGGGTTGCGAAAGTAGTTGATCGTGATCTCGTGGCCGTCCGATCCCTTGACGTACTCGGTCCTGACCGGATTGCCGAGTCCCGCATTTGCGCTGGTACCGGATGCGGCCGCGGATGGCGGTGGTACGGGTTTGGCCGCTGCGGCGGTCGCGGGGGCCGGGCGATCCGCGCTGCCGTGCCCGGTTGAAGCAGCCGGCGCCGGTGGTGGCGGCGCAGCCACGGCCAATGGTGCCGGAGAAGCCGCTCCCGCCGCCTTGGCAGGCTGTTCGGGCGGCCTCGTCGTGGCAATGGAAGGGCTGCGGGGAATCTGACCGTTCAGGCCGCCGGGGCCGCCGATCCTGGGTCCGGGCGCGGTGATCGGTGTGCGCGCGGGCTGCGCCGCTGCCGCCTTTGCGGCGGGGGCGACCTTTGCGGCAACGGCCGCCGCGGCGGCTGCCATGCCCTTCGTTGCGGATGCGGCGAGCGGCGCCGCGGCCTTGACCGGCTTGGCGGCTGCGCCCGTGTTCGACGGTTTGGACGCGCTTTGGCTGGTGTTCGGCGGAATGATGCCTCCACCCATGAGCGCAGCAATGGCCTCGCCAGCAGGCAGGGCACTGAATACGATGCCAAAACAAAGCGCAGCAATGCCCTGGGTCGGCCCGGTCCACATCGGGCGGGACACAGGCCGCGCTGCAGTCGAGATTCGTGTCATCGTGTTCTCCCGTATCGGCCGCCTGCGCGGCCTCAGAACCGGTAGCTGAGTCCGGCGAACAGCCGCGGACGGCGGTTGCCGGGTTCGGCGACATCGCGCGTCAGCGGCTGCGCAACTTCGACAAACGCGCCGACACTGCTGCCCACGTTCATGCGCACGCCCAGGCCCGCGGAAGACGCCGAGCGCGAAGACACCTCGCCGAGATCCTGCCGTGGCGAGCGGATCCAGGCCTTGCCTATGTCGTAAAAGCCATACACCGTGTAGGGCCCGGGCAACGCTTCCGGTTTGCCGCCGCTCAGGCGCAATTCGAGTTTGAGCGCCAGGCCGGAATCGCCCACCAGTTCAGCCGCATTGTAGCCCCGCCCGAACTGATCGCCGCCGAAAGCGAACTGCTCGGGCACCAGCAGACTGTTGGCGGCGATCTGGCCATTGATCGCCGCCAGCAGCGACCAGCGCTCGGCGATCGATTGCAGCCGCGCGGCATAGATCGTGGTTTTGAAGAAATCGTTGCGGCCGTTCTCGCGCGAGCGGGTGGCGTCGTCGTTGGACGATGCGCCCATGCCGCGCAGACCCTTGGAAAATTCGACCTCGAGCAGATTCACGCCGCCAAGCGTATCCACCGAGTCGAGCGTCATTGCCAGCCGCAGGGCGCGAATGCGGTCGCGGGTAACCGGGAAACCCGGCACATCGGTCTTGCCGTTGTGTGCGGTGTAGGCGCCGCGCAGGTAGATGTTGGCGTCCTGGGTGCGGTAGAGCGGGTAGCTCGCCGAAATCGCCATGCCGCGCGATTGCGTTTCGAGGCTGCTGTTGAACCCGGGATCGCTGGCACGCGAATCGCTGCCATTGAGCGACAAGCCGACCCGCGCGCCGCTCGATCCGATTGGTTCGTCATGGGAAAGGGCGAGGTAGTTCAGTTCGCGATTGCCGGTGGTGACGGCCCGAAACGCGGTTTCGTCGAAGTTTCCGGTGAGCCCGGTCGCGAACAGGTCGAAATAGGCGCGCCAGGGACCGGCCGATCGGCTGCCCCGGTTGTCTGCCGCCACCGCGCCACCGAAGCGATTGCGCGCAACCGCGACGACCAGCGCATGCGCACCGGGTTGACCGGCGATCGGTTCGAGCGCGGACGAAACGCTGATGCCGCCGAGATCGTTCATCAGGAACAGATTGCGCTCCAGCACGTTTGCGCTTGCCGGGCGCTCCTGGCGTATCGCCTGGATGAAAGGCTCGAAGGCCGTGAGCGGAATGTCGCCGCCGCCTTGAATCCGCACTTCGGCGACGTAACCCTCTGTGGCGACAAGCCGCACCACGCCGTTGCTAACGGTTTGTTCCGGCACCACCACTTCCGACAGCAGGTAGCCGTCCCGGCGATAGCGCTCGGTGAGTTCCTCGGCCAGCACGAGCAACTCTGCCTGCGTCACCTTGCGGCCGAGGTAGGGGGCGAACACCGGTTGCAGATCGTCCTGACGATACACGGTGCTGCCTTCAAGCTGGAAACCCGATACTTCGACGCCGTCGCCTGCCGGGGGCGGGCGGGTTGCGCGTTGCGGAAGCGTGGGCGGGCGGGGCCTGGCGCCACTTCGCGATTGCGGCGGCTTGCGGAATTGCCGCTCGACCTGTCCGCCGGAATCGATGTCGCCGGCGCCGATTGCGAGCGGCAGAGATGTTCCGCAAAGGATGAAAACGGCAAGCGGCCGCGGGGCAATCAGGCGGACGCGACGACGGCATCGATCACTCAATTTTGGCTGCATTGACGAATTGTCGGGTGGTTGGTTTGAATACGTTCAAGACTGGGTCGAATCCGGCGCCCGCATGGTTCAAAAAATCGGGCGGCGGGCGAAAATCGGGCTGCTTCCGGACTGCCGGCAATCGGCTGAGTGGTGCCGGTAAGCGCCAGCCGGCAGGGCGCGCAAAATCTGTCTTGTTGTCTGTCGGCGGCCGAAGCGGGACCGGCTCGCGCGTCGGGACCGGGCGCGCGCCACCCCGATCCGGGACGCAGTCGATGTTATCCCACTCCAATGGCATCGTCCAATCGGATTTTGTCGTCGCATGACGACAGCAGCGCTTCTCCTCTAGTCGCGCATGGGTATTACGGGGCGGTCGGACCGCTCGGCATCGGCGCCCATGCAATAATCCGCAGCGCTCCTGCCGATGGCGGCAAACACAATTTGAACCTGCGCGCCTCTTGCCGCGACTCAACGATGACGACACGAAACGCCGAGCCGGAAGACCCTCGCATACGGACCCTGCTCGATGCGGTTGAACGCGGCGACGAAGCAGCCATGCAGGATTTGTACCGCGCGTTCAACCGGCGCGTGTTCGCGTTCGCGATGAATCGTCTGAACGACCATGCGGAGGCCGAAGAAGTGACCATCGATACGCTGCTCGAAGTGTGGAAGCACCCGCAACGATTCCGTGGCGAATCGCGCTTCAGTACCTGGCTGCTCGGCATTGCGCATCACAAGGCGCTCGACCGCTTGCGCTCGCGCCGCACCGATCATGTGCCGGTCGACGAGCATCTGGATCTGATGGCCGACCCGGCCCTGCGCCCCGACCAGGTGGTCGAAGCGGCCGATCGGCAGCGCATGCTGGCCGACTGCATGGACAAGTTGCCGGACGAGCAACGCGAGTGCCTGCACCTGGTGCTGCTCGACGGGTTGTCGCTGGGTGAAGTGTCGCGGGTCCAGTCCTGCCCGGAGAACACGGTGAAGACGCGGCTCTTCCACGCGCGGCAGAAGATGAAGAACTGCCTCGGGCGGCTCGAAGCCTGGAGTACCTGAGATGAGCGACGAGACGACGCAAGCGGACGGCACCCGGACGGCCATGATGTTCGCCTACCTGAACGGCGAGTTGTCGGCTGACGAACGTGCGCGCTTTGAAGCGATGCTCGACGGCGAACCGAAGCTCGCCGCGGAACTGGCCGACTGGCGGCAGCTTCGCGGCGAACTCGAAGTGCGCCGGCAGCAACGGGCACCGGAAGCCGGAATGGATGCGTTCTCGCGCCAAATGCGGCTGGTGCGGCCGCCGCGCAAAGCCGGCATCGCCGCGTGGATCGAGGGCGCGATGCGCGCGCTCTATTCGCCGATGCGCTATGCGGCGGCGATGCTGCTGGTGGTGGTGCAGGCCGGCTTCATTGCCGCCATGCTGCGTGACATGCCGGCGGCCGGGCCTGATGAGGGCGGCACGTCGACCACGCAGGTGCGTTCGATCGACAATGCGTCAACGGCGTCGCTGCGCGTGCGCTTCCGGCTCGACGCGACCGCGCGCGAGATTGCCGCCGCACTGGCGAGCGCCGGTGTGCGCATCGTCGATGGTCCGGAGCAGGGCGGGTTTTATGCATTTCGGGTTGCTGAGGGCTCGCCTGCCGCCGCGATTGCCGCGCTGCGCCGGAGCGCGGCAGTCGATGAGGTCGTAGAAGGCCCGAGCGCGAGCGCGCCGCAGGCAGATCCGCCGCGCAAGCGCTAGACTGAAGTTCTTTTGATTTTGTAGTCACCTCATATCGCGGAAGCGCCCACCCCTGCTGGCAAGCGGGGCTGATCGGCGCTTTGTTTATTGCTTGTACATGTAGTCACTAAAATAACTTGAGT
>WBZS01000629.1_pt1 | contig 39806 bp, 47 predicted proteins | sample 5204201 | NCBI WGS metagenome assembly WBZS01 (sample SAMN12344357, study PRJNA552823) | activated sludge metagenome | biome: Activated sludge suspended growth; feature: Nitrification reactor; material: Wastewater; isolation source: activated sludge from nitrification reactor of wastewater...
CCGAAGCTCTGGGCTCTGCTTGCAGAGCGGTAGAGGAGCGTTCCCTGTGCGTGGAAGCGCGATGGCGACTGACCGTGGAGCGCAGGGAAGTGAGAATGCAGACATGAGTAACGATAAGGGAGGTGAAATTCCTCCCCGCCGTAAACCCAAGGTTTCCCGGGCAATGTTGATCACCCCGGGGTTAGTCGGGACCTAAGTCGAGGCCGATAGGCGTAGACGATGGACAGCGGGTTAATATTCCCGCGCCTCCTGAACCCAAAGCGCCAGGGACACAGGCTTGCAAGGCTACTAGGTTATTGAATTCCGAGATGAGGCTACGGCCGATTCGCATAGCCGGAGAGACTGTCAAGAAAAGCTGGCGTGTCGTGCTCAGGGAGCCCGTACCGCAAACCGACACAGGTGGGTGGGTAGAATATACCAAGGCGCAAGAGTGAAATCTGGTTAAGGAACTCGGCAATTTAGCCCCGTAACTTCGGAAGAAGGGGTGCCCGCTTAGATCGGGCCGCAGTGAAAGGGGTCAACCGACTGTTTAGCAAAAACACAGCATTCTGCGAAGACGCAAGTCGAAGTATAGGATGTGACACGTGACCAATGCCAAAAGATTACGGCAAGGGGTCAGTCCGCAAGGGCGAAGCTCTGAACCTAAGTCCTGGTGAATGTCGGCCGTAACTATAACGGTCCTAAGGTAGCGAAATTCCTTGTCTGGTAAATTCAGACGCGCACGAATGGTGTAATGACTGGAGAACTGTCTCAGAGAGCAGCTCGGTGAAAATACAATACCGGTGAAGATGCCGGTTACCTGCAGGTAGACGAAAAGACCCCAGAAGCTTTACTATAGCTTGGTATTGACTTTGTTCGATTGATGCGTAGCATAGCCGTGAGAGGTTGAAGCGAGGATTTTGGTTCTCGTGGACTCGACAGTGAAATAGCGGTCTTTAATTGGGCAAAGTCTAACATGTGCGGAAAAACCGTACGTAGACAGTATCTGGTGGGTAGTTTGACTGGGGCGGTATCCTTTTGGGTATTAGTGAAAACTAGTATCCAAAAATCTATCGTCTCAGGTTAAACACAGCTTGAATCGAGTCACTTATCAATTAACATCAGATAAGTTTTATAGATTCTAAAAACAAGAAAAAATAAAAAAGGAGGACTCGTGTAAGAAATTATACGATGGAAATGCTTACTCAAATGAGAGACTTTACGTAAGCTATCTTAACTTAAGAAATTAAAAAGATAAAGACAAAGTCCATAGTGCTACTAATATGCCTAAAAAGTAGCGGAGGAGTTCAAAGGTAAGTTAGTCACGAATGGAAACCGTGACGATAGTGTAAGAGCATAAACTTGCTTAACTGTAAGACGGGCATGTCAAGCAGATACGAAAGTAGAATCTAGTGAACCGACACTTTGCTTTAGAAGCAGGTGAAGATTAACGGATAAAAGTTACTCTGGGGATAACAGGCTAGTTGCGTCTAAGAGTTCATATCGACGACGCAGTTCGGCACCTCGATGTCGACTCATCTTATCCTGGTGGTGGAGAAGCTACCAAGGGTTTAGCTGTTCGCTAATTAAAAAGGTACGTGAGTTGGGTTCAGACCGTCGTGAGACAGGTTGGTCTCCTATCTCCTGCAGGCGTTGACTATTGAGTGGACTTGCCCCTAGTACGAGAGGACCGGGGTGAACTGACCTCTGGTGTATTGGTTGTTTCGTCAGAAGCACTGCCAAGCAGCTATGTCGGGAAAGGATAATTTCTGAAAGCATCTAAGAAAGAAGCCCACCACAAGATTAATAGTCGTTAAGGATCGTAAGAGATGATTACGTTGATAGGCCATAGGTGTAGGCACAGTAATGTGTAGAGCCGTGTGGTACTAATAATCCGATCTCCTATCAGGAATTGTGAAGCTATGTTACCGTCGCAAGACGTTAAATAGTAAAATTTTAGAACAAGAATGTGTAAAAAAATATTTTTACAAATATTGTTTCCAACAAATTTTTGTGCTAAAATACTGGAAATCTCAAGTTTAACTTGAGCTCCGGTAAAAGTTTTTTTGTAAAAGAAAATTTTTACCGGGGGGACGACCGAGTTTGCGTATGTTGCGTAGCGTTAGTAGCGTTTGCGTTTCTGTTGCGTATGGTCGTCTCTCCGGCACCGGAGTTTCTTGTGAATTTTTTTCATGAGTCGCTTATGGTTCTTGTTTATTTGTAAAGTTTCTCTGCTGAGTTATTTTACAAATAAATAAGGATCGTAAGATTCTTGATTGTGTGCTATGTGTTCTGACTTTTTGATCTGGTGTCACGTCGCTTTGGAACCATCTCTTCCCATTCCGAACAGAGTCATGAAACGAAGTCGTGCCAATGATACTCAATTTATTGGGGAAAGTAGGTAGACGCCAGATCAAAGTGTCAGATTAATTTTCTTAAAATGTTTTTTAGGTTATACTATTTGGAGATTTAAAATTATGGAATTAAACTGGAGAAGACAAAGACAAATAATTATTTTTACAATTTATTTTTTAATAATATTTGTGCCTTTTGCTTTTGTGACTTATGAAATTTTAAAAAAAACACCAAGTTGTTATGATGGAATCCAAAACGCAACAGAAGAGGGAGTTGATTGTAATGGTTCTTGTCAATTGCGATGTGACGGAACATATCGAGATGTAAAAATAAATTTTGTACGAGGACTGAAAGTAAGTGAAGGTGTGTATGATGTGTTTGCTTTACTTGAAAATTATAATACAGAAATAAATTTTCCAAATGTCCCTTATGATGTAAATTTTTATAGTGAAGAAGGGAAATTGCTTGGAAGCGCAACTGGAAGCCTTGCCCTTTTGCCACAATCAAAAAATGCAATTTATTTACCAAGTCTACAACTTGGTCAAGAACCAAAAACAATTGACTTATCTTTACAACCGCATAAAGCTTTAGCTTTTTATAATGTAGAAAATATTCCAAAAAATGTTTCTGTGGAAAATTGGCAAGCTCAGCGAGGAGCAAATAATTCTTTGCAAGTGGTAGGAGAAATAAAAAATCCTAATAATAAAACAGTTAGAAATATTATTGTCTATGCTTTGTTATATGATGATACAAAGACGGTTTATGCTGTGTCTAGAACAAAAGTTGCTTCTTTGGCTGGTCGAGAAAAGTCCGCTGTAACTTTTACTTGGGGAGATATTCTTACGCCGACAAATGTAGATTTTGTTGTTGTTTTTGATAATTAGAATTATGCTAAAAATTTTTAATTTCCAACGTGATTATAGCTTGTTTATTTTTCCGATACTTTTATCTATTTTTGGTATGAGTACAGTTTTTTCTTTGGGTACAAATAATGCGGTTTTTATAAAACAGTTGGTTTTATTTTTTGTAGGTTTGAGTACAGCTTTTGCAATTTCTTCATTTGATTTTAGATTTTTAAGGAAAGGACATTTTATTTTTTTATATTATTGTTTGTCAGTTTTTTTGTTGTTACTTTTGGTGATTCTTGGACACACTATAAACGGTGCCCAAAGCTGGTTTAAAATTTTTGGTATTTCCATTCAACCTGTAGAATTTGCAAAATTGGCTTTAACATTATTATTAGCAAAATTCTTTTATAAAAGACATGGTGATGTTGCTTACCTGCCCACACTTTTTTTCTCTAGTATTTATGCTTTGGTTATTTTTATACTAACAATTTTCCAGCCTGACCTTGGGTCGGGACTTGTAGTGCTTGGTATTTGGGCTGTAACAGTTTTTGTATCTGGGATTCCTAAAAAAAATATTTTTGGGATTGTTGTTTTGTTGGTTGGAGTTTCTTTACTTTCTTGGAATTTTTTTTTACAGCCATATCAAAAGGCTAGAATATTAAATTTTGCGGATCCAGCAAGAGACGTGCGTGGTTCCGGTTACAATGTTTACCAGTCGATGATTGCTGTTGGTTCTGGTGGTTTGTATGGAAAGGGGATAAACTTTGGTACTCAATCAAAACTGCAATTCTTACCAGAATACGAAACAGATTTTATATTTGCGGCTTTCGCGGAAGAGTGGGGATTTATTGGGGTTGTCTTATGTTTAACTACTTTTTTACTTTTAATTTTAAAAATACTTTTTCTTTCCATAAAAACCGAAACAGACTTTGAACTTTTGTTTTTGGTTGGCGCAGCCGCTTATTTTATAATTCACTTTTGTGTAAATGTTGGTATGAATATTGGTGTGCTACCTGTAACAGGAATTCCTCTCCCATTTATGTCTTCTGGTGGGTCACATGTGCTTGTAGAATGGGTAATGATTGGTTTGATAGTTTCTTTTACGAAAAATTCTCGTAGGCTAAAAATGGAAATAAATAACAAAGAACTCTTTATTTTTTAGGTTTTTTCAGATTTTATTGAAATTTTTTGTGATATAATTTGTAAAATAAAAGAAATGCAAAAATGGAAAAAGTACATTTTATTGTCTGACGTTGTTTCTTTGTACTTGGCTTTGATATTGGCCATTTTGGTTCGTGGGCTGATACATGTGCATGCTCAACAGACAGAAGCTGTTTGGTTTGCTGCTCATACTTTAATATTTTTCCCGTCGTTTTTATTTTCACTTTTGACACTTTATATAGCTGGTTTGTATGATTCAAAAATTCTTTTTGATCGAGCCAAAACTTTGGCTCTGCTTATTTACACACAATTTGCAACGGCAGTTTTTTCAGTAATTTCTTTTTACGTTTTACGCACAGATCTGACTCCTAAGTTGACACTTTTCTTTTATGTAATTTTTTCAATTATTTTTCTTTCTATTAGCCGTAGTTATTTTTTCTTTAAAATTCAGAAACTTCCAAAGTCAAAAACAATTTTTTTTGGCAAAGATAAAAGTTTGCTAGATAACATTCAGCCAATTTATGCTCCGCTTGTTTTTGAATTTTCTGAAAATAAAGGTGAGTTTGAAAAAAAACTTGGTACAGAAATTTTTTATTTAGTTTACGATGAAAAAGAATTGAGCGTAGAAAATTCTTTGTTCATAGAAAAAGTAAAGAATTTTGGAGTTTCTGTTTTTTCTTACAATCAATATTACGAGTTCATTTATAAAAAAGTAGATTTAGAAAATTTTTATTATGACGATTTTATGCGACAAATAGGGAATAATAAAGAAACAAGCGCACATTTTTTATTTAGAAGATTTGTTGATATTTTTTTAGGAATTTTGGTTTTTCCTTTTTTTATAACTTCTCTTCCGTTTATTTGGCTGGGAATATACTTACAAGATAAAGGAGAAATTTTTTCTGTACAAGAAAGGATTGGTTTCCTTGGTAGAATTATAAAAGTTTATAAAATCAGAACAATGACCGGCAATGATATTGGGAGAATTGTGGGTGAAAATGAAGATAAAGAAAAACATAGTCGTGTTGGAAATGTGGTCACAAAGTTTGGAAAATTCTTACGTAAAACAAGGTTAGATGAATTGCCACAATGTTTGAATTTGTTTAATGGAACAATTTCTTTTATTGGACCTCGTGCAAGTGTGCTTGGTGTATATAATGACATGAATGCAAATATTGAAAATTTTTCTTTAAGAGTTTTGGTTCCTCAAGGTTTGACTGGTTGGGCGCAGGTGCATATGAATTTCGCTCCTCGCACATACAAAGAGCATACTGAGCGTTTGGCTTACGAACTTTATTATATTAAATATAGAAGTGTCCTTTTGGATGTTGCGGTTATTTTAAAAACTATAAAAACCCTAATTTCTCGTGAAGGGTCTTAGGAAATTTATATTGAATTTGTTTAGTTTTTGTGATATAATACAAAACCTATGATTAGTTTAAAAGCAAATAACCGTGACGCAAAGTCACCGGTGAGTAAGATGCGTGCAGAAGGTTTGATCCCTGCCGTAGTCTATGGGCCTAAGTTTGCAAACACTTCAGTGTCCCTAAATTACCAAGATTTCGTCCGTCTTTACAACAAGCATGGCGAAACAACACTTATTGGTTTGGATATTGATGGAAAATTAGCTAAAGCTATGATCCACGATATGGATCTTGATCCAGTTTCTAATAAAGTTATGCATGTTGATTTCTATGTTCCAGAAGCTGGAAAGAAAGTTCATGCAAATGTACCTTTAGAGTTTACTGGAGATTCTGCGGCTGTGCGTGGTGGAGCAAATCTTGTAAAAGTTTTGCATGAAATAGAAGTTGAAGCATTACCAGAAAATTTACCACATTCTATTGAAGTTGATATCTCAAAAATTGCTACCATTGATGATGTAGTAACTGTTGGGGATCTTAAACTTCCTGCTGGTGTTACAGCAAAAATGGAAGCAGACGAAGTTGTGGCTTCTGCTGTTGAAGTAAAAGAAGAAGTTGAAGCTGCTCCAGTTGACCTTTCAAAAATCGAAGTAGAAGCGAAAGGAAAGAAAGAGGAAGAGGTTGCTGCGGAATAATTTTATAAAAATAAACAAAATATTAAAACCCTTTGTAAAATAAGGGGTTTTTATATTGACAAGTAGCAAAAAATTATGGTATTATATATGTGACGTAGATTTTTAGCGCTTTTTGGAGGGAGGTCAAATCCATGAGCACCTTTTTAAAATCTGTCGTTCTGCTTCTTCTTTTCACCTCTCCAGTAATGGCAGAGGGTAAGAAGTGCAGCTTTACGGAAAGCCTGCATTCGCAGATGCTTTACCGTGGGGGAGGGTTGGTTGTAACGACCGGCTCTGCCTCGTCCCATGTACTGAACTGTTCTTTCGGGGATGGTTTCTACATCGGGTCATTCTTATTGACCCCGCACCGGGATTTCCTGACTGGTGTGGAAGGCGACCTCTGGCTTGGGTGGACCAAGAGCTGGGGGAAAGTTACTCTCGATTTCGCGATCGAGGGTGACTACTTCTCGGTGAGTCCAGGACTCACCATGGCTGCTGTTGTTCCTAAGGCAACTGTCAGCTATTAAGTCGCGAGCGGTCCCTTGGGTTCCTGGCGTGCATACGCCGGGCTCGAGGCTGCCGAGTTCTTTCATGGCAGCGATGGTTTCGATCGTCGCCTTGTTGTGGGTTCAGAGTTCACCATGAACTTGAACGAAAAACTTTCGTGGAGCACGGATTTGCATGCCGAGTTTCACGACACTACATTTAATATGCAGTACGGAAAAAATGTCTATTCGGCTAAAACCGGACCGACGTGGACGTTTGAAGATCAGTCCTTCGGACTTGATCTTCTTGTTGTTCACGGAGGCTTCGGCCCCGATGAAAACAAATTTTCCGTAACGGCCCGCTGGGGCACGAAATTCTAGGAATCGTGAAACGGCGGCGACAGCCGGACTCCAATTGTGGGTCCGGCTGTTTCTACTCTAATTTTATTTATTTTTCCCCAACTTTTGACACAAATTTTTTAATAAATCGTATATAATTATAAATATGTTTAACGATTCGTACTATAAGACGTTTTTTGCTGCGATTTTATTTATCTCAATATTTTTCACAAACAACAAAAGTGTCTTGGCACAAGCTTTGAGTGATTCTGAGCGAGCGGCTTTGCAAGCGGAATTACAAAAATTGCAAGCAGAAGCTGATAAATTGCAAAAAGATTTGGATAATAAAGTTGGTGAGAGAAAAGGTTTGGAAGGAGACCTTTCTATAATTAATACAAAGATTTCCCAAAGTAAAAATAAAATTACACAAACTTCCACACAGATAAAAAAGATTTCAGGAGATATCACTCAAAAAGAAGAGAAAATCCAAACCCTTTCTGGAAGGATTAATCAGAACAAAGACTATATTTCTGATTCACTTGCTCAAATAAGAAAGCTTGACGATATACGTGCAGTAATTGCTTTTTCAAAAGATGAAAATTTTTCTGAAGTCTTTAAAGATTTTGGGGATTATAGAGCTATACAAGAACAACTTTCTGAAAATGTAACTGGTCTCAAAACTAATAAAAAATTTGCGGAAGTTGAAAAAGAAGTTTTGCAAGATAAAAAAGAAGAGACTGAAGCTTTAAAACAAAAGCAAGAACAAGACAAAAAAGAAGCAGAGGCAAGAAGTAAAGAAAAAAAAGATTTAATTTCTGCAACTAAACAGCAAGAAAAAGATTATCAAAAAGTTTTAGATGAAAAAAAGAAAAAGGTAGCAGAAATCAAAGCTCGGCTGTTTAGTTTCGCTGGTGGACAGACAGCGGCAATTCCTTTTGCGACAGCTTTACAACATGCACAGCTTGCAGAAGCTCGCACAGGTACTCCAGCAGCATTCGTGCTCGCTATTCTTACTCAAGAGTCAGCTTTAGGTGCAAATGTGGGTAAATGTTATCTTACTAATGACAGTACAGGTGCAGTATAAATACTAAAACAAATGCGAGTTACCCAAATGTAATGAAGCCATCTCGTGACGTACAACCTTTTATAAAAATTACTTCAGCTATTGGTTATGATTGGAAAAAGACAGTCGTATCTTGTCCTATTGCTGGCGCTGGAGGTTGGGGGGGTGCTATGGGACCAGCGCAATTTATTGCTTCAACTTGGCAATCAATTGCAAAAAGAGTTGCGGCAATTACGGGAAGCTCTAACCCTTGGAATGCACAAGATGCGATTGTTGGATCGGCAACGTATCTCTCCGATCTTGGTGCAAATGCAGACTATTTGTCGCAGATAAAAGCAGCTTGTAAATATTATGGAACAGGTGGATCAAATTGTGCTTATGGCAGACAGGTTATGGGTCGTGTGAATAAAATTCAAGCCGATATTGATTATCTAAAACAATACGGAACATCGAAGAATTAACTTTATTAACAATACTTGTAAATAGGGTATAAATGTGTTACAATTGTAAAATAATTTAATAAAACCAATATGAAAACAGGAATCCACCCAAAATATAACACAGCTACGAAAGTAGCTTGCGCTTGTGGTAACACCTTTACAACTGGTTCTACATTTGACGAAATCAGTGTAGAAATTTGTTCAGTTTGCCACCCTTTCTGGACAGGACAAGATAAAGTTCTTGATACACAAGGAATGGTTGATAAATTCAAAAAGCGTGCTGCAAAATCTGCTGAGAAAAAAACTAAATAGTTATAAAACAAAAAATAGGCTTTCGAAGCCTATTTTTTGTTTAAGTAAAAATTTGTTGGTATAATTATGAAATGTTTTATTTTTATTACTAACATTACTTATCACTTTTTTAGGTGTAACAATAAATTTACCAGGAAGTACACATTTGAATCCACTGCTTTTAAATTTTTATGATGTAAAAACAGCATTGTTTCTAGTTGCTGTATATATGACAATGGGATCACTTTGTAGAATTATCGTATTTAGAAAAGAAATTGTAAAGGATAAATTAATAAACATAGTTTTACTTGGTGTGCTGGGTGGTTTTGTTGGGAGTTTATTTGTTGGTATTATAAATGAAAAAATTTTAATTGCCTTATTTATTTTCGCAGGGTTGAAATATTTATATGAATTTTATTTTCCAAAAATTAAAAATGAAGAAAAACAAAAAACAAAAAATTTTTTCCAAAAAACATACAGAATGGTTTGATGAATTTATAGCTGGGTTTGTAGCTTCTTTTATGCAAGTTTTCGGTCTAGGTACTGGACCGATTAGGCAAGGATATTATATTTCAAAAGGGTACAGTATGGTAGCAACACAAGGAACAGTGGGTTTTATGTTTTTCTTTTCTGGAATCGCTATTGTGTTGACTAGAATTTTTGTAGAAGGTATTGACCCAAAAACCATGTTGGTTATTTTACCTTTGTTTCCATTTATGCTTGGACTTGTTTATGCAGGTAAATTTATAATTTATAAGATTCCAAAAGTTTGGCAAGATAGAATTATTATTTATACTTTGATCATATCCTTGATTACGGTTTTACCAAAATTATTTAATTTTTAATTTTTGCTATGGGTGGTTTTTTGTGGTAAAATGATGCGAAATGCCACCTATTGAAGAAATAAAAAAGAATTATAAAACAAGTTTTCTTGCGGAACAACTGGAAGACTTGGATAGAAAAATCAGTGAAGCTGAAAGCCTTTTGGGTGATGAATCTTTAAAAGAAATGGCTGAAGCAGAAATTGTTGACTATAAAAATCAAAAAGCTCAAGTTGAAGAAACTATTAAAAATATTTTTGAAAAAGACAAAGAAGAAGCAGAAACTCCAAACTCGATAATTTTGGAAATACAGGGTGGAGCGGGTGGTGACGAGTCAACTTTGTTTGCAGCAGACTTGGCAAATATGTATTCTGCTTACTGTACAAATAAAGGATATAGTTTTAAGAAAATTGATGAAAGTATTTCTGATAATGGGGGATATAAATTTTTATCTGTAGAAATAAAAGGGAAAAATTCATATGAAGACTTGAAACGCGAGACTGGAGTTCACCGTGTACAACGTGTTCCGGAAACAGAAAAAAACGGGCGTATTCACACTTCCACGGTTACTGTTTCAATTACTCCTGTACGAGAAAAAACAAAAGTAACTATTCCAGAAAGTGACCTTGAGTTTGAAACTTCACGCTCTGGTGGCGCTGGTGGGCAAAATGTAAACAAAGTGGAAACAGCCGTACGTGTTATTCATAAACCTACTGGATTGTGGTTTCGTTGTACAACAGAAAGAAGCCAGGTACAAAACAAAGAGCGTGCACTTGCGCTTTTACAAGCCAAGCTTGAACAATTAAAAGAAGAGGAAGAGGCCAAACTTTGGTCTGCAGAAAAAAAATTGCAAGTTGGGCGAGGGGATAGAAGTGAGAAAATCCGTACTTATAATTATTTACAAGATCGTATTACAGATCACCGCATTAAAACTTCTTGGTCAGGTTTACCAAGAATAGTTTCCGGAGAAAATTTTGGGAAAATTGTAGAAGCTTTGAAAGAAGGAAAAATGGGTAACGAAGGAGAAGAGTAAAGATTTAACGTTGTAACTTTATTACATTTTCTCTTGAGAGTCGGTTTAATATTTTTCTCCCTTTTTCTGTTATCAAAAAAGTGTTTCCACTTTCCGTTTTCTTTATGTATTCTCTTTCTTGTAGCATCATCAAAAAGTCAACAAAAGTCTTATTTGTAGATATTTTTTCCTGGAAATGTTTTGCACAAGAATCAATGGTGTTGGCTTTTGTAAAGTAGGATAATAAAACTATTATGTCTCTTTTTATCACATTCATATATTTTAATAAATATAGTATACTTGAAAAATATGAAAAAAGTAGAAATATTTACAACCCCAACTTGTCATTATTGCCAACTTGCAAAAGCTTTTCTTTCACAACATCAACATGATGGTTTTGAAATTGTTATGTATGACGTGACTAAAGATTTGGTACGTCGTCAAGAGCTTATTGATCTTGGTGCTATGGGTGTGCCACTTATTCGTTTGACTGGAGGAGAAAAAGAATTGATTTTAAATGGTTTTGGTCCAGATGAAGAAGACCAAATGAGTGAATATTTGGGAATCGGAAAATACAAAACAGGAATGGTTTAATTCTTTAATATGAGAATTTCTTTAAAACCAGAAAGGGCAAAAATAAAAGGAGAAACCAAAATCCCTATTAATGTTGAAAATTCGTTAAAATCAAAACTTATTAAAAATTTTAAAGAATTGGGTGTTTTAGTTTCCGGTGATTTTCTGCTTAAGTCTGGTAAAAGAAGTGACTTCTATATCAATATTAAAGCTGCAATAGGAAGTCCTGTATGTGTTGAATTGATGTTGGAGTTGATAGACTTAAAATTTAAAAATAGCAGTCCTTTATCTAAAGTTACAAATGTTGTTGGTACGGGTTTGGGTGGACATGTCTTTACCTCTTTTTTATCTTCGAATAAAAAATTAGTGGCAGGATATGATAGAGGGTCGTCAAAATCTCATGGTACTGGAAAAATTTGGGAAGGTATTGTACCAAAGCCACAGGATAATACAATTATCACAGACGATGTATATTCCTCTGGTACTAGTGTAAATCAAACTCTTGAGTCACTTGAAAAGGAAGTTGGCTCATATGATATGATTCAGGCTATTTTTGTTGTAGCCAATAGGTCAAATCCAAAGAAAACGTTCCATGTTGCATCAAATGGCAAAGAGATCCCAATTATTTCTTTGATGGATGATTCGAATTTATTTTAATTATTTTATTTTTGGAGATTTGGTATAATGGTGGAGCTTGCCCTTGTAGTTAAATGGATATAACAGTCCCGTCCTAAGGGATAGTTGCAGGTTCGATTCCTACCGAGGGCACAAAAATTATTGGAACATTTTTAGTTTGTAGCTATCAATAAACTTTTGGTCTAAATCATAAAAATTTTTATTGTTATTGTGCAAATAAGTCGCAAGTTCTATACCTACAAATCTATAATGCCATGGCTCATAAATATAATAAGAATTATTTTTAGGGTACGACAACATGAAGCCGTATAAATATGCATTTTGTTGTAGCCACTCAAAAGTTTTAGTTTTCTCGAAACTATTTTCTAAAATCATTTTTCCGTCAGACAAATCTACGGTCGTACCAAGTTGGTGCTCGCTGTAACCTTGATCAGCAGAAAAAGAGTTGGCTTTACTTACACCAAAAGTTTGTGAATAAGCTGTTTTCAAACCTTTTTGTTCTGAAAAAGACCGATAGCCGGATTGTACAATAATTTTCACGTTACTTGAGCTTGCGGCATTTATCATTTGTTCCAAACGAAAATTTACAATAGAAATCAAAGAAATATTTTTACTGTTAGTAAATTGTGGCGAAACAGGAACCAATTCTTTTGGAATATAATTTTCATTTAAAAAATAAAATTTACTATATTTTTTAAGAAGTTCGTCGTCAATTTGTTCTGTACGTTTGAGGGTGATTATTTCTGTTTCACTCGATTTATATTTTTCCATAAGATTGGAATAATCAAGACCAATTTGGTTCAAACTTTCAATTATTGCTTGTTTGTCTTTTTGGTTTGCGTCGAGTGCGGACAAAGTGTTTTGGTATTTTCCATTTATTTCAGATAAATTTCTTTCTAATTCACTTTTACTTTCATTTAATAAATTATTTTTGTTTTTAAAAATATAAAGTTCGTACAAAGAAATAATAAGAGAAGCAGCTAAAAGTAAACAAAAAGAGACAAGAATTTTTCTTTCATTTGCCAGATAAAAATTTTTAACTTTGTGCAACAACCTTTTTAACATCGTATATATTTAACCACACATTTAAAAAATTTGCTATAATTACTACTATGACAAAAATAGCAATAATTGTAGGGAGTTTGAGAAAAGATTCTTATAATAAAAAATTAGGAGAAATTGTAAAAAATATTTTAGAAAAAGATTTTACAGAAAAAAATTGCAAAGCAAAAATTTTAGAAATTGGGGATTTGCCACTTTATAATGAAGACCTGGAAAATAATTTTCCAGAAGTAGTTTTAAATTTAAAAAAAGAAATAGAAAATTCTGATAGATTGATTTTTATAACTCCGGAATATAATCGCTCAATACCTGGCGTTTTGAAAAACGCACTCGACTGGGCAAGTAGACCATATGGTAAAAATTCTTTTTCTTTAAAAAAGGTTTTGTGTATGGGAGTTTCTGGTGGAAGACTTGGTACTGTGTCAGCACAAAATCATTTAAAACAAATTCTTGTTTATTTTAATTGCCAAGTTGTTGGTCAGCCAGAAATTTACATTGGCGAATATAAAATTGAAGATGAAAAAACTTTTGAAGTTGTTAAAAAAGGTTTACAAGAGTTGTTAAAATAAAGAGTCCAAAAATTATTCTATAAATTGCAAATGGAACAAAATCGAATTTGCGAATATATCCAAGAAATGCTTTTACAACAATGAAAGCAATAACAAAAGAAACAATAAAGCCAACACTTAAAATTTGTAAATAGTCTGTATTTAAAACATCTCTTGCTTTGTAAAGGGAATAAAAAGTGGCGGCAAACATGGTTGGTATTGCCATAAGAAAAGTGAAGTCAACCAAAATATTTCTTTTGATATTCATTATTAAACCAGCAGTCATAACCGCACCAGAACGAGAAACTCCTGGTATCATGGCAACGCATTGAGAAAGTCCAAGAATAAAAGCTTTTTTGTAGTCGATTTCTTCATGTTGAATTTGTTGTTTTTGGTAATTTATTTTATAAATTTTTTCTACAATAAGCAAAATGATTCCACCAATAATCAAAGCAAAAGCTATGATGAATTCGTTATCTAAAAAAGTTTTAATATATTTGTAAAGTAAAAAACCAACCAAACCTGTCGGTAAAAAAGCCACGAACAATTTTGTTAACAAATTTATGTCAAAAAGTTTTTTCCAATAAATGAAAACCACCGCGAGAATAGCGCCAAGTTGAATGGCTATTTCAAAAACCATCAGCTGATCATTTTGAACAATTTTTAAAAAGTTAGAGGTTAGTACTAAGTGGGCAGTGGAGGAGATAGGTAAAAATTCTGTTAAACCTTCTACTATCCCAAGGATAATTGCGTGTATTGTTGTCATAATTTCCATAGTATACTATGTTTAATATTTTATGTCAGAGTATTTACGCAAACAAAGGTTGGAAATAAATGATCATAACTTTAATTCTTGGGTAGAGAGACAGTTTGAAACCAAATATGCAAAAGCAATTTGGCAAGTTCTGAAAAAGAGAAATCCAGAAAAAACTATTAAGTTCAGTAAAGCAATTGGTACTTATTGGTTTAGAGAAAAAGTTGTTAAGAAGATTGTTGGATTATTGAGGTATAACTTAGAAGACAAAAGATATACATCCAATTATGTAATAAAAAATGCCGCAGATTTGAATGAAATTAAAAAGTTTGTTTTGTATTTTGTAAATATAAATAGCTTAATTCATTTTTATTTTGCAATTGATATAAGTTTTCAGCTTTTAGAAGATTACTTACATACAGGTGAACTTTTAACATTTAAAAATCTAATTAGAACTTTTTTTATCGTAGCAAATTTAATTTTAGTTCAAGTTCAAGAACTAAATAAAGCTGAAGCTACTAAGACAGCCAATTTACTAATTGAAAAAAGAATGAGAAGAGTGAGAAAAGTTTAAGTTTATATAGTATACTTTTATCATGAATGAAAAGTTTTTAAAACTTCTAAAAAATCTAGATTTAACTAATTATCAAATTAAAATATATTTTTCTGTTCTAAAAAACGGAATGTCTACTGTTTTAGATATCTCCAAAGATACAAAGATGAACCGCTCGCAAATATACCTCGACGCTCCAATACTTGTAGAAAAAGGCTTGCTCGAGGTTGGTTCAAAAAGAAACAGGAGATATTTAGCCGTTAATCCGAGGCGTCTTGAAAAGTTAGTAGAAGAAAAAGAACAAAAACTAAAAGAGTTGAAAAGTGTTTTGGGTGAAGTTGGTGAATATTTTGAAAAGAGAGAAAAGAGAGATGAGAATGAATTTGAAATAAAAATTTATGAGGGACTTTCTCAAGTAAAAAAGGCATTTGAATTTGAGTTGGATAATTCTAAAAATTCTGAAATTTATTCTGTGGTTGGAGCGATTGATTATCAATACGACTATTTGTCAGAAGAGTTTTGGCACAAGTGGAATAAAAAGTTTGCAGAAAATGGTGGAAAGGGAAGAATGCTAATAAACAAGCAAGATAAAAGTTATGCAAAGTTAAAAGGTTATAGACAAGAGTATTCTATTGTTACAAAAGGGTTGGAGAATTTTTCTTTGAAAACCAACTTTGATATTTGGAAAGACTATGTTTTGATTGCAACTTTTTCAAAAGTACCAAAAGCAGTAATAATTAAAAATAATTTACTAGCCGAAAGTTATAAAGATATTTTTGAAAAACTTTGGAAGTCAGCAGAATAAGTTAATCTGTTGCAATTTCTGGACGAATCATTTCCTGTAAAAAACTTGATCTGATAAATCTTTCATAAATTTGTTTCAAATAATTTAATCATAGAATGTATTTTTTAAAATTTGCTGTAAAGTTTGTGAGTCACTACTTTATGAAAAAGAAAAGCAATTTTGATTGGTGGGAAAATAATGTAACTTCTGAAATTTATTTAAATACAAATAGAAGAGACTGGTGGAAGGCTTGTGAAAAAGTTTCCAAAGAATTGGATGATGCAAGAACTTTAGTTGATATCGGTGGTGGTGATGGTCACACACTGTGGCAAATTATTTCTCGTATTAAAAACTTAAATTTGCAGAAACTTTTATTTCTTGAACCAAGTCAAATTGGTATTAAGAGAGCAATTCTTAGGTTGAGTGAATTTAAACAAGTACAAAAAAATTTTAAAATAGGTAATCTAGAAACAAATTTCAAATATCTTTCAAACTTATTTTCAAAAGAAAAAACTGATGTTTTATTTGCTGGACATGTTAATTATTATTTTGGTAAAAGTTCAAAGAAAGATACCTATGAAAAGTGTTTAGAATTTCTTCCTACGATTGCCAATAAGGTTCTGATAATGACTGCACCAGAAACTTCTGACTACTATAAAATTTTAAATAGAAATCCTTTTTCTGAAAAAGTTTATAGTGAGTATGTTGTGAATTTTTATAAACAAAAAGGATTCAAAGTAAGAAAGATTAAAATCCCGATCAGGTTTTTTGTTGCACATATTTACAATTCCGAAAGTGAGGCAAAACTTCTGTATAAATTTTTTAATGATACTCAAACTGAACCATCAAAAGATCAACTGAAAGTATTTAAAGAAAAAATCAAAGTGCATATGAGTAAAATAGGTGAGATAAATTTCAAAGATGAACTTTTAATTATTACACAATAAAGTTACTTGAGTTTTGCACTGTGCCACTTTTTTTTATTCGTGTTACACTCGAAACTAATGATAAAAAGTTTAGTTAAAAACACAGTGAGTAGATGGGACTCTTTACAAACCCATACAGTCGGTGGAAAGGGAAATGTAAAAGTGACATGTTTCGGTGGGGCAGAGCAAGTTACGGGTTCCAACTTTTTAATAGAATTCATCGACAGAAAAAATAATAATAAAGTCACAAAAATCCTAATCGACTGTGGTTTGCCACAAGGGCTCGATGCAGAACATAATCACTGGGCGGACTTTTTGTACAATCCAAAAGAAGTTGATTATCTGATAATCACACACGGACATATGGATCATATTGGACGAATACCGTTTTTAAAAGCAAAAGGTTTTAATGGAAAAATTATTTCCACTAAACCAACAAAAGATATTTCCTATGTTGCATTTTTAGATGCAATGCACATCCTTACAAAAGACTATGAAAAAGGAAACCTGGACTTCTTACCATATAAAGAAAGGGATATTGAAAGTTCAATGTCTAGTTGGAAAACTGTAAACTATCGTGAAAGTTTTAGGGTTGATAAAAATATTTCTGTGACTTTGTTTAACTCTTCGCACGTTTTAGGAAGTGCTTTTGTGCAAATAGATTTTGACGGAGAGAAAATACTTTTCACTGGGGACATGGGAAAAAATTCTCTGCTTTTGCCAGAAGCAGATATACCAACAGACAGTGACGTGGTGTTTATGGAAACAGTTTATGGAAACAGAGTTCATGAAAATGTGGAGGAACGTCAAGAAAAACTTTTGCAAGCTATCAAAGACGAAATTGCCAGAAAGGGCACTTTGGTGATAGCTGCTTTTGCAATAGAAAGAACACAAGAAGTTTTAAAAGAAATAAATGATTTTATTGAACAGAAAAAGATTCCAAAGATACCAGTTTACCTAGACTCGCCACTTGCAATAGAGATAACAGATGTTTTTAGAAAATATGAAAACCTTTTCAATTCTGAAATGCAAACACACATTAAACATGGAGACAATATTTTCAGATTCCCTGGGCTACATATTTCTCAGTCACACGAGGACTCCCAGGCTATCAATAATATACAAGGACCAAAAGTTGTTATTGCAGGAAGTGGAATGATTGCTGGAGGAAGAATTATTCATCATGTAAGAAAATATATTTCTAACCCAAAAAATACCATTCTTCTTGCTGGTTATCAGGCTGTTGGTACATATGGAAGGCTTTTGGCAGAGGGCAAGAAACACATAATCTTTTATGGTGAACCTTTTGATGTAAAAGCAAATATTACACAACTGACTGGTTACTCGGCTCACAGAGACAAAGATGGTTTGTTAGAGTTTGTAGATATTGTTAGGAAAAATTGTAAAAGTTTGAACCTGATTTTGGGTGATGCAGAAAGTTTGCTGGAGTTTAAACAAGCTGTTTATGATCGTTTCGGTGTACATGCTCATATTTGTCTTAAAAAAGAAGTCTTAGAGTTTTAATGTTATAATTTTTGTATGGAGAGAAGAACTTTAAGAAGAAATATTTTCAGCATGCTGCTCGCACTTGGTTTGTCCTCCTCTGAAATACAGGTTACCAAAGATACAGGAGTTCTTCCTGTGGTGATGAGAGAAGCGATCTATTATTCAATATATCCATATATTTATATGAAAGACTTATCAGGAGTAGATGGCTATAAAGAATCTTTTTCTATTTGGAAAATAAAAAGAAAAATTGAAGAACTAAGAATTGCTAAAAAAACAGGTGAACATTATGTATTATCTCAAGCTTCTTCAGAATCACAAAAAAGGAAAAACATGAATCGTCTTGATGCTTGGAGAATATATTTGGGATTGCCGCAACTGTATAATACTTTTACTTTTTCTAATTTTAAACCTCAACAGTCTTATAAAGAAGTAAAATACTTTAAAATACGTAATTTTTTGCGGAATATATTAAATGATGAAATAAGATTAGATTATAGGTATAGTTTCAAACCAAAAGATGAAGCCGAGATTATCAGATATTTTTATCAGAAAATATTTGATGAAAGAAATAAAGATAGAGAAAGAAAGTTTTTTGTCCATAAAGATGAAGAAAGTGGAGTAATGGGGGATTTTAAAATTTCTTTTGGAGAAGATTCAAGAGGTACTTATATCTCATATTATGATAGATGGGACTTGAAAGGCGATCCTATAGAAGGAGTTAATGGAACTTTTGGAACACCATTTGAAATTTACGACAGAATTTATTTTGACCCAAAAACCTTTGAACCAATTAACGTTAAATAAATTTATTTTAAAATAAAATGGCTGGGGTGTCTGAAAATACTTTCGAGCATAAATTGCTTAACTACAACTGGTTCAATATTTAAATTTGGAATATCTGACTCAGGAATTTCAATTAAATCATTCGGTGTAATTATTTTCATAAAATCAATAATAGAATAAACAAAACAAATTTCTCGCATTTCATTTTCAAAAAATTCTAAGGTAGCTCTGTATTGAAAATTTATTCTAGAATGCTTAACTTGTTCTGCTAAAATCCTCTTTGCACAATCCAAAGATGTTTCTCTAATCGTAGGCAAAGCTTTTAAAAAAGAAACACTATTTTTTTCTTTTTTAAAAATATATCCTTTTTCTGTGCAGACCAAAACGATAGCTGAAATTTGTATCTCCTCTTTTATTTTTTCCATATTATAATTTCTTGCTAATAATTTTTCAACCAAAAATCCCCCAACCAGTTTTTCTTTACAGTGGGTTATCCCACTCACAACCGTTTCCAGTTGTGGCACAACAAATGCCGAAAAACCTGATTAGGGGGTCTTTGGTCATTTGTTGTGTCTTTGAAACCGTATTTTCATTACGAGAATGAAAACCTTAGGTTTATGTGTAAATTATATCATAAAAATAAACAGGGGATTTTCTTTTCTTAAAAGCATGTTAAACTCTAGAAAATAAAAACTATGTTACCAAATCAAAAACAACCTGTTATCTGTGTTTCCGGAGCGGCTGAGACTGGACACTGTGGGGAAGGTGCAATGAAAGTGGCTTACAAGCTTGGCGAAGCTATTGCAAAAAACGATTGTATTATCACAACTGGTGCCACAACTGGTTTCCCAGCTTGGTCAGCAGCAGGTGCAAAAAAAGCAAATGGTTTTTCTATTGGACTTTCTCCTGCGGCAAATAAAGAGGAACATCTTACAAATTATCGTTTGCCGATAGATGATATGGATTTTATTGTATACACTGGTTTTGGTTTTCCTGGACGAGATATGTTGTTGGTGAGAAGTTCAGAAGCTGTTATTTTTGGTTGTGGACGTATAGGGACAATTCATGAATTCACAATTGCTTTTGAAGATAACAAACCAATTGGAATATTGGAGGGTTCGTGGATGACAGATGAAGTTATACATGACATTATTAAAAATGGAAATAGAAATGCAAATCAAGTTGTGTTTGATTCTGATCCTGATAGGTTGGTGAAGAAAATCAAAGATATGGTTTTGATTCAACGTGAGGAAATAATTCGTCGTGCTAACGCTTGGCAGGATGGATAGAATTTATGCAAAAATACGACACCTTTCTTTCATATCAATTTATAGGAATTGACTCACAAATAAGATCTAAAAATATTTTGGAAGTTGTTAAAAAACTAGAAGCCGAAGGTAAAACAGTTTTTTGTTCAGATATTTTAGAGTAAGAGTTCGACAAAAGAGGTTTAAGTTTGGAGGAAAGATATCAGGAATGTTTAAAGATTCAAGACTCTGCTGACATTAAAGAAATAGTATTTTTTGTAGTGGATAAAATTGAATCTAAGGGTATGCAATTAGAACTTGAAAAGGCAAAAGAGAAAAATCAAAAGGCAATTTTAATAATCCTGGATAATGTAGAAAAAGATGGGGAGCTAGAATGGCTCAAACCATTTAAAACTTTTTGTGGTGAAAATGTGAGTGTTCTACAATTTCCCTAGATCTAAACTTTTGTTCACGCCGATATCACGAATGAAGTGATTAACGTGAGAGATAACGATCATCACACCTTCAAAATTTTTCAAAGCCTCTTGGATAACAGGGATATGACGGAAGTTAATATGATTTGTCGGCTCGTCGAGAATTAAAATTCCTGGTTTTTGTAACACCAAATAAGCAAACATAAGAAGTCCTTTTTGTCCTTCTGATAAATCACCAACTTTGTTTGAAAGTTCTTTTCCAGTTAATAAAAATGAAGAAGCGACTTTGCGCAAATATTCTATATCACTACCATCATAAGCTTGTTTCAGAGCGTCGAGCGCTGTCATATTAAAGTCAAGTGTAGAAAAATCTTGTCTATAATAACCAATTTTTACACCTTCTTTTATTTCTACACCTTCAACTTTTCTTGTAGCTATTTTTTCAAGCAAAGTTGTTTTCCCAATTCCATTTGGTCCTATTATCTGCAATTTGTCACCTTTCATTAGTTCTTGAGTGTGAACATTTTTTCTCACAACTCCTCCTTCCTTTAATATTTCTATACTTCTAATTGTAATTAAAACACTCCCAATTTCTTCTTGAACAGGAATGGAAAATTTTCTAATTGTTCTGTCCTCTTTACGAACTTCAATTTTATTTTCTTCGGCTTCTTCATATTCTTCTTTTAACTTTGCCGCAAGCGCGCGCATCTTTCCACCTTTGTGGGCGAAAAAGTTTACTTTATCTTTTTTATCTTGTATGTCACGCTCGAGAAGTTCATTTTCTCTTTGTTCGCGTTCAATTCTTCTTTTAATCTCTTCCACAGCTTTAAAATAATTTCCGACATATTGTTCTACTTGTCCGTTTTGCTGGTTTACATATAAAATACCGTGTGTAAAATTATTTAAAAAATTTTCGTCGTGGGAAATCACAATTGCTGTGCCAGAATAATTTTTCATAAACTCTGTTAAAAGCTTTATTCCATCTTTGTCCAAGTTGTTTGTTGGTTCGTCCAAAAGAAGTAGGTCAGGTTTTTGTATAAGTGCCTCGGCGATTAGTAATCTTCCTTTTTGTCCGCCAGAAAGTTCTTTTATTTTTTTATCTAAAAAAGAAATTGGAAGTTGCACGATTTGGAAAAATTCTACAGCACGCTTGTCTATGTCATAAACTTTTTTGCCCTCATCTTTTTCAAGATTTACAACTAAAAATTCTCGTACTGTCATGCCCCACTGTGAGTGGGGGATGGTTTGTTTTGCAATCGCGATTTTTAAGTCATTTTCTTTTATAATTCTACCCTCATTGATTTCTCTTTCATCAGTTATTAAAGAAAAAAGTGTAGACTTACCAGCGCCATTTTGTCCCATCAATGTTAGTTTGAGACCTTTGCGCACGACGAAATTCGCTTCCCTTAAAAGAAATCTGGTTTCTGTATAACCAAAAGTTACATCTTCAAATCTTAAAATTGGAACTCCACCAGTTGGAATATCACTTTGTACTGCCATAATTTCTTTAATTATATCAAAAAAACACATATAACTCAACGTCAAATTGTTGATTTACTTTTTAATTTTTGGTAATATTCCTACAGCTTGGCTTCGACAACCAAGTGAGATGTCGACAGTTTGCGCCGGACTGTATCGACGTCGGTGTTCGTGTTACAGCACGAACATCTAAGGCCCTGCATTGTATCTCTCGGAGATCTGCAGGGCCTTTTACTTTTTCAAATTTTTTTGTGTTACAATTCTAAAATGCATAAAATTTTATTTGATTTTGATTCAACTTTGATAATCAAAGAAACTTTAGAGTTGTTGGCAGAAGAGGCTTTGAAAGACAGTGTTAATAAAGAAAACATTTTAAAACAAATAGAAGATCTAACAGACCAAGGGATGAATGGAGAGATAAGTCTAGAAGAATCTTTGCAAAAAAGATTTGCGCTAATAAATTTACATAAAACACATATTGAAGCTGTTTCTGAAAAAATTTTAAATTATTTGTCACCGAGTGTAAAATTGAGCCTAGATCTTTTCAAAAATAATTTTCAAAATATTTATATTGTTTCTGGTGGTTTTACAGAATGTATTTTACCTGTATCGAAATTTTTAGGAATTGACGATAAAAATATTTTTGCAAATGAATTTATTTATGATGACAAGGGAAATGTACTTGGTATTGATATGAGCTTACCGACAGCCAACAAGGGTGGAAAATTTGAAATAATTAAAAAAATAAAACAACAACAAAGAACTATAATGGTCGGCGACGGAGCCTCGGACTTAGAAACAAAACAAGAAGGTGGAGCTGATATATTTGTAGCTTTTACAGAAACCGTGACAAGAGAAGAGGTTGTAAAACAAGCTGACTTTGTAGCTAAAAATATGTTAGAATTGTTAGATATACTCAAAAATTTTTAGATAAGAAAATTGAAACTATGAAAAAAAACAGTAAAGAAAAAATTTTGCTTTTAGAAAATATTCACATAAACGCGGTTGGAGAACTCAAGAAAAATGGATACGAAGTTATTTCTGAAAAAGGTGCAATGTCAGAAGAAGAATTATTAAGAATTGTGGAAAATATTTCTGTGATCGGTATTCGTTCGAAAACTCATATTACAAAAAAAGTTTTAGAAAAAGCGAAAAATCTTAAAGTCATTGGTGCTTTTTGTATTGGAACCAATCAAATTGATTTAAAAGAAGCTGCTGCAAGAGGAGTAGCAGTTTTTAATGCGCCTTACTCAAATACGCGCTCAGTTGTAGAGTTGGTTATAGGAGAAATAATAATGTTGCTCAGAAAAATTCCAGACGCTACGAAAGATATGCATGAGGGTGTGTGGAATAAAGTCTCACAAAATTGTTTTGAAGTAAGAGGAAAAAAACTTGGTATTGTTGGCTATGGAAATATTGGTACGCAACTTTCTGTTGTTGCAGAAGGTTTGGGTATGAAAACTGCATTTTACGACAAACAAGAAAAGCTTGCATTGGGGAATACTAAAAAAATAAATACTTTGTCAGACCTTTTAAAATGGGCAGATATTGTAACTATTCATGTTGATGGTAGAAAAGAAAATACAAACTTTTTTGGAGAAAAAGAATTTTCTCAAATGAAAGAAGGAACATATTTTTTAAATCTTTCTCGTGGTCATGTTGTGGACATCAAAGCTTTAAAAAAAAATTTGAAGAAAGGAAAAATTCTAGGAGCATCTGTTGATGTTTATCCAGTTGAACCAGAAAAAAATGGTCCAGGGTTTGCAACAGAATTACAAGGTCTTAAAAATGTGATTCTAACTCCACACATTGGTGGTTCGACAGAAGAAGCACAAAGCTCTATTGGAGATTTTGTAAGTGGAAAAATTTTAAATTATTTGGAAAACGGAAGCACTATTCTTTCTGTGAATTTACCAGGAATCGCTCTTGCTGCGAAAGAAAAGGGAATTACCAGAATTATTCATATTCATGAAAACGTTCCAAAAATGCTCGCACAAATAAATAGTATTTTGGGTGAGAAAAATATTAATATTGCTGCGCAACAACTCAAAACTAATGAAAATATTGGCTTGGTGGTGACAGATGTAGACGGAAAAGTTTCAGATTCTGTTTTGAATGCACTTAAAAATATCCCACACACAATTGTTTGCAATAATCTTTAAAATAAAATTATATGAAATTTTTCACCGTAGGTCCGTCACAACTGCATAAAAATTTTCCTAAACACTTTAAACTTGCTTTGGAAAAAGATATTGCTTCTATTTCGCACAGGAGTGAAGACTTTAAAAAATTGTATTTAGACTTAATTAAAAGTATTAAAAAACTTTTTTCTGTTCCGGAAAATTATGATGTGGTTTTTCTTGGCTCAGCAACAGAGTTTATGGAGCGTGCAATACAAAATCTTTCGGAGAGGAAAACTTTGCATTTCGTATCGGGAACTTTTGGGGACAGGGCTTATAAATTTGCAAAAAATGCAGGTCGTGAAGCTGTGAAAATAGAGTTGGAAAGTGATGACACTTTTTCTTTTGATAAAGTTCCTAAAAGTTTTTCACCAGAAATTATTTTTATAACTCACAACGAGACGAGTTGTGGGCACACTGTGCCGAAAGAATTTATTTTACAAGTTCATGAAAAATTTCCGAATTCTTTAATCTGTTGCGACATTGTTTCATCTGCACCAACTGCTGACATTCCGATTGATAAAATAGATTTAACTTTTTTTTCTGTGCAAAAAGCTTTTGGCTTGCCGGCTGGTTTGGGAGTTGGAATAATTTCATCCAAACTTCTTTTGCAAGCGGAAAAAATAAACGAAGATCAAATTGCAAAAAGTAAAAATATTTTCCATTCATTTTTAAACATGAGTAAAAATAATAAAGAGGCAAAGACTATGGAAACCCCAAATGTTTTGCTTATGTTTCTATTAAATGAGGTGACAAAAGATTTTCTTAAAAAAGGAGTTAAAAAACTTATTCAAGAGACAGAAGCTAAATTAAAAATATTTGAACAATATTTTTTAAAAAACAAAAATTTCACACCAGTTGTCAAAAACAAAGAGTGGAGGTCAAAGACTGTTTTAGTTTGCGAAACAAAAGTTGACTCGAAAGAAATAATTGGAAAGTTAAAGAAAAAGGGGATAATGATTGCGAGTGGTTATGGGGAGGACAAGGCTACTCGCATTCGTATTGCCAATTTTCCGCAAACAGAAAAAAAGGATGTATTAAAGCTGGTAAGTTTTTTGAATATGTTATAATTTTATTATGAAAAGAATTAATAAAAATTTGTTTTATTGGGTACTTTATGATTTTGCAAATTCTATTGCATTTATAAATCTGCTTGTATATTTTTCACAATGGATAGTTATAGATAAGGGATTACCTGAGTTAGCTTTTAATATATCCATTGTGGTTTCCTCTATAATGTTTATTGTTAGTTCTTTCTACTTTTCAAAGAAATTAGACCAAAACAAAAAATTTATTGAAGGAATCAGGGATACAACTATACTAAATTTTATTTTTTACTTGTTAACTTTTTTTGCAATACTACTAAATTTTCATATTTATATAACCATTACCCTGTTTACTTTTGCCATATATTTATACCTTCTTTCTTTTATTTATTTCACACCACTTTTAGTTTATCTGTATAGAGAAAATAATACAGACTCAGGTTTTGTTTCTGGAATAGGTCAAGCTGGAAACTCTCTTGGGCAAGTGTTTGGGCTGTTGGTAACCTTACCATTTGTGTCAGGACAAATTTCTTTGTTTGGACTAGGGAGAGCGGAAACTTTCTTACCATCGTTTATCCTAACTTTTCTGTTTTCTATACCAATGTTGTACTTCTTTAAATTAGATGCACATAAATACACGGAAATAAAAGAAGGGGCTTTTGATTTTACAAAAATAAATGGATTAGAAATATTTAAGCATTCGAAATTTTTTGGAATATTTTTAGTTGTATATATTTTACTGGGGGACGCGCTGCTAACTTTTTCATCAAACTTTTCTCTGTATTTGGAAAGGGTGCATAATATTGTTGACACAACAAAAGCTCTCATGACGATTTCCATTCTGTTATTATCTGCATTTGGGGCATTTGCGTTTTCTTTCTTTACTGAAAAGTTTGGTGACTATAAACTGCTATTCTTGTTAATTGGATTTTGGATAATTATTTTTCCTTGTTTTGCTTTGGTTGCAGATTTCAACTGGCTACTATTCCTAACTCTCTTGGCAGGATTTTTCTTTGGCCCAACTTGGTCGGTAAGTCGCTCAATCTTTTCAAAGTTAATCCCTCACAATTTTGAATCACAAGGTTTCTCTTTTTACATTATTACTGAAAGAATAGCTACAATTTTTGGACCATTAGTTTGGGGATATTTGACTTTTAGATTTCCAAATCCTTCTACCGGTTATGGATATGCTTTGTCTAGTTTAAGTATAATTTTATTAGTTTCGCTGATTGTTTACTATAAGTACTTCAAACAAGAATTAGCTTAAAACATTGCTAGCTAGGGGAAAGTTTTTTTAGTATAATGAGAAAATGTCAAAAATTACAACAAATGAAGTTCGTGAAAAATTTTTAAACCACATGAAAAAACAAGGTCATGTGATTATCCCATCATCTCGACTTGTTCCAGAAAACGACCCAACTACTCTTTTTACGGGTAGTGGAATGCAACCAATGGTGCCGTACCTGCTTGGACAAAAACACGCAATGGGTACACGTCTCGCCGACTCACAAAAATGTTTCCGTTCACAAGATATTGAAGAAGTGGGTGACAACAGGCACACAACATTTTTTGAAATGCTTGGTAACTGGTCGTTAGGTGACTACTTTAAAAAAGAACAAATACAGTGGATGTGGGAATTCATGATCAATGAAATTAAAATTGATCCGAAAAATTTATACTTCACTTGTTTTAAAGGTGCGCCGGAAATCGGGATTCCAAAAGATACAGATGCTTCGGAGCTTTGGGTGAAACTTTTTGCAAGTGTTGGCATAGAAGCAAAAATAGGTGAGAACCCAGAGGTGGATGGTATGAAAGAGGGAGAAAAAATCTTTTACTATGGTGCAAAGAAAAACTGGTGGTCACGTGTGGGAGTTCCACAAAATATGCCAGTTGGCGAGCCAGGTGGTCCAGACTCGGAGATGTTTTATGACTTTGATCCAGAATTAAAAAATAATTTTCATGCAAAGTCTATGTTCAAGAACGAACCATGTCACCCAAACTGTGACTGTGGAAGATTTATGGAAATAGGGAACAATGTTTTTATGGAATATGTAAAAACAGAAAATGGGTATGAATTTCTGAAAAATAAAAATATTGATCATGGCTCAGGGTTGGAAAGATTTGTAGCCGCTGCAAACAATGATAATGATATTTTCAATATTGATGTATTTGCAAGTGCTATAAAAAAGCTAGAGGAATTGTCTGGTAAAAAATATAACCCAATTCAAAGTGATACAGAGCTTTTGGGTGTAGATAAGCTTACTCAGTCTTTTCGTGTGATTGCTGACCATTTGCGTGGAGCAACATTTTTTATTGCCGATGGAATATACCCTGGTAATAAAGATCAGGGTTACTTTGTTCGCCGTTTGATGCGTCGTGCAATACGTCATGGTCGCAACCTAGGAATACAAGAAAACTTTTGTAAAGTTATTGCTGACTTCTATATAAATTATCACGGGGAACTTTATACAGAACTTGTACAGAATAAAAATAAAGTTTTTGAAATAATGGAAGAAGAAGAAAATAAATTCAATCAAACATTAAAAAATGGAGAGAAAGAATTCTACAATATTATTAAAAACTACGATAAATCTCAAAAACTTTCTGGGGAGCTAGCATTCATGCTCTACGAAAGTTATGGATTCCCATACGAACTTGTAGAAGAACTCGCAAAGGAAAATGGACTAGAAGTTGATAAAGAAAAATTTGAAGAAGCAAAAAACAAACACTCAGAACTTTCTCGTGCCGGAAGTGAAAATAAATTTAAAGGTGGACTAGCGAACCCTAACGACGAAATGGTTGTGAAATATCATACAGCTACCCACTTGTTACATCAAGCTCTTAAAAATGTTTTGGGAGAGGATGCAAATCAAAAAGGCTCAAACATTACACCAGAACGTTTGCGTTTCGATTTTTCATATGGACAAAAAATGACACCAGAGCAAATCAAACAAACAGAAGATCTTGTAAATGAGTGGATACAAAAAGATTTAAAAGTTCGTCGTGAAGAAATGAACAAAACAGATGCAGAAGAAAGAAAACCAGTTCACTTGTTTGGTGAAAAATATGGTGATGTGGTTTCTATCTATACAATCGGTGATGGAAAAGTGCGTGGAGTAGATGCAACAAGTGTAGAATTTTGTGGTGGCCCACATGTGGAACATACTGGACAAATAGGAGAAGAAGGAAAGAAGTTTAAGATTGTAAAAGAAGAAGCGGTTTCCGCTGGTGTGCGTAGAATAAAAGCTGTAGTGGAGTAATTTTCCACCGAGGTTTCCACTGATGTATTGGTTGTGAAATTGTGAAACTTGTATATACTCGACATTGTAAGTACAAATATTTTTTCTGTGTAAATTTATTGGAAAATTATTAGCAAATTAAGAAAAATATTTTATAGAAATATGAAAGATATACAAGCGCCAATTGGAAACGGAATGAATTCACAAAATAGACCAAGTAAAATAATTGCAGGAGCTGGCACGGGTGTAAAGCCTGTTATTCCGGCCGAGCAAGCAAAAAGATATGTTGCGCCGACTACAAAAGTTGTTCAACGAGAATATTTTCGGGATAGACAGGGTGGAAATAAAAAATATTTAGCTTTAGGTTTAGTGCTATCTTTGGTGATTATTTCTACAATTTTCTTTTTGGCCACATTTGCTTTCAATGGAGCTACAATCACAATCAAACCAATGACTAAAAAAGATTTAGGTTTGAATGAAACAATTATTTTAAGTGAACTTGATAGGAAAGACTTACTTTTAACTAGGAATATTCCTGTGACAGAAAGTGTGACAGTTCCAAAAAGAAGTGTTAAAAAAGTTTTCAGAAAAGCAGAAGGAGATGTGACTATTAATAATGGTTTTAGTAAAGAGTCGCAAAAATTTATTAGAGGAACTCGTTTGGAAACAACTGATAATAAAATTTTTAGACTCACAACAGATGTTATTGTTCCTGGTAAAAATGGAAATACTGCTGGAACAGTAAAAGCTCATGTTCAGGCTGACCAAGATGGGGTAGAATATAATATTGGTCCAACAAAATTTACTATTCCTGGTTTGAAGTCTACTCCAAAATTTAAAGATTTTTATGCGGAATCTGCAGAAACAATGAAAGGTGGAGCTTCTGGAAATCAAAATGAAGTTTCTGATTCTGATTTACAAAAAGCTATTACAGATATAAAGGCTAAGCTTGTGGAAAGTGCACAAGAGAAAGTTGACACAAACGTACCAGAAGGCTTTGTTGCCAACAAAGATGCACTTGTATTGACGACTACTAAAATGCAAAAAACAAGCGAGGATGATACGACTGCAACTTATACACAGTCGGCAACAGGAACAACACTTTTCTTCAAAAGAGAAGATATTGTAAAGAAAATTTTGGAAAAACAATTCTCAAACGAAACAGCAAAACCAACTGTAAAAGTTTTGGATACAAGCAAACTTGTAATTGGGATTTCAAATCAACAAGAAGCTTTGAATGAACATTCCCAAGTTACTTTGACTGTTACAGGTCCGGCTCCAGCCATGTTTTATCCTAATAAACAAGAAATTTTAGAATATTATGCTGGCAAGCCAGTTTCAGAATTTGAAGATATTACAAAAAAATTCCAATTTGTAGAAAGTGCAAAAAGAATAATTTATCCTTTTTGGAATTCAAAATTCCCGACAAATATTTCTAAGATTACAGTAAACTTCGAGGAGTAGACAAAAAAGAAAAAGTGTATATACTCTTCTGGTATAAAATAAATGCAAAAGAAACCGAATAATTTTAATAAAAAGAAAGTCGTTGGTAAGCCTAGAGTCTTTGTTGATCAGAATTCTGACGAGAATAAACTTAGGCGTGAAAAAGAGGGTGTAAAACGTGGAAGGGTTGTAGAAGCATTACCAAATGCACAATTTAAGGTTGAATACGAAGATGAAACAAAAGGGTTGGCTTACTTGGGAGGTAAAATGAAAGTGTTTAAGATACGTGTTTTGGTTGGAGATATGATAGAAGCAGTTGTCGACCCATATTCTAAAAAAGGGCGTATTGTCAAAAGGGGATAATTCTGATATAATTGTGGCACTAATTTTCGCGCCCAAATTTTTTTTGTTTTGGCGCTAAAGTTATTTGTATTTATTAGTAAAAAAATTATCACATGAAAGTTAGGTCATCAATAAAAGGAATCTGTAGTTCTTGTAAGCCTGTAAAGCGTAGAGGTGTTTTGCGTATTATTTGCAAAAACCCGAAACATAAACAGAGACAAGGATAATTCAGATAAAAAAATATGAGAATAGCAGGTATAACAATCCCCGATAACAAAAGAATCGAAATTGGCCTCTCTTACTTGTACGGAATCGGTAGGCAAAATGCTAAAACAATGCTTGCAGCAGCAGGAATTGATGGAGGCAAAAAACCAGCTGACGTAACATTGGAAGAGGAGAATGCACTTCGTCGTGAAATTGAAAAAATTAAAATTGAAGGAGATTTGAAAAGACAAGTAGCAGCCAACATTAAAAGACATAAAGATATCAAGACCTACAGAGGCTTGAGACATTTAAGAAAACTACCAGTTCGTGGTCAAAGAACAAAAACAAACTCTCGTACAGTTCGTGGAAATACACGTAAAACTATGGGATCAGGTCGTAAGAAAGTTGAAAAGACTTAAAAATTAACTTAAATAAACTAGAAATATGGGAAAAAAAAGAATAATTAAAAAGTCTGGAGCCTCTCTTGACCAAGGTCTTAAAAGTAGAGCGCTTGCAAAAGTTACAAAGAAAAAAATTGTTTCTGGAAAACTTTACGTAGAAGCAACTTACAATAACACTAAAGTTTCTCTTACAGATAAAACAGGAAATGTTATTATTTGGTCATCTTGTGGAGCATTGGGCTTCAAAGGTGCAAAAAAAGGAACTCCTTTTGCGGCCGCAAAAGTAGGTGAACTTGTAGGAGAAAAGGCTAAAATGGCTGGTGTAAAAGATGTTGATGTAGTTATTACAGGTGTAGGTTCTGGTCGAGAATCAGCTGTTAGATCATTTATTGCACATGGTATTGAAGTTAATTCTATCGAAGATAAAACACCAGTTGCTCACAATGGTCCTCAGCCAAAGAAACCTAGAAGAATATAAAATAATATGTCAAGAATTAGATGTAGAGTTTGTAGAAGAACAGGAGAAAGTGTTTGCGGTCGTGAAAAGTGTGCTTTCAAAAAGCGCCCATTTGCACCAGGACGCCTTGATTCTGAAAAGAAACATAAGTCAAACAAAAGTGAATACGGGGAACAACTTCGCGATAAGCAAAAACTTCGTATTGCATATGGTCTTCGTGAGAAGCAATTTGGTGCATACATTAACAAAGCGATAAATATGAAGGGTGTAAATACACAAGAAATGATTTTTACACTTTTGGAATCTCGCTTGGACAATGTTGTCTATCGCGTAGGTCTTGCTAATACTCGTGCGTTAGCTCGCCAAATAGTAAACCACGGACACATTACTGTGAATGGAAGAAAAATGACGATACCTTCTTACTCTGTAAGAGTTGGAGATGTTATTGCTGTTCGTGAAGGAAGTAAAGTATTAAATTACTTTACAAAATTGGCTGAAAAATTTGAGCCAACAATACCAGCATGGTTAACTGGTGACGCTAAAAAAATGGCGTTTACTGTTAAAAGTTTGCCAAAAGAATTGGACAAAACTGTGAATTATCAAACAATCGTAGAGTTTTATAGTAGATAAAACCAAAACTAACTCGTGAGAGTTAAGAAAAGTAAAATAAAAATACAAATAACTAAAAACAAATAGTATGCAAAATAAAATAATACTTTTGCCATCAGTTCCAAGAGTTGTAGAAGAGACAACAAACAAAGGGATCTACGAAATTGAAAATCTTTATCCAGGATATGGACACACTCTGGGTAATTCTCTAAGAAGAATTATTCATTCGTCTATCCCAGGGATTGCTATCACTTCACTGAAAATTGAAGGGGTGCAACATGAGTTCACAACAGTTCCAGGTCTTGTAGAAGACGTGATTACACTTATTCTTCATCTTAAAAGAATTAATTTCAGAATGACGGGTGATGATGCACAAACTTTGAACCTCTCTGTGAAGGGAGAAAAAAAGGTGTATGCAAAAGACATTACTTGTCCGTCACAAGTTGAAATGATCAATGAAGACGAATATATTTGTGAACTTTCTTCTAAGACAGCTTCTTTGAATGTGGAGATAGTTATTGAAAAAGGTATTGGTTATATGCCAAAACTAGCTCGTCTTAAAAATGAAAAAGCACCTATTGGTACAATAGTGCTTGATGCAGATTTTACACCAATCCGTCGTGTAAAATATGAGGTTGAAGACATGCGTGTTGGAGATCGTACAGACTACAATAAACTTGTAATTTTCATTGAAACAGATGGCTCAATAACTCCTCGTGAAGCTTTTGTTGCTTCTGTGGAAGGTATGATTTCTCAACTTCAAGTTCTTACTACAATAAGTGAGAAAAAAGTTAAAACTGAAATTGTAACTCCTAAAAAAGAAGAAACTGAAGAAGGTGACGACGATGTTAAAAAAACAAAAATTGACGACTTAAATTTGTCTTCCAGAACTGTGAATGCTCTTATGATGGCTGGTATAAAAACTGTTGCCGGAATAGTGAGAAAATCAGAAGCAGACCTACATGAAGTAGAAGGTCTAGGAGAAAAAGCAGTCGAAGAAATAAAAGAATCAATAGAAAAATTGGGTCTTTCATTAAAAGTATAATTAATTATTAAAATATGTTGCACGCAAAAAAAGCAAGAAAATTCGGACGTACAAAATCTGTACGTAACGCGCTTCTAAAAAGCTTGGCGGTTTCGCTAATTAAACATGGGAAAATCCAAACTACAGAAGCAAAAGCAAAAGAGCTTCGCAAATTCATCGAACCACTTGTTACAAAAGCAAAACTAGGTGGTATTGAACAAAGAAGACTTATTTCTTCACGTTTGGACAACAATTTAACAGAAACAAAAAAACTTGTTGATGTGATTGCTCCAAAATATAAAGAAATAAATGGTGGGTTTACTCGTATTATTAAAACTCCTACAAGGGTAAAAGACTCTGCTAAAATGGCAGTAATAGAATTTGTATAAAATATATGAAAACAGAAAATACAAATAACAAAATTGAAATTGATGCAACAGGAAAAACTCTTGGAAGATTATCAACAGAAGTCGCAGCTACACTTTTAGCAAAAAATTCTCCATCTTTTGCAAAGAATTTTGCAGCTAAAGTAAAAGTAGAAGTTATAAATGCTTCTAAAGTTGTTATAACAGGAGACAAAATGAAGCAAAAAACTCACAAAAGGTTTTCTCTTTACCCAGGAGGTTTGAAAACTCCAAACTGGGCTGAAGTTGCTTCTAAAAAAGGTTTCAAGGAGCTGATCCGTCACGCGGTCGAAGGTATGCTTCCAAAAAATTCTCTTCAAAAAGAAAGAATGAAAAATCTTAAAATTTCTGAATAAAATATATGACTACAAAATCAACAGAAAAATATTTTGAAGCTGTAGGACGTCGTAAAACTGCGTCAGCTCGTGTAAGAATTACTCCTGCTTCGAAACAATCTTTTACAATCAATGACAAAATTTTGGAAGATTATTTCCAAACTTCTGAAAGACAAGAAATTGTGACTTCTGCACAAAAAGCAGCTGGAATTGAACAAAAATTCTTGGTTACAGTAAAAGTTCTTGGAGGTGGAATTCATGCTCAAGCCGAAGCTGTTCGCCACGGTCTAGCGCGTGCAATTACGCTTTATGATGCCAACTTGCGTGGTAATCTTAAAAAAGCTGGTATGCTTAAACGTGATCAACGTGAAGTTGAGCGTAAGAAACCAGGTCTTAAGAAAGCTCGTAAGGGACCGACATGGAGTAAGCGTTAGCTTGCGGAATGGAAGGTCACTTGGTCAAAAACGAAAACAAATCTACCACAGCAATGTGGTTTTTTGTTTTTGGGTGTATACTGTAAGTATAAAATTATGAAAAAAATATTTTTACTTTTACCAACTCTATTTGTTTTTAATCTTGTGTCAGCTCAATCCTCTCTTCCTGTATGTGGTGGGACAGGAGGTCCAGATTGTTCAGTTGAGCAAAATTTAGTTTTATGTCGTGATGCTGTTGCTTTGGGTGGTACACTGAGTGATAGTTTGCGTGGATGTAGTGGACTAACTTATCAAATACAAAAATTTATAAAATCGTCTCGAGATAAATATGTTTCAGAGCAAATGGATAATCTACAAAAGAGATATCCAAATTGTAAATTATTAACAACGTCTATGTGGAAAGGAATGTCTTGGAACTCTATTATTTCAGATGAAGCTGGAAGACTGAACTACTTCTTTCTAAAAAATAACTACGCTCAATTCAAAATGACTGGAAGTGTTCAAGATGAGGAGTGGATGTTTTACTATGGAGACGCGACATATTCTGCGATGAAGAAATTTCAAATTGCTAATAATATAACTCCAACGGGAAATCTTGGTCCAAAAACTTTAGCCAAAATTAATTCAATGATTTGTAAATAAATTTTAGAAAATAAAAAATTCCCGAAAGGGAATTTTTTATTGTTTGGTTTTTAGAAAGTCCTAAACTCTTTTTCCGTTGCTTAATTCGTCAGTAAGTTTTTTAAATTCTTCCCATTTTCCATCACGAGCAAGTACAGCTTGTTCAGCCCAAGTATCTCCTCCATGCATTTGGAATTGTGGTCCGGCAGCATGGATGATTTCTTTGATTTTTTCCAGAGAAGTATCTGCAAGTTGTGCAAATGTAAAGATTCCGGCAGCATGAAGCAATTTTTCAATTGCAGGTCCGATTCCTTCTATTTTTTTAAGGTCGTCTTTAACAACACTTTCTTGTATTGTTGCAACTTTCTTAGTTTCTTCTTTTACAGAAGTAACTTCTTTTTTGCATTTGCAAGTAAGGTAAGAATGCAACAAACCAAGTAGGTATCCGATGATTCCAGCAACGATAAGCATTATCAGTATTTCTGTAATTGCTGTACTTTTTGCGAGTGGGTTAATATTTTGAAACATATATTTTTTATTAAATTTATTCGTTAATGATACTTATAACTGCACGACGATTAAGATTTTCAGCATTTTTATCACCATACCTTGCAACAGTCTCTCTTTGTCCTTTTGAGTGAGTCACAATACTGTCTGCATTTGCGCCTAATGACACAAGAAGAGATTTAAGTTTGTTAGCCCTGTCTAAACCGAGTTTTTCTGAGTAAGGGATATTTTTGTGATAATTTGTATGACCTGTAATATCGATTTTTGCAGTTTTATTTTTTTGTAAATATGCAACTATTTCTTTAAGGTTTTGTTCTACATTTCCAGTCAGAATATTGTCACTATCAGGTCCGAAATAAACTGTTAACGGCTTTGCACGAAGTTGTGCCCAAGTGTTATCCACAGCCATCATTGGTGTTGAAATATTTCCCTTTGCTTCACAAAGATATTTAATATTACAAGTGTACCAATAAGTACTGCCGATAGCCCAAATACAGGCAAACGTAAGTAAATATTTTATATTTTTTAACATATTTTGTACTGCTTGTATTTTTAATATAAAAGCGTGGTACTATGGGGTATTATACCAAAAAACCCACATTTGTGCCTGACCCACATTTTTTGAAAGTTTGCTATACTCGAATTTATTATGACAGGGAAATTGATATTAATAAGACATCAAGAATCGGAGTGGAACAAGCTTGGTAAATGGACAGGACAAACAGATGTCCATTTATCGGAAGATGGTTTTAAAAATGGAGAACAGATTGGTTACCTTATAAAAGACTTAAAAATCGATAAAGCCTATACGTCCAGTTTAGTTAGAACTATCGAAACTTTGAATTGTCTTAAAAAAACATGTGAGCTTGATAATGTACCTGTAGAACAACATAAGGAGTTAGACGAGAGGGATTACGGTGATTATACCGGCCTGAATAAATGGGATTTTCAAAAAGAGTATGGAGCAGAAAAATTTGAAGTCGTTCGTCGCGGTTGGGATTGTGAAATACCTGGTGGAGAAAACCTGAAAGCTGTTTACGACAGAGCCGTACCATTTTATTTAAATACAATTGTTCCAGAGTTGGTGCTGGGAAAAAATATCTTAGTTGTAGGACATGGAAATACTTTCCGTGCATTATTAAAATATATTGAAAGTATCAGTGATGAAGAAATTTGCAATACAGAATTCACTTTTGATAAAGTGCAGATTTTTACTGTTGATAAAGAGGGTAGAAAAATAACAAAAGAGATGAGAGTAAAAAAATATGAAACAGTCTAAAACAAGTATTATTGCAACAATCGGCCCAGCTTCTAAAAATCCAAAGACACTTTTGCAAATGGCAAAAAGAGGAATGGATATTGCCAGATTAAATATGTCTTGGGGGACTTTTCCAGAACATAGTCAGTTTATAAAAGATATAAGACAGTCTGCAAAAAGTGCTGGTAAAAATGTACCAATACTTATGGACTTGCCAGGCCCTAGAGTTCAATACAAAGAGGGTCATGGATATGATAAAACTTTTGAAAGTGCAATCACAGAAAGAGATAAAGAAATAATTAAGTTTGGAGTTGAACAAAAAATAGAATATTTTGGAATTTCCTTTGTTGCATCTAAAAAAGATATTTTGGAGGCAAAAGAGTTAATTAAAAAGTTTGGTGGAAGTCAAAAGGTTGTGGCGAAAATAGAAAGACAAATTGCATTGGATAATTTAGAAGAAATTGTGGAAGAAGCTGATGGTGTTATGGTTGCACGTGGAGATTTGGGTAATGAAATTACTCTTGAAAGGATTCCATTTGTTGAAGAAGAAATAATAAATGTTTGTAAAGAAAAAAATAAATTTGTTACTGTCGCAACACAGATGATGCTTTCTATGACTGAGCATGACAAGCCAACAAGAGCAGAAGTTACTGATGTTACATATGCAATTCTTAAAAAAGCTGATGCGGTAATGCTTTCTGAGGAAACTGCCAGTGGTAAATTTCCAATAAAAACGGTTGCTATGATGGAAAAAATTCTTTTGGAAGCAGAAAGTCATATAAAAACTGAAGAAGAAAATTCCAATTTGCCACGCAACTTTTTTGGAAGCTTGTTTGGATCAAAAACAAAAAAAATTAGAATTAAAAATTTGAAAGCTTTAGAAATTTTGGATTCTCGTGGAAACCCCACTTTAAAAATTTTTTGTAAATCTGAAAATGGTAAAATTGGAGTAGCTTCCGTTCCGTCTGGGGCAAGTACTGGCACGCACGAAACTTGTGAATTGCGCGATGAAGATAAAGATAGATTTTCTGGAAAAGGAGTTTTAAAAGCAAAAGAAAATGTGGAAACAGAAATTCTTGCTAATGTAAAAAATATTTTGCTTGATCAAAAAACTTTGGATCAAAAAATGATTGATCTTGACGGTACAGAAAATAAAAGCAATTTGGGTGCCAATGCCATTCTTGGTGTTTCGCTTGCATTTGCAGATTGTTTGGCAAAGGAAAATGGAGAAGAACTTTATGAATATGTTCATAGTATTTACAAAAATTTTAGAAAAAAAATAATTCCTACGCCGATGTTTAATGTGATAAACGGCGGAGTACATGCTGACAGTGGTTTGGAAATTCAAGAATTTATGATTGTGCCAGTTGGTTTGCAAAATTTTTCTGATAAGCTTCGTGCGGGTTCTGAAATTTTCCAAATGCTCAAAAAAATATTAAAAGAAAAAGGATATAATATTTCTGTTGGTGACGAAGGTGGTTTTGCTCCGCATTTGTTCGACAATGAAGAAGCTTTGAAAATTCTTGTAGAAGCCATAGAAAAATCTGGCTACAACACAAAAGATGTAAAAATAAGTATGGACGTGGCAGCTAGTGAATTTTATTCTAAAAATTTTTATAATTTAAAAATTGCTGGAGAAAATAAAAAAATACACTCTCAAGAACTTTTAAATTGGTATGAAAACATTGTTCATAAATATCCAATTTTTTCAATTGAAGATCCTTTTGCAGAAGACGACTTTGAAGGTTTTAGTATGATTACAAAAAAACTTGGTAAAAAAATAATTATTGTTGGCGATGATTTGACTGTAACAAATATAAAAAGAATTAAAAAAGCAAAAGAAGGAAAAGTGATAAATTCTGTTTTGATAAAATTGAATCAAATTGGAACTTTAACAGAAACTTTGGCAGCGATTTCTGAAACTCAAAAAAATAATTGGTCACCAATTATTTCTCATCGCTCAGGAGAAACTAGTGATACTTTTATTGCTGACTTGGCAGTTGCTGTTGGGGCTCATTTTATAAAAGCAGGCGCTCCTAGCCGTGGAGAAAGAGTTTGTAAATATAATAGGTTGTTGGAAATAGAAAATAATTTGTGAAAGTAGAAAAAGAAAATTTACGAAAAATAAATATTGTTTGTAGTGGCGGTGAAATGCGAGGTGGATATGTTGGTGGTTTTTTAGACACTTTTCTAAAAGAAGTTGATTTAGAAAAGTTTGAAATAACTTTTCATTGTCTTTCAGCAAGCGTGCCGACAGTCTTATTTTATCTTTCCTACGGTCAAAGTTGCCCTGCAAAAGAAATTTGGACTGATAAATTATCAAAAGAAAGTAAACTTGTTAATAATGGTTTTTTGAAACTAGATTTAGAAAATATTTTACAAATTTTTAAAGATTATAAGTTAGGTGTAGAAAAAATTTTAAATCACAAACATACAATTATTTTTCCGATTTATGATATTCACAAAAAGAAAAATATTTTAGTTTCTAATAAAAAAGAAAGTGGAGAAATTTGGATCGGGGACCATGATATTTATGAGCTTATACATGCGGCCATTGCTGCGCCAGTTTTATATGGAAAGTCGGTGAAAATTGGGGGTGGAGAATATTGTGATCCAGCACTTGTGACTAGTTTTATTTTTCCAGAGAATGATGATAAAACAATCTTTATTACACAGAGCAAACATATAGCACATGGAAAATTATACTTTATGTTTATTTTGTTTTACTCTACTTTTTCTAAAACTTTGCCATATCTTTGGATGTCTTTGTTTACTTTACAACAAAAAAATGAATATAAAAAAATAAAAAATTTAGTTAAAAAAGGTTTGGCTGTGCATATGGAACCTTGCCACAAATTGATAGGTGGTGGCAATATGTTACTTTCTAAAAAAGAATTGAAATATAATTTTTCAGTTGGGCAAAAAACTTTTGAAAAGAATAAAAAAATAATTTTGGAATTTCTAGGGTTTGTGTTATAATTTCCTCCACTTGCGGGTATAGTTCAGTGGTAGAACGCTGTCCTGATAAGACAGAGGTCGTAAGTCCGATTCTTACTACCCGCACAAAATTAATATTGGAGCTATAAGTTAAACAATATTGACAAGCTAGACGTTTCTTTATATGCTTAGACGGAGCATAATATTTATATGAAAATGTTTTTTAACATTTTGGCAATAGCACTACC
>WBZS01000631.1_pt1 | contig 39719 bp, 34 predicted proteins | sample 5204201 | NCBI WGS metagenome assembly WBZS01 (sample SAMN12344357, study PRJNA552823) | activated sludge metagenome | biome: Activated sludge suspended growth; feature: Nitrification reactor; material: Wastewater; isolation source: activated sludge from nitrification reactor of wastewater...
ACCTCTCGCTCCATGAACGCAACCACATCCGCAACCGCCCGATGATGCGCCTCACCAATTAGCGCTTGCGTCCCGGCGTCGGCGACCGCCCACAGCGCGGAGGCGGACTTCGGGATCGAGAACGTGAAATCGAACCCCGCCACAGCACGCCGCGTCCCACGCGCGCTCTCCTCGGCCTCGATCTGCGCGACCGCCGCCGCCTTCGCGCCCGGACTCAGGCCCGCGTCCAGGCCAGCGATCCGCGCATCGATCCGCTCGGACACCGACTTGTAGACGGGGAACGCCAGACCGAGCGGGTCGCCAGTGATCGGGTCGCGACCCATCCCCATCAAGAGCTGGAGCTGGGCCTCCGACACCCGATCACCGACCAAGAGCTGCCCCTTGCCGAGCGAGGCGACACCTGAGCCCAGCCATTGGCCCGGTGGGGTTCCCGCGTCCACGTAGTACCTCGTCAGAGGCGTCGACAGCGACCTGTCGCCATCGGCCGCGGCGACCGTGCGGAGCAGGTACTTGTACCCATCACCTGCACTCATCACCCGCATCGAAACCGTCACCAGAGCACCGCCTCTCGACAGCCAGGTGAGCCGACGCTGACCGAGCGGAACACTGTCAACGTTGGTTGACGACCTCGACCTGCAAGACGCGTGTGGCCTCAGAAGCAGGTCCGAGCGATGCCCTGCGATCGAGGGCTTCAGCAGCGGGCTTGACGGTGGTCGGTGTGGTCAGTGAGCAGCGGTGTGTCGGAGTCGTGCACCTGACAGGTGACCAGCTCGGCATCGGTTCTCGACGAGGCGCGGATGTCGGGGACGACTGCCAGCCGGAGCGCTCTTCATGCACGAACCCAACACCAGCAGCGATTCTCGACTCAGGGTCGGGTCGCTGTTCAGTGGTTACGGCGGACTCGACCTCGCCGTCGAGCACGTCTTCAACGCCAAGACGGTGTGGTTCTCCGAACTCAACGAGCCTGTCGCCCGAGTGTTCGCCCGTCACTGGCCCGACGCGCCGAATCTCGGCGACATCACTGCCATCGACTGGCGCCAAGTCGAGCCCGTGGACATCCTTATCGGCGGCTTCCCCTGCCAAGACGTGTCCACCGTCGGCAAGCGCGCCGGCATCGCGCCCGGGACCCGCTCGGGACTGTGGGCACACATGGCCGCAGCGATCGACGCGCTCCAGCCTGAGTGGGTCGTCATCGAGAACGTCCGCGGGCTGCTGTCCTCACCCGCCACGAGGCCCGCCGCAGAAGGAGACGACCATGAACAACGCAACCCCCGTGACGCAACCCTTCGCGGCATGGAACCCGATCCGTGGCATCTGGGAGACAACGCAGCTCGACCTTTACGGGCTCTCGGCGCCGTTCTCGGCGATCTGGCCGACCTGCGGCTGGATGCACGATGGATCGGCCTACCGGCTTCCCTTGTCGGCGCTCCTCACCACCGGCTCCGCGTCTTCATCCTCGCCCGGCGCACGCTTCCGCACACCGCTGGCGACCGACTCTTCGCGCGGCGGGGAGACTCTCGATCAGGTGCGAGCCCGGCGAGGGACGATCGCGCTCTCGCACCAGATCATCGACTTCGCACTCCACGGACCGGCTGGCTCACCGACCAGGAGAGCCGAATCGGAGACGCTGTGGTCCCTGATAGACGGACTCTTCGACGCTGGGGACGCTACGCCGATGCCATCGCCCGTTGGGAACACGTCACCGGGCGACCTGCGCCAGCGCCAGCACTCCTGAACGACGCTGACGGCCCACGTCCTGCCCCGGCGTTCGTCGAGTGGCTCATGGGCCTGCCGACCGGCTGGGTAACCGACGGCACAGAGCTGACGCAAAACCGGCTCTTCGGACATCCGGTGGGGAGATGGGGTGTCGGCGCGGTAGTCCGGGGGTAGGTGGTCGAGGTCCCCGATGATCAGTAGCGACCAAGCAACTGTTCGTTCCGGAGACCTCGACGTTGACCAACGCTACGGGGTGCCCTGCGGCACCCGCGACCACGGATCCATGCTCGCGCTGTGACGTGCTGCTCGGCTTGCCGGGCGTGCAGGTCGAGGCGGTGGAGCGCGAGGCAGACCTGCTCGCGGTGACGGTCTCGACGCCGTGGCGTCTGATGGGCTGTCCCGACTGCGGTGTCGTGGCTGCGAGCCGCGGCCGTCGGATGCGGCGCCTTCACGATGTTCCCCACGCCGGGGCACGCGTGGAGCTGCTCTGGCGGCAACGATTGTGGCGCTGCCCTGATCCCGGGTGCCCGCGCGGGATGTTCAGCGAGCAGGTCCCGAGTCTGGTCCCGGCGCGGGGATCGGTCACGACCCGCGCGATCGGGTGGGCGATCGAGCAGCTCCGGCGTGAGCACGCCACGATCAGCGGGCTGGGAGGCCAGCTCGGGATCGCGTGGAAGACGGCCTGGCGCGCGATCAGGCCCGAGCTGGAGCGGCTGGCAGCTGATGAGTCCCGGTTCGCCGGGGTCACCTCGATCGGGGTCGATGAGCACATCTGGCACCACGGCGACCCCCGCAGGAAGGGCCCCAAGGAGCTGACCGGGATGGTCGACCTGACCCGCGACGAGAACGGCCGCCCTCACGCCCGACTGCTGGACCTGGTGCCGGGCCGGTCGAAGAAGGCCTACGCCTACTGGCTCACCCAACGAGGAGAAGCATTCCGGGCCGGGATCGGTGTCGCGGCACTGGATCCGTTCGGAGGCTACACAGAGCGCGATCGATGACGAGCTAGCCGACGCCGTCGCGGTCCTGGACGCCTTCCACGTCGTGAAGCTCGGCACCCAGGCCGTGGACGAGGTCCGACGAAGGGTCCAGCAAGACACCACCGGGCATCGTGGCCGCAAGGGCGACCCGCTCTACGGCATCCAGCGCCTGCTGCGAGCCGGGGCAGAGAACCTCACCGACAAGCAGCTCAACCGCCTCGCGGCCGCGATCGAGGCCAATGACGCTCACCAAGAGGTCTACATCGCCTGGCGCTGCGCCCAGGACCTCCGAGCCGCCTACCGCACCAGGGACACCACCCACGGCCGGGCACTGGCCGAGCAGACCCTGACCACCTTCCACACCTGCCCGATCCCGGAGATCGCGCGACTGGGACGCACCCTGCGCAGATGGCGCGAGGCGTTCCTGGCCTACTTCACCACCGGCCGCGCGAACAACGGCGGCACCGAAGCCATCAACGGGATCATCGAACTCGCACGCCGCCTCGCCCGCGGCTACCGCAACCGCGACAACTACCGACTACGCATGCTCCTCGCCGCCGGCGGACTCACCCCCTGACCCCCACCGGATGTCCGAAGAGCCGCAAAACCAGCAGATCACTGCGCTCGGCAACGGCGTCCTGCCGCTCCAGGCCGCATCGGCGCTTCGGGGTCTGGGATCGAGAGTGACCCCCCGCAGGTGCGTCAGTCGGCGGCGTCCACGGCCGGTAAAAGCGCCGCGAGTTCAGGTGTTCCATAAGTGAGGAATACCAGCGAGGCGTCGTCGCTCTCGTCCCATGTGGCACGGTCGAACGTAACCGGCAGCGCCTCGACGGGAGACGGATCGAAGTACTCCTCAATGTCGCGTACGCCATCGAGTTCGCTGAAGGACAGCTTGGACAGACTCTCGGCTGGCGGCTTGAGTCGGTAGACCTTTGGGTGCTGGTCATCCACTTCGAACGCAGCGCGGCTGAGCCCATTCGTCGTGAGCCGACGCTCCAGCTCCTCTGGTGTTGTGGCGCCGACGAGCTGGGGCGGTTCCTTGACGTGGCTCTCACCGGCGGGTTCGCCCAGATCGTCGTTGCCCACCGGTTCGTTCTTGATGTCCTCGACTTGCTGTCGGATTTCGCCGACCTCAGACTCGATGTCGGTGGGCGTTGTGTGCCCAGTCAGGGCGAGACGCTCGATGGCCTTCTCGATGTTTGCCAGCACGGGGGCGGCATCGCCGACGATGTCGGTGAAGTCTCCGTAGTCCTCTGCGATGCCCTTGTAGACCTGTTCCTCGACCGTATCGGCGTAGAAGTAGTTGCTGATGCGGATGTCCTTGTAGGACGCCCCGATGCGATCGACGCGGCCGATCCGCTGCTCCACCCGCATCAGATTCCATGGCATGTCGTAGTTGATGAGCCGCCCCGAAGTTTGCAGGTTCAGACCCTCACTCATGGAGTCGGTGCCGATGAGAACTTCAAGCTCGCCACTGCGGAACTTGGTCTTGATCTCCGACTTGGTGACCTCGGCCCATGCTCCGGATTCGGCGTCGTAGACCTCACCGCCCCGGCCCGAGTAGCAGCCGAGGCGGCGGTACCCCGCGGTGAGAAGCCGCTCACGGACGTAGTCCATCGTGTCGGCGTACTGCGTGAAGACAACCACCGACGAGTACGTGTTGAGCGCCTCGGTCACGTCAGCAACGAGCCGGCTGGCCTTGCTATCTTCGCCGGTGATGCTGTCGAGGTCTTGGAGGAACGACTTGAGTTCGGCGATCTCGTCGCGGAGTCGGTCGGCCCTCGTGTCGAATGCTTCCGGCTCGAACAGTGAGCCTTCGACATCCACGTTGTCGTCATCGGTGAGCAGTTCAGCGAGGTTCTTGCCGTCTTCCAAGACGCTCAGGCGGCGACGAAGAGACCGCTTGATCGCCTCGAACGATGAGGTTAGGCGGCGCCGATAGACGGTCATGATGAATCCAAGTGCCTGATTGCCCGCCTCCGCCATGTACGCGTTGTAGTGGCGGCGGATGTACTCCTCGATGCGCTCGTACAGTCGGCGCTCGTTTGGCTCCAGTGGGATGAACTCGTCTTTGACGTTGCGATATGGGATGACCACGTCGTCAGGGATGATCCCGGCTGCCTGGTACGCGCGCATCGTCTTTCGGGTGTTGCGGAACACGCGATCCCGCATCGGGGTGTGCCGACGGAGCCACTTGTCCATCCACTCGGATGTCTCGTTGGGGAACTTTGCTTTCAGGTCCGCACTCGGCGGGTTCCCGGCCAGGGCCGTCACCACATACCCACCAGTCCAGCCAAGCGCGTCGTCGATCTGCCGTTCGAGGTCAGCGTCCCGCTCGGCCTGCGGGTCGGAGAAGTAGTCCTCCAACATCGCGCATAGCAGGTCCCAATGACGGTGCATCGGATCGATTGCCAGAAGCTTGAAGTACCGGATGAAGTCGTCGGCGCTGACACTCCATCGACCCTTGAGTCCGAGAAGGGAGATCAGGTCCCAGGCTTCATGCGGGTTCATCTGCATCGGTGTAGCGGTGGCGAGGTACAGCGCGCGCCACATCTCTTTGTCTCGCATCTCTTGGAGCAGCGCCAGCAGTGAGTTCGCGGTGTCGGTCGGCTTGGAGCCGCGACGACGGGCGTGGTGTGCTTCGTCTACGAGGACGACATCCCATGGTCCGGCGTCGAGTATCTGCCGCCGGCGGTCGCGGCGGCGAGCGAGGTGCGATGACGCGAGCACGATCGGGAACGCCGACCATGGATTGACACTTGGATCAACCGGGATCGGCTCGTCGTAGCGATCCACGAAGGAGCCCTTGTCGAATCGCGCGACATCGAGGTTCATCTTCTCGTGGAGTTCCTCTTGCCACTGCTTCATCACAGATGCGGGGACGAGTAGCAGTGCCTTCTTCGCCCGGCCTGATGTGAAGAGCTCGCGAAGGACCATGCCCGCTTCCACGGTCTTGCCGAGTCCAACCTCATCGGCGAACAGGTAGCCGCGTGGGTAGGTGCTTACGACACGGCTGATGAGTTCTGCCTGGTGTGGGAGTGGCTGCGCCCATGCTGATCCCACGCCCGTCCAAGGCGATTCGGCCGGTGCGTCGCGCAATGCGATGAGCTCGTCCCATGCTGCCTCGACATCGAACTCTTCGGTGTCATCTTCCGACGAGATCGGCACATCCAAAGGTGGCAGGACAACGCCGGGCGGTAGCGGCGGGGTCTCGGGCGCGTGCTCGATGAGGTGCTGACGCACTGCCGACGGCAGGTCGATGACTGCCCATCCTGCGTCGGCGTTGTCGGTCCAGTGCTTCTCGAAGTCGAGGACCTTGTGTACACCCAGGTAGTCCCAGATTGGGACATTCCAGGACGGGTAGGCGTCGAACGTCTCATGGTTCCTCGCCCAGGCTGTCACCGATGAGTTGTTCGATCCGTTGAAGGCGACTCGATTTCCGTAGCCATCCGCGAAGATGCCGTACTTGGTGTGGAAGTAGCGCCCCGACTCTCGATGCGTGAGCAACTCGCCGTTCTCTCCCCGTGGGACACCGACACGAATCTCAAGGCGGTCCGTGGCGACCATCCACGCAAGCACGCTCAGATGCTCGCTCTGCACGATTCGCGCCCCGACAAGGTCCGGGTCGGCGAGCAGCCTCTCCGCCACTACGTCGTCGAGGGGCTTGCCCTCGATGACGGCGTCCACGTCTCGCTGCGCAAGCTGCGCCCCGACGATCAGGCGCATCTTCCCGCCATTTGCGAGGAAGTGCGCCGTGCCCTGCGCTGCATACTGAAGCTCGGAGGCTGACCAGTACCCCACGGCTCTGTCGTAGGTCACCGCGCGGGACAGCAGCGGCAGGTAGAACGTCTCGAACGGACGGTCGTCGGGCGAATAAGTCGCTGCGAGATCAACGGTCTGGAATGAGTCGGGCGAAGAGATCGGGTCGTACGGGAAGAGCCCGGAGACCGGTGCAGCCGGTGGCGCCGGCGATCCAGGCAGTAGAGCGTTGCTGTCGTCCGAGGTCATGTCACTCCACGTCGAACAGCGTGTTCTCGTTGGGGCCTACCGGTGCGGCCATCTCCTCTGCCTCCGGCAGCACGACGTCATCGAAGTAGAGAGTGCAGAGGGTGTCGATGAGGCCGGCCTCCGGCACCACCCACGCGCCTTTGACCTTGGTACGTGGGATCGCGTTCGCCAAACCTTGCAGCGTGGAAGTGAACCCGGCGTTGTTGGTGTAACCATGACGGTCGAGGAACCGCTTTGCGGCCTGCTGGCCATCCACCTCGGCGATGTAGAGCGCAGTGTCAACGGCGTCAATAACGTGCTCGAACGACGATGCTTCCGGCGTCACTCCAGGCAGTTCAGAGTCGGCTCCCCGACGTAGTCGCTCCTTGGGCGTCAAGAGCTTGACCTTGCCAGATGCCTTCGACACAATCTTCGCGCGCTCCAATTCATCGACGTCCAACCCTCCTACTGCGAGTGCCAGGAGGCGTGCTGTGTCGAACGGGAACTCGCGCGCACCGAACGTGTCCCAGGCCAAGAGAACGAAGTCAGTGAGGCCGTCCACCTTCGCGGCCTGACCGACAAGGCGGGAGCGGCGAAGGTCCACGATTTCCTCCCGCGCCAAAGCCAGGGCATCTTCGGGGCGGAGCAATTGGTCGCGCCCGTCAGCATCTGGAGTGGACGAGTAGACGGGCCAGCTCTGCGAAATCACGGACAGCGTTGGGCCATATGTCGAGAGGAGAAGGTCGACGCCGTCGATCCCATCATGTTGGAACCGCGTGGCGGCCTCGCGCGCCGCCTGACGGATGTCGTGCTCGATGTCATCCAGATAGACCTTGTGATCATCATCACGATCGGCTCGCTTGCGGCAAACGAGCATAACAGTTGACTCCGCCGCGTTGACGTTCGCTACATGCAAGGAGTGCTCGAACTCCGTGTTAACCGGCCAAGATGTCTCGATGGTGAATCCGGCCTGCAGGAGGCCCATACCCAACGTGTCCCACGCTTCCGCTCGCTTGTGAGTGAACATTACGGATAGAACGCCGTCGTCTGCGAGAACTCGGCGAGACTCGGCGAAGATGGAAGTCATCTTCGTTTCGTAGTCGAGGTCTGCAAGTTCCTTCTTCCGCCGCCCCATCATCGCGAACCGTGCTGGATTAGCAACGGCCTCGTTGTCTTTGTCGGTCAGTTCGTCATGGAAGTAGGTCGGGACCAGGCGCCCGAGCGTCCTCTTCTCCCAAACATAGAAGTAGTCAGCCAACTCGGCGTACATGACGTTGTCGTAGTATGGCGGGTCCATGCAGATGTGAGTGACGGACCCGTCCTTCAACTCAAGGCTAGCGGCGCTGCCCTGCGTGACGGTGACATGCCGATCAAGTCGATCGCTGGCACCAATCTCCGGAGCGCCAGTTTCGTCTAGCAAGCGTGCGATTCCGCCGTATGCGTCCTCCAGCTGTTCCAAACACCACGAGTAGAGCGCCCTCGCGCCTTCAAACTCGGCGAAGGTCCACTTGAACGAGAAGTTGTGCTTCTCAAAGACGCTCCGCATTCCCTGCCTGAAGATGTTCCAGCTGGTAGCGCGCGAGTTCCAATTGAGGGCCTTGCCTTGCATGAGCGCCAACTCGAACAGCACGCTCTCAGCCAGATCCCCCAGTTCGCTCCGCACCTCAGGCACCAGGCGGGCAAACTCCTCCCCGAAGGTTCCATGCACCAACGCTTGGCGCGGGGTGAAGAAGTCAAGCCAAGTGTTGATTCCGTACATGCGGTGGCCACGGTCGTAGTTCGCCTCGGCTGGTATGTCTTCTGTGGGGAGAATCCCTTGCTCCGACCATTCTCGTCTAATCTCATCTAAACGAGCCCCTGCCGCTCGAACCGCGTCCAAGTCTGTCGAGGAAGGCGCACGGAAGGTCTTTCCCGAGGCGGTCTTAACAGCGACGGCATACAGAACCTGCGTCATCAACCCCGCTTTGGCCGTAGCCTTGATGTAGTCCCCTTCGATCACGAGATTGTCGTAGGGTGACACTGCCTTCCCGTTGGTGATAATCGCGGTGCTCGCGTCCTTCTTATCAACGGCACGTCCGTGATCGACCTGAAATAACGGTTCCCGAAGGGGTTCCCCGTCCACTTCTGTGACGAGGCGCACAGCGGCCTCTTTGCCAGCAGTCTTGCGGAGCCACTTGTCCGTGAGTAGCGGCACGAGGCGACCCGTGCGAGGGCACGGGACAGCATTTGCCCAGATGTAGGCAACGACACCTTCGCCATCGTTGAGGGGGAAGAACTCCTTGAGTCGCGTCTCCACTCGCTTGACGAGTACGTTGCCCCACTTCTTGATCTCAGGGATCAGGTCAAGCCCGCGTGTTGCAGGAATCTCGACTCCTGCCTTCAGCACACTGGCCGCGACTCCGTTCAGGTCGTTCGCTACGACGGGTAACCCAAGCCGACTCGCCGCCCAAGGAATCGATCCTCCGCCAGCAGTAGGGTCAGCAACGGTGGGAAGCTCACCCCACGTGCTTCGAAGTACGGCGTGGAGCAGATCGATGTCGGCGCGCGAGACTGCATTGCGGAAGGCTTGTTTGTATCCGTATCCATTCCCCTTGAGCTTCACACCAGCGGCGTTCGCAGCGTCAATCTGCTTTCGGCCTGCGACCGGGTCCCCCCAAATGCCGACAAGGCGAAGCAGCCAAGCTCTATAGGCGGCCTCGGTGCGCAGTTCTGGCGCGTCCGGAAACGCCGTTGCGAGTTCGTTGCTCCAGGTCGGCATGACCCCAGCAAGCGCCACGGCAGCGGAGGCGACAAGAGGTCGCCTCGCCCACCAAATGTGCAGGAAGGAGAGCGGCGGTAAGGCTGATGCTGCGCCACGCTCGCGTCGCGACTCGATTCCGAGCTCTGCGACGGGCAACCAGTCCTCGATGAGGACTCGTGGTCTTGGAGTGGTCACGTCGTGTCCTTAGTCGGCGAGGAGCGTTCGGAGTGCCTTGCGGGCACGATTGCCATCGAGTCCCATGCACTTGGAGTACCAGTAGTAAGTCTCTTCGGTACTCATGGCGTTGATTCCGGCGACGAGCGCCCGAACTCGTTCGTGTTTGGCAATGGGTTGAGTCGTGAGCAGGACGAGCGCCAGACGGACTCCCTCGGCTTCGCCGAGGCGGATAGGCGCTCTCCGTTTGAACGCCAGAACACTCGGCTGGTGGCCCGCCTTACGGATTGCGACGAACAGCGCATCGACCACCCGGCCAGATTGAACGGGCGTGGCGGTGCTGACCGGCGCAGTGATTGTGCTGCCGTTCTCGCCGTAGGTTTCCTCAAGCGTCACTCCGAAGGTTTCGCCTCGGCCCGGTGTCACGACGAGTCGGAACCCTCGGACCCCTTCGACCAGCGCGAGGTGGGATGCGGGGCGGATGCGTTTGACGGCGCTCATTTGGTGACCTCCGCCGCCATAGTGGTGCTCTTCATTCCGAGGTTCTTGATGACCGTGTGAATCTGGGCGAACTGGGCATCCGTGATGTCCAGAGCCGGAGAGAAGCGGAAGATGAGGGTGACCTCGCCTGCCACCTTGTTCGCCCCAGCGATGGCCTTCTTCACGTGGTTGTACGCCGACTGGAAATCTTGACGGTCAGCGGTTCCCTGGAACTGGACTCCGCCGTTGACTCCCTTGAACTCGGCACGAATCGTGGCGCGAACGGTGATGTGCTGCTTTTGCAGCATGCCTAGCGATGCCACGGCGAGGTCGATGTCACTGGTGCCGGAGGCCTCGTCGGCGGTGACTTTCAAGGTCATCGTGCTTACCGTCGGCACGGTGAAGTCGGAAATCTGATCGAGCAGGCTCTGCATCGCCGCACCACCTGGGCCGGACGCATTGAACGTCTTTGAGTTCGGTGTGCGGGTGGGCACCTCGATCTCCTGCGCATCTGCTGCGTCCCGGCTGAGGATGCGCAGCCCGTCGAGACCTTTGTCCTTGATTGCGGACGGTGACAGTGCCCGGACGCCCGGGGCCGGTTCTGTGTCGAGGACAACGAACCACTTGTAGTCGCTGGCTTGCACGGCCGTGGCCAGCAGTTCAAGGACATCTGTCTTGGTGGGCTCGCCTCCACATTGTGCTTCGAGGCGGGAGCGAATCTCGGCCCCGGTGAGGTCATCGTTGGTGACGACAGCGCGCAAGTCGGTCTGGGTGGGCTTGCGAACGAGCAATCCTCGTGACTGTGCTTCGGAAGCGGTCATCACTTCGGCGTCCGGCTTCATCTCGGGCGAGAACCCGGCCATCGTGCTTGAGGTGTATGTCTTTCCCGTGCCCGCGTCGTAGTAGACCCAGTTCTCGTTCTTGACGCCGTTGACGATCGCTTCGCGTATCAAGTTGGGATTTCGAACGATCTGGATCGTGTGGTCAGTCCAGAAGAAGTCGGCGATGGAGCGGGTGGTGGCTGAGCTCGCAGCGTGCCAGGTCTTCGACCGGAGATACGAGGCTGTGAAGGGGCTGCTCCGAATCTTGTCTTCGTCTTCGAGCAGGCTCAAGACCGCTGAGGTCGCGTTCTTCGTGTCGCCTTGCGCCTGAGCCGGAAGCTCGCGATGCCGCAGGTACGCCGTAGCTTTGTCACCGGATGGGAAGTAGATGTGCTTGTAGCAGCGGGTCACCGCAATGCGGGCGTTGAGGGTGGCCTCCTTGTTGTATACCTCTACCTTCTTGCGCACCTCATCGCTGAACTGTGCGAGCCGTGCGGCGTCGCTGGCAAGGTTGCTGGAAGCGATCAAGGCGCGTGCGCGGTCCTTGAGGACCTCGATCTGCTCTTCATCGGGGACCGCGAACACCACAGCGTTGCGGTAGGTCCTCGGGCTGCCGACGGAACCGACTTTGTCTAGCATCTCGACGATCGCGGCAGGCGGTTGTTCTGCGCCCTTCTGCGTGACGGCCACGACGTTGTAGTCGAGCACGACTACCCTCAGTCCGGCCTCGTCGTGGACCTCAGAGGGACCAGAGGGGAAATGGACGGCCTTCGCGCCTCCATCGTTGGCGAAGGCGTTGCGGATGAGAGTGTCCACCATCGCGGCTACTGCCGTGTTAGCGACGTTGCGCTTCTCGGTCTCGATGATGGCGTTGACGTTCGGTTCGATGTTGAACCGCCACCGACCGCCGTCGAACGACAGGTGCCAGAAGACCTTCTCGGACTCCGTGAGCGCCTTCTCGAAGATGGCAGTATCGTCGCCGGGCCGGAGCGTGCCGACAATCCAGTCGTTGCGTCCAGCTCCTGCGGTCGCCACCATCTCAAGCGAATGCGTGAACACGGTGCGCGCTACGCGGGTGGCGTACGCAGGTTTGCCAGGGAAGACATCGGCATCCACTGCCGCTGCGTGCGATTGCTTGCCCGCGAAGTCTCCCTCTGCCACCGATGCGTATTCGGCTCGTCCGAGTCCATCGGTGAGGTGGTTGAGCACCGGATCGTTGTCAAAGTCGATGTCGCCGACGTTGATGATCGCCGTGTCATCGTTCGTGTTGTAGATGTGCGCCACGACCTCCGCGAGCAGCTTCAATGCACCGCGTGCCCGTTGGAACTGGGTGATGTTACCCAGGCGCTTGTCGAGCACACGGACCAGCTCAGGGTGGAACGGATAAGTCTTCGTGACCAGCTCGCCATAGGTCGCGGGGTGTTCCGCGCCGCCCGCCAGCTGCTCGGTCTTGCCCAGAGACTCGTAGAGGTCGCGGTATGCGTCTCCTGCTGCCTTCGCCGCACTTTCGTCGACCGACTCGAAGATGCGCTTCTTGAGAATTTCGCCGATCTCATTGTCGTCTGCCGGACGGATCACGGCGGATGGCTGGACGGCGCGGGTGAGCACGTCGCCGGTCTCTTCCGCAGCCTTGACCGAGGCGGCGTTCGCTGTGTCGGCGCGTTGCTTTTCATCGCCGGTCAGGTCGCTGATCTCGGTTGTTTCGGCACCGAAGGCGTTGGTCGTCGAGGCCAGGGTGATGATGACGGACACTTTGTTGGTCGGGTCGGAGGCGACCTCAAACAGATTCCCCAGGAACACCGGGATAGCTCGTGCCATGCGACGCACGTCTTCGCTGCCGGAGGACGACACTGCACGCAGGTACTTGGCGATCTCGTCCACGATGACGATGGTCGGCTTGCCCGCGAATGCGGCTTTGATCGTGCCGGTGCCAGGTGCTGTCCGCTGAGCATCGTTGGCTGCCATCGCCTCGTACGCAGCGTCACCGATCTGTGCAGCCATTTCGCCCCACAACGTGTAGGTGCGATGTCCGTCGGTCTCGACCCCCGCCGTGGGGTCCAGAGCATCGCCGACGAGCGCAGCGACCTGAACGGGGCCGTCCGGTAGCAGCTTCGGGTCAATGAACTCTGCGATGTTGGCTGGCCGCGCACCACCGGCGAGGTGGTAGACGGCAGTGAGACCGTGGGTCTTGCCGCCACCAAAAGACGTGGTGGGCCGCAGAACGCCGTTCTCTCCAGCGACGCCCTTCGCTCCGGTAACACGACCAAAGGCCTTGGTGAGAAGTGTCTTCAGGCCCGATGTCGGGTAGGTCTGCGCGAAGAACGCCTCAGCATCGCCGTAGACCGGGTAGTGCTCGGCATCGCGCACCACCTTGTCGAGCTGGGCTGCGAAGTGGTTGTCGGCGAGTCCGCCCTGCAGTACGTCATCTCGCGGCACGCACGCGGTGCGCAGTGGGACCAGGCTCAAGTCACTCATATGTCTTCTCTCTCCAACCAGCTGCAAGCGCTCGATACCGGACATCGTGACGCAGTGCTCCGGGTTTCACTTGTCACCCTCTGCTGCTGCACCGCCGCGACGAACCCATTCGTCGACCTCGCTAGCTTGAAACTTCCAGAGACGCCCGACTTTGTGGGCGGGCATGGCCTTCTCGGCGATCCAGGTGTAGACGGTGTCTTTGGTGATCCCAAGGTGGGCGGCGATGTCGTCTGCGGACAGCCAAGGCTCAGCCACGTTGGTCCTCCCTCGCTCCTTGGCCAGACAGGCCAACAGTCGCAAGCCTACCGGAGGGTTACCGCTTGAGTCGGGTTTTTGCGGGCGTGGCCGGTCAAGTCCGGTCGCAGGTGGACATCGCACCTCCTACTCGGGCTGAGAGCCACTCTGTGGTCTCGGCGTGCCACCGGCCAGGGCCGGTGTTCCAGGCGAGCGTGTGGTCGGCGTCGAAGGTGTCCAGCTCGACGAGCTCGGGGCGGGCGTCTCGGAGTGCTTGTGAGAGCTGGATCGACACGGAGTCGTCCTGCGCGCCGTGCAGGATCAGTGTGGGCGTGCTGAGGTCTGCGGCTCTGGCGGTCCAGTCGAACGATCGGAGTGGAATGCGGCCCGGTAGGCCAACAAGACGAGCGAGCGGCTCGATGGTGAGCCACGGGACAGCGAGATATCCGGCTGCTGCGGGGAGCCCGCTGCGGGTGCAGTTCGTTTTGATGACTTCGGTCCAGTTGAGGACTGGTGAGTCGAGCACGAGTCCAGCGATCAAGCCCTCGTGTCGCGGCCGGTCGGTGAGCTGTAGGGCGATCGCGGCACCCATTGACCAGCCGAAGAGCACGATCTGTCGGGCACCTCGTCGGACGGCGTATCCGATGGCCTCGTCTACGTCTGTGGTCTCGGTGTGGCCGAGGGTGGATCGGCCGGTGGCAACGTGGGGGCCTTCTTCGGTGTTGCGGTAGGTGACGACGAGGGAGGTGTAGCCGAGGTCGGTCGAGGCGAGGACGCCTCGGAGGGTGCCGGCGCGGGTGCTGCCGAGGCCGTGGATGTGGATTGCCCAGGTCGAGGGGTCGCCGTCGATGCGCCAGGCCGGGCATTGCCCTGCGGGGGTCGTGATGGTGATGCTGCGTGCATCGAGTCCGGCCTCGTGTGGGGTCGCGTAGTAGATGCCGCTCCACGAGGCGCGGTCACCGGCCTTCGGTGCGGGGCCGGGCGCTCTTCCGGTGATCCTTCGCGCGACACGGGTTGGCCCGCGATCGTGGACTTCTGTTGAGAGCTGTGCCCAGCCGCCATGCTCGAACCAGAGGTTGTAGATGCCGTCTGCTGTGGTCTGGTCGGTTCGGTCGAAGACGATCAGGTCGCCGTCGTTGTCCTGCTCTATGCAGTGGACGGTGAGGTCGAACCTTCGTGGACTAACGGGTGCAGTGAGCTGTCGCGCGATGGCCCACCCGACCCCTGCGGCAGCTGCGGTCGCGACGCCGATCCCGAGGACGAGTCGGCGAATCACGGCGCACCGTCCTCGTCGTTCCCGGCGGGTGAAGCGACGACGGTTCGGCCGCTTCCGAGGAGGTGGCTTTCGGCGCGTTCCAGCAGAGCGATCTCCGCTCGGCTGGTGTCGAAGGTGATGCGGGGGTCGATCATGGCGTCGCGGATTTCGACGATCTCTCGGTGTAGGCGTCCTTCCGCATCGTCGGCGCTGGTGGCGAGGGGGTCTGCTTGGCTGAGGCCTGGTCGCAGGGTCGTTGCCCGGTGCCAGAGGGGCTCCAGGTCGGCGGCGAGGGCGGCGGTGCGCTTGTCGCGTAGGTAGTGCTGTGCGCGGCGGACGGCGGGTTGGACGGCGAAGCCGGCGCAGAGGAACAGGAATGTGAGTAGCGAGAGCGGCCCGTAGGTGGGCTGGACGGCGTGCATGAGGTCGAGTTGGCCGGTGACGTGGGCGATGTCCATGACGATCACCGCAACGCATAAGGCGACGCCGAACGCGGAGCCCAGGGTCAGCAGTGCCGCAGGTAGGCGTTGGATGCCGGTGCTGTTGCGGTATTGCCGTGCGGCGAGGGTCAGCATCGTGGCGATGACGATGCCGCCGTAGACGAAGTTGATGATCGAGTAGGCCGCGGCGGCGGGTTCGTCTCCGAGGTCGCTCATGAACTGGGTGGTGGTCGTGCCGCGGTCGATGAACAGGAACGTGACGGTGATCGCGAGCAGCGAGACTGCGAGCACGGGGATGCTGACGACGGCGCGAACGAGGCGGGGTCGGTATTCGCCGGTTCTCATGACGCCGCGGCCGAGGAAGAACAGCCCGGTCATCAGCAGCGCGTCCGCGATGAGGGTCGCGATGTTGGTGCCGCCGAGCAGCGGGTCGACGGCCGTGTAGATCGCGTCCACGTTCAGGGTCATCGCGATGGCGATGGTGATCGCGGCGTAGGTGATGCTGCGGTCGGCGCGTTTGCGGCGGAAGATGAGCAGGCTCGCCACCAGCGCCCACATGAGCGTCGCGACGAGCGTCTGGATCATCCGAAGACCTCCGAGTAGCGGGTCTCGGCGAACACCGATCCTCGGATGCCTGCGGCAAGGCGGTCGGCGAGGGACTCGGCGGCGATCTCGGTTTCGCAGTCGATGTCTTGCCGCTTGAGCAGGCGTCCGCGGGTGTAGGGCGGGATGTTGGGCAGGAGCACGTCTTCTGCGGCGCAGTCTTGGCCTTCGCAGTGGCCGAGGATCATGTGGGCGAACTCGTGCAGGACGAACTGCTGGCGGTGCAGTGCGGAGTCGCTGCGGGCGTGGAGCACGATGTCGTCGGTGTCGGTGACAAGCCAGACCGCGCAGATGCCGTCGCTGGTGTCGAGGTCGGCGAGCTCGACGATGCGGAGCCGGCGGTTTCGGCGCGCGCGTACTGCGGTGAGGAGGTCGTCGAGGGTGAAGGTGCTGCCGAGCTGTAGGCCCGCGACGGCCGCCGATACTGTCTGTTCGATATTCACGGTTCGCCCCTCTCTGTAGGGAGCAGGGACCGGTATCGGCACCGTGTCGCGCGACACCTGTCAGTGCTCGGGCATGTGGCTCATTTCCTCGTCCAGGAACTTGGTGATGGCGTGGAGTGCTTTTGGCGAGATGTCGCCGAGGGTGCGGGCGGCGTAGGACTTCACCTTCGCTGCCCGCATGGACCGAACGAGGTCGAGCTGCGCGGCGACCTTCTCGGGGGTGGCGGCGCCGTCTTGACCCATCAGGAAGGCGGCATCGACATCGAAGAACGCGGCGAGTCCTTCGAAGATGGCGGGGTCTTGGACGTAGCGGTGGCCGTTGACCATGTACGTCCAGCGCGAGCGGGACAGGTTGGTGCCTCGTTCCTTGAGGTAGTCCGCGATCTGCGAGTAGGTGGGTTCGGAGCCGGACTCGGCGACGGCGACGTCCATCAGGAGTCGCAGACGCTTGGCGAGGTCTTCAGCCGCAGCCTGGCTCTCGTCTTCGGTCATGGTGGCTGACCCCCTTCCCTTCGCGACGGGCAAGGCATCGATGTAGTCCACCCTCGCGGGGGGTTGTGCATGCTCAAACCTACTCGTTGAGCATGTACAAATCAAGGGTTGCGCATGCTCAACGGTCAGTGTTAGAACAGGACTCCGGGACATTTTGAGCATGCTCAACGCCGGGGCGTGTTCTTCGCCGGGTCTGCCTCAAGGAGGTGAACGATGTCTGGTTCACGGCATGGCGGCGGGTGTTCTCGCCCACCTGGAAGGTGTACCGCCGCGCGCACTCGCATCGCGGCTCACCGAAGAGGAGGCCGGAGCATGGCATCGAACGAGGACGCCCGGGCTGCGCGGGAGGCGAAGCTCGACGAGCTGCACGAGAAGCTGACCGGCGCGGTGGAAGCACTGGTCTCGGGCGATGACTGGCGGCAGGCGCTGGCGTTCGCTGCCCGGTTCCGCAGCAGATCGTTCAACAACACGATGCTGATCTGGGTGCAGCACGAGGCGGCCTTCGAGGCGGGACGGGTGCCGGAGCCGTTCCCGACGCTGGTCGCCGGGTACCGGCAGTGGCAGAGCCTGGGCCGTCAGGTGATGAAGGGCCAGGCCGGGTACATGATCTTCGCGCCAGTGACGGGCCGATTCGCCACGGCGACGCCTGCCGATGCGGGCTCGTGGCGTCGGCTGGGGCCGCGGGAGAAGCCGAAGGCCGGTGAAGTGATGCGCTCCCGGATGGTCGGCGCACGCCCAGCGCATGTGTGGGACGCCTCCCAGACCGACGGCGAACCACTACCGGTCACACCGACACCGACGCTACTGGAAGGCGAAGCACCAGCGGGGCTGTGGGAGGGGCTGGCCGGGCAGATTCGCGGCGCGGGATTCGAGGTGCTGCGGGTGAAGCACGAGGGCATGATCTTCGGCGCGAACGGCGTCACCGACTACGAGGCGCGCACGGTCGCGGTGCGGGAGAACATGGACCCTGCCGCACAGGTCAAAACTCTGGCGCACGAGCTGGCGCATGTGCTGATGCACGATCCCGACGACGAGGAGGCCCGGCAGCATCGCGGTATCCGCGAGGTCGAGGCAGAGAGCGTTGCGCTGATGATCGGTGCCGCGCACGGCATGGACACCGCCGGGTACACGATCCCGTACGTCTCGACCTGGGCCGCCCGCGTCGATGGCCAGGAGGCCGTGCAGGTGGTGCAGGCCACCGGCGAACGCGTCCGCAAGACCGCGCTGGCGATCCTCGACCAACTCGACACGCCCCAAGTCGGCGACGGCACCCCACCCGGCATCGAACGCGACACCCCCGCGCGCGCCTCGACCGCCGCGAAGCCAGCGGCTTCTCCCGCGCCGTCCGCAGAGCGGGAGCGGGCGTCGGGTGTGCCGGTGCTGGCAGGGCGGGGGCTGTGATGCCCGACCCATTCGATGTGCTCGCTGTGCTGATTCGCGTGGATGGCTCGCCGAGCCTGATGGTAGCGGCGCGCAGCCTCGCGTCGGCTGGCGTGCCCGTGTTCCCGTGCCTGCCCGAGGGCAAGCGTCCGCTCACGCGCCGGGGGTTCCTCGACGCGAGTAGCAACGCTGCGAAAGTCGCCGCCTGGTGGTCGCGCACACCGCGCGCGAACATCGGCATCCCGACCGGCGAAGCATCAGGTGTCGTCGTGGTGGACGTCGATGTCCACGGCCCTACCGATGGCCGCATCGCTTGGAAGCGCGCCGCCGCCGCGGGGCTCGTCAGCGGCGCGGGTCTGCTGGTGCGCACCCCCACCGGCGGTACGCACGCCTACTTCCCGGCGACACCGGGCAGGGAGCAGCGGTCGTGGCAGGCCGCCGCCGCGGGGGTCGATTTCCGGGGAGACGGCGGCTACATCATCGCTCCTCCCTCCCAACGGACCATCGACGGCAACATGAAGCGCTACAAGGTCGCCGATATCGCGGCGCACTCGGCCGACCCCGTGGACGCGGGCCGGTTGCGGGACTTCCTCGACCCACGCCCCGTCACCCCCACACGTCCCAGTGGTAGCTCGATGACCGTGGATGCTGAGCGGCTTGCGGCGTGGGTCTCTGAGCGCGGTGAGGGCGAGCGGAACCGCTCGCTGTTCTGGGCCGCCTGCCGCCTCGCGGAGAATGGCACCTCACCGGCGGACGCGCTCGATGCTCTGGGTGCTGCGGCGCACTCGGCAGGCCTGAGCGATCGCGAGATCACCACGACGGTGCGCTCCGCCTACCGAGCCACCCAACCCGCCCCCGAAGCCCAGCCACACGGCGGGGCTCGCGGCGAAGATCGGTGGTGCAGCCGCTCCGGCAACCCATCAATCGCGGCGTCGGGTCGGGCGGGGTTGTGATGCGTGAGATCGAGGCACGGCGCTGGGCCGCGATGACGGCGGTCGCTGGGACGGTGTTCATCGCCGCTGGCGCGTTCTGGCTGTCCTTCACCTCATTGGCCGATCTCGCCGCACGCTCCGGGATCGGGGCCGGGCAAGCGTGGGCCTGGCCGCTGATCGTGGACGGCATCATCGTCGTCGCCACCGTCGCCGTCGTGGCACTCGCGGGCCAGCGTTCGGCCTGGTACCCGTGGGCGCTGCTGGTCGGCGGTGCGCTCGTCTCGGTGACGGCGAACGCGATCCATGCCGTCGTTGCCGCTGATGCCGACGTGCCACGCATCCTCGCCGCATCCGTAGCCGCCGTCCCGCCGGTCGTGCTGCTCGCGATCACCCACCTCACCGTCATCCTCACCCGCACCACCGAGACCAACACGAAGACTACGGCTATCGCTTCGTTCCCAACTATCCCGGGCGAAGCCACGCCAGCTCTGCTATCCGGCGACCCAGACCTGAGCACTCCTGACGATGGCAGTGCGGGGGCGGATCGGCGTGCTCGTGGATGGGAGCTGCGGGAGGCGGGCTGGTCGAACAAGCGGATCGCCCGCGAGCTGGGCGTGCATCCCTCGACGGTGGGCCGCTGGTTCGCCGTCGCGCACCTGACCGACACAACCGACACCGCCGACGAGCGGGAGGAGAGGACCCCATGAACACCACCGACATCCCCCAGCAGCGCCACGACACGAACGCGTCCGATCCGGCGCGCTCGGTGCCCGTCGAACCGCGTGAGCGTCCCGAGCCTGTCGAAGCGACAAGCGCGCCGGAGGCGGTGCGCGCTGCGCAGGTCGCCCGCGAGGACAAGCAGCACGCGATCGTGCGCGGTCGGGGCGTGGAGTGGGTGCGCCCGACCGACCTGATCGCCCGCCACTCCGCACACGCCGCTGGGCGTGGTCTGGACTTCCAGGCCGAGCTGGCACGCCGCACCCGCACCCCAATCGGTGCCGGTGTCCGCCGCCTCGGAGACCGTGCCCGGCGGCTGCCGCCGATCTCGGCGTTCGGACGCAGCACCGCTCCGGCACCGCAGCAGGTTTCCCGGTCCGGGGTCTCGATGAGCTGAGCGTGGTGACAGGTCATGACCCCGACGGCATCGGCAGGAGGACGTACTCGTGGGAGCGAGTGCGCACCTTCCTGCCAGGAGGTGCCGACACCATGACCACAACCACCACCGGCTCCCCAGAGCCGGCCGAGGACTTCACGACCAGCGAGGGGCTACGCGCCCTGCTGATCCGTCTCTATGAGGGCGGCGAGGATGCCTGGGTTCACGACCCCGTGGCCCGCGACCTGATGGAGTTCGCCGCCGACAAGTACCGAGCACTGGCACGCAAGCACAAGCTCGACACCTGGGAGGCCGTCGCGGCGGCGTTCGACGCGATGCAGTACCGCTCGACCCGCGAAGCCAACGACCCGTGGGCGATCATCACCCACGCCGTGCGGATCACCTGCGTCTACGAGGAACTAGCCCAAGGCCTGCTCTGCTCGGTGCACCAGGCCCGCCGCGCGCACGTCTCCGCGTTCCACGACCCCGAACGATTCTCCGACCGCGACACCGCGCTGGCCGACTACCATCCCGCGTTCCACACCACCGACACCCACCCCTCCGACATCGACACCGACCCCCGCGCCGTTCTCGGGTCGGCGCAGGCGTGCATGTCCGCCGGATCGGCGGCCGAGGATGCGATCGCGATCTTGTGTCTGCTCGACTGGCCCGCCGACACCGCCCGTGCCTCGGTGGAACACGTCTGCGGCGCGTTGATGAAGGCTGGCACCCGCCAGTCCGCCTACGAGGCACTCCGCCGCGACCGCCACGCCCGGGCACTGCTCGATCTGCCGCGCCGCTCCTGGACCGCCCTGCTCAAAGCACTGCTCGGGAACCCGCACCCGGCCTACGCGGCCACCACGACCGGGCGCGGCGTCCTGCTGCGGCTGCTGCTCGGCGAAACCCTCGACCTGCTGCTCCGCGACGACGACCTGATCCTCGCCCTCGCCCTCGCCGCGCCGAACAGCCACGGCGGTGAACCGTCGTGACCGAACCGCAGACCGGGAGCATCCAACTCGACCGCGCCGTCGATTCCCTGATCGTCGGCACACGCCACCGCGCCGACCTGGGAGACATCGACGCCCTCGCAGCCTCCATCGAACGCGACGGCCTCCTGCAACCGCTGACCATCACCATCGACGGCGTGCTCGTCTGCGGAGCCCGACGCCTCGCCGCCATCAAACGGCTCGGCTGGCGCACCGTCAACGTGTGGGTGCGAAGCGGTCTGTCGGACAGGCTCGGGCAGCTCCTCGCCGAGCAGGACGACAACATGCTCCACAAGCCGTACACCCAGCTCGAAGCCGCCGGTCTCTACCGCGAGATCAAGCAGGTCATGGCCGAAGACGCCGCCCGCCGCAAGGCCGCAACCCAGTTCAGCAGCGAGAATCAGCCAGGAAACGACGGTCCCGCAAATTTTGCGGGACCGTCAGGCACGCTCGGCGAGGCACGCGCGCAGGCAGCGGCGATGATCCCCGGCGGGGCCTCGCACACCACGCTGGAGAAGATCAACTACCTACAACAGCTCGCCAACGACACCGCGCAACCCGAGACCCTTCGTGCCGAAGCCACAGCCGGGCTGGAACGGATCGAGGCCGGAGAGGCCGTCCACCCGATCTACCAAGCGATCCGCGACGCCGACGCGGTGACGCGAGAACGGCGCGAGGCCGAGCTGCACGCCCGCGCCGAAGCAGCCGTCGCCCACGCGAAGTCACTCAAGAAAGGCAAGCGCACCACACCACGCCCTCTGCCCGTCGTTTCTGACGATGGGCAGCCGGTGCGCTACCCGCTGCGCGCGTTCGTCCAGACCTGGGGCGAACTGGCCAACTGGTGGACCCACTACGACGCCGACACCCTCGCCACCGAGCTGACAGACGAACAGTTCGACAACTTCCTCGCCACCGTCGAAGGCACCACCCACTTCGCCGAGACCCTCCACGCCGCCCGAGAAGACACAGCTATGCGGCCACGCCTGCGCGCCCTCTGACCACCGGCACGGGCAGCGGGTGCGCACCTGCTCGGCATGAGCCCTGCACCCACAGACCCCAAGCGCCGCCGACTCGTCGCCCTCATCGCCGCCGGCATCGTCCTGCTGCTCCTGGCCAGCGTCGGCATCTACGGACTCCTCACCGGCCCCCGCACCACGTCCACGAGCACCGACGATCCGAAACCTGGCCCGTCCGCCACCACGGAACCGCCGACAGTGCCGCCGAGCACGCCCCGAGCTCCGCGAGTGCCAGCGGTGCCGCGTTCCGCCGATCCGGCGATGTTCGCCCAAGGTGTCGCGTCCACCCTGTTCGCCTGGGATACCGCATCAGGGTTGTGGCCGCTGGACTACACCTCGGCGATCCTCGCGGTCGGAGACCCCTCCGGTGACGAACAGGCCGGGCTCGCCTCCGACGTGGCCGCATACCTGCCGAACCGGGACGCCTGGATCGAGCTGCGCCAGTACGCCACCAGCCAGCACCTCACCATCGACCGGGCATTCGTGCCGGGCGCGTGGGCCGATGCCGTCGAGCAGGCACAGCCAGGACAGCTCGCCCCTGGGACGGTCGCGGTCACGATCGAGGGCACCCGCCACCGTGAAGGCGTCTGGAACGGGCAGCCGGTCACCTCGCAGCACGAGGTGGCGTTCACCGTGTTCGTCGTCTGCGCACCGACCTATTCGACCTGCCGCCTGTTGCGGTTGTCGCAGCTCGACAACCCGCTGCGCTGAGAGATGTCGTCGTGTTCCGCAAACTCGCCGTCGCGGCCCTCGCGCTGATGTTCTTCTCGCCCGCGGTAGCACTGCTCGGCATCGGTGTGCTGATGAACCCCGCCGCCGCCCACTGCGCCACCCCCGGAGGGACCGTGAACCTCGGACCCGTCCCGGACTCGCTCACCGTGACCACCGCGAACGGGGAGACTTTCACCCTGAACCGTCAGCAGCTCACACACGCGGCCACGATCATCGCCATCGGCAACGGCCAGGGCGACGTGGGACGGCCCGGGATCAAGGTCGCGCTCATGGCCGCGCTCACAGAGTCCACGCTGCGGATGCTCACCAACACCGGCGCCTACCCAGAGTCGGCGAACTATCCCAACGACGGCAACGGCTCCGATCACGACAGCCTCGGCCTGTTCCAGATGCGCCCCCAATCCGGCTGGGGAACCGTCGCCGAACTCATGGACCCCACCTACCAAGCCCGCGCGTTCTTCGGCGGCCCGACCGGCCCGAACTACCCCTCACCGCGCGGCCTACTCGACATCCCCGGCTGGCAGCAGATGGACCCCGGCGAAGCTGCCCAAGCCGTCGAAGTCTCCGCCTACCCCGACCGCTACCGCAACTACGAACCCGTCGCCGAGAGCATCCTCACCGCCCTCACCAGTAGTAGCGGGCCTGGACTCGGAGCAGGTGGTCCAGCGTCCGCGTCGTCGCGGGTGGTGTTCCCATTGCCGGAAGGCACCTGGGTGCTGACCTCTCCGTTCGGGATGCGGACGCACCCGATTACCGGGGAACAGAAACTGCACACCGGCACCGACTTCGCCGCACCCGACGGTACCCCGATCCTCGCCGCCGCCGATGGTCTGGTCACCGTTGCGGAGTTCTCCGGGGGCTACGGCGGGCTCATCGTCATCGAGCACACCATCGACGGCCAGACCGTCGCGACCGCCTACGCGCACATGTGGCAGCACGGCATCCATGTCCACGCCGGAGACCGAGTGAGCGCCGGGCAGCACATCGGTGATGTCGGCTCCTCGGGCATGAGCACCGGAGCCCATCTGCACTTCGAGGTCCGTCCCGGCGGCACCAATGGCGAAGCCATCGACGCCGCCGCCTGGCTCAACCAGCACGGAGCCGCGAACCTCCCCACCGCGACCAGTGGATCACCAGCCGCCTGCAACACCGCCAGCACGCCTGGCGCGCCAGACGGCGTCGACGGAGACCCCGACGGACTCGTCGATGATCCCACCAGCAACGGCAAGATCACCGCCCGGATGCTGCACCTCTACCAGCAGACCCTCGCCGCGTTCCCCGACACCGGCTGGGGCTGCTACTCACCCCGTCCCGGCACGAAGTCCGAGCATCCTCTCGGACGCGCCTGCGACATCACCTTCGGCAACAAGATCGGCCAACGCCCCAACACCGCGCATCTCGAAGCCGGCTGGCGAGTCACGAACTGGATGAAAGACAACGCCGACGTGCTCGGCGTCCAGTACCTCATCTGGCAAGGCCAAATCTGGTCCCTCGCCAGCGACGCTGATGGCTGGCGGCCCTACAACGGCGGCGGCATGCACGACCCCGCCTCCATCACCGGCGGCCACTTCGACCACCTCCACGTCACAGTCAAGGTTAACTAGCAATTATTACATTAGATGTAATCGACCAGGGCCGGGATCGTGCGGATTCCCTGGTCAGGCAAGGGTATCAGTGGGCGACAGTTGGGCGCTGCGAAGCGGCTCGTGACCGGGGGAAACGCGCCACTGCTTACATTAGATGTTCTTTTCTTACATTAGATGTAAGACTATCGGGGTGGACTTCGAGGACGGGAACCGGCCTGGATCGGTGACGGCGCTGCGGCCGGGCAACGTGTCGTTGCTGCGCCCGGTGGAGCAGGTCTTCGATGACATGCTGGCCGGCTGGTCGGCGCAGCAGTCCTCGCGGATGCTGAATGCGAAGACGATCGGGGCGCGACTGGCGCAGGTGCGCCGGTTCGCCGGGTTCTGCGGGAGCCTGCCGTGGGAGTGGACTCCTGCCGACATCGAGGAGTGGACGACCGAGCTGGTCTCCGGCGACAAGCCCTGCTCGCACGGCACGATCCGCTCTTATCAGAACGCGGTCGCGTTGTTCTGCGACTTCCTCACCGACCGTCGTTACGGGTGGGTGGAGCGGTGCGAGGAGCTGTTCGGCACCCACCCGGTGCAGGTCTGCCACGAGTGGAACACCGCGATCCACACGGGCGATCACGAGGCACGCCCGACGGTGCGACCTCTGTCGCGGATCGAGGTGCAAACCTTCTTCGACTACGCCGACGATCGCGTCGACCAGGCCCGCACACGCGGGAAGAAGGGCTGGAAGTCGGTATTCCGCGACGCGACGCTGTTCAAGATGATCTACGCCTTCGGGCTGCGTCGTCGTGAGGTCGGGATGCTGGACCTTCATGACTTCACCCGCAACCCGACCGCGACCGAGTTCGGCCGGTTCGGGGTCTGCAACGTCCGGTGGGGCAAAGCCAGCCGTGGCTCTCAACCCCGGCGTCGCGCGGTGCTGGCGGTGTTCGACTGGACCCGCCCGGTGATTGAGGAATACGTCACCGAGGTGCTGCCCCTGTTCGACACGGCCGGCAGCGGGATGCTCTGGCCGACCGAGCGACAATCCAGGGTCAGCGGGAGCTACATCGGGCTACGGTTCGCCGAGTACCGCGACGAGCTCGGCTTCGACCCCGCCCTGCACCCGCACTGCCTGCGGCACTCCTATGTGACGCATCTGATCGAGGACGGCTTCGACCCGCTGTTCGTGCAGCAGCAGGTCGGGCACCGCTGGGGATCGACCACCGCCCTCTACACCGGCGTCTCCGGCGACTACCGGAACCGCACCCTGCGCCGCGCTCTGGACGCGGCGTTCACTCCACCATCGGCGATCGAGGAAGGCTGACCATCATGACGAAGACCGTGGCCTATCGCTGGCACGTCCGCAAGGTGATGAACGAGCACGGCATGCAGTCCACCACCGACCTGGTGCCGCTGCTGGCCGAACGAGGCGTGGTGATGACCTCCACGCAGGTCTACCGGATCGTGACCGGGCAGCCCGAGCGGTTGAACATGCGGTTCCTGGCCGCGCTCTGCGACATCTTCGATGTCACACCGAACGACCTGATCGAGCCCTACGTCGCGACCAACTCCCGGCGCGGCCGCAAGACCGGCACCACCGGGGCGGCCACGCCGTCGAAGCCGAGCAAGAACCGTCCGACTCGCGCGGTCATCAGACCGGCCGGGGACTGATCGACTGAATGGCGAGCACGATCGTCCGCGGTACCTGTTTCCGCTGCGGACGGGACAAGAACCTGCGCTGGAACCACATCCTGGATCGGGGCGAATGCCGAGCCTGCCGCGCGCAGCGCTCACCCGAGGAGGTCTGCACGGGCTGCGGCAGGACGCGACGGGTCAACGCCCGCACCGACGATGGCGGCGCGATCTGCGTGACCTGCTACGCCCGCACCCGCACCGCCGAGGACGCCTGCGACGAATGCGGCACTCTCGGCCCACTGGCTACTCGGGCCGGCGGGAAGCGCGCGGGATCGCGGAACCTCTGCCCGCGTTGCTACCGCAACCCGAAGCGGGTCTGCGGCGTCTGCGGCCGGCTCAAACGGATCGCGTTGAAAGCCACCGCGACGACGCCGGATATCTGCCCGACCTGCTACCAGGCGCCGGTGATCGACTGCTCGATCTGCGGGCGGCAGGCCCTCGGCCGCCGCACCACCAATCATGGCCGTCCCCGCTGCTTCGCCTGCCAAGCCGCCCAGCAGATCGACGCCGCACTCACCGGCCCAGGCGGGACGATCCGCCCCGAGCTCAAAGGCGTCCGCGACGCGCTGACCGAGCTTCGCCAACCCCGGTCGCTGCTGAGCAACTGGCGGGGTCTTGCAAGCCTGCGCCTGCTCACCGACATCGCCGCCGGCCGGCTCGACCTGTCCCACGATGCTCTCGATGCCCAGCCGCAGGTCTTCTCGGTCAACTACCTGCGCGCCATGCTCGTCGCCGCCGAGGCGCTCCCGCCACGCGATGAGAACGCCACCAGGCTGCACCGCTACGTCACCGAAACCGTCGCCGGCATCACCGATCCCGAGCTGCGCGGAGTGCTGACACGCTACGCCCGCTGGCACGTCGCCGGCCGCGCCAAGACCAACCGCCACGGTCGCATCAGCGCGCACGTCGCGGCCCGCTGCCGGGGCGACATTCAGACCGCCAAGAGCTTCCTCGACCACCTCACCGCCTACGGCCATGACCTCGACGATTGCCCGCAAGCCTGCATCGATGCCTGGCTCGGCGGCCCCAGTCGGAGCGCCCGTCTGAGCTTCATCCGCTGGCTCAAACGAGGCGGCTACCTACCCCGAGTACGACTGCCCGAGCCCATCGCGCCGAAGGACCCAGGCCACGACGCTGATCCCGACGAACAACTCGCCCTGGCCCGACGGCTCCTGCACGACCCCGACTCCGCCAGCATCGAGGACCGCGCCGCAGCCTGCCTGATCCTGCTCTACGCCCAACCCGCCGCGAAGATCGCCGCCCTAACCACCAGCGACATCAAGGTCAGCGACGGCGACACCTACCTCGCCCTCGGCCCCGAGCCACTGCTGCTCATCCCGCCGCTCGACGCCCTGGTCACCGCGCTGCCGGTCGCCAAGCCATTCGGCACGGCAAGCACCCTCGCCGATCCCCGCTGGCTGTTCACCGGGAAGAACGCCGGCACCCACCTGCACCCCACGTCGCTCATGGCGCGCATGAACCGGCTCGGGATCATCACCCGCGCCAGCCGCAACACCGCCCTGCTGCACCTGGCATCCACGACCCCGCCCGCCGTGTTCGCCTCCCTCACCGGCATCAGCATCGGCACCGCCACCCGCTGGGCCGAACTCACCGGCTCCGCCTGGAACAACTACGCCGGCGCGCGCCGCTGACGCTGAGCAGCCTGGCGCGCTCGGGGAGGGCCACCAGCCCGAACCATCAAGAGGGCGGAGGGTTACAGGTCTCGAATGTCCTCGACACCCTGATCGCTAATCTTGAAGATCGCCACCTCGGGGTTCGTGTCAACGAGGTACCTGTTCAGCAGGTCGCTGACTCGATCGATGGTCTGCGTTGCGTCGTCGATGGAGTCGTAGAGCTTCCGATACAGCTCGGGGCTGTCCCAGCCGGGGATGCCCTTCCATCCGCCGTGGTCGAACAGCAACCGGTGGACCAGATAGTTCCGCGCCTCGACAAGGGTGCGGTACTCGGCTTGGAGATGGTCTGGAAGCTGAGGCTCCACGGCCTTTGCTTTCGCCCCCAGCGTGCTCCGCTCGCGAGGGGGCTTGCCCAGCAGCACCTGGTGGATCGTCTCTGCGGCGGCTTCGGCGACCTGGCAACGGGCGATCGCTCTGCCGAGCAGCAGGTACAGCAACTGCTGAGCGTCCTCCGGGTTACCGGGAACGGGGACCTCCTGCGCCAACAGACCACCTCTCAGATCAGCGTCGCGCATGGCACCAGATGCTTGCGATCCCTCCTCGCCCGACGACCTCAGCCTACCGTCGCCGACCCCCATGGGTTCTGCCGCGCACCTCGTGGCATGGACATTTCAACCGCTTCGAATAATTGCTAGCGCCGGTTGGTGCGTAATGGGCGTCTTTCCCGACTTCGACGGCCTCGGCGGCATTGGCGACCTCCGCGCCATCGTCGGCGCGCTCCTGACCTTCGTCCTCATCGTCGCCGTGCTCGTGCTCATCGTCTCCGCGATCGTATGGGCCATCGCGACCGCGCACGGCAACTACGCCACCGCCGGCAAAGGCCGAACCGGAGTCCTCGTCTCCCTCGGCGCCGCCGTCCTCGCTGGAGGCGGCGTCGCCTGGATGAACTGGCTCCTCACAGTCGGGTCGAGTCTGTAGCTGAAGGGCTGTGCTTACTCGCCCGGCTGGTCTTCGTCGGCGCTTGAGGGCTCGCACCGATCGAGCAGTCGCGCGAGATAACTGTAGGCGGCGAGGCGTTCCATCGCTTCTTGCTCTGACAGCTCAGTGCGCGTATGCGTCGTCACGTTGCGGACCGTCAGGTTCAGGCCGGTGGCCAGCAAATTGAGTGCCTTCGCGAGCGGTTCGAGACCGCCGCGCATGCTCTTCACCGTCTTGTCGTCCAACGCTCCTGGCCAGGTGAGTTTCGGTTTGCCTGGTTCCGGCGCACCGGGTGAGAGCGTCTGCTGCCAGAAGACCGTGTCATCGACATCGTTCCGGCCGAGCCGTTCCTTCCAGTGGACTGTGAGGCCTTCGGCTGCCTCGCGGACTGCCACTCGGTACTGGTGCGTCGTCCAGTGTGCGGAAGCGCCGGACCAGACCACAGGGTGGAACTGCGCGGGGGCGAAAGTCGGCAAGTCAGAGTCGGTGCGGGACTCTGCGTCCACGATCATCGCGTCCAGTCTGCCCTTGACGTTGGCGGTCGTCGTGCGAATGTCCCGAGGTGCAATCGGAGCCTTTGGTGCAGACATGAACGACCAGTTGGAGATCGGGTCTATCGCTCCGATGCCCGCGATCGCAATGTAGGCGCCAGTTACCGAAACCGCGCTCGCTGCCACGCCGGCAGCCTCCGCGACCGCGAGTTCGAGACGTTGAACCTCGTTCCGATCCTGGCCTTCCTTCGTCCAGACGGTCGGAAAGAGGCCGCGTGCGGACATGTGGTCCGATTCGACCTGCGTGCTCATCCACGCGTTGAACGCCCTCTCGAACTTCTCGACGGCAGTGCGTAATCGCTGGAGGTAGCCCACCCCGTACTGACTCATGTTCCTTGCACCTCTCGATCCCGCGATCCCGTGCGGACGAGCGACGCCCGGACACCTTCAAGGCTACGGGCGGCCACTGACAAGGGCGGGAGGACGGGCGCACCTGTCGCGTGCACCCCGTCTGCGAGTTCGTGGGCGGGCCGCCCGTCGCCAAGGAGACCTACCGTGTTCGATCTGCTCGCCAACGTCATGTCCGCGCCGCTGCTGGTGCCGATGGACATCAACATCGACCCCAACACCAACGGGCTGCCGGGGATCAACCAGTTGCGCACCATCGTCGGCGCGGTGATGACGATCGGCCTGATCCTCAGTGTCCTGGCGTTGATCGTCTCCGCGATCGTGTGGGGCTTCGGCGCCAACAGCAGCAACCCGCACCTCGCCTCGCGCGGAAAGATCGGCGTGCTCGTCTCCTGCGGCGCGGCCGTGATCTGCGGCGCGTCGGTGACGCTCATCAACTTCTTCTGGAACGTCGGCCAGCAGGTCTGAGCCGCCGGTCGTCGAGAGCTGGAGTTCGAGATGGGCGTGTGCGACGTTCCCGTGATCTCGTCGGTGTGCGATGCCGTCGGCGAAGGGGCCGCTTCTCTGGTTGCGGCCCCGTTCGACTGGCTCGCCCAGGCGATGGGCGCCGCCGCCGGGTGGCTGTTCGAGGCGGTCTGGTCGGTGTTCGACACCACCACGCTGGTGGATGTCACCAAGCCCGGCTATGTCGCGGTCTACAACCTGCTATTCGGCATCGCGGTCTTCGTGATGCTGATCTTCTTCTGCCTCCAACTCATCACCGGGCTTATCCGCCGCGACCCCACCGCGCTCACCCGCGCAGCGCTCGGTCTAGCGAAGTCCGTCCTGGGGTCGTTCGTGGTCATCACGCTCACGGCGCTGCTGTTGGAGGTCGTCGATCAGCTGTGTATCGGGATCGTGCAGGCCGCCGGGGAGACTACCGAGTCGATGGGCGACAAGATCGCCCTCCTCGCGGCCGGACTGGTCGGCATCAATATCGCCGCCCCCGGTGTCGGAGCGATCATCACCATCTTCATGGCCGGCCTCGCCATCACCGCCGCCGCCATCGTCTGGCTCTCGCTGCTCGTCAGGAAGGCACTGCTGCTGGTCGCAGTGGTGTTTGCTCCGCTCGCGTTCAGCGGAGCATCCTGGGATGCCAGCCGGGGATGGATCGGGAAGTGGGCGATGTTCGTCGTCGCTCTGATCTGCTCCAAACTCGTCCTTGTCGTGATGTTCCTTGTAGCGATCACCCAAGTGTCCGCACCCATCGACGCCGGTCTGGCTTCGGTCAGCGATCCCATCGCGGGGATCGTGCTGATGGCGATGGCCGCGTTCGCGCCGTACCTGACCTATAAGTTCATCGCGTTCGTCGGGTTCGACATGTACCACGCAATCGGCTCCGAACAGGACGCCAAGAGCGCACTCAACCGCCCAATCCCAGTCCCGTCCAAGCCGCAAGGCGGCGCAGACCCGAAGAAGGTACTCGACGGGGCAAGTAGCGGCGGCAACTCCGGTGGAGGCGCTGGCGGAGGGGGCGGGAGCAGCGCGCCACCGCCGCCGAAGACCTCGGCACCCGCCGCAAGCAGCGGAGGCGCGGCAGGCAGTGGAGGTGCTGCAGCGGGCGGAAGTGGAGCAGCCGCAGCCGGCCCCGTCGCCGCAGGCGTGGTGATCGGAGCGAGCGTCGCCAAGGGGACCGCCACCGCCGGACCGAAGGCAGGGACGGCGCTGGGAGCTCAGGGTGAGCACGCCGCGGACGCTGCCGCGCAGACCCCGCCACCGCCCGTGTCGCCGACGGCGGCACCGCCGTCGAGCCCCGCGCCGCGTCCGCCAAGCGCTGACCCGTCACCGCCGAAGCAGACCCCGCCGCCCGCGCCACACCCAACGAAGGAGTAGACGATGAGCAGCACGAACAACGACCGGCAGACCGCGGGCGAGCTGGTGCCGGTGAAGTTCTCCCGACTCACTCGCCGCGGCGTCCTCCTCGGCCTGTCGCTGACCCAGCTCATCACCCTCGCCATCGGCGGAGCCACCCTCATCGGCGCGTTCTACGCCGGAGGCGGGATGCTCCTCGCCTATACGGCCCCGGTCTGGGTGCTTGCCGCCGCACTGACCTGGATACCGGTCGCAGGCCGACCGATCGTGGAGTGGCTGCCCATCGCCTGCTGGTGGCTGTGGCGCACCACCGGAGGGCAACTGCTGTACCGACGCAGGATCGTCGTAGCGCGCCCCGTCGGCACGCTCGCGCTGCCCGGTGACATGGCGCGGCTACGCGAGTACACCGACCCCGAGACCAACGTGGGGATGATCCACGACCCCCACGCCGCCACCCTGACCGTGGTGTGCGAGGTCAAGCATCCCGCGTTCGTGCTCCTCGACCCCGGCGAGCAAGAGCGCCGCGTCACCTCCTGGGGCCGTGTTCTCGCCACCGTCTGCCGGTCCGGGCGCATCGCGACCCTGCAAGTCCTCGAACGCACCCTCCCAGACTCCGGCACCGGCCTCGCCGAATGGTGGGCCACCCACGGCACCCCCGATGGATCATGGGCAGCCGACACCTATGCAGAGTTGATCGAGCGTGCCGGTCCCGCTGGTGAGCGCCATGCCACCACGCTCTCGCTGTCACTGGACATGCGAGCCAGCGCCCGGCAGATCAGAACCGCCGGCGGCGGGATACGCGGTGCCGCCGCTGTGCTGCGGCAAGAGATGAACACCCTCGTCGCCGCGCTCCGCTCCGCCGACCTCTCACCCTCGGGATGGTTGACGCCAGGGCAGATCGCGGTCATGCTCCGCTCCGCCTACGACCCGGCCATCGCCGCTACCCTGGAACGGCACGGCAGACTCGGCCAGTCGCTCGCGACGGCGGGCCCGGTCGCCGTCACCGAGACGTGGGGCCGGCTGCGCACCGACTCTGCTCACCACGCGGTGCTCTGGGTCAGCGAGTGGCCGCGGTCGCTGGTGTATCCGGGGTTCCTGTCCCCGGTGCTGCTGTCCACCGGCATCCAGCGCTCGTTCTCACTGATCTGCACCCCGATGCGCTCCGACCAGGCCGCCCGCGACATCCGCAAGAAGAAGGTTGAGCACATCTCCGACCAAGCCCAGCGCGCGAAGATCGGCCAGATCGAGGACGCCTCCCAGACTGCCGAGTACCACGACGTGCTCCAGCAGGAAGCCGACCTGACCGCCGGGCACGGCATCTTGCGTTACACCGGCCTGATCGCCGTCTCCGCACCCACCGTGGAGGAGCTCGACGCCGCAGTCGCCGCCATCGAACAGGCCGCGATCCAAGCATCCTGCGAAACCCGCCTCCTCGTCGGACAGCAAGCCGCCGCGTTCACCGCCGCCGCACTGCCACTGTGTCGGAGGGTTTAGGACACAGGAGGCCTGAACTGCTCGGTCGCGGTCTTGCGGTAGTCGGTGCACCTTTCCGTGGGCAGATCGTCGCACAGATTGCAGTGGACGATCCTCGCTTCATCCGTGCCCGGGAAGGTGTGCCTGTTCGCCGTCATGGTCGAATATCGTCAGGATTTCAGTGGGTCCGCTGTGGGCTTCCAGTAGGTGGGGGGTCATGGTCGAGAATTCGACGGCTTGGCCCGGGTAGACCAAGATTGTCCTGGTGCCGAGGTGGAGCCTGACGATTCCGGTCAGCACGGTGAACCATTCGTAGCCGGGATGCACCTGCGGACCACCGATGTCGCGTTCTTCGGTGATCCGCATTTTGCCGATGGTTACGCCTCGCCGGTCGCGTTCCCGCGAGAGCAACCAGAACGTCGCTCCGCCCATCGACTGTGGTTCCGGTCGGATTACAACGTCCTCGTCGCCTTCCGGTTCAACGAGTTGGTCGAGGGAGGTGCCTAGAGCGCGCGCGATGGCGACGAGCTGTTCCAGCGCGATCCTCTGATTGCCGGTCTCGATCCGGCTAAGTGTAGAGGGCGAGAGATAGCAGCGCGCCGCGAGCGTGTCGAGGGTCCAGCCGCGTGCGATCCGCAGTCCGCGTACACGTTGTCGCACGATGGACTCGATCAATTCTTGCGTCATACGCAAGAGTCTATGCGTGCTTCGGAAATCCTGCCTACTGTGGCAGGCATGACTTCTCACCACCATCCCCACGACGAGCCCTGGCACGACCTTCCGGAGGGCTTCGCCGACTACCTGGAACTCGAAGCGGTCCTGAGCGCGCCCGTGAGAACCGCGGCGCTCGACCGAGCAGCCCACGCATTGGATAGGGCCCCGTCGCAGATCGTTGATCTCGGATCTGGCACCGGCGCTGATGCGATCGCGCTTGCCCGCCGCTTCTCTCATGCCCGCGTGCACGCGCTCGATGTCTCCGCCCAGCTCCTGGAACGCGTCACGACCGCGGCCACGGCCGCTGGCATTTCAGATCGCATCGAGGGTCATCGCGCCGATCTGAGCGGAGATTGGACTGCGGAGATTCCCTCGGGCGTCGATCTCGTCTGGGCCGCACTGACCCTGCATCACATCGAGGACCTCGATGCCGTATTGGAGAAGGTGTATGCGGCCCTACGACCGGGCGGGGTGTTCGTCCTCACCGAACTGGCCAGTGAGCCGCGCTTTCAACCTGCCGACCTGGGCACCGGCAGCGCCAGATTGCAGGGTCGCGTCACCCAGGTCCTCGCCCACAATCAGCACGCGGACCACGATTGGACCGCGCTTCTCGAACAGGCCGGATTTGGAATCGTGGACCGCCATGAGCACGAGGTGGTTGCGCGTGCGGACTCCACCGAGGGCGCACACTATCTCGGGACCGCGCTACGCACCCAGCGTGAGCAATTCACTCAGGGCATGACCGACGCTGACATCGCTGAGCTCAATGCAGTGATCGACGCGATCGAAGCCGGAGTCTCAACGATCACCGTCCACTCCCCGCGGACGGTGTGGATCGCCACCCGGCCACTGACGGATGCTCCGACCAACCCCGCCGAGATAATCGAGGCAGACGTTGCGGTGCTCGGCGGTGGCCCGGCAGGTCTCGCCGCAGCGATCGCACTCGGTCGATCTCGCCGCAAGGTCGTGGTGATTGACGCGGGTCAGCCACGTAATGCACCGGCCGAAGGTGCCCACAACGTGCTCGGACACGAAGGCATCTCCCCACATGAACTGCTCGTCCGGGGACGGGCCGAAGCGGAGTCCTATGGGGTGCGCATCGTGCGGGGTCAAGCAACCGAGATATCGGGCGCAAACGACGACTTTACCGTCGAGGTTTCAGGTGACGCGGCACGTGTCCACGCGCGCCGTATCATCCTTGCGACCGGTCTCGTCGACGACCTTCCCGACGTCCCCGGCGTCCAAACCGGATGGGGGCACTCAGTATTGCACTGCGCGTTCTGCCACGGCTGGGAAATCCGCGACCAGCGCATCGCGATCCTCACCCGGGACGAGGTAGCAGTCCACCACGCCATGCTGTTTAGCCACCTCAGCGGCCAGGCCGCCGGGTTCCTCCACGATGCCCCCGACCCCACAGATGATCAGTGGGAACAACTACGCGCACTGAACGTCACCGTCGTGCGCCCGCGCGTCCAGCGCCTCATCCTCGAAGGTCCGCAGGTACGTGGCATCGAGATCGACGGCGGGACAGTCCTCGAAGCGGACGCCGTCATCGTCACTCCTCGCTACAACGCCCGCACCGAACTCTACGAGTCGCTCGGCGGAGTCGCCGAAACGACCCCGTTCGGACGGCAGGTACCGACCGACCCGCGAGGCATGACCGAGGTACCAGGCATCTTTGCCACGGGCAACGCCAGCCAACCCATGTCAATGGTGGTTGCTTCCGCCGCAGCCGGTGTTACCACCGGCACCGCCGTGCACGGCGACCTCGCGTTCTCGGGCCTACAGCGGGCCGTGGACCGCGCAAAGCTCTAGCGAATCACGACTAGGCCCGCTCTTCGTGCTGTGAAGCCCCCAGACCCGGGCGAGCTGGCGACCGGCCGGGACAGGGGACGACGGTGCACACCTTCAAGTCACACGACTCTGGAGGTCACCATGCCCACGTTCTTCGATTCGACTGCCGATGCTGCTGAGGTGTCTGAGGCCTTGCGGGGGTTGGCGCATGCGAGCCGCGGGTTCGATCAGCCCGCGCAGATGTATGGGGTGATCGGTGATCTGTCCTCGGGGATGCGGTCGCTGCGGCAGGTGCTCGACCAGATCGCCGATGTTCATGAGCGCAAGGCCGCGCTTGCGTTCAACGACGACGGGAACCACGAGGCCGGGGTGCGGGACGCGCTGGCTGCTGCGGAGGAGCTGCGCCAGGCGGCAAGCCTCGTCGACCGGGCTTACGACCGGCTCGCGGAGGGTTTCATCGCGGCCGGCAGGATCGCCTGGCACCCCGACCCCGCCGTCGAGGAGGCCGCGCCATCTAGGTGGATCAACGTGGTGTTCCTCCAAGGCGATGAGGCCAACAGGCCGCTGCGCATCCTCGGCGAGCTGGGACATGTCGATGCGGTGGACTACCTCGCGCAGCGGGACTACGGCGACGAGACCACACATGCTGCGCTGGAGAACGGGTACGTCTACGACGAGCCGGGCGAGGGCACCAACGACCAGGTGGCGATCTCCGGCGACTACGCGCTGGTCGTCAACCCGCACATCGGGTACGTCTCCCTGCTGCGCCGCTACACCGAACCCGACACCGAGGCACAGGAAGCGGCACAGACCGGGCCACCCCCGATGCGGGACGGCCCGGAGCTGCTGGTGTCCTACTCATCGCCGGGCGCTCCGAAGCGGACCGACCTTCCGGCCGCGAAGTCGGATGGGTCGTGGTTCGAGCCGGCGAAGATCGCTGCGGTGAAGCAGGCCCGGGGGCTGGGGCTGTGACCCAGGATCGGGAACGGCTGCACACCGCCGTTCTGGTGGCACCGTCGAAGGAACGGCGGAAGCTCCGCAAGCAGCGCCGTCGGGCAGAAGCCCGCTTGCATGCCGAGCAGCGGAAGGATGCGCTCGCTGCCGCGAAGGTCAAGGCCGAGCAGGAGCGGGCTGAGCGGCGCACCACGATCTACCTCCCGAAAGCCGGTGAGACAGGTGCCGCGCGGTTGCGGACGCCAGGTCGGTTCCATCTGACGCGCCATCAGGACACCTCGGCGACCTTGGCGGGTGCGTATCCGTTCGTCGCCGAGGGTGGCCTCGGTGCCGATGGTGTGTTCGTGGGGCAGGACCTGTACTCGGGCGGGAGCTTCGTCTACGACCCGTGGGTGCTGTACGCGCGCGGCATCATCACCGCACCGAACGTGGTGCTGGCCGGGATCGTCGGCTCTGGGAAGTCGAGCCTCGCCAAGTCCCTCTACACGCGGTCGTTGCCGTTCGGTCGGCGCGTGTACGTTCCCGGCGATCCGAAGGGCGAGCACACCGCGGTCGCCAACGCCGTCGGCGGACGCGCGATCGTGCTCGGCCACGGACTCAACACCCGCCTGAACCCGCTCGACGAGGGCCACCGACCCGACGGGCTGTCGGATGAGCAGTGGACCAACACGGTCGCGGCACGGCGTCGTGACCTGATCGGTGCGCTCGCCGAGACCGTGCTCGCACGAGGGCTCTCGCCGTTGGAGCACACCGCGATCGACATCGCCCTGACCCAGACGGTGCGGGAGAACGACGTGCCGATCCTGCCGATGGTCGTCGAACGCATCCTTGCCCCCAGTGCGGATACCGACGGCAGGCTGGCAGAGGACGGCCGGCTGGTCGGTCACGCGCTGCGCCGTCTCGTGGCCGGTGATCTGGCTGGGCTGTTCGATGGGCCGTCCACGGTCAGGTTCGATCCGTCGTTGCCGATGATCTCTCTCGACCTGTCCCGTGTCACGGAGAACTCGACGCTGATCTCGGTGTTGATGACGTGCTCGTCGGCGTGGATGGAGTCCGCGTTGCTCGACCCGAACGGTGGGCAGCGGTGGGTGATCTACGACGAAGCCTGGCGGCTCATGTCTCACCCGGCGTTGCTGCGGCGGATGGACGCGCACTGGCGACTCGCCCGGCACTACGGGATCGCGAACATGCTGATCTTCCACAAGCTCACCGACCTCGACAATGTGGGCGACCAAGGCTCGGCGATGCGGTCGCTGGCCAACTCCTTGTTGGCGAACGCGGAGACGCGGATCGTGTACCGGCAGGAGTCCGATCAACTCGGCCCGACGGCGACCGCGCTCGGCCTGACCGGGACTGAGCAGCAGCTCTTGCCGAACCTCGGCGTCGGCCAAGGCCTATGGCGGATCAAGGCCAGGAGCTTCGTTACCCAGCATCAGCTGCACCCGGCCGAGCTGGCCTTGTTCGACACGAGCAGCCGCGCGGCGGGAGGGCACCGATGAACCTCACCAGCCCGCGCCGATCCACCCCCAACGACGACGAGAATCCGGTTCCGGTGGAGCTGCCGCACGTCCTGGTCATCGTCGCCGCCGACGGGACACTGACTGCGACCGTCGATGGAACACCTATCCCAGCACCCGGTGACACCGTGTGGACGCGGACGACGTTCGGGCCGCTCATGGACGCGATCACCAAGGACCGTGCCGTCGCGGTCCGGGTGGAGGTGCGTGAGTGCGACGGGAGCGTCTTCACTGACATCATCCGCCCCCGCACACCCCGACGCGCAGTGACGCTGCCGGAGAAGCCGGTGCCGGAGACGCGACGGAGCCGTCACGCACGCCGGGTGCCGCGTTTGATGGAGGTCACCGCCGACGGATTCGTCCCCGGTGAGGATGTCGCCGTCGCGACAATCGTGTCCCACACCGACGCGACCGGAACCGGTGCGGCACGCGCGCTCATCGACCTCGACACCCTGCCCGATGCTGCGGGGCAGGAAGTGATTCTGCTCGGGCGTATCTCGGGCACGTTCACGGTGCGGCGGCCGACATGAACCAGCGACAAGCAGGCGGCATGGGCGACGAACTCACCAACGCCGCCCTCATCGGACTGATCGGCATGTTCGGCATCGCCCTCATCCTGCGCGCAGCCGGCAGCGTCACCGCGTTCCTCACCGGCCTGCCGCAGCCGGACGCCGGCCCGGCTGCGGGCCTCGGGGTGCTGTTCAACCCCGCCGACCCCGCGACCGCGCTCAGTGCCGAGGGCCTCAACCCGGTCCTGTACTGGCTCGTCAGCGCTGTCATGCTCGGCGGGCTCGCCGCCTTCGCGGTGTGGCTGTGGATCGTGCTGCGCCACCACACCAGGAAGACCGAGACCGACCCGCACCGCCTCGCCGGGATCGCCACCAGCCAGGAAGTGAAGACGGCCGCGTCGGCGAAGGCACTGCTACACCGCGCCGGGACGTTGCGGCCGTCGCTGGAATCCCCAACGCCGGAGGATGTCGGCTACCTCCTCGGAGCCAGCCGCGGAACGAAGGTCTGGGCATCGGTCGAGGACTCGATCCTCCTGATCGGGCCACCCCGCTCCGGCAAAGGCCTCCATGTGGTCATCAACGCGATCCTCGACGCACCCGGCGCGGTCGTCACCACCAGCACGAGGCCCGACAACCTCACCGCCACCCTCCGCGCCCGCCGCCGCGGCGGGCCAGTCGCGGTGTTCGACCCGCAACGCCTGGCCGACGGCATCCCTGCCGGGCTGCGCTGGTCACCCGTGCGCGGCTGCCACGACCCACTCACCGCGATGATCCGCGCCAAAGGCCTCGCCGCCGCCACCGGACTCTCCGCTGGTGGGGTCGAGTCCGGTGGCTTCTGGGAAGGCAAGACCCGCACCGCGCTTCAGAGCTTGCTGCACGCCGCAGCCCTCGACGTAAGACCCCCAGCCGAACTGTTCAGATGGACACTCGACCCCTCGGCTGCGTCTGAAGCGGTCGCGATCCTCAACTCCCACCCGAACGCGGCGATGGGCTGGGACGACTCACTGGCCGCGATGATCGACGCCGACCCCAAAACCCGCGACAGCATCTGGCAAGGCGTCTCCCTCGCCCTCGCCGCCCTCGCAGACCCGCGCGTACTCGATGCCGTCACACCAGGCCCACACGAACACTTCGACCCCGAGACCTTC
>WBZS01000632.1_pt1 | contig 39620 bp, 40 predicted proteins | sample 5204201 | NCBI WGS metagenome assembly WBZS01 (sample SAMN12344357, study PRJNA552823) | activated sludge metagenome | biome: Activated sludge suspended growth; feature: Nitrification reactor; material: Wastewater; isolation source: activated sludge from nitrification reactor of wastewater...
AGCTCACATCCACGGTGTCCCGGTGTGGAAGGACGAAAGCCCGGTGCAATTCCGCCGAGGCGAACACAACTGCAACGGCCACGTCGTTCCTTCTGACGACGGAGCGTCCCCGGTCGTGTTCGACGATTTGATCGCCTGTTGGTCGCATGACGGCAGGCACCCTATTCGCTTGCTCAAGGTGGATGTTGAAGGTGCCGAACACGAAATACTTTTGAACTCCCGATGCCTCGGTTGGGTCCAAGAAATCGCGATGGAGCTTCATTCCTCACCAGACCGATGGGAGACCGACGTCGCTACCTTTCGCAACAAACTTGAGCCGTTGGGATTCGCGGTCGAAGCCACACAAAACAGTAAAGCTCCTGAAATGGGGATGCTCTACGCGTCCAAGCCCAAAAGCCGGCCAATCAATCCTCGCTCCCGCGTCCTCGTCCAGATGGCGACGGGAACGCATACGCAACTCCTGGACGCCGCCGAGCCCTGGCACCGCGCCTATGCCCAGGCTCACGGGATGACCTACGTCGCGACTCGGGAAACGCTCCGACCTGACCTCCCGGCCTCGTGGGGGAAAATCCCGTTGATCCTCTCCCTGTTCGAGGCAGGGGCGGATTCCGTGGTTTGGCTCGACGCAGACGCGATCATTGCCGACGTCGCCGAGGACATCTCCGAAGCTTGCGAATCCGGGATCGGGATGGTGCGGTACGAACGACCGTTTCACCACTATCAAGCCGGCGTCCTCGTGTGCCATCGGTCGGATAGGGTTGTTCAGACCCTCAAGGAAGTGCTGGCGACTGCGGGCAAAAACCACTTCGACTCGCCCGGGCGATTTGGCGTGTGGGAACAAACTCCCCTCAACGAAATTGGTGTCCAGCGAGGGGTGATCACCTCAATTGCTCCGCGGTGGAATTTCGTGCCTGCGCACATTGAGTGCGACGACCCCGTGGTATATGCGGCCCACGGGTACGAGTTTGCGGATCGGCTTTCGATGATCAAACGGTTTACCAGCCGTTAACTTTTCCAGGGAGGAAGTAATGCCAATCGACGTAGCAGTGTTGGCGTCTGCCAAGCAAAAGGCAGCCGCCGTCGTCTTGGGGCAGCAAGCCCTAAATACTTGGGCTTCGGTCCAGCGGGACCTCCTTGTAACAGCGACGGACGCGGAAGCGAGGCTCGCTGCGGGGTCGCAGCATGCGGCGGTGATTGCTGATGGCGTGCGTCGGCAAGGAGCGGCAATTGTTTCGCTGATGTCCAAGGTCTCGGCCAAAAGCGTGGAAATCAAAGCCGCTCTCGCCCTGCCGGCGTTTGGCGGGTTTACCTCGGCGGAAGTTGAGCAGCCGATGGAATTGATCGCCGCACTCGCCGTGGCGATGCGTGACACAGCGTTGGACGGCTCCGGCTTACCATCGCTGATCGCTACGATTAAATCGGCGATTACATCAACCGGAACGAATTGGTAAGACGAAGTGTCAAACCGAGCTGATACTTTCGACCGCGCAAACTCTTCATCGGGACTCGGTACGCCGAGCGATGGTGGAAGTGCGTGGGTCCAGTACATGGTCGGCGGCGGTCGCACTTTCGGGATCAATTCGAATCGGGCTTACGATGACTGGGACTCCGGCGGACATCTGGCGGCAACGCTTGATTGCGGCGAGTCAGATGGTGACATCCAGGTAACGCTCGCTACGTTTGCCGACCAAATGGGGCTGGCTTTCCGGTTGTCAGGCGACAACGATTTCTTGTTTTTGGCGGCTTACTCTGGTAGTGGTTATTCGCTATACGAGAGAGTTGGGGGGTCCTCGTCGTCGCTGGGAACCTACGTTACCACACCAGCATCCGGGGACGTGATTAAGGTAACGTTCAGCGGGTCGAGCCTGGAAGTGTTCGTCAACGGCGTGAGCCGGTTCACGGCAACTAGCTCGTTTAACTTGACAAAAACCGAACATGGACTTTGGGCTTACGGAGCTTCGGGCACGGCCGCGCGATGGGACGATTTTTCGTTCACTGGTTCAGGCGGCGGCGGTTTTGACCCCGCATCAGGTTTCCCTTGGTCGCCAACTTTTAACCCGCGTCCGACACCATTGAAAGTAGTTTGTTACTGACGTTTTTTGAGGATTAGAACCATGTCTGAGAAATTTGTAACCCGCGTTGCGTCCGTGGCTTCTGGTACGGACAAAACTCTGATCAACCTCTTCCATTCGGCGGCGACGCCGACGTGTCGAGGCCGAATTACTGAAGTCGTTGTTGGCAGCGTTGCCACACCAGCGGATCAAGCGGCCGATTTTCTGCTGAACCGTACGACCGCTGTCGGCACCGAGGGCTCGGGGTTGATTCCGAACAACCTGGATCCAGGTGGCCCGGCTGGCGAAATGGACTCTGGACTCGGCGTTTTCTCCGCCGAGCCAACCTACACCGCCGGGAAGCAATTGCTGGCCTTCCAGCTTAATCAACGAGCGACTTTCCGCTGGGTGGCTAACCCGGGCTTCGAATTGGTGATGACCGCGACCCAAAACAATGGGGCTGGTTTGAAGACCGTGTCGTCCAGCTCGACCCAGGCGCATGGGGCGACGATTTTCTTCGAGGAGTAGAACTTGAGCCAACTGAGAAAAACCGAACACGGCCTGATCGTGATCGCGGACCCGAGCAGCGATCGGGCCTTGCTCGAAACCAAAACTGTCCAGTGCGTCCATTGCGGCGGCCACTGGATTCCCAGGCCTGGCAGTGGCACGGTTCGGGGTTTTTGTCAGAGGTGTGCCGGGCCGGTTTGCGGGCCGGGATGCGCTGCCTGCGTCCCGGTCGAGCAGTATCTCGAAAACCTGGAAAAGGGAAAACCGGCTGACTTTCGGCCAATCGTGGTGCCGACTTCCTTCGAGTAGGCCATGGTGATCTTTCAGTACCAAGGGAAAGCTGAGCCGGTCTTTGTGCCGGTTGAAGCGCTGGTCGACATCGCTTGGTTTCAATCGCCAGGGCAGCCGACTCGCCGGCGTCCAGTCGCCCAGGCCGTTCAAGTCGTTGGACCGCTCGAACCGTCGGTGGTCGTATCGCCGCCAGACCTTTCTTGGCTGACAGATACTGTTCAACCGATCGTTGCCCGTCGGTCGATCGCCGGCACAAATGTGCTGACTCCTTTGCAGCCTGAAGAGATCGCTATCGATCTCTCTTGGCTGGTTCCCGTGGCAATGCCGGTCGATCGCCGGCGGCGGCTCTCACATGGCCTTTCGATCTTGGCTCCCTTGCAGCCGATCGAAACCGTGCCAGATCTGTCTTGGTTTTCCGCGACGTCTCAACCAACCAGGACTCGCAGGGCGGCGGGTGGGACAACGGTTACGCCGCTTGAGCCGACACTGACCACGGCCCCGCCGGATTTGAGTTGGTATCAACCGCTCAGCTTGCCACCACGGCCACGGAAGGCTACCGCATATCAGATCGTTGGGGTACTCGATCCCTCGGTCTTCGTGGTTACGCTGGCGACGTTGAAGGCAAAAATCTTCCTGGTCGGCCAAAGCGAAAACTGGATCGCCATTGAAGGTTGCCGAAGTCCAGCGGAGTTTTCCGGTGCGGACCATCACACGATCTTTGTGAAAGGCGATCAAATGGCACGGACGAACAAATTCAAGGATCAGTATCGCGGCCAGGACCTGGTGTTCGAATTCCAGTTCATTCCTGAAACAGGCGGAAGCGCTAGCATCACCGGGTGGACGTTCCGTTTCGAGTTGGTCCAGAACGGAGACGTTAAGTTCAACCATATTCCAACGCCTGATTTCACGGACCCAACGAACGGAGAGATGGAGTTCGCCTTGGTTCCTTCGGATCTGGAGGAACTCGACCCGGGTGATTACGACGTTCGTTTGTGGCGAACCAACGCCGGATCGACGTTCGTCCTCGCCGACGGCTGCCTGAAGCTTCTCTAGCGAATTGGTGTGTTAGCCTTTCTTGGGAACGTAAAACGCCCCGAAGAAAAAAGGATTGCCGCCGTGGAAGCCGCTCGAAAACCCTTTGAATGCATCGTTCCGGATGACTCGCCTCCGCCGGCCACCGGCCTTCTCGGCCAGGCAATGGCGACGGCGAATCTATCTTTCGAGCAGTATTTCCGCGTGATCTTGCTGCTCGTGTTGTTGGCGATCGGCGTTGCGGCTTGGGCGTGGCGGAACGACGCGGTCCGGACCATCGAGATGATCCGGACCGATTCCCGCGAGGAAGGTCGCGCCGATCGCGACCTCTTCCAACGCGAGCTCAAGTACGAGCGTGAGCTCTTCCGCGAGCAAAGCGACATGACCCGAAAAGCGATCGAGAAGTTGGACACGTCCATTGGTCGCCTCGTCGAAAAAATCCGTTAAACCTGAGGTCCGCAAATGCGAATCGCGACCCTGTTTTTTTGGCTGGTCGCCTCAGCCGTGGCATTGGCTGAGGTCCGCATCGAAGGCGATCTGAAGATCGATCAGCACAAGATCGTACGCCTACGGGCCGCCGGCGACGTCGCCGGCGCAGCCTTGATCTGGGACGTTTCTGACGAAGAGAAAATCGATTCGGAAGATCAGCCGAAGACAGGCCGTTTTCTTTTCGCGGCTCCGCCTGGAACCTATCGCGTAAAGCTCCGAGCAATTCGGATCGACAAGGAAGGCCTGCCGATCGTTGAGACCGCCCGGGCCACCGTAGTCATCGGCGACGGGAAGCCGATCCCTCCAACTCCTCCACCAGGTCCTCCAACTCCGCCAACGCCCCCGGATCCGAAACCAGGCCCTAACGTCGACCTGGTCGCGAAGTTCAAAGCCGCGATCGCCGCCGATATCACGGCGATGATGGGAACCAAGAACGACGCCGCCATGCTCGGCGATGTCTACACCAGCTCGGCGAATTTGCTCGAGCAAATCGCGGATCCAGCCGTTGCGCCGAAGTCGGTTGAAGAGCTCTATCAAAAACTCTTCCTGGCGAGCATCGCCAAGAACATCCCCAGGTACCCGTTTTTGAAGACCACGCGAGACCTTATCGAGGTCCAGACGGGCAAATACGCACCCAATACGCCGATCGATCGTGCGTTGAAAGCCGAATTGGTGAGTAAGCTTCGCTTGATCGGCACCGCCCTTGAGGAGGCTGCGAAGTGAGCGATTTTAGAATTCTCGAAGCGTGTGGCGGAAAGAAGATCTCAACTGGCGAACTCGGCGGCGGATGGTGGTTTGGCTACGACCCGCCTGGTTGCAGGTCGATCGAGCAAGAAGCCGCCGAAGCCGGCGTGATCGTCGGCGATCACGATCCCAACGAAGACGCGCCCGAGATCCTGGGGGACCAGGTCTTTCTTTGGCTTTTTCTGGCGGCGGCGAATGGCGGAGTTTGTCCGCCCATGAACTGGCAAGTCACAGGCTCGTGCGTCAAAGGCGGAGCCGAGAACATGGTGATGGTGCGAACAGCCATCGAAGCGGTCTGTTTGCCCAAGCCTGAAAAGTTCTACGTGAGCTCGACGTTCCCAGCATATGGCCAGGCCCGAGGACGAACGGGGCAAACCTCGCCCGGCGAAGGTGCCAGCGCTACGCTCATGGCCGAGGTCCTCAACGAATTCGGAACCTTGCCGATCGACGATCCCGAGCTGCCACGTCGGCGAATCACGGGGCCGGCCTACGTTTACACCGAGGCCGAGGAGTTGCGTTGGTCGAGCTCCCGGAACTGCCCGGCTTCCGTCAAAGTGAAATGCGCCGCTCACAAGTTCGGTTCCATCATTCGCATCCGTTCGGCCGACGAAGCCCAGCGGGAGCTCCGTCGCGGCCGGCCTCTCACGTGGGCTGGAAACTGGGGCGGAAATATGCAGATGAGTTACGCCGGCGAACCCCGCGTTCTCTTCCAGCCACGTCGATCCGACACGTGGAACCATCAAGAATCCTGCCACGCCTACTGGCGACATCCCTCGCTTGGCGAAATCTTCCGCATTCAAAACCAATGGTTCATGGAGCAAGGCGGCGTGGCCAAGCCCGTGCACGGCGAACCCACGCTCTTGCTCGAACCACCAGGTGGTTTTTGGATCCCGAAGGCCGAGATGGATTATCAGTGTCGCACGGGCGAGGTTTTCGCCTTCACTGGGTTCCAAGGTTTGCCCGAAGACTTCCTTCGCTTCTCGAGGGTTTGAAAATGCTCAGTCTGATATTCGCCGCCGTGCTCGGCACGGCTCCGGATCCTGCCGTCCTCTGGGCCTGGTCCTCGACGGCCAGGCCTCCGTTGGTTGAAACCGCTAGCGTGATTCCGCCGGCCATCTCGCCGGCGCCTCCGCTGCCATCGTTTCGCGAGGTCTCCATCGCGGCGATGCCCGTGGCAAAGACTTGTTTCTGTTCGCCGGCGTGCTCGTGCGGGTGCAACCAGGGACAACCTTGCCGGTGCATGATGTTGCGAGCCATCCTGCCGACGCCACCACGGGCCTCGCCCGAGCCTCCCTTGCTTGACCCTCCGCCGCTTCCTCCGCCCGCCCCAGTGTTGGGCTCTCCGCCAATTCCCGTGTTTAGGCCTCCGCCCGTCAGTTTCGCGCCCGTGATGTCAACGGGATCCCAGCGAAACTGTTGACGATGACATCCCACCACGGTCGTGGTGAAGGAGAAACGAATGCCTGATTTTATCGCCGGCTTGCAAGTTGATTGGACCAAGGTCAACAAGAAGAAACTGGCACTTGCCTTAAATCAAGCCGCCAAGGAAATCGCCGTCGGTACGGAAACCCCGTGGGACGATGCGGCCTTGGAGGTGATCGCACGCACGATCGAAAATGGTTCCCCGACGATCTTTGGTGCCGACGGTGCTCCGCAATCGGAAGGAAAGATCACCGACTTCATCAATTCGCCCGCCGGCCAGCTCGTCCTGGCTCTGCTCAAGCGATGGCTGTTCGCGTAAGGTCCAGACGCCTGGACCAAGAATGAAACGGCTTAACCTCCTGCCTAATTGGAGCTAGCCGAAGGGCCCGGGGGAACCACGACCTCCGGGCCTTTTTTCTTGAATGAGGGTCTCCAATGTACGAATACAAAGCACTGGTCGAACGGTGGATCGACGGAGATACGGTCGATCTGCAAATTGACCTTGGGTTTAAAATCGTCTATCGGCAGCGGGCCCGCCTCGTCGGCATTAACACTCCAGAACTCCGCACGAAGGATAAGGCTGAACGTCAACGGGCCTTGGATGCCCTGAACTTGGCAAATCGCCATTGCCCGCCCGGCACGATCGCGATCGCTCGGAGCCATAAGCCAGAGCCTGACGACAAATACGGCCGATGGCTCGTCGAACTCGATACGCCGGAGGGCCCCCTGACGAAACTGCTCATCGATGCCGGCCTCGGCAAACCTTGGGACGGCAACGGCGAACGGCCCGTTTGACATCGCTTTTCGAACGCGAGCAGGTCCAAAGGCCCGGGGGAACTCCAACCCCGGGCTTTTTCGTTTTCACGCTGCAATCGTGGTTCACGCGTCTCTTCGTAAAATAATCGGAGGTCAAAGGCCGGATTGGCTACGCGGCGACAAGGACCACAAAACCATGATGTTCGACATGCAGGCGAAAAAATTCGAAATCGAACACAGAGCGAATGAGCGGAAAGAAAACCAAGACCGCCACGATCGCCTCATAGCCGAAGAGCGCGACCGGAACGATAAGAAGCTTCGCCAACAAAACAAAATCGCGATAATCTTGGCGATCGTGTCAGGAACCATCGGCATCGTCGGAGGCGTCCTTTTCACGGTCGCCAGCTCAATCTTGGCAAAGTACCTCGGGCATTGAATCCGCGTCGAGGTAAACCACGTCTTTCGCCCTTCGTTTCTGTCATTTCATTTCCTCGTTTCGATTTATTTGACTTTCGCACATCGGTGTGAAAAGGTTTCGATTGAAGGGATTTTTCATCCTGTAACGATCAACTGGAGGCCCAACGATGACCTTGAAATCGATCGGAGCCAAACTTCGAGAGCTCCGAAAAAAAGCAGGCCTAAGAATCATGGATGTTGCAAGCGCAGTCCCCATGAGCCCAACGTACGTGTGTAGAGCGGAAAAGGGAACTCTCGTTCTGGAAGTACCGGTGTTCCAGAAGGTATTGGAAATCCTCGGCTGCGCCGATTCAGAATTGAAAATGCTTGAGCAAGTCGCAAACATTTCGGGCCGGGTTGAAATCCTAACGGAAGATCAAACCCCCGAAGTTCTTGCGTTGATTATCGCACTCCGCCAGCGGGTAGAGGCCCGCACGCTCGACGAAGCCACGGCGAAGAAGATGCACAAGCTGCTCGCAGCGTGAAGAAAAAAGGCCCCTTCGGTTGACGCCGAAGGGGCCTTTTTATTCGTGGGTAAATCGAATCCACCCGCGAACGGGACCGAAACCCCTATGGAGAACAAGACATCTCCATTATGGGCTAGAATCCCGATCTATTCAAGCGGTTCGAACGAAGCGTTTTGCGAAGGAGTGACTCATGTCACGACGCAAACGATTACGTTCTGCACTGTCGGGAGGCCGATGGGTGCGTTTTCGACCCCTGCGACCTTGGCAAAGAATTGCCGGCATCGCCAAGAAGAACGGCAAGCCGTTCCTCATCCTGGTGAAGATCCGCCGCGAATGATTTGATCGGCCTGATCTCGCCAGCATTACGTAAGTGCGTTCCCTTGGTTGTGCGGAAATTGCGCTTTTCGCTTTTAGAAAAATTGCGCTTTTGTAGAAAAAAGCGCAATTTTTTTTGTTGAAAATTAAGGACTTACGTCAAGGCGTGTTCAAGCTATCCGTTCTGCTCAAGAATTGCACGATCGATTGCCTTGACGATCTTTCGCACCGTCGGCCAGTCGTGGTTCCAATAAGCTTCCTTCTCCCCACCGGCCGTAGAAATCGTCACGAAGAACTTGCCCTTCGCGAAGAACAGCATGATCAAACCGATGATCGCGGGAATGCAAAGAATGAACCCGAAGATAATCAAAAACCAGGCCAACGAATTGTTCGGCGGAACTTCATAAGTTCCAACAGAGGTGATGCCGTTGATGTAATAGGTGCGGTCAGGAGTGATGAATCGCGTAGTGGTGACGACGACATCGTCGTTTTCAAAATAGGTAATCTCTTTGGGCATTTTTGGCCACCTAGTCGGGCACAAGAAAAACTACTTGGTTCGCCCAACTCACCTAGGTACGGCCATGGGTTTGCGTGGCCGACCGGGATGCTTTCTCGGAATCGTGGCTAAGTCGGGCCGCCCAGCATGATCGGCAAGCACTTTCACGACATATTCGCCAAGAGGCATTTGCGCTGCATCAGCCATTTGCCCAATCAGCTCTTTGAGTTCGGGCAGACAGGTATTGATTCGGATGTCGGAAACCAAAGGTTTCTCCCTTCGTGCAGGGCTTAATTGTTCATTGTTCATCCTACTCCTCCGTCAATCAAAATCCAAGGGAAATTATAAAGGCGTAATTTTTCCTTGACGTTTCCGCGCCGGCTCGGTAAGCTTTCTCACAGAAACAGAGCGATAGAGGCCTGCGGGAAATAAATCATGCCAAATCCTCAACCCCGTAAACGTAAGTCGCGAGAAGGGCCTTCGGGTTCTGAAAGGCCCCGTCCCGATCAAACAGATCGAAGCCGTATATCCCAGGGGAAGGAATCGAAAAACGAATGGGATAGGGAAGGCATGTGGGCCCAGTTTCTTCTGGCAGAACTAGCGGTGTGCCGATGTACGTGCCAAATGTCTCCCGCTGTCCGTTATTACCAAGCCTCCATGCCATTAGGTCCAGGCATTTACCCTTCGTGGCCTTCGACAAAGCAGCGGAAACAACGGCAAAGACTTTCACATCGGCTGGGAAGCGGGGAAACACGATGTTCGTGACGATCCCCTCAAGGGTTACTTTGGCACCTTCACGGCTTGGGTTTTCGCAAATGGCCAAGAAGTTGAAGCCCATCTGCACGCTGCCTGCCCCCCCCCGTTTTTTCAGAAAACAACCGGAAGCGTGCTGGCTCCAGGGGGGCTGAGAACCGAAACAACGCTTCCGGAATGTTGTCGCGTCAAGATTAACGGTAAACTTGGCCACGCCTTTACAGCACGTAACGCATCGTTCACCCTACTATTTTAAGACTTTCTCAACAGAATGATGGACCAAACCGCTCAAGAATTCGAAAAAGCTTCACGTCAAATTTCATGGAGATGGGAATAGTTGAAACATCCGTCAACCATGCCTTTATCATAGGGCCGTTGCGTTCGCGACGTCAAGCAGATTTTAATGAAAAGTTGATGTGAAACGTGAATTCCGCACCGATTTGCCGTGTTCATTTGCATGCAGATTGGGAGCCTTGCTTGAGACTGGAAACGTCGTTGAAACGAGATGAATTTTACCGCCGGCCCTACGCGGACGAATTTCGCATTTTGGGGAGCGTCGTCTACCATTCGGCCGGACGTTCTTCCTGGTGGTCGGAGCATTGAATCGCTATTCCCGGTAAACCGCATACGAGTCTTCCGTTTCCCACAGCGTGACTTCCAATACGGGAAAACCTTGGGATTTCGTATAATCGAATATGAGCTTGGCGATATTCTCTGCCGTCGGATTGGTGTCGATGAGAAATAAGGGTTCATCCTGAGCGCGAAGCGTGGGAATCACAGGGTCTTTTCGGTTTAAGATCATTCGGTGGTCCAGTTCCGCATCGATCCACGCTCCCACGACCTTTTTGATCCTGGAAAAGTCGACGACCATTCCAAGAGCGTCCAATTCGGTTGCTTCAAGGGTGATCACGGCTCGCCCATTATGACCGTGAAGGTGTTTGCATTTTCCTTGGTAATCCAGCAAACGATGGCCGTAACAGAAACAGATTTCCTTGGTGACGCGGTACATGAAAGTGTTCCATGAAAGGGCCGTACGAAGCCGCCGACGATTCATTCGGCGGTTTCAACGACCGTGATCGCCAATCCGTTAGGAAACGTTGAGACGGACCTTAAGAATCTCTGACCATGCCACGGAACGAGCTTCGAACCTGAGGGAGCGCTCAACCGGGCGTTACGTTCCCGCTCCGCTCCCTCACGATCGTGGCTCGTTTTGTCACAGGATCTTAAGAACCAAGCTCATTCTAAGCGGGCGTTTCTAGTCTGTCGAATTACAATATGGAGAAGAGCGGCTCTGAAGGCATTGAGCCGACGTTTCTCTTTGGTCAGCGGGAAATGTGATGGCCGACGATATTTTCAAACAATTGGCGGAATTTGCCGGCATCCTTCAACGGAATGCTCCCCTCGCTCCGTTGACGGCGTTTCGCATCGGCGGGCCTGCGGAAGTCCTTGCCGAGCCGACCACCACGACCGAACTCGCGAATCTCGTTCGCCGCTGCCATCAGCTTCATATACCGTTGCACGTGATCGGTGCCGGCGGCAACCTCGTGGTGCGAGACGATGGTGCGAAAGGCGTGGTCTTGCGGATGTCCGCGCCATCTTTCACGGAAATTCGCGTCGAAGGCCGAAAGATTTTCGCGGGGTGTGGCGCTGATTTGCCCCGACTCGTGCAAGTGGCCGCGGAGCACGGCCTTTCGGGGATCGAAACCTTGGTCGGTTTGCCTGGCACCGTGGGCGGCGCGATCAAACTGAACGCGGGCGATCGATCCTCGGAGATCGGCCAATTCGTGCGAAAAGTCGAAGTCATCGATATCGAAGGAAATGTGCACGTCCGGGACCATGAAGACATGCAATTTGGCCTCGAACAAAGCAATCTTGACGAGCCTGTTCTATTGTCGGCGGAACTCGAACTCGAAAAAGATCGCCCCGAAGCCATCGTCAAAAGAATTCGTAAGGCGTGGATTCAACATAGCTCGACGCAACCGTTTGCTTTTCAGGCGGCTGGCCGAATGTTTAAAAACCCACCCGGCCTCAACGCCACGGCCCTCGTCGAACAAGCAGGATTGGCGGGCACAACGGTTGGAGGCGCACAAATCAGCCCACGCAATCCAAACTACATCGTCGTCGAAGCTGGCACCACGACACGCGACGTTCTCCGCCTCATCGAGATGGCGCGAACGAAAGTCAAGGAGTGCTTCAACCTTGAGCTCGATTTGGCGCTTTCGGTCTGGTGAAAATCGCCCCGGCTCCGTGTTACGAACGTCTGCAGTCTGTGCAAAAGGCAGAGGAAGAGCGAGGACCCATTCACAAATGCTTCGTAGCTGGTTCGAGCCTGATCGCTGTCGAAGCATGCGGCGACGGCACCCCCTCGCGGACGCTCAGGATTGGATTCCGCAGCAATCGATCGGGTGACGGCTCCATAGGCGGGAGAACCACGCTGGATTGATACGCTCGCAATGCATTTCCTCCAGGGACCCAAATCTAGATGGCCAAGAAAAAAGCCAAGCCAAAGAACGCCGAACCTACGGAAGACGCTGGCACGCCGAGCGCGAGTCCTTGGGGAGCGTTGTGGTTTTATTCGTTGGTCCTGGCGTTGATTGCGGCGTTCCTGGGCGGTTTCGCGCTTTTCAACCGCTGGGGAACCGAGCAATTGCGGGAAGACCCTCGATTTCAGATTTCCTTTCGCGATCTCCAGTGTGACGTTCCGCCGGGAATGACGCGTGAGGAATTTCTGGAAGAGATACAGTACCTGTCTCGATTTCCGGACAAGATCTTTATTCTCGCTCCCCAGGTGAAAGAACAAATTCGGAAAGCGTTTCAGCTTCACCCGTGGGTGCTTGAAGTGCGCGACATTCTCGAGTCTGCGAAAAACTCTAGGTCTCTGAAGGTTCGCGTCGTGCTTCGTGAGCCGGTGTTGGCGATTCCCGTGGAGGGTACGCTTCGCGTGGTGGATGGCGACGGGGTATTGCTTCCCAAATCCGCGCCGGCGAAAGGTTTGCCGGTATTCGAAGGTGACGTCCCGCCCCCCAAAAATCCCGCAGGAAAACCCTGGGGCGATCCAAACATCGAAGAACGCGCGAAGAAACTCAAGGGGAATACCGGAAAGTAATCAATAATACGAATTGTTACTTATTTTTGCGTGCCAAGACATTGCTTGGCGTCGACTTTGAAGGAGCCTTGGCGAATCCCACGTCGGCTTTTCGCGGATGAGTATAGTAGAATAAAGCACGGTTCAGAGACGTCGGCTGCGAGGCCGATGGGGAAACGTCAAATTTGGGACGCCCACGGAGGTAGCTACCTTGGCCGTACTCTTTCTGAGCGAAGAAAACATCCGCCAATTGCTGACGATGGACATGGCCCTCGCCGCGGTGGAGGAGGCGTTCCGAAAACATGCCGACGAAGAAGCAAAAAACGTCCCGCGCGCACGGTGCCACGTCGACGGTGCGATGCTTCATGTTTTGGCCGGCGCGGTCCCCGGATGGGTCGGCTACAAGGCTTACGGGACTTCCCGAAAAGGGGCGAATTTCCACGTAGGCTTGCTGGACGGTGAAACCGGCGAGCTCAAAGCCTTCATGCAAGCGGATCACCTCGGCCAAGTTCGCACCGGAGCCGCGAGCGGGTTGGCCACCCGCATCATGGCCAATTTGGATGCAAGTGAAGTTGGATTATTCGGCTCGGGAAAGCAAGCACGCACCCAACTCGAGGCGATCTGCAAAGTCCGCAATATTCGGCGAATTCAGGTATATAGCCCTAACGAGGAACGCCGACGTAGTTTTTGCGCGGAGATGTCCGCCCACCTTCAAGTCGAAGTGCAACCCGTCCCCCGTCCCGAAATGGCCGCTCAGGATAAAGATATCGTGATCACCGCGACGACGAGCCGAGAACCCGTCCTTTCGGGGGATTGGCTTTCCGAAGGCACCCATCTCAACGTTGTGGGATCGAACTACCTAAACAAGGCGGAAGTGGACGCCATCACGGTGAGGCGTTCGGAAGTGATCGTCGTTGATAGCATGGAGCAAGCGAAAATCGAAGCAGGTGACTTCGTACAAGCGCTCGAAGATGGATCGATGCAATGGGCGGACGTTCATGAGTTGGGCCAAATTCTCGTCGGACGTTTTTCAGGACGACGCCATCCCGAAGATGTGACGCTTTTCAAATCCCTGGGTATCGGCCTTGAGGATGTGGCAGTGGCTGGAAAGGTCTATGAAGCAGCCGTGCAATCCAAGACAGGGAAGTGGTTAGAATTCTAAAACCACGTGTGGATGAAAATGGCGTCTGAAGGATTTCGCGAGATTGTCTCGTGGGCCGATCGTAGGTTGCCAACCTAGTCAACTGAAGCCATCAAGTGAAGTCCGCGCGGCGTGAGACGCCTCGCTCGATGCAGCCCAGCACGGCCCACCAATCACGGTCTTGCAGCGCTTTGAGAGGCACCCAAAAATTTGGCAGGGCCTGGCTTCGCAGGATCCCGTCTTCATCGGATTCGACCAATCGGTAGGTTTCCCCGTCCAACCGATGCCATAACACGCCGACCGGATTATCGTCGACCGCGACGAGGTATTCCGTCACCCCGGCCTGGCGGAATCGTTCGCGGCGGCGTAGGAAATCTTCTTCGTTATAATCGCAAAACACGTCGAGAATGAAATTCGGTGGGCCAAAAAACGCTTCGTCTCTCGCTTCGCATTGTTTTTTCCGTCCGTAATTGACCATCGCGACCAGTCCAGGCACCTCCGATTCTTCAGGCGACAATTGGACCTTTGCCAACACGCACACGTACCAACCCGGCGAGAAAAGACGATACCGGTTCACGCACAACGCCATGTCCGTGAGCAACGCGGATTGATGTACGGTGAGTTCGCCCATCGTAGGTCTCCGATTCTAATTCGCCTACTGAACGGTCCATAAACGAAACTTGGTCAACTTTTCACGTCAGATGTCAGGTGCGTGGTTCGTTGGCGTTCGTTCATCCATTTCGGCTCACCATGGCGTTGATCCAGATCGGAGCGAAGGGAGACGTGCAACCTTTGGAGACGGGGTAGTCGCGATAGATCCCTAACTTCTCCCCGATGGCGACGGCCCGTTTGCGAAACTTGGCGTTGTGGATGCCGATCTCCGCGAGCGTGCTGTTCATCGTCCACTGCACGACCGGATCGGCACCTGCCATTTCGGTTTCGATGCGATCCAGCAAAGCCGATAGGTCGAGCCCGGCTGGACTTTTCACCACGCGTTCAGCCGTCAGGCTCCAGCCTGCGCGCGCCGCCCAACGGTCGTTGTCGGCCATCCATTTTTGGCGAAGCGTTTCTTTGTCAGGGTGCTGCTTGACGACATAGGAGATCAGCCAATCCGCCACGTGCGCGAAGCTGATGGACCTGACCAACCGGTCCACGTCGGCAGCGGATAGGCTTTTTGGCTTGATGAGCAACGCTGCCAAGAGTTGAGCATCCACGTTTCCGGTTTCCCAAAGAGGCATGGCCAACTCAGGATTGGACAGGAGCTTTTTCGCCAAGGTGCGGATATCACCATGCTTGACGCCAAACTGATTGTCGCCAGCTCCGAACTTGGTGTTGTGTGCCCGCGTCTTCTCGTTGCTGAGCGCCTTGAGCTGCTTGAGGATTTCTTTGAGAGTCATGATTATTGAAATTACCTAAGCGCCGATTCTTGAATGTGTGTGAAAAGGTCCGGCCGATTCTTGGACTCGTCAACCCCGATGAATCAATTCAAAACGCAAACGCGCCAATTAGGAACTTAATGCCGCCTGAAACTGGGCCGCCAAACCGGGCGATACGTCAGCTGGTCCATCTTTGGCGAGGGCGATCAATACTTCTTCAAATGGCCGTCTTTCAGCGAGGGCAATCGCACCCGCCGCGACACATACAGACCGATTGAGGCCACAACTGCAGCATACCAATGTTGGTACGCCAGCGTTCAATAATCTCGCAATAGTTTGAACCGCGAACCGAACCAGCCAATCGGCGTTATATCCACCGTCTGCCAGTGGAAATCGAAGCCGAATCAAATCGCGCGGCAACGAAGCCAATGGCTCATTGTCCGCCAGTTCCACGACGGCGTGAATTTCAGCCGCAAAAATGGCGCGAGGGTCCCGCAAATCACCAGCGTTCCCGATCCAAAGCTGGTGATTCGAAACGTGACGCATTCAACACCTTAAATGTTCTGACGGAAGGCGACAGGACCGACCAACATCTTTCTCAGCACGGTAGTAAGTAAGCCCAGGACCCGCCGAAAGAAATTGAGCGAGACTTCACCGGCTAGTGCTTTGTCCAGACTAAATTTTGGGGTTACAGGTTATGGAGAACTCACCCGTGGGCCTTTCGGCCCACGGCTTTGTAATCAGCAAAGAAAGCCGCGGGCCGAGAGGCCCGTGGGTCTCCACAACCCCAAAATTTAGTCTGGACAACGCGCTAGTCCATCGCGAAAACGATTAGAACGATTTTGGGTGAAGCGATTGCGGGTTACGTACTTGCACTGTACCTGACGTTCGGCTAAGGCAAATCGATGCTTCATCTGCCGAGGTGTCTTTGGCTGGTTCTACGACGCAACGGGCTGGGTTTGCCCCAAAGAATCACCAAGGTCGGCAGCGATCTTTCCCGCCAATATCTCACCTTGCTCGGTGCAATCGTTAAGCGAGACGCCATGGTAGGCATTTCCAGTCAAGTAAAGCCTTGAATGACGCTTTGCTTGTTGCATGATCTTTTCGACCAAATCCAAGTGACCCACGTGGTATTGCGGGATTGCTTGGGGCCAACGGGCGATTTTTTGAAACGTCGGCTCAGCTTCGATTTTCATGGCGATACGGAGTTCTTGGCGAAGAGCTTGGATCAGACGCGCGTCGTCCCAATCCAGCATGTCCGCGCGGTTCCATCCGCCCACCATGCCTCGAAGCAAGACCGTATCGGGCGGAGCGCGATGCCCTTGAAAGATGGACGAACACCATTGTACGCCGAGCACGTCGCGGCGAAGACGTTGCGGTGCGATGAAGCCAAAACCATCGGGTTGAATCGGGCAAGCCGACTTCGGAAATCCCAATGCCACCACCGCCACCTTGTTGTAAGGGATTTTTCCGGTCAACTCGGCCAAAGAAGGATCGAGGTTTCTCAAGAGTTCCGCCTGCGCGTACGCCGGGCACGCCAAAACGAGTGCATCGCCGGTCCACGAAGCGGAACCATCCGAGTGAACGGTCCAAGAGTCCGCGGTTTTTTCGATTCGGCGAATGGCACCGCCAAGCACGGGTTTGCGCTGAAGCTTTTCAACCAGGGCTTCAACCAGGGTTCGAAGGCCCTTTGGAAAGGACCACATTTTGGTGCCACGTTTGTAGGGTTGGCCCGCCGCCTTCGCCTCGGCGCGTTTTCGCTTAGCCTCTTGCCCGAACCCTTTGACGATGCTGCCGTAACGGCGATCGAGATCCGCGATGCGTGGAAAACAGGCGGCCATGCTCAGAAGTTGCGGATCGCCCGCGTAAATCCCCGTGACCAGCGCGTCTGCCAAGGTCTCGGCGATCTCGCCGTTCGTGCGTCGACGCGCGAAAGCGTCGATCGATTCATCTCCCGCAGGGGGCGGTGCCGTACGAAAGCGTTCCGTTAAAAGGGCCAACTTGGCACGCCAGGAGAGAAGGGGCGAAAGCAAGAACGAGAATGGGGAACTTGGGAGTTTCCGTAAACCGTTTCCGAAGTGGAGGAAGCGGTTACGGCCGGCCGATTCACTTGCGGAACACAATTCGCCCGCGAGACCTAAATCATTGGCCAATCGGAGTGTGCTGGGTTTATTGTCCAAAAAGCCGTTGGGGCCAATCTCGACCCGAAAGCCCTTGTCATCTTCCGTCCATATTTTTCCGCCAGGTCGGGCGTCGGCTTCGAGCACCGTAACGTCGATCTCCGGGCGAAGCGTTTGCAGCCTATACGCGGTCGAAAGTCCCGAAATCCCCGCTCCAACGATCACGACGCGTTTCATGCCACTGCCTCGGAAAATATTCTCAATCGGGAATAGATTATCGGAATCCGGCAATCCCGAAAGTCTTTTCGTCCCGAAAAATCCTTCGCACGACGCCCGAACGAAGTAAAATTAAAAGCACGAACTCAAGCACACGGCGATTCGGTTGCCCATGGACAGCGCGCGGGCTCGGATTACTCGGCGCTCAACATGGAGGCGTTGCCGGACCGATCGACGGCGGTGGCTTTCGCTCCCATTGAAGAGCCGGATCGTGACTGCTACACTAAAGGCTTTCTAGTTGCGAAACTTACGCGTGGGTGGTATCGAGAATGGAAGGAGATAATTCCGTGCAAATCAAGGTCTCGTCGCGTCACGGTCACCTCAGTGAGGATGCCCAAGCCCTCATTCGATCCAAGGCGGACAAACTCCTCCATTACTTCCAACGAATTATGATGATTGAAGTAGTCGTCGATCTTCAGGACGATGAACGACTTGTCGAATTCCTCATCTCGGCGGAGCACAAACACGATTTCGTGGCCCATGAGCGCAACAAAGATGTGATGGCTGCGGTGGATCTCTGTTTGGATAAGATCGAAGCTCAGGTCCGTAAATACAAGGAAAAGATTCAAGACCACCGCAAGGGAAATCACCATTAACCCAGGCGGGTTTTATAGGATACCGTTACGGCTTTTCAGCCTGATGAGCGCGGCCCGGAACGTCGCAGTCCGCATGGGATTTTTGGCTGAGGGCTGGATTTTTCGATCCACGAAGAGGCTTTGTGGAGCTTAGTTGACATGCGTATTCTGGATTTCGTCATTCGAGACTCGATCGCTTCCCAAGTCGCCGCCGCCAACAAAGAAGGCGTCATTCGGGAATTGGTCGAGAATCTCAGGCGCGCTGGCTTCTTTCCAGGCGACACTGCCCTGGAGGTCGTCAGCGCGGTCCTCAAACGGGAAAATCTCGGCTCGACCGGCATTGGAGGCGGTTTGGCGATCCCGCACGCGAAGCATGAATCCGTCGACCGTCTGATCGGGACCCTTGCCGTCTCCAAAGAAGGCATTCCGTTCGATAGTCTCGATGGCGAACGTGTTTATATTTTCGTGATGCTGATCTCCCCCAAAGAACGCATCGGAGATCACCTTCGCGCGCTCGACAATGTCGTCCGGTATTTTCGCGACGAAAAGATGGTGCAGGCGATCCGAAACGCCGAGAGTCCCACGGAAATCTGGGAACTCCTCCATCAAGCGGACGCGGCGGTTTAGTTCTCGCCCCCGCCAGGCCCTCCGCCATCGCGAGGCAAGGCGTGCGGCGGTCACGAGAACGTTCGGTGTGAATGTTCCGTATTGAACGATAAATGGATTCCACGATCATCAAAGGTTCGTTTTTGATACTCATGCAAGCCGCAAACGGCGATTCCCTGAAACGGAATATCGTGGTGACGAATCCCCACGGTTTTCACATGCGCCCGATCGTGATTTTCGTGGAGACCGCGAGTAAGTTTCAGTCCTCGGTATTCGTGTATCGGCCAGGCGACGAAAAGGTCAACGGAAAAAGCGCGATGAAGCTTCTGACGTTGGCGGCGGAACCTGGGACGGAATTGACGTTGGAAGTGGATGGCCCCGACGCCTCTGCGGCGCTGGAGGCCCTTACTGAAGCGATCCTCACGATTCCTCCTGACGAGTAACCGGAGAATCTCGTTCCATGGAAATCAAACGGGGAATACCCGTATCTCCGGGTGTGGCAATCGGCCTCGCCATGGTCCTCGACACGGAAGGTGTGCGGATCCCACGTCGCGCGGTCGAACCGCAATTCATCTCGAACGAAATCACGCGCCTGCGCGCCGCACTCGAAGCCGCGGTGCTCGAAGCGCGCGAACGCCAAAAAGAAATCACCGATCGAATTGGCAAACAAGTTGGTTCGATCTTCGCCGGCCACGCCATGTTGATGGAAGATCCTGAATTGGTTCGGGATATCGAAAACAGCATCAAACAAAAGTCCTATAGCGCTGAATATGCCGTCAGCCAAGTGATGCGTCGGCAAGCGAAAGCGTTGGAATCTTTGAATCAACCCGTTTTCAAGACACGGGCGAACGATCTTTTCGACATTGAAAAAACCATCATTCGCAATCTCGTGGGGGAAGAAAGCGAGCCCCTGAGCAACCTCCGCAATCCCGTCATCGTTTTGGCCCACGACTTGACGCCTAGCGAAACGGCCTCGCTCGACCCAAAAATGGTTTTCGCCTTCGCGACCGAAGCTGGAGGAAGGGCAAGCCATACCGCCATCATGGCCGGGATGTTGGAAATCCCCGCCGTGGTTGGTTTGGGTCGGTTTCTTACGGATATTTCTGGCGGAGATGAAGTGATCGTCGATGGGAATCGAGGCGTGATCATCCTGAATCCCGACGACGATACCCGGGATCGATATCGGGAGGCTCAACAGCAAATCGGCTCCCATACGCGCCGCCTACACGAATTACGTGATTTCCCGGCCGAGACGGAAGATGGCGTTCGCGTGACGTTGTTGGGCAACATCGAATTTCCCCAGGAAGGGCAGCATTGCCTCGACCGAGGCGGTGATGGTGTGGGCCTGTACCGTACGGAATTCCTTTACTGCAATCGTGTCACGGAACCTTCCGAATCCGAGCAATACGATTCGTTCATGACGGTGCTTCGGGCGATGGGCAACAAACGGCCCGTGGTCATCCGAACCCTCGATATGGGCTCCGATAAGCTGTTCTACCCATGGGATAAATCGCAAGATGAGCGCAACCCGTCCCTGGGGCTGCGTAGTATTCGCCTCTGTTTGCGAAATTTGACCTTGTTCAAAAAGCAATTACGTGCGATCCTTAGAGCAAGTCATCACGGCGACATCCGTATCATGTTTCCGATGGTGAGTACGCTGCTCGAGCTTCGGCAGTGCAAGATGATCTTGGCGGAAGTGAAGGAAGACCTCGAAGACGAGGGAATTCCCTTCAACCGCAAACTGCCCTTGGGGACCATGATCGAGGTGCCAAGTGCCGCCCTGATGGCGGAAGAAATGGCCAAGGAAGTTCATTTCTTTTCGATTGGCACCAACGATTTGACCCAGTATACTCTGGCGGCGGACCGGACCAACGAGACCGTCGCGTCGCTTTACAGCCCCGGCGATCCCGCGGTGCTCCGGTTGATCGACCATGTCATCAAAGCCGCCCATAAGCAGCGCATCGATGTGAGCGTTTGTGGCGAGATGTCAGGCGATCCGATTTATACAATGCTGCTATTGGGTCTGGGCCTGCGTCAATTGAGCGTCACTCCGCAGAATATACCCGAGATCAAGAAACTCATCCGGTCGGTCACCCTGGACGAAGCGAGAACGGTGGCCCAAGAAGCGATGCGGTTTGATACCGCACGCGAAGTGAATAATTACCTGCGGGAACGGACCCGCCGAATTCTCCCCGAAGTGGTTGATCTTTCGGGAATGGGAAGAAACTGAGACTCGCCACGACGTTGTTCTTGCTCGCCAAGCTACACCAAGGCGTAATCTCCGAGGCGTTGAAGCAATCCTAAGGCACTAGAAAATACTCCGCACATCGATTCCGCGGGTGTTCGCACGGTGCCTCGAATGCGCGAATTCGCTTCCCATCTCCGCCATTTCCATAAGAGGATTCGAAACCTTGTCCGCGTGAAAGCCGGCCTTTCGCGCTGCGTTCCCGTTGTGGGAAACTCGAGTAGACATGGCCTTGGAATCCTCCACGCCCGCGACCGAAGATACCTCGCTCGCTTCGCCATCGCCGCACCCATCAAAGCCCGAGGCTGTCGCGCGGCCTTCCCCTTCCGAGTCGGCGCCTCCCGCGATCTGCTATCGCCTTCGTTTTCGAAAAGCCGGCGATCTTCGTCTGGTGAGCCATCACGATTTGATGCATGTCTTTGAACGACTATTTCGTCGTGCCGGAATCCCCATCCTATATTCCAAAGGCTTCAACCCTCACCCTCGCGTCCGCTTTGCCCAATCGTTAGCGCTCGGAATCGTGGGAGAGAACGAGGTGCTGGAAATCGATGTGCGCGAGCCCATGGATCCCGGTGAACTACGCGACCGAATGAACCGCTTTTTACCCTCGGGGATCGAAATCCGTTCCGCGCGTGAGATTCCCACACGGAACTCCGCTCAGGTTCGACGGGCGTTTTTCCGGTTGGAAGCGCTAAAGGAGTTCGATTCCCGGGCAGTGAGTTCTCACGAAACGGTCGATTCCTCGGCTGGAGGCGATCTCGAATCACGAGTCGCGGCTTTCCTCGCCGCGCCGAGTTGCGTCATCGTGCGAGAACGTCCGAATCGGCGGCGATTTGACCTGCGACCTTACGTCCAAGATCTGAGAGTGGTGGAAGATCGATTAGAGATGGCGTTGTGGGTCACGCCCCACGGGTCGGCCCGGCCAGATGAAATCGTAAACGTGCTCGGCATTTCCGACCGTCTTGACGCAGGTGCCGTTCTCGTGCGAACGGATCTCGAACTTTACGACGAAGCCGTGGATGCCACGCCTCCGTCGATTCCCACCATGCTTCATCCGGCCAAGGAAGACGACAATACGGAATTTTCGAACGCAAGCAACACCGAACGGCAAGTCGCGCACCAGCCTACTTCGCTGGTCTCGAACCCGATGTCGTTCGATACGTGAAATTTTTTAATTTTTATCCTACGGGAAACGTGTGTCCTTCAAGTCCAATTCGACGAGGACGCAAAGTAGCGGGCCAACCGCTTTCGTTCCCCACCGCGAACCTGAAAGGAACCCATGAAGAAAGAAATGCTGATCAATGTCCTCCAGCCGGAGGAGATTCGGATCGCCATCCTCGAGGATGGAACGCTGGAAGAACTTTACGTGGAAAGGACGAGTCACGAAAGTTTCGTCGGAAACATCTACAAGGGACGAATCGTCAATATCGAACCAAGCATCCAGGCCGTGTTCGTCGACTTCGGTGTGGGCCGAAACGGATTTCTGCATGTCAGCGATGTCGAGCCAGCCTATTACCAGCACCTAGAAAACGCTGGCCGATCCCGCCGAGATAGCGGTCGAGGTGAACGCGGAGACCGAGGCGATCGACGTGGGGGAGGACGCGGCGAACGGAGCGAACGGAGCGAACGCAGTGATCGCGGCGAACGTGGCCGGTCCGACCGGAGCGACCGGAGCGACCGGGGGCGTGGCGGTCGAAAACGCGATCGCCGTTCTGCCTCCGACGAGTTCGATGATCTCGAACGTCGCCCTGTGTACGCTCCCGAAGTCGAGGATCTTGAAGACCCGATCCACGAAATTCCTCCTCTCTCGGCAGAAACGCAAGACAACGAGACAGACTTCAACGAAGAGACATCGGGCTTTGATGCACCAAACTACCAGCCAGAAACGCTGGAAGCTTCCGACCAAGAATCCAACGACATCGAGTCCACCCAAGCGTCCGATTTCGAGCCCATCTCGCCAGCGTCCGACTCGGAGGACCTCACGGGTAGGCACCACGAACATGAAGGTGCGTGCACCCGATTCGGTTCCGAGATGCGGTATACGGAAATCCAATATGAGCCGATCGTGGAATCCCCGATCGAATCTCCTCGGGAGGACGAGCCGAGGCGAGGTGGACGGGCGGAGTTCGAAGCTTTGTTTCGTGATCGAGACGCTTCGCCCGCTGCCGACGAGCCTGCGCCTGGCGAAGCCATGAAGGCACGTGGCGACGATTCGGAAGAGGAAGAGACCAGCGAGAACAACGACGTCAACGGCAACGACGAACCTCCCCTGGCGACGGTCGCGGTCGAGGGTGAGGAAAAGGAAGCCAAACCAAAACGGCGGGGACGCGCCAAGAGTGGCCGAGCCAAAAGCGAACGCGGGCGGAAAACCCGCGCGAAAGAATCTCCCGAATCTCCCGCACCTGGCTCGGAATCGGCGCCGCCAGACGGAGGTGAAACTCCGCCTTTGATGGGTTCGGCGGAACACCGAACGGAGGAAGGCGGCGACCTTCCGGAGAATCCGTTGACGTCGCGGCCGGATTTTTCCGACGAAGAACTCAGCTTTTCCCTGGCACCCAGGACCGGGGATGCCACACCGGAAATCCCCGCCCCCGCCGAACCTGCTCATCAAGAAGATGATTTCGTTTCGCAGGTCGTGGAAGCCGTTTCGGCTCCGGTCGTGCCGGCGGTTCGGGAAACACCCAAACCACCGCCACCCCCGATTTCGCTTTCGGAAGATGATCTGGAACTTTCCTTTTCTAGGCCTCGTTTCGTTTCGCCTGTGGTTTCCGAGCCCGTGGCGGAATCGCGAGAAGCGATCGAACCAGGTCCGAGTTTGGAGTGCGAACCGGACGAGGAACTCGCGGACGAATTTTCTCCGCCACCCGTTGAAAACGAACGCCTACCGTCCCTTCCCGCGGCGGTGGATGATTTCGACGATGAATTCGCTGACTATGAACCGCGAAGAGGTGGATCGCGTGAAGGTGGCGGCGAAGGCGATCGGGATCGACGTGGAGGGCGACGCGGAGGTGGTGGTCGCGACGCGGGACGCCGACCGTCGGGCGGCGGTCGGCCTGGCATGAGTCGGCCCAAGCCTCTTATTCAAGATATTTTCAAACGCGGGCAAGAAGTTCTCGTTCAAGTCATCAAGGAAGGGATCGGCACGAAGGGGCCGACCCTCAGCACCTACATCAGCATCGCGGGCCGATACCTCGTGTTGATGCCTGGCCTGGCGCGGATCGGCGTTTCTCGAAAAATCGAAGACGAAGATACACGCAAACGCCTACGCGAAATCATGGGCGAGCTTCAGCCACCCAAGGGATTGGGCTTTATCATCCGTACCGCCGGTCAGGACCGAAACCGGAAAGAACTGCAGGGAGATCTCGCCTATTTGTCGCGCCTTTGGCAAGTTGTCGTTCGCCGAATCAAGAGTCAAAAATCTCCCTGTGAGATTTATCAAGAAAGCGACATGATCACGCGAACGATTCGGGATATTTTCACGAACGATATCGAAACGATCTGGGTCGATGAGCCAAACGCCTTCCAACAAGCACGCGAGTTCCTTCAGATCGTGATGCCTCGCTACGCGAACCGCATCAAACTCTGGGAATCGAAGGAACCGATGTTCCATAAGCATGGCATCGAACAGGAAATCTCTCGAATTCAGCAACGCCATGTGCCTTTGAATTTGGGAGGATCCATCGTCATCGACCAAACCGAGGCGTTGGTCGCGATCGACGTCAACAGTGGCAACTTCCGCGCCGACAACAATGCCGAGGAAACCGCGTACCAGATGAACCTCCAGGCGGCGAAAGAAATCGCACGGCAACTTCGGTTGCGCGACTTGGGTGGTGTGATCGTCAACGACTTCATCGACATGCGTGAGGAACGCCATCGCCGCGGCGTCGAGAAGGCGCTCCGCGACGCCATCGCACGCGACCGGGCCCGCACCAAGGTGCTGCGCATGTCGCAGTTTGGCATCATCGAAATGACACGCCAGCGGATTCGGCCTTCCCTCAAACGCAGCGTGTCGATGGATTGCCCCCATTGCCACGGCATGGGCCAAATCAAGACGGTCGAGAGCATGAGCATCGAAGGGATGAGACTCGTTCAATTGGCCATCCATAAGGAGCACATCAGTCGTGTGGAAATCCGGGTGCACGAACCGGTGGCGCAATACCTTTTGAATCGCAAGCGAAAGGAAATCACGAACCTCGAGGATCAGTCGGGCAAATCCGTCACGGTCCACGCCGTCACGGGTGTTTCCCCCGAGTTCCTCGAATTCCTTTGTTTCGATAACCACGGCAACGAGGTGAAGTTCACTCCGTTCGAAGACAACCGATTTCCGACGCGCCGCCGAATTCCGAACACGCGTTAGGTTGGCGAAGGCGACGTTTGGATTAGGCGGTTTCATGAAATGGGTGGCCGAGTTCACGCTCCCCCGTCCCAAAGGGCAGGGGTGGGAAAGCTCGGCCACCTGTTTTTTCAACGGTGGGCAAACCTAAAACGCCAACCTGGAATGCGAAAGACGGAAGGAATGCGAAGTTTGTTCCGAATGTGCGGATCGTAGGGCCTACTTTTTGACGTGAGAAGTGGATTCTGCGGTTCGGTCGGTGCTGGCATTTCGTATACTGTTCGTGGTCACAGTGACAAGTAAACTCGATTTCGAAGCACGGGTAAACGTCTCCATGAAAGAATGGCATCTTCCTCAGGGTTATCGTTTTTCGGGAGTCCACTCGGGATTGCGTCCCGATCCAAATCGCCTTGATTTGGCGGCTGTCGTGAGCGATCGCCCGGCACACGCCGCGGGCGCGTTCACGCAGAACCGCGTGTGTGCCGCTCCCGTGCATGTTTGTCGGAAACGATTACCTCAGGAAGCCGTGCGAGGCATCGTGATCTGTTCGGGAAACGCAAACGCTTGTACCGGCGAACAGGGCTATCGCGACGCGGAACGGATGACGGAATTGGCCGCCCGGAGTCTCGGCGTATCCAACGACGCTTTCCTCGTTTGTTCGACCGGCGTGATCGGTCGTCCCATGCCGATGGAGACGATGGAAAACGGCATCCCGCGCGCGATCCAAGAGTTGCAGCCGGGGGCGGATGCGCTGGAGCGGGCGGCACGCGCCATTTTGACCACCGATACGCGCATCAAAGTTTCGAGTCGCACGTTGGTCGTCGCGGGTCGCGAGATGAAGGTTTTGGGATTCGCCAAGGGAGCCGCGATGATCGGTCCCAACATGGCCACCATGCTCGCCTTCGTCCTGACGGATGCTCCGGTTTCCGCTCAGGATTTGGCGAAGCTGGCACCCGAGGCGGCGAGCCGCACGTTCAACTGCGTGAGCGTGGAGGGCCATACGAGCACGAACGATTCGTTGATTTTCCTGGCCAATGGCGAAGGGCGAACGTTGGCGGGGAATGATTTGTTGGCGTTTGAAGGCGTAGCCACGGAAGTTTGTTCCGAGCTCGCACGGGCAATCGCGGCTGACGCCGAGGGCGCCGACCACCTTTTGACGATCCATGTCGAAAACTGTCGGACGGAAAGCGAGGCTCGAACGATCGCCAAGACGATCGCCGAAAGCGCATTGGTGAAAACCGCCATCTTTGGCGCGGACCCCAACTGGGGGCGATTCGTGTCGGCGGCAGGCTATAGCGGGGTCCACTTCGAGGAAAAGGACCTTTCTCTTTGGTTAGGACCGTACCTGCTTTATGAAAAAGGTCGCCCGCTACCTTTCGATGCCGGCGAGGTCTCCGCGTTCATCAAGAATCATCGTGAATTGACGATGCGACTTCACTTCACGCTCGGTTCGGCTCGGGCTACCTTTTACACGTGCGACCTTACGTATGAATACGTGCGATTGAACGCCGATTACACGACCTAAATGCGACTCGCGAGCAGGTGGCTATGTTCCTCGATCTCCACCATGTGACGCGTCGATTCGGGCAAAATCTGGCCCTTGAAGACGTGACGCTCGAGCTGCCGATGGGGCGGGTGGGCTTACTGGGGCCGAACGGCGCCGGCAAATCGACGTTGATGAAAATCCTCCTGGGGCTTATTGCCCCGTCCTCGGGCGAAGGAAAAGTTCTTGGGCACGATGTTCGGCGAGGCGGTTTGGAATTACGCCGAGCGCTGGGTTACATGCCCGAAGCCGACGCCTTGGTGCCTGGAATGGTGGGCGTCGAATATGTCGCGTTGGCGGGAGAACTGTATGGGATGCCTCGCAAACAGGCGCTTCGCCGTGCTCATGAAGTCTTGACGTATCTCGATCTCGAAGACGCACGTTATCGCAAGCTGCAGGAATACTCGACGGGCATGAAGCAGAGGCTCAAGTTAGCCCAAGCGATCGTGCACGATCCGCCCGCACTTTTGCTCGACGAGCCCACCAGCGGGTTGGACCCGAGCGGACGAGATGCAATGCTCGACCTTTTGCTTCGCCTGGGAACCGATCAAGGGAAGGCAATCCTCTTGTCCACGCACCTGTTGGCGGATGTGGACCGGGTATGTGAAAACGTGGTGATTTTGCACCAAGGTCGCGTCCGCTGCTTCGGGCCTGTTCAGGAACTCTGTCAAACTCGCCACGATCGCTACAAATTGCAGATTCAGGGAGATTCGCCCAACTTCTTGGAAGAGTTGCGGCTTGAAGGCGTGGAATTGATGGGAGACAATGGTCGCGGCGAACTTCGCGTCCGTGTTCCCAAAGATTGGACCACGCGGGCCTTTTTTGTCCTGGCCGACCACCATGGCGTGCTGGTCCGCTCGGTGATTCGCGATGATGAAAACCTCGACGAGTTGTTCCACCGCATCATCGGTGCGTAGAAAGAACTAATTAACGCTTCTGAAAGGCTCGCGATGCGAAAGGGGCCATGGAGGAAAGACTTCCAAGCCCATGTCCCGCCCTCTTCTTTACTATCGGTCTTGGCAGGGAACCTTTCGGCCTCCCTGGTTGAGTATTTGGCCGATCGCGCGCGTGGCCTTGGGAATCGTGCTTCGAAGATGGATGTTTTGGATTCTGTATGCCTGCGGCTTGCTTCTGTTCTTCATGTTCTTCTTCGGAACCTATTTGCTGGCCTGGGCCGAATCCCAGTTGGTGGGAACACCGATCCAAATCGGTCGATTCGCACCGAGTCCCGAGCAACTGATTCGCTTTTTTCGGCAAAGCATTTCGGTCCTCAATGGCAGCTTTGAGACGTTCCAGGTTTTTTTCGACCTTCAGGGGGGCATCGTCGTCGTCACCCTCGCATTAGTCGGGTCGGTGATGGTGGGCAATGATTACACCTTTCGAAGCTTGGGCTTTTACCTGTCCAAGGCGATTGGGAGATGGCATTACATCCTCGGGAAATGGTTCGCGGCTGGGCTGATCGTGCACATGATGACGACGCTACCTGCCTTCCTCCTGTACGCCCAACATGCGTTCGATGACTGGAACTATCTTTTCGATGTCCGATTCTTTCTGGAAAACCAAGGGAAAGGACCCGCTGGGTGGAGGTTGCTTGCCGGAGTGCTGGCGTACGGCATGTTATTGAGCGTCGTTCTCGGGTTGATGCTTGTCGCTGTCGCCAGCTGGATGCGCCGCACCATGCCGCTCATACTCGTCTGGATGTCGATCTTTTTCTTTCTTCCCGGCATCGGGCATCTGCTCGTGGATGGCCTAAAATATGATGCACGCTTTCGCCTACTGGATGTGGGCAATTCGCTGAGCCTGTGCGGTCAGTGGCTGCTCGGATTCGATGCGTCGAATGTGCGGCCGCAGCCACAGCCTGACTTTGGTTTGGCGGCGTTGTCGCTGTTAGGAGTTTGTTTCGTATGCCTGATCTACTTGAATTTGCGGACCCGGAGCGTCGAGATCGTCCGTTGATCGCGCCTGTGCGAACGCCCCCCACTTCGCCCGCCGTCGCCGAGTTCCATCAAACTCCGTCGCAGGTGTCGCCCACGGTCGCGCCGGTCCTTGTGTTTCAGCACGTCTCCAAATGGTACGGACCGGTGATCGGCGTCAATCAGGTTACGCTCGAACTCCGCCCAGGCATCACCGGCTTGGTCGGCCACAACGGTGCTGGAAAAAGCACGCTGTTGCGTTTGGCGGCCGGACAAATTCGCCCGGATCTGGGCGACGTGAAAATCGCTGGCATCGACGCATGGTCGGCGTCGGCGAAGCTTCATGTCGGCTATTGTCCTGAAAACGATCGCTTTTATGAGGAAATGTCTGGCCGAAATTTCGTGCACGCCATGGCCATGCTCGCGGGGTTTTCCCGAACGGAAGCCAATCGACGCGTGGAACGAACGCTCGAATTGGTCGGCATGGCGGACCGTGCTTCCCGCAAACTCGCGGGCTACTCCAAAGGGATGCGGCAACGCATCAAACTCGCCCAGGCGCTTCTCCACGACCCGGCCCTTCTCCTGCTCGATGAACCCCTCAGCGGCATCGATCCAGTTGGAAGGCGTGAATCGTTGGAGCTTTTTCGCAAACTCGCGGAACAAGGGAAATGCGTGCTCCTTTCGAGCCATGAACTTGACGAATTGGAGAAGCTGACGGACCATGTCGCCATCATGGCCGCGGGTCGCGTGGTCGCGGTGGGTACGCTTCCCCACATTCGTGAATTGCTCAACGACCAACCCCTTTCGATCCGCATCCAGGCGGACGATCTCAAGACACTTGCGAAATTGCTCTGGAGTTTCGACGAGGTGGTCGGCGTGGAGCGGAATTCCGATTTCCTGCTGGTCCGCGCCCGCCAGCCTCGGCAATTCTTTGAAAAATTCCAGCTACTGGTGATTGAAGAAAATCTCGAAATACAGCAGCTTCAAACTCTCGACGACTCGACCCAAGATGTGTTAGGTTATTTGCTTCGGCGCTAAGGGATGGCCCCATGCGCATGGCGTCTCAACCGAAGTTTCACGCGGTGCCCCCTGAGGATTGAAAATGATCCGATCGATCGCGACGGTGGCGTTTTTTATCTTGGGCACCCACCTTTTGGCCGATGAACCTCGGGCCACGAAAACCGAAAACGGTCGGGTGACATTTAAGCCGACCAACGATCAGTCAAATATTCCCGCTTCCTACCGCCTTCAAGAATATGCGTTCGACTACGAGTTGAAACTGCAAAAGACGATGCCTTTAACGGGCGTGGACGTTTTCGAACTCCGTTTCCCCTCGCCGGTGAAGACGCCCCATGCGGAAAACAACATCGTCTATGCCGAATACTATCGGCCGATGAATCCGAAATCGGCGACGTTTCCGTGCGTGATTGTCTTGGATATTACCGGGGGCGACCACACGCTTTCCCGAGTGATCGCACGCAACTTCGCGCAGAACGGCATTGGTGGCTTGTTCGTACAGATGGCGTACTACGGTCCAAGGCGTCCATCGGGAAGCTCGATCCGGTTCATGTCCTACGATGTCGAACAAACGCTCGCCAACGTGAAACAGACCGTGATGGATCTGCGCTGTGCGGCCGCGTGGATGGAAAGTCGACCGGAGATTGACGCCAAAAACTTGGGCATCATGGGGACGAGCCTGGGTAGTTTCGTGGCCGCGTTGACGTGCCAAATGGAGCCACGCCTTGGCCGACTCACCGTCTTGCTCGGTGGCGGGGGCTTTGTGGACGGCTTTTGGGATCACCCGCAAGCGAAACCCTACCGAGAGATGTTTGAGTTTTTCGGCGGCACCAAAGAAGATGTCCGCCGCGTGCTGGCACCCATCGATCCGATTACTTGCGCCCACCTTCTCAAAGATCGCAAAGTCTTGATCGTAGCCGCCAAAAACGACGAAATTGTTTCACCGCGAATGGCGGAAAATCTTTGGAAATCGTCAGGCCAACAACGCATCATTTGGCTGAACGCCGGCCATTACACTGCGATCCTCTACCTGATTTCGGGCCTAAACGATATCGTCGAACACCACCGGGCGCGGTGAAACCATCGACGCTCGTCAATCAATTTGACTAAATGTTCTTGGGGTGGGCTCCTGGAACTCTCGCGCAAAGCCGAAGAGAGAATGGGAAGAATGAATCTTGAGTTGGTCGAGGTTTTGGTACGTGAAACGGTAGGGTCTCTCCTCTATTCTCTGCGTCTCCGCGTCTCTGCGTGAGATCTTCCGTATTTTTACCAGCAAGAGAATTTAGTTACACCTGCCTCTTTTCCCGGCTTCTTTTCTTGTAGACATTTCTAAACGTTCATGCCACAATGCTTTCGTGACGTCAAATCCTGGGCTGGTGATTCCAGCCAAGAAAATATTCGCGGGCAGGTCTGCGTAAGAAATCACCTCGGATGCTGAAGAGGTTGGCCGTTTCTTCCTTTCCCCATGGAGTATCTCATGTCGCTCACATTTCCACGGCACGATTTGTTTTGGCAAGCGACGGCGGCGATTGTTGTTGCCGCGGTGTTTCTCGTCGGCACGTCCCAGGGCAACGACAACGTCCACAGGTCAGCGAATGAGGCTATCCGGAGTTCGCTCGCACTACGGATTGAGACCAAGCTTTACGAAAACCCGCTTCCTTTGCGAGACGCACTTGGCCTATTCACCGATTCTTTGCAGCAGAAGAATCAATCCGTTGATGTTATTGTCGATGGATCGGCATTTCGCAACGTCGTGGAAAATGGCAGTGTGGATCTCTATAAGGCAGATGTCAGTATCCCGCCGCTTCCCAAAACCTTGACCGCGGAGGTCGCGCTCCAAAAAATATTGGAGAAACTTCCCGTTGAATCGACGTTTCTCGTTCGCGCCGGGGCGGTCGTGATCGTCCCGGTCTCCTATTTGCGAAATCGGGATTTTTTGAATTATCCCATCCTGACGCGATTTGAAAACGCTCCGTTGGAGCACGTTCTTGAAGAACTGTCGGATCTTTCCGGGATTTCCATCGCGCTCGACGCGACGGCGGCGAAAGATCTGCGGACCAAGGTGTCGCTGAATCTTCGAAACGTTCCCCTTGAGGATGCGTTGGTTCTCGTTACCGAAATGGTGGGTCTGAAGTACGTTCTCTTGAACCAAAGTGTGATCGTGACCTCGCCGGAGCGGGCGAGCCAAATCGCGGAAGACGAGAAATGTCGCCGCTCGGTGCGCAGCGCCGCAGCTGGCACAAACGCCCAATGAGTCTCGGCCCCAAGCCCACGGGTGAAAGCCCGTGGGGTGATGAAGGGTGGTTTATTTTTTACGCACTGCGGCGCATCTTGCGAATCTCCATTTCGCGTAAGACACGCTGGCGTTCCATGGCGGAATCGTCATAAAGCTTGGCGTAGAGAGTGCGGTATGCGTCGGTGAGCGTTTTCCCTCGGCGTTTCATCGCGATTTCGGCCGTGGTGATCAGTTGATCGAAGGTGAACGCCTCTTGCAGGGAACCGTTCCACCAACTGGTGAACGAAGGCAGGTATTTCGGCACGAACCCGCCGGAGGGAAGCAGTTGGCAGAACACGCCGGCCGACGCGCCGGTGTTGAAAAGAGTTCCCAGCCCAGTCTTGGTATGATCGCCCAAAATGCAGCCAACTTTGTTTTTTCCCGTCCGCATCGGCAAGCCGTTGAGAATGACTTTGACTTCGCCGTAGTCGTTGCGAAGGTCGCTGTTCTGGGTGCCGGCACCGAGGTTAATCCATTCCCCTAAGTAGGCGTGACCGAGGAATCCATCGTGGTATTTGTTGGTATGGCCTTGGACGATGCTGGCTTCAACTTCTCCCCCGATTCGGCACTCCGGACCGATCGTTGAGCCGGCGCGGATTTTTGCGCCCAGCACTTGGGAGCGAGGCCCGATGTAGCAGGGTCCTTCGAGACGCGTGAACGCCGAGATGCTGGCCTGTTCGTCCACGACGACCGGACCATTGGACGTGTCCGCGACGACAAGGGGTTCCACGCGGGCCGACGGATGAAGCCAAAGGCGATCGCGGGGACCTACGAGCGAAAGGCCGCTGGCGATCTGGCACGGTCGACGTGCCCATCCTTGCTGGTCGAAGTCGATTCCAATTTGCGCTCCGTTGCGATCCACCAAATCCCAGGGAAATTCGACCAGAAACCCTTCAGCCTCGAACGTTGGCAGATCGTTTTGAAGGCGCAACCATTCCGCGGGCGTTTCGCCTTCCCAGCTTCGCATTCTTTCGGCAGGCACGTATGCGAAAACGATTTGGCGGTCGATTTTGCCGATGCAGGCGGACGTCGGCGCGACGAATCCACTTGGTGGAATCCATCGGCCGTTGACCCAGAAAACGTCCTGGCCAGAAACCCGCGTTGGTTCGTTGATGCTCCAATCCGGATGTTCCTGTTTCGCGACCTCCACCAAGTCTGGACGAATCCACACGGAAAAAGAGGTTGCGTCGATGGTCTGCAAAATTTTATCGCCCAGGGACGACAAACCGCAACGAAGATCGAAGACGGGTCGTGTGAAGCTGAGAGGTTCGAGTTGTTCAGGTCGATCTTCGAAAAGGCAAAGGTGCATCGGATCCATCCTCATTCACGGGGTCGCTCCAAACGATCCTTCGCAGAGCCAAGCTATCTTAAACGGAACGAAAAATCTGGGAAATGGCAGTCTGGTGAATTTTCAGTGAACTTTCCGTTGGTTAAACGGGAAAACTGTTCCGGTCTTTACGAAGGTTTTTTTGAAGCCAATCGGTGGCACGCGAAAAAAACTCAAGAAAGCCGACGAAAGCCGTTCGTTTTCACGGTCATGGCGCATACTTCCCACATCGTCGGCGGCAATCCCGCACCTTCACGGACCACATGGGGTGATGACGTGGCCAAGCGAGACGTATGGATGCCCAACGACGCCAAGTTGGGTTTGGTGATTGGCGTGGCCATGGTCGTGGTCATCGCCCTGGTTTATTTTCGCAAGGACCAAATCCAGGAATCGAATTCTTCGACCAAAGTCGTTGCTGGCCAAACGACGTCCTTCGTGAAAGGTGCCCAATAAGCGAACTCCGGTTCATCGTCGAAAGGCGCCGAATCCTTCGGCCTAGTTCATTTCACCCCGCGTAAGCCGGTGGCGGCGTATACCAGGTCCATCGTTTTTTGGGCTTCCGCACGGGCTCGATGGGCACCGTCGCGAAGAATGTCTTCGACCGTGGCGGGATCCTGCGCCAACTGCTTCCGTTTCTCACGAAACGCGCCAAAGTAGGTATCCATTTTCGCTTTCAGCAGTTTCTTGGCTCCACCATACCCAATCGAGCCGGCGCGGTATTGGTCGGCCAATGCCGCCTTCTCCTCGTCGGTGGCGAATAGCGAATACAGTGCAAAAACGGTGCATTCGTCAGGGTTCAGCGGTTGCCCCATGGGAGTGCTGCTGGTTTTGATCTCCATGACGGTTTTTTCAAGAGGCTTCCCCTCGGCGAAGATTTCGATGGTGTTCCCGTACGATTTACTCATTTTCTGCCCGTCGGTTCCAGGCACTTTGGCACGGTGCGTGTGTTTGGGAATGTAGGCTTGCGGCTCCGGAAAAACGCTGGCCTTGAACGCGTTGTTGAATTTCACTCCCATATCGCAAGTCATTTCCAGGTGTTGCACCTGATCTTGGCCCACGGGGACAAGATTGGAGCGATAAATCAAGATGTCGGCAGCCATCAGGATCGGATAAATGAAAAGCCCCACGCTCGCTTCGATGCCCTTGGCAACCTTGTCTTTGAAGGAATGGGCACGTTCCAGCAACCCGGTATTCGTCACGGTGGCAAGAATCCAGGCAAGTTCGGCAACTTCGGGAACGTCGGATTGCCGAAAAAAGACCGCCTTTTGCGGGTCGAGGCCGAGGGCGAGATAATCCAGGGCCACGTCGCGCGTGTATTCCGCCAATGTTTTCGCATCATGGACCGTCGTCAGGGCGTGGTAGTTGGCGATGAAGTAAAAACACTCCCCTTGGTCTTGCATCTCGATGTGCTGCTGCACGGCACCAAAATAATTTCCTAGGTGAAGTTTTCCGGTCGGCTGAACACCACTCAAGATACGGGGACGAGCCATGGGTTTCACTTTCCATTGATAGTCGTCTTGATCAGGTAATATTTTCTAGTTGCTAAGGCGAGCGGCCGACGTAAGTCGGCCGGTTTTTCGCCACGCGATCGAGTCGAGCGAGGGCGAAGGAAGATAAAGGTCCCGCACGGTTCCCACGGCCGGTTCACACCGGCCGCTCGCCATTCACGTGGGCCGCTCGCCGTTCCCGTGGGCTGCTCGGCGTTCACTAGGGTTTCTCGCCGTTCACTAGGTTCGCTCGCTTTGGGGCCATTTGCCGATCACCCGGCTGATCTTTCCAGGTTTCCCTGCTCACTGTACACTGGCATGCCGATGCTGGCCAGCGGGCGAGGCGTGCTGGAGAAAGGACGGATCATGGACAAGAATCGGTTCACTCTTTTGCAGGCATTGAAGTTGGCAGCCACCCAAGCGGATGCGATTCGTCTTTATCGGAGTGGCAAGTTAGCCGGCCTTTTCGAAGGCCGCACGCGAATCCACGCGGAGTTGGCGAGCGAAGCGCTGCGTGAAGGTTGGCTCGAAATCGTGCGCTCGGAAACCCGCGGGAAAACGACGTTCGAATGGGTTCAGATAACCCAAAGGGGAATCGACTTTCTGCTGGAACAAGAATCCCCGGCACGCGCGCTGGATGATCTGAATGATTTGTTGCGACTAAATGCCGAGGGGTTTCCGTTGTGGATTGGGCAACTTCGCCAAGAAATCGATCAACTTGGCCAAAAGCTCGCGTCGGCCGTCGAACGAATGCACCGCCGGCTGGACCAAGTCACCAAACGCGCGTCCGAAACGTTGCAACGGTTGGAATCGCTGCAAGAACGTCCAACCGTCCCCATGATCCCGTGGGCGAACCTTGCCACCACGTATCTCGAAGGGAGGCCCCATCTGAGGATGAAGGAAAGTTGCCCCCTTCCGGAACTGTTCGCCTACCTGAAGGAAAAAGGCGTGCAACAGTCCGTGAAGGAGTTTCATAGGGGATTGAAACGATTGTTGGATCGGCATTTGATTCGGCTGCTACCCTGGATCGGCGAAGGTGGGCCTCCGGAACCCGAATACGCTCTGGTGAAAGACGGCGAGGTCATGTATTTTGCCGCCCGCGTCCCGCTCCCTCACGTGGAAACCGCATGATCCTGCGGCAGAAAGCTTAAGAACCTATTCCCAGGTCACGAATCGTAAAAATAGGTTGGTAGGGATAGTTTTTCAGGAGTTCTCGCGCTCCCTCCAGCCGATCGACGATACAAATCACGCTGGCGACCGTCGCACCCGCTTTTTCAATTTCCACGATGGCTTGATGAACGGATCCGCCCGTGGTGAGCACGTCGTCGAGGACGGCCACTTTCATACCAGGCTTGAGCACTCCCTCGATGCGTTCTCGGCTGCCATGTTCCTTGGCTTGTTTCCGCACGAAGAAACCTTCAAGATTTCGGCCATGGACGGCGTATTGCTGACAAAGGGCAACCGCCATGGGAATCGCCCCCACTTCCAGTCCCCCGGTGGCGTCGATTTCGAGGTGTTGGGTCGATTCGAAAAGCACTTCCCCGAGAAGCTTAATGCATTCGGAATGGAAGATCGCTTTTTTACTGTTGATGTAGTACGTGCTTTCCTTTCCCGACGCGAGGGTGAACTTTCCGAAAGAAACCGCTCGTTCTTTGAAGACTTGCAATAACCGATCACGAGCATTCGACATGTTCCGTCTCCAACACGGCTCGAAGAGTAAGGATGGCAATCCTGCGGTGCGACCAAAAGATTCGCTCACGAATGGGAGGTCTGAAAACAATTTTGCCTCACCATGCCGCCTATCTTATGAGGTCTTCCAGCAAAATCGTGGAAAGCGCTCTAGGCGCGGGGGAAGAAGTCGTTATGGTTCCGCGACGCCAGGAACTTTGAACTTTTTCGCGGAGAAGGTGCCATGAGTGGAGCGTCGCGCTCGAGCGAGCCCAAGAAAGCTTCGTTGGGAGCCATCACGGTCTTTCTATTTGGGATTCCGTTGGGCGCGCTTGCGGTGGGCGTTTTATCGAGCCCCTTGGTGAATAGCGAAACGGTGCACCGTTACGTGAGCCATCCGGTTGAGCAAGCCGAGATCATCCTCTTTTGCTGTGCCCTTACCGCGCTCGTGATCAAGGCGATGAATTACCTGCGCGAACGGTCCGCGCTCGACGTGCGCGTGGTGCCTCGCTGGGACGGCAAGCCCATGCCGGCCGCGGAAGCGACGAAACTTCGCGCCATGTGGGAACGAGAACGCGAGAGCTTTCGCACCACCTGGTTCGGAAAACGGATCGGAGCGGTGCTCGATTTTGTTTCCAACCGAGGCAACGCCAACGAACTCGATGATTACCTCCGTACCCTTTCTGACAATGAAGCGGTCAGCAACGAAGGCAGCTACGCCCTCGTCCGTTTCATCAGTTGGGCGATTCCCATTCTAGGCTTCTTGGGAACCGTACTTGGTATCACCGAAGCGATCACCGGCGTCACACCCGAAATGCTTGAAAAATCGCTAAGCACCGTCACCGACGGATTGGCGACCGCGTTCGATACCACGGCTTTGGCTTTGTTCCTGACCATGATCCTTATGTTTTTGAGCTATGCCACCGAACGTTTGGAACAAACGGTTCTCGAATCGGTCGATTCTTATGTCGATGTTGAGCTTGGCCATCGCTTCCTCCGCCACGGTAGTGAAACGGATCGGTTCGTTTACGCGTTGCAGCAAAATACGAATGTGTTGTTGGCAGCCATGGGGCAGTTGGTCGAGAAGCAGGCCTCAGTATGGGGCTCGACGATGGACCGCTCCGAAAAGCACTGGGGCGAAAAGACCGCTCAGGAACACGATCGTTTAGCAACTGCCATCAAGCAAGCGCTCGAAGCAACGTTGACCCGATACGCGGAGCGAATTTCAGAGTTAGAAGGAAAATTGATTGCACGCGGGCAAACTTTGCTGGATGGGCTAAAAGAGCTTTCCACTTCCTTTGGGGAAATGGGAAAAGAACATCAACTCGCCCTGGCGCGTCTGACCGATACCATGGGCATGCAGGTGGAAAGCCTGGTAAAGTTCCAGACCGACGAAGAGCACTTACTGCGACTTCAGGAAAGCCTGTCGCAGAACTTGCATGCCGTGTTGGCGACGGGAACTTTCGATCAGACTTTGCAAAGCCTGACGGCGGCCATTCACCTGTTGACCGTGCGTGTGAATCCGCCTCAAACACCGCCAACCTTGCGCCTCGTGCCCAAACCAGACGCGGCGTAGTGGTGTTTTGGATCACGCGAGGATGAGGCTCTAGCCGAGCCATGGAACCTCCAAAGCCTTTGCGATTTTCGCACGGCGTCGGCTCGGTAGGAGCCTCGCCTTCCCATGAAGAGGGCTCTTCTGGGCGGATTCGAATTCCCCATGGTTTGGAATCTTGGCGTGTCAGGATTGGGTGAATCGTATCGTCGGTAGTGTCTCCACCCCGACCAAGGACGGACCGGGTCATGCGGCGTGCTCGCACCAAGCTTCAAGTTAGCACCTTTCCTTTTTTGGCCGTGCTCCTCTGCGCCATGGGGGCGCTCGTTCTCTTTTTGCTCGTGATGGACCGTCGTGCGAAACTCGTGGCACGAAACAAATCGCGCGACCATCAAGCCGTCATTGAAACCAAGAAGCATCAACTCGAACAGTCCGAGCAAGCCGAATTCGAACAGAAAAAACAGCGTGTCGATCAAATCGTCCAGGCCGAACATAAAAAAGTTTCCGCCGAACTGCGTATGGCACAAGGTGCGATGTCGGATGCGGAACGGGACCTTCGCGCGCAACAAACTCGGTTGACGGAACTGAAACAAATTCGCGATCGCGAAAACGCGGAGTTGGCGAAGCTTGAAGCCGTGCTTCAAGAAAAACGCGCTGGGTTGAAGGAATCGGAACGCCTCGAAATGGAACGTAAGGTCGAACTCGACCGGCTCTTGGCGAATATCCGTGCGATGGAGAAAAAGGCCGAAGACCTCAAGAATCGCAAGGAAGCCGAGAAATCGACGTACTCGCTCGTTCCCTATAAGGGAAAACGGGGCGATTCGCGAAAGCCGATTTATGTGGAATGTCGACGAACGGGCTGGATGTTTCACCCGGAAAAAGCCACGCTTGAAGCCGGCGGCATGACGCCCGAAAAGCTTCGTGGGGAAATCGAACGGCGAGCCGGTGAACTTCAACGCGAGTCGAAGGATACCAAAGAAGCCGCTGGAAAGAAGCCCTACGTCCTGTTCCTCGTTCGGCCTGACGGGATCGAGAATTATTACAAGGCGAATCATTATTTGAAAGGATTCGCGCTCGACTTCGGTTCCGAGATGGTGGATGCGGAATGGGTATTCGATTTTCCAACCAACGACGTGGCGGCGGCGCCCCCACTCCCCGTTCCTACGAACGAACCCCACACGACGCTCCGCCCGCCTGGTTTGTCGATCCCGCCATTAACCGGGGCATCGCCGCAGGTGCTTGGAACGCCGGCATCGGAGGTTTCGAAGCCAGGGGTTCCCAGCGTTCCAGCGACAGAGCCTG
>WBZS01000633.1_pt1 | contig 39616 bp, 33 predicted proteins | sample 5204201 | NCBI WGS metagenome assembly WBZS01 (sample SAMN12344357, study PRJNA552823) | activated sludge metagenome | biome: Activated sludge suspended growth; feature: Nitrification reactor; material: Wastewater; isolation source: activated sludge from nitrification reactor of wastewater...
AGGCAGCCCAGATCGCCATCGACGACCTGGGTTCCCCCGAAGCCTTCCTGGCTGCGGTGGATGCAACCATCAAATACTTCAATGACGGCGATATCGTCACCGGAACCGTCGTCAAGGTCGATCGGGATGAGGTCCTGCTCGACATCGGTTACAAGACCGAAGGCGTGATCCCTTCCAAAGAACTCTCCATCAAGCATGACGTCGACCCGTTCGAGGTCGTCGCCGTCGGCGATGAGATCGAGGCCCTGGTCCAGCAGAAAGAGGACAAGGAAGGCCGCCTGATCCTGTCCAAGAAGCGGGCTCAGTACGAGCGCGCCTGGGGCACGATCGAGAAGGTCAAGGAGTCCGACGGCGTCGTCACCGGCCGGGTGATCGAGGTGGTCAAGGGCGGCCTGATCATCGACATCGGCCTGCGCGGCTTCCTGCCCGCGTCGCTGGTGGAGATGCGCCGGGTGCGCGACCTGCAGCCCTACGTGGGAATGGAGCTCGAGGCCAAGATCATCGAGCTGGACAAGAACCGCAACAACGTGGTGCTGTCCCGTCGTGCCTGGCTGGAGCAGACCCAGTCCGAGGTGCGCCACACCTTCCTCAACCAGCTCGCCAAGGGCCAGATCCGCAAGGGTGTCGTCTCGTCGATCGTCAACTTCGGCGCGTTCGTCGACCTGGGCGGCGTGGACGGCCTGGTGCACGTCTCCGAGCTGTCCTGGAAGCACATCGATCATCCCTCCGAGGTGGTCACCGTCGGTGACGAGGTCACCGTCGAGGTGCTGGACGTCGACATGGACCGCGAGCGCGTCTCGCTGTCGCTGAAGGCGACCCAGGAAGACCCGTGGCAGACCTTCGCCCGGACCCACCAGATCGGCCAGATCGTGCCGGGCAAGGTCACCAAGCTGGTGCCCTTCGGCGCGTTCGTCCGCGTCGAGGAGGGCATCGAGGGCCTGGTGCACGTCTCCGAGCTCGCCGAGCGGCACGTGGAGATCCCCGAGCAGGTTGTCTCCGTCAACGACGAGGTGATGGTCAAGATCATCGACATCGACCTGGAGCGTCGCCGGATCTCGCTCTCGCTCAAGCAGGCCAACGAGGGTGTCGACATGCATGCCGACGACTTCGACCCGGCGCTGTACGGCATGAGCGCCTCCTACGACGACCAGGGCAACTACATCTACCCCGAGGGCTTCGATCCCGAGACCCAGGAGTGGAAGCCCGGCTACGAGGAGCAGCAGGCTGCGTGGGAGCGGCAGTACGCCGAGGCCCAGGCCCGCTGGGAGGCTCACAAGCAGCAGGTCAAGGACGCCGAGGCCGCTGGTGTCGAAGCGGCCGTGGCCGAGGCCAGCACCGCCGCGTACTCCGCGGGCAGCACGACCACCGACGACGCCGAGGGCTCGCTAGCCTCGGACGAGGCGCTGCAGGCGCTGCGCGATCGGCTGACCGGCAACCGCTGAGTTCCGACGCACTGCTCGACCGGCCCGGTTCCCCTATAGGGGAGCCGGGCCGGTCGGCGTTCCCGGCCGATGGACGCCCGCCGGGACGACGCGGCATGCTGGCTCGATGACTTCTGCTTGCCGTCCGCGGTGCCTTTCGCCATGGTGAGCGGCGCGCCTGCCGGCGTGCTGCTGGTCGGGCTGACCGGCGGGATCGCGTCCGGGAAGTCGGCGGTGGCCGACCGGCTGGCCGAACAGGGTGCGGTGGTGATCGACGCCGACGTGCTGGCCCGCGAGGTGGTGGCGCCGGGCACGCCGGGGCTGGCGGCGGTGATACGGCGCTTCGGGGCCGGCGTACTGAGCTCCGCGGACGGCGCACCCGCTGAACTCGACCGGGGCGCACTCGGCGCGATCGTTTTCGCCGACCCGGAGGCCCGCCGCGACCTGGAGGCGATCGTGCACCCCGCCGTCCGGGCTCGCGCGGAGGAGCTGACCCTGGCGGCCGAACCCGGTTCGGTGGTGGTGCAGATGATCCCGCTGCTGGTGGAAACCGGGCAGCAGGACGCGTTCGACGTCGTCGTCGTGGTCGATGTCGATCCCGGCCTCCAGTTGGACCGGCTGATCGCCCGCAACGGACTGACCCGCGAGCAGGCGCTGGCCAGGGTCAACGCCCAGGCCGGACGTGAACAGCGGCTGTCGATCGCCGACGAGGTGATCGACAACAACGGCGATCTCGCCGCGCTACGGGTGGCCACCGACGCGCTGTGGCGCCGATTGACCCGACGACAGGCGCGACCTGCGAGTTGACCGGTCGCTGACCAGCATGTCCACGGTTCGATCGGAGACGATCAGCACTTCCTCAGGTGTCGTTCATCCTCGCGGAGGATGGACGCATGGCACCCTGGCCTGATGAGCACGCCGCCCCCGACCTTCGAGAACTACCCGCCGGCCGCGGACGCCGGGGCGGGGTCTGGTGACGGCGCCGACCCGATCGAACCGCCTCGGTCTGAACCGCGTCCAGTGGTGTTCGCCCCGCCGAGCGCACCGCCGCCGCCTCCGCCGGGGACCGATCGGCGTCACGTACTGCGCTGGATCGGCGTGGGTGCCGCCGCACTGTTCGCGGTGCCGCTGATTGCGACGGCACGCAACGAAGGCGGATCCGGCCCCGGTGACGGCTCGTTCGAGCCGCCCGATCCCGATGACGACCTGAGCAACCAGGCCGACATCGGCGACTACACCGTCACCTGGCCGGACGGCTGGACCGTCGACGGCACGACCGATACCCAGGTGGTACTGGTCGAGGGGGACTCCACCGTCATCTTCCGGGCCTACACCGCCGGTGACGACGCGACCGCCACGGAGGAGGCGCAGCGCCTGCTGAACCGCCATACCGCGGGTCTCGGGAAACGTAAGACGGGTGCCGCGAAGAAGCGCTCCGGCCCGGTCGAGACCGCGACGATCGAGGGTTCCGGCGTCCGGGGCGACGGCGTCCGGATCGACGCCACCGTCGACGTCGCCGTCGAGTCCGAGGAGCGGGCCGCCCTGGCGGTCATCGCGCTGTTGCCGTCCGACATCTCCGCGGCTCGCCGCAAGGAGGTCGACCGGATGCGCCGCGACTTCCTCGACCAGCTGGGCTGATTTCGGTTGCTGACGAAATAACGCCGGAGTCGGTGTATCTGCTGGCGCGGTCGCGGCCCTTTGGGTTGAAAGACTGATCCGACGCGGTCCCGTTTGCGGGCCGTCCCACCGACCGGAAGGAAGCTCAGTCGTGCAATGTACCCGTTGCCACGCGGACGTACCTGAGGCGGCGCATTTCTGTCAGGTGTGCGGGCTGGACGCGCACACCGACGACGCCGCACGCAAGGCGTCGTTCGCCGCCAAACCGAACGAGTCCGTGGTATCCCTCAGGCTGGTGTCCACGATCATGCCGCGCGGCGCCGCGGTGCGGCCGATGACCTACCAGTTCGCCCTCGGCCTGGCACTGCTGGCCACCGTGATCGTGGCAGCCACCGGTGCGCTCCCGATCGCCGTCCTGATCGCTGCCTTTGCGATGCCGCTGGTCTACATCGTCTATCTCTACGACGTGAACATGTGGGAAGACGAACCGGTGTTGGTCACCGGCCTGGCCTTCCTGCTCACCGCCGCGCTCGGCGGGGTCTGGACCTGGCTGTGGATGACGATGCGGGGGCCGATCAACCCCTCGCCCACCGTGGGGGACGGCAGCGTCCTGACGCCCACCGTCGGCGGCTTCCTGATCGCCGCGGTCCTGGCGCCCGTAGTTGGTGAGGTGATCCGGCAGATCGGCCCGGTGGTGCTCGCGGCCCGCCCCGAGTTCGACGACCTGATGGACGGCCTCACCTTCGGTGTGATCTCCGGCGTTGCGTTCGCCACCGCCGACACCCTGGTGAAGCACTGGCCGCTGATCACCGGCGGGTATGCAGGGGTGTCCGACGCGCCGACCTGGATCTCACTGCTGGTGCTCGAAGGCTTCGTGAAACCGCTGCTGATGGGCACCGCGACCGGCATCGCCTGTGCCGAGTTCTCCGGCTTGGGCGAGGGCTACGACGGCTTCACGCCGCGGTACTTCCGGGGTGTCGCCGAGGCGATCGGGGCCAACGTGCTGTTCGCCGGCGGCCTCTACCTGCTCGGTTTCCTCAGCAATCCGGTGCTGGGCCTGATCCTCTCCATCCTGTGGGGGCTGGCCATTCTCGCCGTGCTGATCGTGAGGATCCGGACGGCGTTGCACCGCGGCCTGATGGAGGCCGCGCTGGAGTCGACGGCGCGAGCCCGCGGCGTCGGTCCGGGCCTGGCGTTCTGCCCCGCCTGTGAGATGCCGCTGCTTGCCGGGGCCCTGTTCTGCTCCAACTGCGGAGTCAGTGTCCGGGCGGCCGGCAAAGTTCCGCACACCCAGGTCGAGAGCACGGAGGCCCAGGCATGAGCGAGAACCAGTTCCCGGGTCAGGGCGGATCGCAGAACCCGCAGCAGGGTGGTGGTCAGCAGTACCCGCAGGGCGGCCAGCCCTATCCGCAGGGCCAGCCCTACCCGCAGCAGGGCCAGCCGGGCTCCCCGGGTGGGCCGTTCCCACCAGGTGGCCAGGCCTACTCGCATGGCGGCCGGCCGCCGCAGGGCGGTGGATACCCGCAGCCCGGTTACGGACCGGCTGGCCAGTACCCGCCGGCCGGGGCGTCCGGACCCTTCGGCGGAGGAGCGCAACCCGGCTACCCTGGGGGCGGCTACCAGCCGCAGCCGGCGAAGCCGAAGAGCAACGGCATCGTCATCGGCATCGTGGTGGCCGGTCTTGCCGTGGTGGCACTCGCCGGATGGCTGCTGATGACCCTGTTCGGTCCGAGCGGTGGTGATCCGACACCGAGCGTGTCGCCGACCGTCTCGGCGCCGTCGACGCCCGCGTCACCGCAGCCCAGCCCGGATCCGTCGACTGACCCGTCGACCGATCCGTCGCCGGATCCAAGCCCCTCCACCTCGACGAACCCGCCGTCCTCCGGCAGTCTCGAGGTCGGTCTCGGCATCTCGGTGGCCCCTGCGACCGGCTGGCAGCAGACCAGCCGGAACGAGCTGAAGAACTACACCGAGCTGAGCAACGGGAAGGCTCTGCTCGCCACCCAGGCGTTCCGGGTGGAGGGTCAGGTCTCCGGGACGGATGTGGTCGCGTCCTACATGAAACAGATCACCGCCACCATGACCGGCGTCAGCACCAAGACGCCGTCGGTGATGGATGTGAAGAACAGCCGGCTGTCGGTGGGTATCGGTAGTTGGAGCGGTACCAGGGCGACCTCTCAGGGCTCGGTGAAGCTCTCCTACGTGACGATCATCTCCGTCCGGGACGACGGTCTGGCCGTGATGTCGACGCTGATCGTGCCCTCCGGGACCACGGCGGCGTCGGTTCAGAACGACTATCTGGCGATGACCAACTCGCTGCTGAACAGCCAGTTGCGGGCCTGATCGAACGACGGCGCGCGCCGGTGTCCTCGGGACCCGGCGCGCGCCGTTCCCATACCCCCAGGGAAGCGTTGGTTTTCGTTGGTCGAGGTTGTCGAGACCGGGGACGACCTGGGGCTGGCAAGGGGTTTCGACAAGCTCAACCAACGGTGGTTGCGTCGACCACCACTGCCCCGCCGACCAGCCGGACGATCGCGTCCGAAACTGTCAGAGCGGACGCCTACGCTGAGGGTCATGCGTCCGACAACCGATCTGCAGCGCCGGGTGGCCCCGTTCAAGGTCCAGGCCGACTTCGTCCCCGCCGGTGACCAGCCGGCTGCGATCGACGAACTGGAACACCGGATCACCGCCGGCGAGAGTGACGTGGTGGTGCTCGGGGCCACCGGCACCGGCAAGACGGCCACGGTGGCCTGGCTGGCCGAGCGGCTGCAGCGTCCGATGCTGGTGATGCAGCCCAACAAGACCCTGGCGGCCCAGTTCGCCAACGAGTTGCGCACCTTCTTCCCCGACAACGCGGTGGAGTACTTCGTCTCGTACTACGACTACTACCAACCTGAGGCCTATGTGCCGCAGACCGACACCTACATCGAGAAGGACTCCTCGCTCAACGAGGAGGTCGAACGGCTGCGGCACTCGGCGACCAGCTCGCTGCTGACCAGGCGCGACGTCATCGTGGTGGCCACGGTGTCGGCGATCTACGGCCTGGGCACCCCACAGGAGTACGTCGACCGGATGGTCCGGCTCCGGGTCGGTGAAGAGCACGACCGCGACACCCTGCTGCGGGCGCTGGTCGACATCCAGTACGCCCGCAACGACCTGGCCGGTACCCGCGGCACCTTCCGGGTCCGTGGCGACACCCTGGAGATCTTCCCGATGTACGAAGAGAACGCGGTGCGGGTCGAGTTCTTCGGCGACGAGATCGAGGCGCTGTCCACGCTGCATCCGCTCACCGGCCAGGTGCTGTCGGTCGACACCGAGGTGGCAGTGTTCCCGGCTTCCCACTACGTGGCCGGTCCGGAGCGGATGGAGCGGGCGATCGCCGGCATCGAGTCCGAGCTGGAGGTCCGGCTCGCCGAACTCGAGGGCGAGCACAAGCTGCTCGAGGCGCAGCGGCTGCGGATGCGCACCGGTTACGACATCGAGATGATGCGCCAGATCGGCACCTGCTCGGGCATCGAGAACTACTCCCGGCACATCGACGGACGCGGCCAGGGCAGTGCCCCGAACTGCCTGATCGACTACTTCCCGGCCGACTTCGTGCTGGTGATCGACGAGTCGCACGTCAGCGTGCCGCAGATCGGCGGCATGTACGAGGGTGACGCGTCCCGCAAGCGCACCCTGGTCGAGCACGGCTTCCGGCTGCCCAGCGCGCTGGACAATCGGCCGCTCACCTTCGAGGAGTTCAGCGACCGGATCGGCCAGACGGTCTACCTGTCGGCCACCCCCGGTCCCTACGAGATGGCCCGCTCCGGGCCTCCGGTCGAACTGCTGATCCGGCCCACCGGGCTGGTCGACCCCGAAGTCATCCTGAAGCCGACCAAGGGCCAGATCGACGACCTGATCGGCGAAATCCGGCTGCGTGCCGAACGCAACGAGCGGGTGCTGGTCACCACGCTCACCAAGAAGATGTCCGAGGACCTGACCGACTACCTGATGGAGAACGGCATCCGGACGCGGTACTTGCACTCCGAGGTCGACACCCTGAAACGGATCGAGCTGCTCCGCGAGCTGCGGCTCGGCGAGTACGACGTGCTGGTCGGCATCAACCTGCTGCGCGAGGGCCTCGACCTGCCCGAGGTCAGCCTGGTCGCCATCCTGGACGCCGACAAGGAGGGCTTCCTGCGCTCCGAGCGGTCGCTGATCCAGACCATCGGCCGCGCCGCCCGCAACGTCAACGGGCAGGTGCACATGTACGCCGACTCGATCACGGCGTCGATGGCGGCCGCGATCGACGAGACCAACCGCCGCCGCGCCAAGCAGGTCGCCTACAACTTCGCCAACGGCATCGACCCGCAGCCGCTGCGGAAGAAGATCGCCGACATCACCGACATGCTGGCCCGTGAGGACGCCGACACCGCCGGCCTGATGACCCGGACCGGCGGTCGCCGGTCGGTATCGCCGGTGCCGATCGGGTCGCACGAGCACCGCAACACCGAGGGCATGCCGGCCAGTGAACTGGCGAGCCTCGTCCAGGAGCTCACCGAGCAGATGCACAGCGCCGCCGCCGAGCTGCAGTTCGAGCTGGCGGCACGGTTGCGCGACGAGATCGCCGACCTGAAGAAGATGATTCGCCAGACGCTCGCCGCCACCAAGTAGCCGCCACGACGGACGTGCTGATCGATCATCTCCCGGCCGGGCACCGTGGGCGATCCGCGACCCTACCGCGTGCGTTGGATGACCCATGATGTCGCCGGTTGCGGTCGGGTCGAGACCGGACGGGCGCCCGAGCTTGCGTCCCGCACGGCCGCCCGGATTGGCAGGGCTGGTCTTCGGGTGGGAGAATCGTCGGCGGAGGGGAGTACTCCCTAGCGAGAACGTCGTCATCACGGTTCGGAATCCGAGCCCGGCGCCTCGGCTGGAAACAGTGGCGGAGACCTCCGAGGTTGAAGCCTGAGGAGGCGCTCCTTTGCATGTCACCCCTACCGTCTGGTTGATCACCCTTCTGGTGACGGTCGCGATTCTGGCGTTCGACCTGTTCATCATCGGCCGGCGCCCGCATGTACCGTCGATGCGGGAATGCGGCATCGCGATCAGCGTCTATGTCGCCCTCGCGGTCGTCTTCGGCCTCGGCGTGTGGGCGGTCTCGGGTCCGCGGTTCGCCGGGGAGTTCTTCGCCGGGTGGCTGACCGAATACAGCCTGAGCATCGACAACCTGTTCATCTTCGTCATCATCATGAGCAACTTGCGGGTGCCCAGGAAGTACCAGCAGTACGCACTGATGTTCGGGATCGTGCTCGCACTGCTCTTCCGGGCGATCTTCATCGCGCTCGGCGCGGCCGCCATCGAGCGGTTCTCCTGGGTGTTCTTCCTGTTCGGCGCCTTCCTGATCTGGACGGCGTGGAAGCTCTTCATGGACTACCTGCATCCCGAAGACGATGACGAGAAGACCGAGAACTTTGCGATGCGCTGGGTGAAGCGGACCTTTCCCTCCACCGACGAGTACCACGGCACCCGGCTGACCATCGTGGAGCAGGGCAAGCGGCTGATCACCCCGATGTTCTTCGTGGTCGTCGCCCTGGGCAGCACCGACCTGCTGTTCGCGCTCGACTCGATCCCGGCCATCTACGGCCTCACCCAAGAGCCGTTCTTGGTCTTCACCGCCAACGTGTTCGCCCTGATGGGCCTGCGTCAGCTGTACTTCCTGATCGGCGGCTTGCTGCAACGGCTGGTCTATCTGTCCGTCGGGCTGTCGTTCATCCTGTTGTTCATCGGCGTCAAGCTGGTGCTGCACGCCCTGCACGAGTACCACCTCGACGAGAGCTGGGGCTTCAGCGTCGACATTCCAATCTGGCTCTCGTTGCTGGTGATCATCGGCACCTTGTTGATCACGACGGTTGCGAGCCTGATCAAGTCCCGCCACGACCTCCGCAAGGAGGCGCAGTACAGCCGGCCATCGCAGTAGCGACCCCGAGCGTCGGCGGACTCCGGATCAGCGGCTACCAGCGACGCGCGCGCCACTCGTCCAGGTGGGGGCGCTCAGCGCCCAGGGTGGTGTCGGTGCCGTGTCCGGGGTGGACGATGGTGTCGTCACCGAACCGGTCGAACAGCTTGGTGCTGACGTCGGCGAAGAGGCTGTCGAAGTCAGTCGTGCGAGGGGTCTTTCCCACTCCGCCCGGGAACAGGCTGTCCCCGGTGAACAGCCGGTCGGGGGCATCGGACGGCGTGTGCGCCAGGGTGATCGAGCCGGGGGTGTGGCCGACCAGGCCGATCACGGCCAGTTCGACGCCACCCAGGGCGAGGACGTCTCCATCCCAGACCCCGTGACAAGGCACTCCGGTGGCTTGGGTGATCGCGGCGGCATCCGGTCTGCCGGCATAGCCGGGTGCACCGGTGGCGGCGATCACCGCTGCCAGGGCCTGGACGTGGTCGGCGTGGCGATGGGTGGTCACTACGCCGACCAGGTTCAGCCCGGCCAGCAACTCGAGCAGGACGCGGGCCTCGCTGGCGGCGTCGATCAGCAGGGCGTCCGTGCCGTGGATGAGCAGGTAGGCGTTGTTGTCCATCGGCCCGACCGATCGTCGGGTCAGTTCCAGACCGGAGCCGATCGCCACGGCGCTCATGCGCGCAGCGCCGGCGCCAGTCCGCCCGCCCCCTGGATCTCGTCGGGCAGCGCGCGGCCGGTCAACCAGCCCCACAGTGCGGCGTCGCTGCCCGTTACGGTGCGGCGCTCGCCCTCGGTGCCCAAGTCGACGGTCAGGCCGGAGGTGCTTTCCAAGCGGACGGCGGGCAGTCCGGCGGAATCGGCGTAGCGGAGTTCCGCCCACTGCAGCAGCCACCGTGCCGATGCGGAGTCGAGGCGTCCGACATCGAAGCCGCAATCGAGGTCGAGGTGATGGACGACAATTTCGGACAGCCGGGCCAGCGGAACCTGGGCCAGGGTCAGCCGGCGACCGAGCAGTTCGACCGGTGCGGACCAGTCCGTGACCTGGTCCATCGCCCGTTCGAGCCGTCCCGCCGAGGTGTCCAGGCAGATCTGCAATTCCAGCCCGGTCATGCACGAGCCGCGTTCGATGCCCTCGGCACGCAGCTCGTCGTCGTCGTACAGGCTGGCCGATCGTCCTTCGGAGGCATCGTCGATCAGCTCGGCGAGTGCATCCGCGTTGGCCGAGATGTGCGCGGCAACGTTCGCCCGGGACCAGCCCGGCAACAGGCTCGCCCGGTTCCAGTCGCCGTCAGAGATCCCGATGGTGTCACCCAGCAGCCGCTGGGTGGCCTCGTGGATCCGTTTGCGCAACGTCTCCAGCGGCGCCGTGAACGTCTGCTCGGTCATGGTTGCCACCCTACGGGGTGGGACCGGACCAGGGACGGGCAGACCGCTTCGGGAACTGTCAGCGCGGGCGTCTAGCATGATCGCCGTGAATGAACGGCTGATCGTCAGAGGAGCGCGCGAGCACAACCTGCGCAACGTGAATCTCGACCTGCCGCGCGACGCGATGATCGTCTTCACCGGGCTGTCCGGCTCCGGCAAGTCGTCGCTGGCGTTCGACACCATCTTCGCCGAGGGGCAGCGGCGCTACGTGGAGTCGCTCTCCGCCTACGCCCGGCAGTTCCTCGGTCAAATGGACAAGCCCGACGTCGATTTCATCGAGGGCCTGTCGCCGGCGGTGTCGATCGACCAGAAGTCGACCAGCCGCAACCCTCGCTCCACGGTGGGCACGATCACCGAGATCTACGACTATCTGCGGCTGTTGTTCGCCCGTGCCGGACGTCCGCATTGCCCGGTGTGCGGGGAACCGATCGCCCGGCAGAGCCCGCAGCAGATCGTGGACCGGCTGCTCGGCCTGCCCGAGGGCACCCGGTTCCAGGTGCTCGCGCCGGTGGTGCGGGGGCGCAAGGGTGAATACCACGATCTGTTCCGGCAGTTGGCCACCCAGGGGTTGAGCCGGGTCCGTGTCGACGGCGAGACCCATCAGCTGACCGATCCGCCGACGCTCGACAAGCAAAAGAAGCACAACATCGACGTGGTCGTCGACCGGCTCGCCGTCAAGGCGTCCGCCAAGCAGCGGCTGACCGACTCGGTCGAGACGGCGCTCGGCCTGGCCGGGGGAGTGGTGGCTATCGACTTCGTCGATCGGGCTGCCGACGCACCTGACCGCGAGCGCCGCTACTCCGAGAAGCTCGCCTGCCCCAACGAGCACGACATCGCCATCGAAGAGCTCGAACCTCGCCAGTTCTCGTTCAACGGGCCGTGGGGCGCCTGCCCGGCCTGCTCCGGTCTGGGCACCACCAGCGAGGTGGATGTCGAGCTGATCGTCCCCGACACCGGCAAGAGCCTCGCCGACGGAGCCGTCTCGTGCTGGACGTCGGTGTACGTGTCCGGCTACTTCCAGACTTTGTTCAAGGCACTCGCCGAAACCCACAAATTTTCCCTGGACTCGCCCTGGAGCACCCTGCCCGAGCGGGTCCGCACGCTGATCCTGCACGGGATCAAGGGCACTATTCAGGTGCACACCCGGTCACGGCACGGCCGCGAGCACTCCTTCCGGGCCAAATTCGAGGGCGCCGTGCCCTATATCAAGCGGCGCTACAACGAGGCCGAGTCCGAGAACTCCCGCGAGCGGTTCGCCGGCTACATGCGCGAGGTGCCCTGCCCGACCTGCAAGGGGGCGCGGCTCAAGCCGTCCTCGCTGGCGGTGACGGTGAGCGGGCGCAACATCGCCGAGGTGTCCGGCATGTCGATCGACGAGGTGGCCCGGTTCATGGGCTCGCTGGAACTCACCGAGCGCGAGGCGCAGATCGCCGAGCGGGTGGTGAAGGAGATCAACGAGCGGCTGCGGTTCCTGCTCGACGTCGGGCTCGATTACCTGAGCCTGTCTCGATCGGCGGGCAGCCTGTCCGGCGGCGAGGCGCAGCGAATCCGGCTGGCCACCCAGATCGGCTCAGGGCTGGTCGGGGTGCTGTACGTGCTCGACGAGCCGTCCATCGGCCTGCACCAGCGCGACAACCGCCGGCTGATCGACACCCTGGTGCGGCTACGGAACTTGGGCAACACGCTGATCGTGGTCGAGCACGACGAAGACACCATCCGCACCGCGGACTGGGCGGTCGACATCGGCCCCGGTGCCGGCGAGCACGGCGGCCACGTGGTGGTCTCGGGCCCGGTGAGCGAATTGCTCGCCAGCACCGAGTCGCTGACCGGCGCCTACCTGTCGGGGCGGCGCAGCATCCCGATGCCGGCGAGCCGCCGGCCGCGCACCGGGCGGTCGATCACGGTGCACGGTGCGCGCGAGAACAACCTGCGCGACGTGACGGTGTCCTTCCCGCTGGGTCAGTTCATCGCGGTGACCGGGGTGTCCGGCTCCGGCAAGTCCTCGCTGGTGAACGGCATCTTCTACCGGGCGCTGGCCAAGCACCTGTACAGCGCCCGCACCGTGCCCGGCCGGCACCGGTCGATCAGCGGGATCGACGACATCGACAAGGCGATCCACGTCGACCAGTCGCCGATCGGCCGGACGCCGCGCTCCAACCCGGCCACCTACACCGGAGTGTTCGACAACATCCGCAAACTGTTCGCCGAGACGCCCGAGGCGAAGGTGCGCGGCTACCAGCCGGGCCGGTTCTCGTTCAACGTCAAGGGCGGACGCTGCGAGAACTGCTCCGGCGACGGCACCATCAAGATCGAGATGAACTTCCTGCCCGATGTGTACGTGCCGTGCGAGGTGTGCCACGGCGCCCGGTACAACCGCGAGACCCTCGAGGTGCACTACAAGGGCAAGACCATCGCCGAGGTGCTCGACATGCCGATCGAAGAGGCGGTGGAGTTCTTCGCCGCCATCCCGGCCATCGCCCGGCACCTGCGCACCTTGGTCGACGTCGGCCTGGGCTACGTCCGGCTGGGTCAGCCGGCCACCACATTGTCCGGCGGCGAGGCGCAGCGGGTGAAGTTGGCCAGTGAACTGCAGAAGCGGTCCACCGGGCGGACGGTGTACGTGCTCGACGAGCCGACCACCGGCCTGCACTTCGAAGACATCCGCAAGTTGCTGGGTGTGCTTGGGCGGCTGGTCGACGCCGGCAACACGGTGGTGGTGATCGAGCACAACCTCGACGTGATCAAGACCGCCGACTGGGTGATCGACATGGGCCCCGAGGGCGGTTCCCGGGGCGGCCTGGTGATCGCCGAGGGCACCCCGGAGCAGATCGCGGCCACCCCCGAATCGCACACCGGCGAGTTCCTGCGCGACGTGCTACGCGGCCACGAGGTTCCGGTGGCTGAGCTGCCCGAGCCGCTGGTGGAGGTGCCCGCGCCAGCCAGAAGGCGACGCAAGGCGAGCTGAGCAGGTCGAGCTGAGCAGAGCGAGCTGAGCAGGTCGAGCTGAGCAGAGCGAGCTGAGTAAGGCGAGCTGAGCAGGCCGAGCTGAGTAAGACGAGCTGAGCAGGGCGAGCTGAGTAAGACGAGTTGAGCAGGGCGAGCTGAGTAAGACGAGTTGAGCAGGGCGAGCTGAGTAAGACGAGTTGAGCAGGGCGGATCAACCCGACCGCCGCTGGTCCGGCCTGTCGACATCGGCGGGCGATCTCGACAACGCAGCCCGATGGAGGGATACCTCGCCGATCTCGCGTTGTGACCCGAGATCCGTGGGCTTTCCCACCATCGGCGGGCGATCTCGACAACGCCGGCAGGATTTTGAGTTTCACTCTTGACTTATATAAGTTGGGAGTGAAGTATGGTAGCCGTGCACGCACTCGACATCCTGGGGGACCCCGTCCGTCGCCGGATCGTCGAGTTGCTTGCCGCCGGCGAGGCGTCCGCGGGCGAGGTCGGCCGAACGGTGCAGGCTGAGTTCGGTATCTCGCAGCCGGCGGTCTCGCAGCATCTGAGGGTGCTGCGCGAGGCCGGGTTCGCCAGGGTGCGCCCGCAGGGCACCCGGCGGCTCTACGCGTTGGAACCCGCCCCCCTGGCCGAGGCGGACGCCTGGCTGGCGGCGTTCCGCGCGTTTTGGGAACCCCCGCTCGCCGCACTCGGCACGGAGCTGGCTCGCGGGCGGCGGGAACGCCGGCTGGCCGCCGAGCACGCCGAACGTGGCGGTTCGGCACGGCCGTCCGACCACGACGCGGCCGACCACGGCGCAGCCGAGCGCACCTCGGCTGAGCGCGCCGCGGCCTCCGACAACACAACCGACAAGGAGCACTGATGGATATCGACAGCCAGGTCGCCGGCGTGGAACGCGCGGTGGGCAGCGCGGACCGCGACGGCATCGCCGTCCGCGTCCAGAGCCTCGCGCAGCGTTACCCCTCGCCGCTCGACGACGTCTGGGACGCCGTCACCTCCGCCGAGCGGATCGGGCGGTGGTTCCTCCCGGTCGACGGTGACCTCACCTTGGGTGGGCGCTACCAGCTGCAGGGCAACGCCGGCGGGACCGTGCTGGAATGCGAGCCGCCGTCCGAGGCAGCCGCCCGCTTCCGGGTCACCTGGGAGTTCGGCGGCGGAGTCAGTTGGCTGACCGTCCGGCTCCACGCCGAGGGCGCGGACTCGACCTGGCTGGAGCTTGAGCATGTAGCGCCCGCCGACTCGGTACCCGAGGAACTCTGGGACCGATTCGGCCCCGGCGCCACCGGCCTCGGCTGGGACGCCGCATTGCTCGGCCTCAACCTGCACCTGACCGCGCCCGATCAGCGTCCCGAGGACCCGATGGCCTGGCAGCTCGGGCCCGAGGGGAAACGGTTCAACAGGCTCGCCGCCGACCGCTGGGCGCTCGCCCACGCCGCCGACGGCACCGATCCCGAGGTTGCCCAGGCCGCGGCGGACGCCGTCTACGCGGTCTACGTCGGTGAGGCTCCCTTCGAGATGTGAGCGGAACGAATCGCAAGTACCAGAACTCGACCAGAGCGGTCTCGATGAGCGGTCCCCGGAGGTGTCGGTGGCGCGACCTATGCTGGCCGCCATGGCTGATCCGGAGTCCTACCGCCCGGCGACCGGCACCATTCCCACCCAGCCGGGCGTCTATCGGTTCAGCGACGCCGCCGGACGGGTGATCTATGTCGGCAAGGCGGTCAACCTGCGGCAGCGGCTGACCTCCTACTTCGCCGACCCGGCGCTGCTGCACTTCCGCACCCGGACAATGGTCCGCACCGCGGCGAACGTCGAGTGGACGGTGGTCCGCAACGAACTAGAGGCGTTGCAGCTGGAGTACACCTGGATCAAGCAGCACGACCCGCGGTTCAATGTGAAGTACCGCGATGACAAGTCCTACCCCTGGATGGCCGTGACCTGGTCGGAGGAGTATCCGCGCGTCTTCGTGGGCCGTGGCAAGAAGCGCAAGGGCACCCGCTACTTCGGCCCCTACGCGCACGCCTGGGCGATCCGGGAGACTCTCGATCCGCTACTCCGTGCCTTCCCGATGCGGTCCTGCACCAACGGCGTGTTCCGCTCGGCCGCGGCGTCCGGACGGCCTTGCCTGCTCGGCTACATCGGCAAGTGCGCCGCACCCTGCGTGGGCCGGATCGGCCCCGACGAGCACCGTGCGCTGGCTCAGGACGTCTGCGACTTTCTCGCCGGCCGCACCAACGTGCTGCTGAAGCGGCTGGAGCGGCAGATGCAGGAGGCGTCCGGCAACCTGGAGTTCGAGAGGGCCGCGGTGTTGCGCGACCAGCTGCATGCGTTGCGCCAGGCCACCGACTCCAACGCCATCGTGCTCGGCGACGGCACCGACGCCGACGTGATCGCGCTGGCCGAGGATCCGCTCGAAGTGGCCGTCCAGATCTTCCACGTCCGCGACGGCCGGGTCCGTGGCCAGCGCGCCTGGGTGGCCGACCGCACCGACGACACCGAGACCGCCGGGCTGATCGAGACCTTCCTGCTGCAGCTCTATGCCGACGTCGACGGCACCGAGGTGCCGCCGGAGATCCTGGTGCCCGAGGTGCCGTCCACCGCCGGCCTGATCGCCGAGTTGCTGACCGAGTCCCGCGGCTCCCGGGTGGTCGTCCGCACCCCGCGGCGCGGTGACAAGAAGACCCTGATGGAGACCGTCGCCCGCAATGCCACCGAGGCGCTCGCGCTGCACAAGACCCGTCGGGCGAGCGACCTGTCCACCCGCAACCAGGCCCTGGAAGAGATCCAGCAGGCGCTCGGGCTGGCCACCGTTCCGCTGCGGATCGAGTGCTACGACGTCTCGCACCTGCAGGGCACCGAGATCGTGGCGTCCATGGTGGTCTTCGAAGACGGCCTGGCCCGCAAGAGCGACTACCGCCGGTTCGTGATCCGCGGCATCGACGGCTCCAATGACGTGGCGGCCATCCACGAGGTGATCACCCGGCGGTTCCGCCGCTACCTCGACGAGCAGGTCCCGGCCACCGACGAGGGTCCGCTGCTGGTCGACCCGACCACCGGCGCCGCCCGCAAATTCGCCTATGCGCCGGGGCTGGTGGTGGTCGACGGCGGCGCCCCGCAGGTGGCGGCGGCGGTGCGGGCGCTCGGTGAACTCGGCATCGCCGACGTCGCTGTGATCGGGCTGGCCAAGCGGCTCGAGGAGGTATGGGTTCCCGACGAGGAGTACCCGCTGATCCTGCCCCGGACCAGCGAGGGCCTGTACCTGCTGCAGCGGGTCCGCGACGAGGCGCACCGGTTCGCGATCACCCACCACCGCGGACGCCGCAGCGCCTCCATGGTGGAATCGGTGCTGGACGCCGTCCCGGGGCTGGGCGAGGTCCGCCGAAGGACACTGCTGAAGCACTTCGGCTCACTGAAGAAGCTGCGCGCGGCGGCACCCGAGGAACTCGCCCAGGTACCCGGCATCGGTCCCCGCATTGCTGCGACGATCGCTGCGGCGCTCGCCGAGCCGCCGCCCGAGGCGGTCAACCTGACCACCGGTGAAGTGCTGTGACTCACCGCTGACGTGGGCGCTCCGATCCGGTGGCGGGAACTGCCGGTAAGGTCACGCCCGTGCCTTTCGCGTCCACCCCCCGCTGGCTCCAGCGTGCCCTCGGACGCGTATTCGATCGCGTCTACGTCGACGGCGGCCGCTACTGCTGTTTCGACCAGACCCCTTATCTCCATCGGCATCCGACACCCGACGAGCGTGCGGTCGGATTCGACTGGCTGCTGTACCAGGTGATGATCGACGACAAGGCGCGGGTGGAACCGTACCGCCGCGACATCGAGGCGCTCGTCGCCGGACGGACGGTGCTCGAGATCGGACCGGGCCCGGTAGCGCTGCTCACCCGGATCGCCGCTGAAGCCGGTGCCGCCGAGATCGTGTCACTGGAGGCCAACGACTGGGTGACCCGGGAGGCCCGCCGCCGGACGGCCCGCTACGGTGACCGGGTCACGGTCGTCACCAGGCACAGCGACGATCTCGTCCCCGAGGACACCGGGGGGCGTACCCACTTCGACGTGCTGCTGCTGGAGTGCTACCACGCGATCGCCAGTCAGGAGCGCGTGGTGGAGTCGCTGACCACCCTGCGGGGACGGGGATTCAGCTTCGACACGGTGATCTCGCGCGGGTTCACAACGGTCGTCGCGCCGGCCGCCGCGCCCCCCTCGGGGCCGATGCTCGGCCTGGAACGCTGGTTGATGGGCTGGCCGATGAAGCGGGCCGTGGCGGACGCCGCAATGGCGCAGCGGTTCGGCAGCATGCATGGCGACATGGACCTGATCGCACGTCGTCGGCTGGCCCCTGCCCAGCGCTGGCAGGCGGCCGACCTGGAGGACGCCACCCCGGTGGAGACGGCGCAGACCCTCACCTTCGAGCTGGAGCGGGCCGAGGACTACGCCGGGCTGCAGTTCTCGAACGTCTTCCACTTCCACACCGGTGAACTCGACACCGGGACCACCTCGACGGATTGGGGGGTGTTCTTCGTGCCGCTCCCGGTCGGCCACGGCCATCGCGGGCCGGCGACCCTCACCCTGACCACGAGCTGCCCCGATCCCGGACGGCCGTCCCTGGTCGAGCTGCGGGCGGAACTCGCCGGGGCGAGTTCGGAGCCGCTGCAGCTGTGACCCGCGGGCGCCCGCCCCACTGTGAGGGCGTCCCCCATAATGTCCCCATGAGCACACCCGCCTCCGCACTCCGCTTCGTGATCGTGACCGGGATGTCCGGTGCAGGTCGGCGCACGGCGTGCCACACCCTGGAGGATCTGGGTTGGTACGTGGTCGACAACCTTCCCCCGCAGTTGCTCCCCGGTTTGGTGCAGATCGCGAAGGAGCGAGACTTCGTCAAGGTTGCTGTCGGTCTCGACGTCCGCACCCGATCGGCGTTCCAACAGATCCCGTCCGTCTTCGACGCACTGGGCCGGGCCGGCGTGGTGCCTCAGATCCTCTTCCTGGACGCCGACGACGCGGCGATCGTCCGGCGCCAGGAGTCGGTGCGGCGTCCGCTGCCGTTGCAGGGCGAAGCCGGGCTGATCGACGCCGCCCACAGGGAACGGCAGCTGTTGGCCAGCCTGCGTGCCTCGGCCGACATGGTGATCGACACCTCCAGCCTCAACGTGCACCAACTGTCCGACCGGGTCGCTCATGTATTCGGCTCCGACCAGGACGCCGACCTGCTGGTCACCGTGATGTCGTTCGGCTTCAAGAACGGCATCCCGATCGACGCCGACATGGTGTTCGACGTGCGGTTCCTGCCGAATCCGCATTGGGTGCCCGACCTGCGACCGCAGACCGGGCTGTCCCAGGCGGTGTCGAGCTATGTGCTCGGCCAGGACGGCGCGGACGCCTTCCTCGGCCACATCAGCGACCTCCTGGCCCTGGTCAAACCCGGCTATCTGCGGGAGGGCAAGCGGCTCGCCACGGTTGCGGTCGGCTGCACCGGTGGTAAGCATCGCAGCACCGCGATGGCCGAGGAACTGGCCCGCCGACTGCGTGATCGGGGCGTGGCCAGCCAGGTCATCCATCGAGATCTGGGCAAAGAATGAGCGGCCGGCGACGCCCCCCGGCCGTGGTCGCCTTCGGCGGCGGTCACGGACTGTCCGCAGCCCTGAGTGCGCTGCGCTACGTCACACCCGAGCTGACCGCGGTGGTCACCGTCGCCGACGACGGTGGCTCGTCGGGACGGCTCCGGGCCGAGTTCGACATCCTTCCCCCCGGCGACCTGCGAATGGCCCTGGCGGCGCTGTGTGCCGACGACGACCTGGGGCGCACCTGGGCCGGAGTGCTGCAGTCCCGCTTCGCGGGCAGCGGGCCGCTCGCCGGGCACGCGATCGGAAACCTGCTGATCGCCGGGTTGTGGCAGCGCCTGGAGGATCCGGTGGCCGGTCTCGACATGGTGGGTGCGCTGCTGCGCATCCAGGGTCGCGTCCTGCCGATGGCCGCGGTGCCGCTGACGATCGAGGCGGACGTCGTCGGATCGGATCCGGAGCGTCCTGACGACCTCGCCGTGCTCCGCGGCCAGGCGACCGTTGCCAAGACCGGCGGCGACGTCCGGGCCGTGCGGCTGCTGCCCTCCGATCCGCCGGCCTGCGCCGAATCCGTGCAGAGCGTCCTGGACGCCGACCACATCGTCCTCGGGCCGGGCTCGTGGTTCACCTCGGTGATCCCGCACCTGCTGGTGCCCGAGTTGGCAGACGCCATCATCTCGACCAAGGCGCAGCGCATCCTGACCCTGAATCTGGTGCCGGCCGATGAGACGGACGGCTTCCCGGCGTCACGGCACTTGGAGGTGCTCGCTGACCACTGTCCGGCGCTGCGCCTCGACGCGGTGATCGTCGACCCCGCCTTCGCCGCCGATGATCCGCCGCTGGAGAGCTTCGCCCGGTCACTCGGGGCTCGTCTGGTGGTGGAGAATGTACGGATGCGGGACGGTTCTCCCCGGCACGACCCCCATCGGCTGGCCGCCGTCTACGCCGAACTCATGCAGTAGCGGCCAGTCATCCACCACCCCGAACTCGAAGGACGACATCCATGGCAATGACGCAGCAGGTCAAGGCGGAGCTGGCCACCGTGGCGGTGACCAAGCCGGCCTGCCGCCGGGCCGAGGTTGCGGCCATCCTGCGCTTCGCCGGTGGCCTGCATCTGGCCGGCGGCCGGATCGTGGTGGAGGCCGAGCTCGACACGGGTGCCGCCGCGCGGCGGCTGCGAACAACCATCGCTGAGCTGTTCGGGTTCAACTCCGAGTTCGTGGTGGTGACCTCGTCCGGGCTGCGCCGGGGCACCCGCTACATCGTCCGGCTGATCCGCGACGGTGAGTCGCTCGCCCGGCAGACCGGCCTGATCGACAATCGGGGACGCCCCGTCCGCGGCCTACCCACCGCAATCGTCAGCGGTGGCCTGGACGTCTCGGTCGCCGGCTGGCGGGGGGCCTTCCTGGCCCATGGCTCACTGACCGAGCCCGGGCGCTCGATGGCGATGGAGATCACCTGCCCGGGCTCCGAATCCGCGTTGGCACTGGTCGGCGCCGCGCGCCGGCTCGGCATCGCGGCGAAAGCCCGCGAGGTGCGCGGGGTCGACCGCGTGGTGATCCGCGACGGGGACGCGATCGCGGCCATGCTGACCCGGCTCGGTGCGCATCAATCGCTACTGGCTTGGGAGGAGCGCCGCATCCGGCGCGAGGTACGGGCCTCGGCCAACCGGCTGGCCAACTTCGACGACGCCAACCTGCGCCGGTCGGCGCGCGCGGCAGTCGCCGCCGGGGCTCGGGTGGAGCGCGCGCTGGAGATCCTCGGCGACGACATTCCTGAGCACCTCAAGGTCGCCGGGCTGCTCCGCCTGGAGAACCGGCAGGCATCGCTGGAGGAGCTCGGCCAGCTGCACCAGCCGCCGCTCACCAAGGACGCGGTGGCCGGCCGGATCCGACGGTTGCTGGCCACCGCTGACAAGCGGGCGGCCGAGTTGGGAATCCCGGGCACGGAGGCCAACTTGTCCCGCGAGATGCTCGAGGACAACGACTGAGCCTCGAACCCGGGCTGCACCTGCAGAGCGGGCCCAGCGGGCGCACTGGCTGCGCCGGGCACCCTCGCCGCACGGTCCGCCGACCCTGGATCACACCCCGTGTTCACCCACTGTTCACATGCCTTGTTCAGCTTCCGATACCGGGTTTTCGGAACACCTTCCCAAGGGGGGCTTTTTCTATAGAGTGGCCACGTCCACCCTTGCCTGTGCCTGAGAAGCGGGCAAAAACTCAACGAAGGGGAACCATCACATGACGGTGAAGGTTGGTATCAACGGTTTCGGCCGGATTGGCCGCAACTACTTCCGCGCGCTGACGGCGTCCGGAGCCGACATCGAGGTCGTCGGCGTCAACGACCTGACCGACAACAAGACGCTGGCCCACCTGCTGAAGTACGACTCGATCCTGGGCCGCTTCCCCGGCGAGATCAGCTACGACGACGAGTCGATCACGGTGAACGGGCACAAGATCATGGCTTACGCCGAGCGTGACCCGAAGAACCTGCCCTGGGGCGAGATCGGCGCCGACGTGGTCATCGAGTCCACCGGCTTCTTCACCGACGCGACCAAGGCCAAGGCCCACGTCGAGGCGGGCGCCAAGAAGGTCATCATCTCCGCTCCGGCGAAGAACGAGGACATCACCGTGGTCGTGGGCGTCAACGAGGGCGACTACAACCCCGAGACCGACACGGTCATCTCGAACGCGTCCTGCACCACCAACTGCCTGGCCCCGATGGCCAAGGTGCTGAACGACACCGTCGGCATCGTCCGTGGCCTGATGACCACGGTGCACGCCTACACCGCCGATCAGAACCTGCAGGACGGCCCGCACAGCGACCTGCGTCGCTCCCGCAACGCCGCGCTGAACATCGTGCCGACCAAGACCGGTGCCGCCGCGGCCGTTGCTCTGGTGCTGCCGGAGCTCAAGGGCAAGTTCGACGGTTACGCGCTGCGCGTGCCGACCCCGACCGGCTCGGCCACCGACCTGACCTTCCAGGCCGGCAAGGAGACCTCCGTCGCGGAGATCAACGCCGCCATCAAGGCTGCCGCCGAGGGCCCGCTGAAGGGCATCCTGTCCTACACCGAGGATCCGATCGTGTCCAAGGACATCGAGACCGATCCGCACTCCTGCATCTTCGATGCCGGTCTGACCAAGGTGATCGGCGACCAGGTCAAGGTGGTCGGCTGGTACGACAACGAGTGGGGCTACTCCAACCGCCTCGTCGACCTGACCGTGCTGGTCGGCGAGAAGCTCTGAGTCCGCTAGTCACCCGTTAGATCGAAGGAAGGCCGAAGGTGAAGTCAGTACAGGATCTTGGTGATCTGAAGGGCAAGCGGGTGCTCATCCGCTGCGACTTCAACGTGCCGCTCGACGGCGACACGATCACCGACGACGGTCGGATCCGGGCGGCGCTGCCGACCCTGACCCAACTGAAGGACGCCGGCGCGAAGGTGATCGTGCTGGCTCACCTCGGCCGCCCGAAGGGGGCCCCCGACGCGAAGTATTCGGTGGCTCCCGCGGCGAAGCGGCTCGGCGAGCTGATCGGAGCCGAGGTCAAACTCGCCTCCGACACCGCCGGGCCGGGCGCCGAAGCGACCGTCGCCGGCTTGGCCGACGGCGAGATCGCGCTGCTCGAGAACGTCCGCTTCGAGCCGGGCGAGACCTCCAAGGTCGACGCCGAGCGCGAGGCGCTGGCGCAGAAGTGGGCCGCGCTGGCCGACGTCTTCGTCTCCGACGGATTCGGCGTCGTGCACCGCAAGCAGGCCAGCGTCTACGACGTGGCCAAGCTGCTGCCGCACGCCGCAGGCACCCTGGTGAAGAAGGAGGTCGACGTCTTCTCCAAGGTGCTCTCCGACCCGGATCGGCCGTTCGTGGTCGTGCTGGGCGGGGCGAAGGTGGCCGACAAGCTGGCCGTCATCGAAAACCTGCTGAAGCTCGCCCACACCCTGGTGATCGGCGGCGGCATGGCGTACACCTTCCTGGCGGCCAAGGGCTACCAGATCGGTGCGTCGCTGCTCGACGAGGCCAGCATCGACACCTGCAAGGGCTACCTGGCGACCGCCGCGGCCGAAGGTAAGCAGATCCTGCTGCCGGTCGACGTCCGGGTCGCCTCCGGCATGGATTTCGCCGCCCGTACCGTCGACGGTGACGTCGATGTGGTCGCGGCCGATGCGATTCCCGCCGACAAGATGGGCCTCGATATCGGGCCCGAGTCCGAAACCCTGTTCGCCGATGCGATCAAGGCGGCGAAGACCGTGGTCTGGAACGGCCCGATGGGCGTGTTCGAGATCGCCGAGCTGGCCAAGGGCACCGCAGCGGTCGCCCAGGCGCTCACCGAGGTTGACGGGCTGAGCGTCGTCGGTGGTGGCGATTCCGCCGCCGCCGTGCGCGAACTCGGTCACGACGACAGTGCCTTCGGGCACATCTCCACAGGCGGCGGCGCCTCGCTGGAGTACCTGGAAGGCAAAGAACTGCCGGGCATCGCGGTGCTCGAGGAAGGCAACTGAGATGACCCGCACACCCATCATGGCCGGCAACTGGAAGATGAACCTCGACCACGTCGAGGCGACCGGACTGGTCCAGAAACTCGCCTGGACGCTGGACGACATGAAGTACGACGCGAGCAAGTCTGAGGCGGCCGTGATCGTGCCGTTCACCGACCTGCGCACCGTGCAGACCCTGATCGAGGGCGACAAGCTGCCGCTGAAGTTCGGCGCCCAGGACGTCTCGACGCATGCCTCCGGCGCCTACACCGGTGAGATCTCGGCGGCCATGCTGGCCAAGCTGAACTGCAGCTACGTGGTGATCGGCCACTCCGAGCGCCGCGATTACCACGGCGAGACCGACGAGTTGATCAACGAAAAGGCGAAGGTCGTGCAGGCCGCCGGGATGACCCCGATCGTCTGCGTCGGTGAGAAGCTCGACGTCCGCAAGGCGGGCGACCAGGTGCCGTTCGTGCTGGCCCAGGTGGACAAGTGTCTGGCCGGTCTGACCGCGGACGAGGTCGGCGCGCTGGTGATCGCCTACGAGCCGGTCTGGGCGATCGGCACCGGTGAGGTCGCCACCCCCGAGGACGCTCAGGAGGTCTGTGGCGCGATCCGCGTCCGGGTTGCCGAGCTGGTCGGCCAGGGTGCTGCGGACGCCGTCCGCATCCAGTACGGCGGCTCGGTGAAGTCCAGCAACATCGTCGACATCATGGGCCAGCCCGACGTGGACGGGGCCTTGGTCGGCGGAGCCAGCCTGGACGCCGGCGAGTTTGCGAAGATCGTCGCCTTCTACCAGCAGGCCTGATCGCGTTCCGGCGTTCGCCGGAGTCGTGGTGTGGGTAGGTTAGGATTCACCCTGTGATTGTTGTGCCCATGTTGACGTGGCCGATTCTGACCCTGTCGATCGTGCTGATCCTGACCAGTGTCGTGCTGGCCCTGTTCGTGCTGCTGCACAAGGGTCGTGGCGGCGGCATGTCGGATCTGTTCGGCGGCGGCATGTCGACCTCGATGGGTGGAGCGTCGGCGGCGGAGCGCACGCTCGACCGGCTGACGGTGATCATCGGTCTGGTCTGGTTGGCCACCATCTTCGGGCTGCTGGTGCTGTACCGGTTCTTCCCCGAATACGGCACGCTCTGATCTTTCCCGCCCCCTATAAGGCAATTCGACAAGGAGAAACACGTGGTTGGTGGTAGCGCGATCCGGGGTAGCCGGGTTGGTGCCGGGCCGATGGGCGAGGCCGAGCGCGGTGATTCCGCACCCCGGTTGTACGTCTCGTACTTCTGCTCGAACCAGCATGAGACCCGCCCCGCCTTCGCGGCCGACGCCGTCGTCCCGGAGACCTGGGACTGCCCGCGCTGCGGGCTTCCGGCGAACCTCGACTCGGAGAACCCGCCGCCGCCGCCGAAGATCCAGCCGTACAAGACACACCTCGCCTACGTGAAGGAGCGGCGCAGCGACGCCGAGGCCGAGGCCATCCTCACCGAGGCGCTGGAGGGGCTGCGTGCGCGCCGGGCCGCCGGCGAGGTCATCTACTGACCGAGAGCTGAACCGATAGGAGCCGTCCCCTGAACTGTTCAGGGGACGGCTCCTTTTTTCGGTTCACCCCCGGATGATCGGGACCGCGCGAAGCAATGGCCTACAGGGCGCAGTTGAACCAGGGGAGTTGGGCGGCGGCGTCCCGGTCGATGAACCACAGGGTGTCATCGGTGCCACGGACGACACCGGCGGGAATCTCGGCCGAACCGGCGAGGGCGCGGACGGCGACGTCGGCCTTGTCGGTTCCGCTGAGCAGGAACCACACCTCGTGGGAGCGGCTGAGCGCGGGCACAGTGAAGGAGATCCGGTCGTCCTCGCCCTTGGGTGAGTTGGTCAACCCGATCACGGTCTGGCCGCTGTTCGGGTCGAAGGAAGGGTGGTCCGGGAAGATGCTGGCGACGTGACCCTCGGGGCCGATGCTCAAGAGGCAGATATCGAAGACGACGTCGCCGAGTTCCTTGGCGTAGGTGGCCGCAGCCGCGTCGGCGTCGGCCACCCCGTCAGCGGCCGGCATTGGATGCGTGCGCGCCGGATCGAGCGCGAACTGGCCGGCCAGCATCGCCAGCGCGACCCCGGCGTGACGCGCCGGATCGTCGGTCGCGGTGAATCGCTCGTCGGTCCACCACAGCTCCAGCCGGCCCGGGTCGACGTCAGCGCCTTCGATGCGGGGTCCGAAGGCTTCGTAGATGCGTTGGGCGATCCGGCCGCCCGTGACGCACAGGTGCACGATCCGCTCGGGATCGGCCTGGATCTTGACGATCCGGGCGACCAGGAGGGCCGCGGCCTGCTCGGCGAGGTCCTCGGCTCCGGAGAACCGCAGAACCTGATCGTTCACGCGTTCATCGCCTTCTCCTGGTCGCGCCGTTCGCACCGGTCGACCAGGACCTGCATCGCGGATGCGAAGATGTCGTCGACGTCCAGCCGGCGCAGCTCCTCGGTGATCAGGGCACTGATCTCGCGACGGCGCAGCGCCACCTGGCGACGGGGCAGGCCGGGGGCCGAGAAGGTGGCCATCCGGCCGTCCTCGCGGGCAATGACGATGTCGCCCTTCTTGCTGGTCAGGGTGACCTTCGTGATGCCGATCCCGGTGCCGTCGCCGTGCTCCACCGGCACCTTCAGGCGATCCTCCAGCCAGGCAGACAGCAGCATCCCGGCTGCGCTGTCGGGGGAGGCGGACTCCACTGAGGCAGCAGTGATCGTCGCCGGATAGGAATCGAGGGCGGACGCCAGCAGCGCCCGCCACGGGGTGAGCCGGGTCCAGGTCAGGTCGGTGTCGCCGGGGGAGTAGTTGCGCGCGCGGCGCTCGATCGCCGCCAGCGGCCGGGATGATCCGATGGCGTCGGTGATCCGGCGAATGGCCAGCTTGCCGAGCGGATCCTCGCCGGGCTTGTCCGGCGCACTGCCCGGCCACCAGGTGACCACGGGGGAGTCGGGCAGCAGCAGGGCCAGCACCACGGACGCGCGGTGCTCGGTCAGCTGGCCGTGGAAGTTCAGCAAGATGATCTCGCCGGGAACCTCCTCGCCGAGCCGGATTTCGGCGTCCAGGTAGTCGCCGTCGCCGTCACCGTTGGTGACCAGGATGATGCGGGACGGGTGCTCGCGCCCGGCGTCCTCGCAGGCAGCGAGGGCACGGCCGTAGTGCCGTCCCTCGGCGACCACGATCATGGTGAAGACCATGGACGAGGCGACGCCGATGTTGTGTCTGGCCTTGACCAGCGCCATATGGATGCCGGTGGCGGTGGTGTTGGGAACGTTGATGATCATCGAGATTCTCCTAGGGCCGGCGCCAGACGAAACCGTCGCGGGCGAGCATCGTCTTACCGCACGGCGGACCCCATGAGCCGGACGGGTATCCCTCCGGCTGGGTGTCCTGCTCGGCCCAGAAGTCCAGGATCGGATCCAGGATCTTCCAGGCCAGTTCGACCTCTTCGTGCTGCGGGAACAGCGGAGGATCGCCCAGCAGGACGTCGAGGATCAGTCGCTCGTAGGCCTCGGGGCTGGACTCGGCGAACGAGGTGCCGTAGGCGAAGTCCATGGTGACGTCGCGGATCTCCATCAAAGTGGCCGGGACCTTGGCTCCGAACCGCAGGGTGACGCCTTCGTCCGGCTGAATGCGCATCACCAGTGCGTTGCTGCCGAGCTCTTCGGTGTCGGTGTGGCTGAACGGCAGGTGCGGCGCCGGGCGCAGATTCAGCGCGATCTCGGTCACCCGCCGCGGCATCCGCTTGGCCGAGCGTAGATAGAACGGCACGCCCGCCCAGCGGCGGTTGTCGATGTCGACTCGGATCGCCGCATACGTCTCGGTCTGCGACTTGGGGTCGATGCCGTCCTCTTCGAGATACCCCAAGACCTGCTGGCCACCGGCCCAGCCGCCCAGGTACTGGCCGCGCGCGGTGTGCGCCGCGATGTCCTTGGGTGCACGGGCCGCTGCCAGCACCTTCTTCTTCTCGGCGCGGAGCTGTTCTGCATCGAAGGAGGTCGGCTCCTCCATCGCGGTCAGCGCGAGCAGTTGTAGCAGGTGGTTCTGGATCACGTCACGGGCGGCGCCGACACCGTCGTAGTAGCCCGCCCGGCCACCGATGCCGATGTCCTCGGCCATCGTGATCTGGACGTGGTCGATGTAGTTGCGGTTCCAGATCGGCTCGAACAGCTGGTTCGCGAAGCGCAGCGCCAGCATGTTCTGGACGGTCTCCTTGCCCAGATAGTGATCGATCCGGAACACCGACTGGGAATGGAAGACCGACGACACCCGGCGCTCCAGTTCAATCGCGCTGGCCAGATCGTGACCGAACGGCTTCTCGATCACCACCCGGCTCCAGGCGTCCTTGGTGTCGCGCTTGGCCAGGCCGTGCTTGGACAACATCGAGACCACCTGATCGAACGCCTTCGGCGGAATCGACAGGTAGAAGGCGTGGTTGCCGCCGGTGCCCTGGCTCTCGTCGAGTTCCTTCAGGGTCTCTTTGAGCAACTGGAAGGACTCGTCGCTGTCGAAGGTGCCCGAGACGAACCGGATGCCCTCGAGGAGCTGTTTCCAGACCTCCTCGCGGAACGGCGTCCGGGCTCGTTCCTTCACCGAGTCATGGACGATCTTGGCGAAGTCCTCGCCGTCCCAATCGCGCCGGGCGAACCCGATCAGCCCGAAGCCGGGTGGCAACAGGCCGCGGTTGGCCAGGTCGTAGACCGCCGGCATCAGCTTCTTGCGGGCCAGGTCGCCGGTCACCCCGAACAGCACCAGGGCACAAGGCCCGGCGATGCGGGGTAACCGGCGATCCTGGGGATCGCGCAGCGGATTGGCGGACGTTGTCGGCTCGCTCACCCGGCCATCGTGTCGTGAATCACTTGACGGAGGCAATTGCCTTCTCGACCGATGCGACGAGTTCGTGCCAGGAAACGATGAACTTGTCCACGCCTTCGTCTTCCAACACCTGGTAGACGTCGTCGAGATCGACCCCGGCGGCGGTGACTTCGTCGAGCACGGCCTGGCCGGCGGCGGACTGGCCGACGATCGGGGTGCCGAGCTCGCCGTGGTCGGCGTAGGCGTCCATGGTCTTCTCGGGCATGGTGTTGACCACGCCGTGGGCGATCAGGTTGGTGACGTAGAGGGTGTCGGGCAGGTTCGGGTCCTTGGTGCCGGTGGAGGCCCACAGCGGCCGTTGCACGTTGGCTCCCTTGGCCTGCAGCGCTTTGAACCGGTCGGAGCCGAACACTTCCTCGAAGGCGCCGTAGGCGACCAGGGCGTTGGCGATCGCGGTCGTGGACTGCAGATCGGTCCGGTCGGCGGCAGCGAGCCGCTTGTCGACCTCGGCGTCGACCCGGGACACGAAGAACGACGCCACCGAATGAATCGTGGACAGATCCTTCCCGGCTGCGGCGGCCTCTTCCAGGCCGGACAGGTAGGCGTCCATCACTTCCAGGTAGCGGGCCTTGGAGAAGATCAGGGTGACGTTCACCGAGATGCCGGCGGCGATCGTGGCCTGGATGGCGGGCAGCCCGGGCTTGGTGGCCGGGATCTTGATCAGCACGTTGGGCCGTCCGACCAGGTCGTGCAGCTCAGCGGCCTGGGCGATGGTGCCGTCGGTGTCGTTGGCCAGGGTCGGGGCGACCTCGATCGAGACCCGGCCGTCGTAGCCGTGCGAGGCGGCGTAGACGTCGGCGAACAGGTCGCAGGCGTTCCGCACGTCGGTGGAGCACAGCTGCTTGATCGCGGTGTCGACATCGACATCCCCGAGTGAGCGCAACTGGTCGGCGTAGTCGGCGCCGTTGGTCAGCGCGGCGGCAAAGATCGTCGGGTTGGTGGTCACGCCGGACACGGACTCCTCAGCGATCTTGCCCGCCAGGTTTCCACTGGTGAGCCGAGCCCGCGAGAGGTCGTCGAGCCAGATGCTCACCCCTGCGTCCGCCAAAGCCTTCAGACGATCATTCATGGTCGATCAACTCCTGTTCGTAGGGTTGTCCCCGGTCGAGGGGGCGACAGTCCCGAGGAACTCTAGTGGGGGCCGTAGTTCCTGATGGTGGGAAGAGCTAGACTGCTCGCGATCCGAGCGAGGAGGAGACGACGGGGATGCACTCATCGGCGCCGACGGTTGCTGCCACGCCTTCTGGCTCCTTGCGAGCCTATGTCGCGCTCACCAAACCACGGATCATCGAACTGTTGCTGGTCACCACAGTACCCGCGATGTTCCTGGCCGCCGGTGGTGTGCCGGAATGGCAGAAGGTGGTGTGGACGCTGGTCGGCGGCACCTTGGCGGCCGGCTCCGCGAACGTGTTCAACTCGGTGCTGGACGCCGACATCGACTCCGAGATGCGGCGCACCCGGCGCCGTCCGATGGCCCTGCACAGCGTGCCGCCGGCCCGGGCCTACATCTTCGGCGCGGTCTTGGGCGTATTGGCAGCGCTGACCCTCGGTTTCGGCGCGAACTGGCTTTCGGCGTCGCTGGCCATGACGGCCAACGCCTACTACGTCTTCGTGTACACGATGGGGCTGAAGCGGCGCACGTCGCAGAACATCGTCTGGGGCGGTATCGCGGGCTGTTTCCCGCCCTTGATCGGTTGGACGGCGGTCACCGGCAGCGTCGATTGGCCGCCGCTGGTGCTGTTCGCCATCGTCTTCTTCTGGACGCCGCCGCACACCTGGGCGCTGGCCTTCCGCTACCAGGAGGACTACCGGCAGGCGCACGTGCCGATGCTGCCGGTGGTGATGGCGCCGCCGGCCGTCGCCTGGCGGATCCTGGTCTACACGGTGATCACGGTGGCGGTGAGCCTGGTGCTGTGGCCGGTGGCGCACACCGGCTGGCTGTACCCGGCGGTGGCGCTGATCGCCGGCGTGCTGATGATCGTCGAGTCGATCCAGCTGCTGCGCCGGGCCCGGGCCGGAATGACCGAGGCCGCACTGAAGCCGATGCGGCTGTTCCACCTGTCGAACTCGTACCTGGCGATCGTCTTCCTGGCCGCCGCGGTCGATCCGCTGTTCTTCTGAGGCTCAGCGAAGCTCCTGCTCCGCGGTGGCTGAGAGCCACAGGTTGCTGATCGCCACCGTGTACAGGGTGGTGCCGATCATGTGGAGGAACACCACGCCCATCGGCAGATGGTTGAAGTACTGGGTGTAGCCGATGATCGCCTGGAGGACGGCGGCTCCGATCACCAGCAGAGTCGCTCGTTGGAGTTGCCGGACGCCGCGCGCGGCGTACGCCAGCCACAGCGTGATCGCCAGAGTGATCCACATCGCCACCGAATGCAGCCGGGCCACCTCGCTCAGGTCGAAGCCGTTGCGTTGCGCCGCGCCGTCACCCGAGTGCGGTCCGGCGCCGGTGACCACGGTGCCCAGGTACATCATCACCAGGGACAACCAGAACACCGCCTGGGTAGGCAGCCGCAACCGCCGCGGGACAGCGACCGGGCGCCACTCGAAGGCGTCGTGCAGCACCGTCACGCAGGCCACGATCAGGCCGACCGACAGCACCATGTGCAGCCCGACCACCCACGGGTTGAGTTCGGTGAGCACGGTGATCCCGCCGATCACCCCCTGGAATCCGATGCCGAGGCCGATCACGATCGTCAGCACCCGGATCCGCCGTTCGCTGGTGGTGCGGAACGCGGTGATCGCCGTACCGAGCGCGATGATGATGAGCACGAAGGTGAGCGTCCGGTTGCCGAACTCGATGAAGGCGTGCCATTCGGCCTCCGGGTGCGGCACGTACGAGCCGGCGTCGCACTGAGGCCAGGTGGAGCAGCCGAGCCCCGATTTGGTCAGCCGGACCAGGGCACCGGTCCAGACGATCATCATGTTGGCGATCAGGTTGGCCACCGCCCATCGCCGCAGACTCCGCCGGCCGGTCAGGACGTCCATCGGAACACCTTTCGTGCAATCAGGGTGAGCGCGGCCGCCCAGGCGGCCAGGATGATCAGGGCGAGCGGGGCGAGCGCGCCTTCGGACGCCGCGCGCAACGCCGATCCGAGCGCGGCGGTGGGCAGCCAGGGTGGCTGGTCGACGATCAGTCCGCCCAGTGCCAGGCCGGCAAGATAGATCAGATTGGCCAGGGCCAGGGTGACCTCGGCCTTGAGTGTGCCGGCCAGCAGCAGGCCCAGCCCGGCGAAGGCGGCGATGGCGAGCGCGGACGCCAGCAGGGCGCTCAGCACGCCGGCCGCCGTCCAGACCGGACGCCAGCCGCAGGCCAGCGCCACGACGATCAACAGGACGGACTGGATGGCGACCAGCGCCGTCGCCGCCAGCGCCTTGCCGGCGATCAGGTCGGCCCGGGTCAGCGGGGTGGCCACCAGCCGCTCCAGGACGCCGTAGCGACGCTCGAAGCCGGTGGCCACGGCCAGCGAGGTGAACGCCGTCGACCAGGTGGCGACGGCCACCACGGAGGCCGGGAACACGGTCGGGTCCAGTCCGAAACCGGGGCCCCAGACGAGCCCGCCGAGCAGCAGTCCGAGCGGGATGACGAAAGCCAGCAGCAGCTGTTCTCCGTTGCGCAGCAGCATCCGCAACTCCATCGCCGCATGCGCCACGACGCGGGTAGGGCTCACGCCGCACCCCCGGTGTGCCGCAGGAAGACGTCCTCCAGAGATGCCTCCGCGGTGAGTTCGGCGACCGTGCCGGAGACGGTGACTCGTCCGGCATCCATGATCCAGACCTGGTCGGCCAGCCGGGCCGCCTCGTCCATGTCGTGCGTGGTGAGCAGCACCGACACACCCTGCGCGCGCAGCCCGGCGATGACGTCCCAGGTGCGCCGCCGGGCGTGCGGGTCCATTCCCGCCGTCGGCTCATCGAGCAGCACCAGCGCGGGGCGTCCGACCAATGCGCCGGCCAGGTTGACCGCCTGTTGCTCGCCCCCGGACAGCCGGCGGTAGGGACGATTCAGCAGCGGGCCAAGGGCCAGCGACTCGACCAGCTCGCCGACCGGCACCGGGTCGGGGTAGAGACCGGCCAGGTAGCGCAGCATTTCCCCCGGCCGGACGGCGGACCAGGCACCCACCGACTGCGGCATCAGGCCCAGCCGTTCATTGGCGCCTCCGGGCGGGCCACCCAGCACCACAACGCGTCCGGACGAGGGCCGGATCAGGCCGGTCACGCACCGCAGCGCGGTGGTCTTGCCGGCCCCGTTGGGTCCGAGCAACGCGGTCAGCCCACCGGTGGCGGCCGTCCAGGACAGCTCGTTCAGCACCCGGCGGCCGCCGATACTGACGGTGACCCCGTGCAACTCTAGGGCGTACGACGGGATCACCGGCTCAGCATATGCCGCCGCCCCGTCCGGCACCGCCCGGCTCAGGCGGCGTGCCGTTGCCCGCCGTCCGTTGCCGCCGACGCTCCCCGGCACAGCCTCACCAGGGCGAACGCTGATGGCCGTTGCTGCGCAGGCCGTCCCGCTCGACTCCGACCAGCACCGCATGCGGGCCGGGTTCGGCGCCGGTTCCGATCGCTGCCGGTGGCTTCTCGACGGACAGCGGACGGGCGAATTCGTCCGCGGTGGGCATCTCGCGGTCGATCAGCATGCCGTAGAACGACCGCCAGACCATGACGCACAGCGCGACGAAGAACACCGCGGCCAGCGTCCAGGTGAGCACATGTTGGCCCTGGGCGTTCAGGCTGACCGCCAACTCGACGGCCAGCAGGCCGAACAGGGTGGTGAACTTGATCACCGGGTTGAGCGCCACCGATGAGGTGTCCTTGTACGGGTCGCCGACGGTGTCGCCGATCACGGACGCGTCGTGCAGCTCGGTGCCCTTGGCGGCCAGATCGGTTTCCACGATCTTCTTCGCGTTGTCCCAGGCGCCGCCGGCGTTGGCCATGAAGATCGCCTGGTACAGCCCGAACAGGGCGATCGAGATCAGGTAACCGATGAAGAAGTACGGCTCGACGAAGGCGAAGGCGAGGGTGGCGAAGAAGACACCCAGAAAGATGTTCAGCATGCCCTTCTGCGCGTACTGGGTGCAGATCTCGACCACCGTGCGGGAGTCCTCGACAGAGGCCCGCGTCGAGCCGTCCAGCCTGATCGTGTGCTTGATGAACTCGACGGCCCGGAACGACCCGGTGGTGACGGCCTGGATAGACGCGCCGGTGAACCAGTAGATGACCGCGCCGCCGCTGATCAGGCCGAGCAGGAAGGGCGCGTGCAGCAACGACAGCTTGTCCAGGTTGTCGGTCATGCCGTGGGTGAGACCCATGATGATGGAGAAGATCATGGTCGTCGCGCCGACGACGGCGGTGCCGATCAGCACCGGCTTCGCGGTCGCCTTGAACGTGTTGCCGGCACCGTCGTTGGCCTCCAGCAGCGCCTTCGCCCGACCCCAGTGCGGGGTGAAGCCGTACGTGGAGGCGATCTCATCGGTGACCCCCGGCCGCTCCTCGATGGTGCTCAGCTCGTACACCGATTGGGCGTTGTCGGTGACCGGCCCGTAGGAGTCGACGGCGATGGTGACCGGACCCATGCCCAGGAACCCGAAGGCGACCAGCCCGAAGGCGAACACCGCGGGCGCCACCATCAAGGCACCCACCCCGAGGCTCGAGATCAGGAACGCGGCCGCCATCAGCACGATGATCGCCATGCCCAGCCAGTAGGCCGAGAAGTTGCCGGCGACCAGCCCGGACAGGATGGTCAGCGAGGCGCCGCCCTGATGGGAGCTCTTCACCACCTCTTCGGTGTGCACCGAGTTGGTGGAGGTGAACACCTTGACCAGTTCGGGGATCAGCGCCCCGGCCAGGGTGCCGCAGGAGACGATGCTGGCCAGCTTCCACCACAGTGTGCCGTCGCCCAGATCGGCGATCAGCAGATACGAGGTCAGGTAGGTGGCGAGGATGGAGACCACCGAGGTGATCCAGACTAGGTTCGTCAGCGGACGCTCGAAGTCCATGGTGCGTAGGTTGCGGTACTTGGCGGTGGTGATCACGCTGTTGACCTCGTATGACGCCGCGGACGCCAGCACCATGATCGCGCGGACGAAGAAGACCCAGCACAGCAGCTGGACCTGCACCAACGGATCGTGGACGGCGAGCAGGATGAAAGTGACCAGGGCGACGCCGGTCACCCCGTAGGTCTCGAACCCGTCGGCGGACGGCCCGACCGAGTCGCCGGCGTTGTCACCGGCGCAGTCGGCGATCACACCCGGGTTACGGGCGTCGTCCTCTTTGATCCGGAAGACGATCTTCATCAGGTCGGAGCCGACGTCGGCGATCTTGGTGAAGATGCCGCCGGCGATCCGCAGCGCGGACGCCCCCAGCGACTCGCCGATGGCGAAGCCGATGAAGCACGAGCCGGCGATCTCGGCCGGCAGGAACAACATGATCGACAGCATCATGAACAGCTCGACGCTGATCAGCACCATGCCGATGCTCATTCCGGCCTTCAGGGGGATCTGATGCAGCGGCAGCGGACGCCCGCGCAGCGCAGCGAACGCCGTCCGACTGTTGGCGTAGGTGTTCAGCCTGATGCCGAACCAGGCGATGCCGTATGAGCCGGCCATGCCGACGATGCTGAATGCCAGCACGATCGCCACCCGGCCCCAGCTCAGGTCGGCGAGGAATTTGAAGTAGATCAGGATGACGGCGCCGATGAACGCCCACAGCACCAGCAGGAATTTGCCCTGCTGGATCAGGTACGCCTTGCAGGTCTCGTAGATCAGTTCGGAGACCTCGCGCATCGCGGTGTGCACCGGCAGCCGGCGGACCTGGACGAATCGGACGATGCCGAAGGCCAGCCCGGCCAACGCGATCAGCAGCCCGATGCCGAGCAGTTGCTTGCCGCTGATCAGGCCGAGGAAGGTGGCCTGATCGAGGTCGGGCAGGCTCAGATTCGCCTCCCCACCGCCGGCCGGCGGGGGCGGAGCTTTGGCGCTGCCGGAACAGCCGGCCAGAACCAGGCCGAGCAATGCGCTCAGCGAGACGAGAGCGGCACGCGTCCGCTGGGAGAAGGAGGGCAGAGCCGCGGTCACGAGGGATCCTCACGAGATGGTCACGGCGGCCGGCGATGGCCGTCTGTCCAGCCAAACTACTACCGAGCGTCGTAGGTGTCCGGGGCTTCGCCGGGAGGTCAGCAGGTGGTCCGTGACGTCTCAGAAGGCGGGCGTCGGGCAGGCGGGCGGATCGGCCCCTGGCTGGTCGAGCGTGCCGCGACCAAGGATCTCGACGGGCTCGATCAACGGCCGGAGCCGGAACCGCCGTCAGTACAGCCCGAGCTCGTAGGCCCGGATCGCCAGCGTCACCCGATTGGTTGCACCGAGCTTCGTCATCAGTGCGTTGACGTGGTACTTCACCGTCGAGGACGACAAATACACCTCGCGCGCGATCTGTTCGGTGGTGCGGCCGTCCCGGATCAGCCGCAGGATCGTGAGCTCGGTCGGCGTGAGCAGTTCGGCCACATCGGGACGATTCCGCCGGTCCACCAGGGTGGCGCCGGCGCCACCCAGTACGGCCAGCCCGTGGCGGGCGGACTGCACGGCGTGGATGATCGCCTCCGGCGCCAGGTCCTTGGGGAGGAACCCGAGGGCTCCGGCGTTGAGCATGGCCGCGGCGGCCTGTGGATCGGTGAGCGAGGTGAGCGCCAGCACCTGGGTGCGCGGGGACGCGGCGCGCAGCAATCGGGTGGTCTCCGGGCCGTCCGGGTCGGGCATGACGATATCGACCAGGGCGACGTGCGGCCGGTCGCGGCGCAGCGCCTCGACAGCATCCGCCCCTGACGCGTAGGTTCCGCGGACGACCAAGCCCGGCGCCGCGTCCAGGCAGTCGGCGAGCATGGTTCGGACCAGCGGGTCGTCATCGACCAGGATGACCCGGATCATTGCCGGCCCCCGATCGGCACGGTGGCCCGGGTGATCCAGTGGGTGCCTTCCTGGTGCGCCTGCAACTGTCCGCCGACCAGCGCCAGCCGTTCGGCGGCGCCGAGCAGTCCCAGCGGACGAGTGGAGCCGGCTGGGCTGCCGCCGGCGATCACCTCGTTGATCAAGGCCAGGTCGGCCGACAGTTCATCGACGCTGACCATCAGCATGCAGGGACGATCCACCGCACCATGCCGCTCGATGTTCTCGACGGCCTCCTTGGCGATGTCGGCCAGGACGCCCCCGGCCTCCGGCGGCACGTCGTCCAGGCTGCCCTCGATCAATGTGGTGACCTGGAATCCGTGCGCCTGCAGCTGGTCGACGCTCTCCCGGACGGCGGTGGCCAGCGAGCCTCCCGCGATCGGGGCGGCGTCCGGGTTGCTGTTGCGGAGCGAGCCGAGCACCCAGCGAAGCTGCCCCGCTGCCTGCCCGATCTCATCGGCGATGGCGCGCAGCTGCGAGGCATCATCCGCGCTTGCCGCCTGGTAGGCCTGCCGTGAGATGCGGGCCAGGCTGCGGGCGACGGTGTCGTGCAGGTCGCGCGCCACGGCGAGGCGCTGTTGCGCCAATGCCGCGATCCGTGCCTGGTCCTCGGCTCGTTGAAAGGCGGCGATCGAGCCGCCGAGCAGCCACATCAGGGCGAACAGCAACGCCCACACCAGGGTCGCGGTCGCGCCTCTGAGGAACTCGGGGTAGGCGAGGAATTGCCGTACCGAGAGGATCAGCCAAAAGGCGAGGGTCAGGACGAGCCGCTCCCGCCGCTGGTTCCGGATCCCGGTGCCGAGCACGGGGATCAGCGCGGCGTACTCGCCGGACTCCGCCCACTCCGGAGGGCTCCACAGATAGATGGCCAGGATGGCGGCCAGGGCCGCACCCGCCGCACGGGGCCAACGGACGGCCAGTGCGGCGGCCACGCAGGCGGCAAGGTCGACGATGACGCCGACCGGGTCGCCCGCAGTGATGCCGACGAGCAGGCTGAGGCTCGCCACGAACGCTGCCAGCACCAGATCGAGCGCACCGCCATGGAGCAGTCGATGGATTCGAGCCGGCCGCATGACCGACATCCAACCCTGGGTTGCGGTCTTTCGGGACCGAAGAAGACCGTTCTGGACAGTCTTCGGCGGCCGGCGACTGAACAAAAGTCCTAACTCCCTCGGATCGTTCGGACGAGTGGCCGAGACGACGGCCGACTCAGGGTGTGTCCGCGGGCTGGAATGAGAAGGTCGGCTCATGCCGAAACCTCAACGACGCCGGCGTTGCCAGGGCCGCGTGCTTGTCCCTCACGTGGTGACTGCAGTGATCGTGGCGTCGGTGGTGGCTGGGCTCGCTCCTAACCCGTCCTCCGACGCAGGTTGGTGCGATCTGTTCCCCCAATGGCCGACCTGCCACGTGTAGCTCGGATCAGTACCGGGGACGAGTGCGGTGGCGCCGCTGAGGGACGCCGACATCGAGGGAGGGATGATGCTCGGCGTCCGGCGTCGTGAGCGGCGCCACCGCACTCGGAGGAGCTCCGTATCACCGTGCGGGACGCGAAACCAGCCCTGACGCCGTGGCCAGGGTTAGGCGATCCTAAGAAGTTTGACCCCAGCGCGGATTCGACAAGAATGATCTTGTGAAAAAGGAAGCGGTCAGCAAATCCGGCGTCTCGCCGGTGGCCGAGTCCGACGCGTCCACCCGGGCTCGCGTCGCCCGGTCCATCCTGCAGCACGGCCCGTCCACGGCGTCCGAATTGGCCCAGCGGCTGCATCTCACCCCCGCGGCCGTCCGGCGGCACCTGTCGGTGCTGATCGGCGTCGGCCACCTGAGTTCGCGCCAGCAGAGGGTCTACGGTGCCCGCGGGCGGGGCCGTCCGGCCATGGTGTTCGAACTCACCGACGCGGGGCGGGCCGAGTTCCCGCACGCCTACGACACGCTTGCCATCGATGCGCTCGAGTTCGTCCGCAACTCGCTCGGCCCGGACGGGGTCCAGCGGTTCGCCGAAGAGTTCGTTTCCGGCATCGAGACCAGATTCCATGAGCTCCGCGGGGAATACGACAATCCCGCGGACGCGTTGGTCAAAGCGTTGAACGATGCCGGCTACGTGGCTTCGGCTCACCCCGTCGCCACCGGCAAGCAGCTCTGCCAGCATCACTGTCCGGTCGCCCTGGTGGCGGCCGAGTTCCCCGAGTTGTGTGAGGCCGAGACCCGGATCTTCGCCCAACTCCTGGACAGCCACGTCCAGCGGCTGGCCACCATCGCCCACGGCGACGGAGTGTGCACCACCCACGTCCCGCGGCCGGTGAAGCCGTCCGATCATCCGAATAGAAAGGCCGCCTCATGACGACCACCGCACCGCAGGCCCCCGGCCTGGGGGCAACCCAGGAAGAGCACCTGCAGGCGCTCGGCAACTACCAGTGGGGCTGGCACGACTCCGACGTCGCCGGCGCCGCCGCCCAGCGCGGACTCAACGAGGCCGTCGTGCGCAACATCTCCGCCCTGAAGAACGAGCCGGAGTGGATGCTGAACACCCGGCTGCGCGGGCTGAAGCTGTTCGACCGCAAGCCGATGCCCAGCTGGGGTGCCGATCTCAACGAGATCGACTTCGACAACATCAAGTACTTCGTCCGGTCGACCGAGAAGCAGGCCCAGACCTGGGACGACCTGCCGGCCGACATCAAGGACACCTACGACCGGCTCGGCATTCCCGAGGCCGAGAAGGCCCGGCTGGTGGCTGGCGTCGCCGCCCAGTACGAGTCCGAGGTGGTCTACCACAAGATCAACGAAGAGCTGGAGCGTCAGGGCGTCATCTTCCTCGACACCGACACCGGCCTGAAGGAGTACCCGGAGCTGTTCCAGGAGTACTTCGCCACGGTCATTCCGGTGGGCGACAACAAATTCGCTTCGCTGAACACCGCGGTGTGGTCGGGCGGCTCGTTCGTCTACGTGCCGAAGGGCGTCCACGTCACGATTCCGCTGCAGGCCTACTTCCGGATCAACACCGAGAACATGGGCCAGTTCGAACGGACGCTGATCATCGCCGACGAGGGCTCCTACGTGCACTACGTCGAGGGCTGCACCGCGCCGATCTACTCCTCGGATTCGCTGCATTCCGCGGTGGTCGAGATCATCGTGAAGAAGAACGCCCGGGTGCGGTACACGACCATTCAGAACTGGTCCACCAACGTGTACAACCTGGTCACCAAGCGCGCCACCTGCGAAGAGGGCGCCACCATGGAGTGGATCGACGGCAACATCGGGTCCAAGGTCACCATGAAGTACCCGGCCGTCTACCTGATGGGCGAGCACTCCCGCGGCGAGACCCTGTCCATCGCCTTCGCCGGCGAGGGTCAGCACCAGGACGCCGGCTCGAAGATGGTGCACTGCG
>WBZS01000634.1_pt1 | contig 39534 bp, 27 predicted proteins | sample 5204201 | NCBI WGS metagenome assembly WBZS01 (sample SAMN12344357, study PRJNA552823) | activated sludge metagenome | biome: Activated sludge suspended growth; feature: Nitrification reactor; material: Wastewater; isolation source: activated sludge from nitrification reactor of wastewater...
GGGCACCTCCAGAAACCTGAAACAACTCACCCCCTATAACCCATTTGGTTGAATTTCAACAACGTGAAAAAAGGAACGGCCCTGCCCCTTGGACGGCACATTATGAGGATTGCTTGAAATGCTCCGAAAGAGCGTGTACCATCATGGATATGGTGCATTTCAGGTGCAATTTCCAACACCTGTTACGGATTTTTCTCGCCGCGTGGATGGGAGCGATGAGTCTTGGTGTTTCGTACGCACATGCGCATGAAAACACCGCTGGCACTGGCGGCGAGGAATCAGCTTGGTGCTCCTGCGGCCTTTTGTCTGGATTGATTTTTGCCAGGCACTCCGAATCGCCGGAAATTCCTCATCGTCATTGGAACCTATTTGGAATTGAGTTGCCCAGCGTTCCCGAGGCGGAATCGTTGCCAAGTTCAGGTTCCGCGCAGGCGTTGGTGGTTCAATCCGATCATTCCAGTCGGTCGTTCGAGGTTTTGGCGGACAGCTTCCAAAGTGTGACGTGCGAACCTGCCCTTTGCCACCTACTGAAATCATCTCAAGCGTTTACCTGGAGCCATGAAGTGCGTCCGGGCAGTTCTTGGTCCGCCGTTTCCCCGCGCATTCTGCGCTGTTAACCACGTTTCTCCGCGCATTTTCGTCCATCCGCCCGCCGTCGGGCTTTGATTTACCCGTAGCCTTTTCCATTTAAATGCACATTCTCCGTGGAGGTTCGTCCCATGGCGACCTTATCCTCGTCGGATCCGCTGAGCGCGATCCGAATCGCCGCGCCTACTTTTTCGCCAACCCTGCGTCGTCGCGTGGCCTCGTTTCTGGGTTTGCTACTATTCTTCGTCGGCGTGGCGGCGGGTGCGGTGGGGGTACGTTATTTCGACCAGAAGGTGGAGCCGATCGACGAAACCCAGTCGCTCGCGCCGACGAAAACCTCCGAAGCTTCGGTTGATTCCGTGGTTTTCACTTTAGAAAAGCAAGCGGCTGCGGGAATCGAAACTGCGGAAGTAAGCTCAGGCCCCTTGGTATCACGTACCTGGCGAACGGGCCGGATTGCCCTGAACGAGGATCGCGTCGCACATGTCTGTCCGCCGGCGGAAGGGATTGTGCGCGACGTTCCCGTCACCTTGGGGCAACGGGTCGAAGCCGGTGAAGTCTTGGCAATTTTGGAGAGCCGAGAATTAGGGCTCGCAAAGCTGGACGCGTTTAAGGCAAAGATGGCATTGGCGATCGAACGCGACGTCGCGGCTCGCGCGGGAACGACCATGGCCAATGCCGAGGAATTGTTGAAGCTCTTGATGCAGGAAAAATCGATCGAGGAGATCGAGAAGCGTTTGGCCGATCGGCCTATCGGCGATTGGCGGCAGCAGCTCCTTGGCGCGTACACGAAACGCAATCAGCTCAAAATGCAGCTGACTTTACAGCAGTCGGCGTCGGGTTCGGTTCCCGAAAGTGCGATTCAGAGGACGGAATCGGAGTTCGCCGCTGCTTCCGCCGCCTTCACCTCCCTCACGGACGAACTTCGTTTCCAGGTGAAAAACCAGGTTCGCCAGGCGGATTTGAAATTGAAGGAAGCCGAGACGACCTACGACGTGGCCAAATCCAAGTTGACCCTTTTTGGTTTGCCTTCGGAATCAATCGAGCAGGTCCATCCGTCTCAAGCGGATCTTTCGTTGCTGGTCCTACGTGCTCCGCTGAAGGGTACGGTGGTGGAGAAACACGCCGTGCGATCGGAACGCGTGGGTCTGCAATCGAATCTGTTCATGATCGCGGATTTATCTTCGGTCTGGGTCCAAGCGGATCTTTTCGAGGTCGACCTGCCGCTCGTGCGCGGCCGCGTCAATCAAACGCTTACTTTTCGTTCGAACGTCGCCGGCATTCTAAATGGGCAAGCCACGGTGGTCTACCCGGGCGATATCGTCGACAAGGTATCACGCACCTTGACGTTGACCGCCGAGGAGAAGAATGCGGATCGAGGTCTCAAGCCTGGGATGTTCGTGGAAGTGGGCTTTGACACGGGCGATCCAACGTCCGTCGTTCAGGCGCCTGCCTCCGCCGTCCTGCGAAATGAAAACAAGACGGTGGTGTTCGTTCGCCAAGGGGAGACCCATTTCCGTTTGGTTCCCGTCGAGATAGGCCGGTCGGCTGACGATCGTGTGGAAATCCTTCGTGGGCTCAAGGCTGGCGACCAAGTGGTCGTGCGTGGCGGCTTCGTGCTCAAATCGGAACTCCTTAAAGACCAAATGGTGGGAGAGTAATTGCCATGCTCGATGCCATCATTGATTTTGCCTTGGGGAACCGGTTCCTGATGTTTCTGGGCAGCCTGCTGATTTTGGTGGCCGGCCTCTTCGCGGCGACTCGGTTGCCCATCGACGCGGTCCCTGATGTCACGAACGTTCAGGTTCAAGTCATGACCACCGCGCCCGCGCTTGGGCCTCTCGAAGTCGAACAGGCGGTGACCATTCCTGTCGAGTCCGCCATGAGCGGGATGCCTCGGGTGGAGGAAATTCGGTCTGTTTCTCAGTTCGGCTTATCCGTCGTGACCGTCGTGTTCGCGGAGGGGACCGATATTTACTGGGCTCGGCAGCAAGTCAACGAGCGGCTGCAGGAGGCTCGGGAGAACATTCCACCTGGAGTTCCTCCGCCCAAGACCGGACCGATTGCCACCGGTCTAGGTGAAATTTATCAGTTCGAAGTGCGAAACCTGCCAGGCTCGTCCATGCCGCTGATGAAGCTGCGCGAGGTTCTCGATTGGCAGATCGCGCCCCAGCTTCGGAGCGTGCCCGGCGTCATCGAAGTCAACACGAACGGAGGCCAACTTCGCGCTTACGAAGTCCGTCCCGATCCGGACAAACTTCGCACGTTCAATATCCCACTCGCCAAGATTTTCGAGGCACTGGAACAAAACAACGCCAACGAGGGAGGCGGTTATCTACTTCTGCGGGGGCAGGAACAACGAATCGTCCGTGGCGAAGGATTGATACATTCCCTCGAAGATGTTCGCAATGTCGTGTTGGATTCTCGCGGCGAAGGGACCCCGGTGTTTTTGCATCAAGTTGCCGAGGTGGACTTCGCCCCCGTCCTCCGCCAAGGTGCCGTCACGCGCGACGGCCGCGGCGAAGGTGTGGTCGGCATCGTCATGCTCTTGGCGGGCGAGAACGCACGCGAGGTGGTGAGCCGAACCAAGGAAAAGATGGAAGAGATTCGCAAAACATTGCCCGCAGGCATCGACATCGATGTTTTTTATGACCGAACGGAGTTGGTCGAACGAACCATTCACACGTTGGAGCACAATCTGATCGAAGGCGGCGCGCTCGTCGTCATCGTGCTGCTCATTTTGCTGGGGAGCGTGCGAGCGGGGGTCATCGTAGCGCTGGCCGTGCCATTGTCGATGGCGGGTGCGTTTGTCGGCATGTGGTACGCCGGCTTGTCGGGGAACCTCATGAGCCTCGGCGCGATCGATTTTGGCTTGATCGTGGATGGTAGCGTGGTGTTGATCGAGAACGTGGTTCGCCGTGTCGCGGAGCATCGCCACGAGCACAAAACCGACCGAGCGCCATTGGCGGTCATAAAGAGCGCGTGCCAAGAAGTGGCAAGGCCCGTGGTGTTCGGTGTAGGCATCATTCTGCTCGTTTATTTGCCGATCCTGTCGCTACGCGGCGTGGAAGGCAAGATGTTTCGCCCCATGGCGTTGACGGTGATCTTCGCGTTGTTGACCTCGTTGGCGTTGGCGTTGTTGCTCATGCCGGTGTTGGCGTCGGTGTTTTTACGTTCCGTCTCCGAGAAGGAGCCCTTCCTCGTCCGGTGGGCGAAAGCCCTTTACGAGCCGTTGCTGCTTTTCGCGGTCAATCGCCCATCGTTGGTCGTCGCGGGTGCCATGTCCGTGTTCCTTCTAAGTGTGTTGACCGCGACACAACTGGGCGCGGTCTTCATTCCCCGCCTGGACGAAGGCACGATCGCCATCCAGGCGACTCGGCTGCCCAGCGCTTCGCTCGAATCGTCGGTTGAAATGACGACACGTATCGAAAAATGCCTGATGAAATTGCCCGAGGTCGAATCCGTCGTCAGCAAAAGTGGCCGCCCTGAGATCGCCAACGATCCGATGACCATCAACCTGACCGATGTCATCATCACGTTGAAACCTCGCGAGAGTTGGCGTTATTCGAAAAAGGAAGACCTCGTCAAAGAGATGGAAGAAATCCTCGAACGCGAAGTGCCAGGCCAGGCCTATGCGTTTTCCCAGCCCATCGAACTGCGTGTGGCGGAGCTGGTGGCAGGTGTGAAGTCCGACGTGGGCATCAGCATCTACGGCGACGATCTCGAGTCGTTGCGTGCAACGGCTGAAGACGTTGCCTCCGTCGTCGGCAACGTTCGAGGCGCCGCGGATGTCGCCATCGAGCAAAGCGAGGGGTTGCCTTACCTTCGCGTGATCCTCAAACGCGACGTGTTGGCTCGCCATGGAATCAACGTTCGCACCGTGCTGGATGCCGTGGCGGTCGTCGGCGGCAAAGAAGTCGGTCAAATCTTCGAAGGCCAAAGGAGGTTCCCCCTTCAGGTGCGATTTCCCGAATCGGTGCGTGAAGACTTGTCGCGGCTCAAACGCGTGACCGTGAGCGATCCGCAAGGTCGCCACATCCCTTTGGAACAGTTGGTGGAACTCCGGTTTGAGGATGGCCCCGTGCAAGTCAGCCGAGACGCGATCCGCCGACGTGCCGTCGTTTCCTGCAATGTGCGCGGCCGAGATTTGGCGGGCTTCGTTGCGGAGGCACAACGACACGTCGACGAACGCGTGAAGCTGCCCACCGGTTACACCGTCGCGTGGGGAGGGCAATTCAAAAATTTGCAGGAAGCGACAAAACGCCTTTCCATCGCGGTTCCCATCGCGCTCATCATGATCTTCGTCTTGCTTCACTCGACGTTTGGCTCGAGCAAGCTAGCAGCCCTGATCTTCCTGAACGTTCCCCTGGCGGCTTCGGGAGGCGTGTTCGGCCTTTGGCTGCGAGGGATGGATTTCTCCATCTCTGCTGGCGTTGGCTTCATCGCGCTGTTTGGCGTCGCCGTCCTCAACGGCGTGGTGCTGCTCACGTACATCGTCGAACTTCGCAAGAGCGGCAAAGACGCGTTGGTCGCTGCCTTCGCCGGAGCCATGATTCGCGTTCGCCCGGTGCTCATGACGGCGATGGTGGCAACCCTCGGCTTTTTGCCAATGGCCTTTTCCTCAGGCGCGGGTGCCGAAGTCCAAAAACCGCTCGCCACCGTCGTAATCGGCGGACTCGTTACCTCGACCTTGTTGACGCTGTTTGTGATCCCGGCCGTATACCGATGGTTCGATCCGTCGCGAGATTCGGTCGAAACGTAAACCATAGGCTTCCACGAAGTTCGCTTCGCAAATCCGAACTCACGATAACCAAAAACGCAAGGTGGCGACTTCCACTCGGGAAAGTCGCCACCTTGCGTGCTTTGCGACATCCTTCCATGAACCTGCCTTTTATTCCTCGTCTGACGGAGCGTTTGGCGAGTCCGTGCCGGTGAGGATTAGCTTATTTCGGCGCGTAATGCGTAAGCGATACGTTTTTTCCTGATGCCGAATCACCAATTCCCGTTGTCCCTGAAGGAGATCGTTGGCATCGATCACGCGTGGCACGCCGTCGTTTTCATGGATCGGACGAGGTTCGGGGGTAGCCATGGCAGGATCTCAGGCAACTCGAAATTGAGACTCGTTTTCAATATTAAACCGAACCCATCGCAGTTTGTCGCGTCAATTTTGGCTTTTTTCTTGCCAATTCCACGTTTTGTCCTTAAACTCTGAATGGTGGTGAGACAAAGTCTCATCAAACTGTGTCAGCTCAGCTTCCGCAAGTCCGCCGAATTCGGCGGGTAACGTACGCGATGCGACACCTCCCTAACCTTTTTCCTTAGGAGGTGCGGCATGCGTCCGCGCGTACGTATTGGCTTTACGCTCATTGAATTGCTCGTTGTGATCACGGTCATCTCGATCCTGATCGCGCTACTCGTGCCTGCCGTGCAAAAAGTTCGCGAAGCCGCGGCTCGGCTACAATGCACCAACAACATCAAGCAAATCGCCTTAGCTTCGCACAACTACCATGATGCGAACAAGAAATTGCCTTACGCGGTCGCCGATCGTCAGCCGGGCGAATGGACGGATACTTGGGTCACCGGATTGATCCAGATTCTGCCTTACCTCGAGCAAGACGCCGTCGCGAAACGTTGGAATCCTCGGTTGCCTCGCCACGATTCGAGCACGGAAGTAACGCTTGGCTATTCGAATAACAGTTTGCAGAAGATGCTGATTCCCACGTACACCTGCCCCTCGATGACTCCTCCCACCGGGGCCCTTGGTGGAGCTGAAAACCGAGCTTATTGCAGTTACCTCTACTGTGCGGGCACGCTCGACGTGACATTGCTCCACTACGTTGCGCCCGATCCAGCGTTTAACGGCGCCGTGGTGCCGTACCGAGATCCCAGCAATGCCGCAACCGCCTCGTCGGGGAATCGGCAACGCACGAAGCTCGCTTCCATCACTGATGGCACGTCGAACACGTTCCTCGTGGGCGAAACCGATTTCAAGCCGGCCGGCGTTCCCTCCACCTCCATGGGAGGCGTCTGGGCGTACGGCTACATCGGTTTCGCCTGGGGTTCGACCTTCCACCCTTTCAACAAGCACAACCATACGTCCACCGTGTACGGAGCGTTTCGAAGCGAACATGTCGGAGGCGGTAACTTCGCCCTGGCGGATGGCTCGGTGCGCTTCGTCTCGGAGTCAATTCCGAACACCACGTACCAGGCGTTCGCCACACGTGCCGGCAGCGAAGTCGCGACACTCGATTAGAGCGGGCTACGAATCGCTCGCAAAGTGCCCGAGGTTGCGCTCCCCCGACTTCACCGGACGCATCTTCGGACGTGCCCTCGCGAGCACCGATGTGCAGATCGACGAATCTTCTGAGTAAAATAATCAGGTCATGCCTTGGCGGAACTGCGTCGTTCACCAAGGCCCACCGCATGCAAGGAGCTTTTTTCATGAAACGTGCGACACTCGCCCTCTCGCTGTTGGTTGGAATCTCCGCCCCGGCGTTCGGGCATTTCATTTGGATCCTGCCGGATGCGAAGTCCCAGCACCAGGCAGATGTCGTCTTCAGCGATGATTTCGCTCCGGATTCGAACGTCGACGTCAAGAAAATCGCCAACTTCAAAGCATTTGGGGTTGGCAAGGATGGGAAAGCGGTTGCGTTGCCCGCCAAGTTGGGTGAGCATCGCTACCAGATCACGCTTCCGGAAGGTTCCCCTCGCGTGATCGTCGGAACGTGCGAGTACGGCGTGCTCGAGAAAGGGAAAAGCAAGCCCTACCTTCTCGTCTATCACGCCAAGCTGATGGCCGGCAACGCACCGTCGGGTGCACCCACGACCCCGCTAGAAATCGTCCGTAAAGACCACCGAACCTTCCAGGTGCTCTTCCAGGGCAAACCTGCTCCACAGGCCGAGATCGTGATCGAGGAGAAGGAACGCGACGGATCGGAGAAAGGGCAAACGAACGCCGACGGAACCTTCGACCTATCGAAGAAACCTTCCGGGTGGTACGGGCTTCGCGCTAAATGGGTCGAAGCGAAGGCTGGGGAAGCGAATGGCAAAAAGTACGAAGAGATCCGCCATTACGCCACGCTCTTCTGCGAGGTGAAAGAAGAAAAGACATCGCGGTTGGCGCCTCTACCCGACGCTGTTTCCAGCTTCGGAGCCGTCACGCTCGATGGTTGGGTCTACATCTACGGTGGGCACCGTGGCGACACCCACAAGTATTCCACGGACACCGTCTTGGGCACCTTCCATCGGCAAAACTTGTCCAAGCCCGGCGTCTGGGAAACGCTTCCGAACGGTCCTTCCTGCCAAAGCGCGGCGTTGGTGGCCCACGATGGAAAAATCTTTCGCGTCGGCGGCATGCAGCCACGCAATGCACCAGGCTCGCCAACGGACAACCATTCTCTCGCTTCGACCGCCTACTTCGATCCCAACGTCGGAAAATGGCAAGCATTTCAGGACCTTCCCGAAGGGCGATCTTCCCATGATGTGGCATCCGTCGGGGATTATTTGGTGGTCGTCGGCGGGTGGAGCATGCGCGGCAAAGATCATTCGCCACAATGGATGCAAAACGCGCTCATCCTCAACACCAAGGACCCAGCCCCAAGTTGGAAGCCCCTCCCGCAGCCATTTCAGCGCCGGGCTCTTTCCGCCGCGACCCATCAAGGCAAAGTGTACGTGTTCGGCGGGATGAATGAGGCCGGGAAGTTGTCGCTCGAAGTCGCCGTTCTTGATCCGAAAACGAAGGAATGGGCCAAAGGACCCGCGATTCCCGGTTTCACCCGAAACGGTTTTTCGCCGGCGTCCGTTGCCATCGGGGGAAAGCTGATCGTGAGCGGCAACGACGGCAGCGTCTACCAGCTGGCGAACGACGGCGGTTCCTGGGATTACCTCGCCGAACTCAACCAACGCCGACAAGTGCACCGAATCGTGGCCGACGCGAAGGGAACGATCTACGTTCTCGGCGGTGCTAGCAATGGCATCATGTTGAATTCCGTTGAGGAAGTGGGTTTCACGCCCACGCCTGCGAAATCCTCGGAATGACGGGAAGGTTCTTCCCGGAGAGGATACCAAAGTCATTCACTACCAATTAATTATTAATAAATACGGTGCATATCGATTCAATCCTAGAGCGTTGAACGAGTGGATCGCATACGGACCAGTGACTAGCCGCAGGGTGGGTGAAACGTACTCGTGCAACCCACCGTCGCTTCGGATAGGATGCCATGCGTCGTTTCTACCCACATCCCCAGTCAGAACCAGGATTCGGGTCCGTGGTGCGCCTTCGAGATCGATGCGACGGCGGGTTGCGCTTTGCTTCATCTGACCTACGTAACGTTTCCTAGTTGTTTTCTTGCATGCAATTCAATCGTTAACCGCTCTAGTGCAACCCACCGTAGCCTCGACGTCGACCCCGCGACCTGAACCCGAAGTTTGGCGATGACCCGGAATCTCGTCGAACCCGAAGTACAAGATCACGCTCGAAGCGAAGGTGGGTTTCACAAACACGCCTCGTTCACAAGATGATCAATCCCTTGATCACCTCCAGTCCACGTATCATCGCCCTGAGGTAGCGTTCGGGTTCGGAGACTCATCTTCCAGGTTTGCACCCTTTTCCAAAACTCATCCATTTTTTCTTTTCGCGTTGTTGGGCGAAGCAAGCTTCCGGTAGAATCGCCGTATCCAAAAATGATTCTTCGCGAGGAATTCCCAATGGCTACCTCCCTCTCTCGGCGACGTTTTTTGCAGTCCACCGCAGCGGTTTCGGCGGCGGGCGTGTTCGTCAGCGGCGTCGAAGCCGCACAACCCGCCAACGAACGGGTTCGTGTCGCCGTCATCGGCGTCAACGCCCAGGGAGATTGGAACATCGGGCAACTGGCTGCGTCCGGTTTGGCGGAAATCGTCGCCCTTTGCGATGTCGATCGTCCCCGGTCGGCCAACGTCATCAAACGATTTCCTAAAGCTCGCTTCGTCGAAGATTATCGGCGGCTGATGGACGACTCACGCGATTTCGAAGCCGTGCTCATTGCCACGCCGGACCACCATCACGCTCCCGCGATCATGGCGGCGTTACGCAACCATAAGCATGTTTACTGTGAAAAACCGTTGACCCATTCGGTGCATGAAGTTCGCACCGTCATGGAAACGGCACGGCGTGAACGCGTCATCACCCAGATGGGCACGCAAATCCATGCGGGAGAAAATTACCACCGCGTGGTGGAAATCGTGCGAAGCGGAACCCTCGGCGCGGTGCGGCGCGTGCACGTCTGGAACTCAGGCCGACCTGTCGCCGGCTTCCGCGTGCCGAAACCCGCACCCGTGCCGGCGGGACTCAATTATGATCTTTGGCTTGGCCCCGCACCGCAAACCGCCTATCCGCCCTTCCGCACGGGCGACAACGCCTCGCCCCATTTCCATTGGCGCTGGTGGTGGGATTTTGGCGGCGGCGTGCTTGCCGACCTCGCTTGCCATTACATGGATCTTCCCCATTGGGCGTTGAACCTGCATCAACCGACCTCGGTCCAGGCCCAGGGAAGAGTTACCTATAAAGGCGACAACACCACTCCCGACGTGATGCAAGTGGACTACGAATATCCTGCACGTGGCGCACAACCGCCGGTGCACCTCACGTGGTATCACGGCGTGGGTGGCCCCGACCTTCAGGGCAAGATCACCTACCCAGGTTTTGGCAGCGCGATTCTCTTTGAAGGCGAAAAAGGAAACTTGATCGCCGACTATGGGCGGTATCGCTTGTTGCCGGAGGATCGTTTCAAGGGATTCGAAGCTCCTAAGCCCACGTTGCCTCGCTCGCCGGGCCATCATCGTGAATGGTTGCGGAACATTCGCAACAACGAAGCGACCTCGTGTAATTTTGAATACAGCGGCGCATTGACGGAGACGGTATTGCTGGGAAATGCCGCGTATCGAGCGGCTCCGAACACGAAACTTCAATACGACGCCAAATCGGGCCGACTCACCGGACACGCCGACGCGGAGCGATTCCTGCGCCGAGATTACCGCGACGGTTGGCGGTTATAACTCAGCGTGTTCGTCGAAAAGGAGGGTGGGCGTTTCGTCAGGCCGACGAAACGCCGCCACCGACATCGGCTTGCCTGCTGAGAATCCTTCTTTGCGATAAGCAAGTTGGAACATCTGATTGGTCATCTCGGCGAGGGGTCCTTCGCCACGCATACGGCTGCCAAAGTTCGAGTCATTCCTTTTTCCCGACCGAACTTCGCGAATCCGTCCTAAGACTTTGTCTTTGCGGTCCGGAAAATGTTGGCTGAGCCAACTTTCGACCAAATCGCCCACGCCATGCGGCAAGCGCAACATGGTGAAGCCAGCCATGGTGGCGCCTGCGGTCCGCGCTTCGTGCATGATGGCGGGCATCTCGTGGTCGGTCAGACCGGGAATCACCGGCGCGACCAAAACGCCGACCGGAACTCCCACCTCCGCCAATTCCCGGATTGCGTCGAGACGGCCCTGAGGCCGGGACGCTCGCGGTTCCATGATTCCCGCCAACTCCGCGTCCAGCGTCGTGATTCCCAGCATGACGGAGACCGCCTGATGCTTCGCCAACTCGGCCAACAAATCCCGATCCCTCGCTACGAGGTGGTTCTTGGTCACGATCATGACGGGGTTGCGAAATTCAACCAAGACTTCCAGACAGCCTCGGGTGAGTTGGAGCTTCCGCTCGATCGGCTGATACGGGTCGGTCACCCCACTCAAGCCGAGCGGTTGAGGCTTCCAGCTTTTCGCGTTCAACTCCTTGCGAAGCAACGCCGGCGCGTTTTCCTTCACGAAGATCTTCGTTTCGAAATCCAACCCCGCGGAGAGGCCAAGATATTCATGGTAGGGGCGTGCATAACAGTAAAAACACCCATGCTCGCATCCGCGATAGGGGTTGATGCTGGCATCGAAGTTGATGTCGGGACTGTCGTTGTACGTGATGAACGATTTAGTATTATCGCGAAAAAACTGCGTTTTGGGCCCAGGATTTTCCTCGGGGCAATCGTCTTCGTTCCGTTCGTAACGAAGGGTTTCGAATCGATTCGATGGATTTTCGTGGGAGCCGCGACCTTTGAGCGGGGCGATGAATTCCTGCATGGCGATCTCCTGAACACGGTTCGATTCATTCTTCGGGAAAACCGAAGAAAATCAACCGTTCCCGAAAATCACGTAGGAATGGCATTCGCATTCGAGGGGCCTGGCGAGCCGGGCCACGTCTGTGCCTGGAGGCAAGGGACGCTGCAAAAGATTCGATGACGAAAGATGGGGTGTGTATTTCAGGTGAAGATGCGAACTTGCTCGCCGTGGGGACCATTGCTTCGAAATCGGTTACACGGTCGACGATTCTTTCATCAAGCCGTACTTCTTCATCTTCTTGTAAAGCGTGACTCGGCTAATGCCCAGGAAATCGGCGGCTCGCGTTCGGCTGTAGCCGTTGTTGGCGAGAGCCTGCAAGATGGCTTGGCGCTCGGTGAGATCGCGTTGTTGGTGCAGTTTGCCCAAGGGAACTCCCAGAGCTGCTTCCAACATCGCTTCGCCCGTGACGGGACGAATCGGCGTCGATTCCACCAAAATATTGGGAGGCAAATGCGACCGAAGCAAATCAGGCCCTCGGCTCATCAACACCGCCTGCTGCAAGGCGTTGTCGAGTTGCCGAAGGTTGCCCGGCCAGGCGTACGCCTCAAGCGCGGACATAGCTTCGGACGAGATTTCGAAAAGGTCCTTCTGAAACTTGCGGTTGTATTTCGCCACCATCCCTCGCGCCAGCGGCGCGATGTCCATCACCCGTTCGCGAAGCGGAGGCAGATGGAACGACATCACGTTCAAACGAAAATACAGGTCGAGCCGAAATTTGTTCTGTTGGACCGCACGCTCCAAATCGACGTTGCTGGCCACAATCACACGAGCCTTGGAGGTTTGCGTTTCCACGCTGCCCACGGGCTCATATTCGCCCGTTTCCAGGATTCGCAGAAGGGATGCCTGCTGCTCCATCCCGAGCGTATCAATTTCATCGAGGAGCAAGGTCCCTTCCCCGACCGCGGCAAACTTGCCGATTTTCACCCGGTCGGCGCCGGTGAACGCTCCCTTGGCGTGGCCGAAAAATTCGGTCTCGACCAAGTTAGCCGGGATCGCGCCGCAGGGGATCGCCAAGAAGCGATGGCTGCGCCGCGGTGAATAATCGTGAATCAGTTTCGCGAGAAACGTCTTACCACATCCCGTCTCGCCATTGAGCAGCACCGTCACGTCGTAATTGGCGGCCAACGCGATGCGATCGACGAATGGTAAAAGGGAAGGGGTGTTCGCCAAGAGACGCCGACACAAAAGGTCTTCCAGGGATCCATTCGATTCAAGTTGGAAGCCGGCCGCCCGTTGAGCTTCGCGCGCGAACATGAGGAGTTGTTCGCTTTGCTCGGGCCAAATCAGGCGGCGCGTGATGTAAGGCTCCAGGGCGGCTAGAGGGGATTCCGCACCAAGAGCGTCCAGGACCACGATCCGTAGAGGGTACTTCTGAATGCTGAGATCTTGCACCAACGACCGTGCCTCGGCTGCTTCAGACGCCCGGTTGACGGCGATCATCAAAAGACCGTCGCTCTCCGGGTCAACGATTTCTGAAGCTTTCGAATAACGGATCGTACCGATGTCTGATCCAACGCTGGTTCGAAGTTGGTCTTGGATTTGTGACAACCACGCCGTGTCGTCTCCTAGGAGGAGCGTCGTAGGAGCCTGGGATTTTCCGTGCTTCCGCGACACAGGGAGACCTCGGGAATGTTGCCGAAAACTTACAACGTTAACTTCCGCATACAAACATGGGACAGTTCCAGGGCCGTGTCAAATCGCGGCAACAAAGATTGTGCTCCCGCCCTGAAGCACGTTCCCTCACTTCGTGAACCGCAGATCGCGTTTCGAGGCCATTGCGAACCTCGTGAAAATCCGCTTGACGCGCGCTACGGAATCGTTCCAAGTACCCTGGGGAAAACTCGGGAATCGATGCAAATCGTGCTTGACAGGCTTCGCTCGAATTGGAGACGATGGAGGAATCACTATTCATCGTTCCGCGTTCCAGTTTCTCTGCCGGTCTACGGCGAAATCGGAACCAGAAAGGGCCTCGGCCATGGTTCACTTCACCTGTGATTTATGTAATCAAGATCTTGGAGAAGAAAATCGCTATACCGTCACGGTGGAGATTCAAGCCGTTCAGCCGGGCCAAACGCTCACCGAAGAGGACCTGGAAGATGACCATCTGGAGTCCGTCAGCCAACTTCTGAACGAACTCGAGGATACCGGCGAGACGCCGACGGTGGAAAGTCCGACGCAGACCCTTCGCTTCGACCTCTGTGCTCATTGCCGAACCCGCTTTCTAAACGACCCCCTTGGGAAATCGTCGCGGCCGAAAGTGTTTTTCAGCGAAAACTAACGCGTTGGCGAGGTTGAATCCTCGGGCTGAAGATTCACTTTCGGTTTCCTCTGGCTAAAGGCTGGACCTCAACTTGAGTCCATTCGACGATTGTTGAATGTTTGAAAAAAGAAGGCATCTCGATGACTCAGACACGGAAAGTAGCGTTGGTGACGGGATCAGCCACGGGGATCGGCCGAGCCGTTGCCGTGCGTTTCGCGAAAGAGGGTTTCGCAGTAGCGGTCAATTATTCCCGTTCGGAAAAAGATGCCGAGGAAACCTTGGCTCAAGTCCGCAGCCAGGGAGTTCCCGCGATTTTATGTAAGGCAAACGTGGCCGAGGAATCCGCGGTAAAAGCGATGGTGGAACGCGTCACCCAGGAATTCGGACGCCTGGATGTGTTAGTGAACAACGCAGGCACGACGCGTTTTATTGACCATTCAAATCTAAACGAAGCGACGGCAGAAGTTTGGGACGAGATCTTCGGGGTGAACGTGAAAGGAACGTTTTTCTGTTGCCGCGAAGCGATGCCTCACCTGGAAAAGACTTCCGGAAGCATCGTGAACGTAACGTCCGTTGCGGGGCTTCAGGGGCACGGAAGCTCGATACCCTACGCCGCGAGCAAGGCGGCGGCCAACTGCGTCACGAAATCCTTGGCGCGTGCGTTTGGACCGAAAGTGCGGATCAACGCAGTCGCGCCGGGTCCCGTGCTCACGCGGTGGTTGGCGGACCACATGGAAATGGTGGCCCATTCGTTGAAGGTCACTCCGATGGGCCGCGCCGCCGTGCCCGAAGACATTGCGGACGCCGTCTTCTTCCTGGCCCAAGGCACCACCCTCATGACGGGGCAAGTCGTCGTGGTGGATGGCGGGCGAACCATGTAGCCCAACGCGGCAAAAACGCCCATGGTTTTTCTCCCATGGGCTTGATGAGTTTGTTCGTTTTCGCGCGGTGAACCAGTAGTGTCAGCAACGTCTATCTGCGATGACGAATGCGGGCACGCATGCGTCGTTTCTTGCGACCTACCTTTCGGCGCCCGCTTCCACGTCGTCGGCTTCCCATGACTCATCCTCCCCGTATGATCCCACGATTGCGTTGGATTTCGTCAGCTTCATTGGAAAGCTGTTAAGTTATCGAATCCCCGAGCATCGGCAAGGAACGAATAGAATTCGCGTGGGCATGGATGCAAATGAATCCTCTCCCGGCGAGCGGCCGGTGTAAACCGGCCGTGTAGGACCCGCCGCATTACAGCACTCGTGCAGGACCGTTCGTGCGTTCCCCGGCGAAACTTCCGTTTTTGGTCCGTAGAACTCGGCCGGTTTACACCGGCCGCTCGCCGGGGCACCGGCCGCTCGCCGGGGCACCGTTCACTCGCTGGGGCGCCGGTCACTCGCCCCGTGGAACGGCGTCAATCGTTCGCTTCTGCCGCATTCTTGAGTCGATTGCACCCAATTTCGACGGTAATAGGTGACCGAAGCAGTCGCATTCGGCACAACCGGAGGAATCCGATCGGAACTATCCAAATTATCTATGCTACTCATCTGTTCCGCGTTGCGAAAGGTTAGCGAATCGGCAAAGAATAGAAGTGTCGAATGAACGACGTGAAAACCTTTTGTCTTCGAACGGTCGATACTTTGGAAAGACCCTCTTGGTTTTCACACTCGGGAAGTCTGGAGAAGTCACCGAAATCTATCCGTCTCCCCGAAGACAAACGAACGTCTCTGGATCGAAAAGGTGGAAATTCCATCGTGAACAAGCCCTCGGATAGGGGATACTAACTTTTGGCGGTTCAAAGGACGGAAACGGGGTTGCCGGACGCATTGGGGCGGGATATACTTCCCCCTCGGATGAACGATATCGCCTGAAGTCATTGGCATCTAACAAGTAAAGGGAAAAAAGCAGTCCACCATGCGATTAAACCTTCTCGATCGCATCCTCGAAGTCGAACCCGGGAAACGGATTCGCACGGTGAAGAACCTCACCTTGGCCGAGGAGTATTTGGCGGATCATTTTCCGACTTTTCCGGTTATGCCGGGGGTGTTGATGCTTCAAACACTCGTTGAGAGCGCTGCCTGGTTGCTGCGGATCTCCGAGGACTTTCAACACAGCGTGATTGTGTTACGCGATGTGAAAAATGTAAAATATGGAACCTTTATGGATCCGGGAAGATCGATGGTCGCGACCGTTGAGGTCAGCGACCTGACACCCGGAAACGCCGAGGCAACCTTCAAGGGCAAGGCCGAAGCAGATGGACAGTCCACGGTATCCGCCAAGTTCACCGTGAAGCGTTACAACCTGGCGGATCTGAACCCGGCCCACCGCGATGTGGATGAACGCATCGTCACTCATTTACGGCAGCACCTTCGCGTATTGCGAAGCGAGTTTTCCATGGAGGTTGGTTAACAGACCTTCTGATCCTTTTTGAGAAGGGTCGGCGAAGCTGCCAGGGCATTCCGAAGTTTTTGACAGGACGAGCACAAAGAATCTCACGAAGGATTTGGCGAACATGCGATTGAAGGATCAAGTGGCCTTGGTGACCGGAGGCAGCCGCGGTATAGGACGTGGCATCGTCAAGGCGTTGGCGGCGGAGGGAGCGAAGGTTGGCTTTGTTTATAAAGGAAGCCAAAGCGCCGCCCAGGCACTCGAAACCGAGGTGCAGCAAGCGGGTGGGATTGCCAAGGCCTTCCAATGCGACGTGACCAAATATGAAGACGCGGAAGCCTGCGTTAAAGCGGTGGAAGAAGCGTTTGGCGCCGTGCAAATTTTGGTCAATAACGCGGGCGTCATTCGAGACGGGCTGTTCGTCGGTATGAGCCAAGACGACTGGAACACCGTGTTGAGCACCAACCTGGGTGGCGTGTTCAACTTCTGCCGACTCCTCGCCATGCCCTTGGCGCGGAAGCGGAAAGGCCGAATCATCAATATTAGTAGTGTGGCTGCCACACACACCAACAAGGGTCAAACGAACTACGCCGCCAGCAAAGGTGCGGTCAACAGTTTCACCCGAGCGTTGGCCGTGGAGTTGGCTGGCCGGAATGTCACCGTCAATGCGGTGGCGCCGGGTTTCATCGAAACCGAAATGACCGAAGCCGTCCGCAACAAGGCGGGAGACTTGATCAAGAAGATGATCCCGCTCGGTCGACTTGGGTTGGCGGAAGATATCGCGAAGGTCGTGGTGTTCCTTGCCAGCGATGAAGCGAGCTACATGACCGGGCAAGTGCTGACCGTAGACGGTGGTCTGAGCCTGGGAGCCGCCCCGGTTTAAGGGCCTGGGGCATCGATTTGCCCGCGAGGGTCACCGATTTTTTTTGGTTTGAATGTTGTGTGAAAACGGCCGCCACGGAGGGCGAAGGATTCGCGAATCCGGAGTGCGACGATTTTACTTTTTCGTGACTAGGGAGTATTTCCATGCCGAACCGCGACGAGATTTTTGAGAAGGTATCCGCCACGTTGGTCGACGCGTTGAACGTCGAAGAAGATGAGATCAGCCCGTCGTCCACGCTGCAAGGCGATCTCGGTGCGGAATCCATCGATTTCTTGGATATCGTGTTCCGCCTGGAGCGTGAATTTGGCATCAAGATCCCGCGGAACGAACTGTTCCCCGAGTCGATCTTCAATGCCGACCCGGACTTCGTCCAAAATGGCAAAGTTACGGAAAAGGGATTGTCCGAACTTCGCCAACGAATGCCTTTCGCCGACCTGTCCAAGTTCGAAGCGAACCCGGATATGTCGAAGATCAGCGACCTCTTCACGGTCGAAATGATCACGAAGTACATCGAAGGCAAGCTCGGCGGCAAGTAAGGCTTACGTGCGGAGTTTGGGGTTCGGTGCCCCGCAAGCCCGTTGCCGAAAGGCAACGGGGAAAAGCTCCGCATGGCCCCGTTACCTTTCGGCAACGGGCTTATCCATCACGTACCATGACTTACTTCCCATGCGTTGGCTTTGGATCGATCGTTTCCTGAAGTTCGAGTCCGGCAAGTCGGCCCGGGCCGTGAAAAATCTCAGCTTGGCTGAAGATATTTTCGCGGACCATTTTCCTGGCTTCCCGGTGATGCCCGCGTGTTTCATGCTCGAAGGGCTCGCCCAGACTGGCGGTATCCTCGTCGGTGAAGCGAACAACTTCCAGGAAAAAGTCGTCCTCGCGAAAATCATCTCCGCCCACTTCCATCGCGAAGCTCTGGCGGGGAATACGTTGATCTACGACGTGGAAATGCTGAACCTGCGACCCGAAGGCGCGGCGATCGGCGGAAAAATCTACGCCGTGCCAGCAGGTTCTCGCGTTTCCGAAACACTAAGCGATCCCCTGGGTGAAGCAGAAATCTTCTTCGCTCACCTTGATAAATCGCGATCGCAACAAATATTTGGCGACCATAACTTCGTCTTCAGCGGCGAACTGAAGCATATGCTGGGACTGGCGCGATTGGTGGCGAAAAAAGCTGACCAGCCTTGAACGGCAAACCCCGCCAGGTTTCCTTGGAATTTTTCCGGAATTCGCAGGATGAGGCTCTCGCCAAGCCAAAAGGCCTGAAAAAAGCTCGAAGGCTTCGCACGGCGTCGGCATTGAAGTAGGCCCGCCAACGCGAAAAGGAGTCGTCCCGGATCGACTCGAAGTGCATGCAGCGAACAGGGGCAATCACGCCTCTAGGGGAAAGGACGTCCTGGACGTTCGTCCCTGGAGAATCGTTGCCTTACCGTTCGCTTTTTTTGTTAGAATTGAGAGTTGTCGTTCGGCCGAGTAGGAGCCCCCATGGCTGCCCCCAAGCGTCGCGTCGTCATCACGGGTATTGGTGTCCTTAATCCGCTGGGAAAAGATCCTGCGAGTTTTTGGCAGGGCCTTTCTTCCGGAAAAAGCGGCATTGCGACGATTTCCTATTTCGACGCCACGCCCCTGCCGGTGCGCATCGCCGGCGAAGTTCCCGACTTCGAGATCAAAAACTACATTCTCGATCGTAATGGCCGAAAACAGATCCGCGTGATGGCTCGAACGATTCAATTCGCCGTGGCGGCTTCGTACGTCGCGATGCAGGATTGCCGAATCGAGCGATCGAAGCTCGATTCGACCCGATTCGGTGTCGAATTTGGCGCAGGCCTGATTCCCTCGGAACTCATCGAGTTGGCTCCCGCATGTGCGCTGAGCATGGATACGACCAACCACCACGCCAACGCGAAAATCTGGGGCGAGCAGGGCCTGCCGAACATTCAGCCTCTTTGGATGCTGAAATACCTCCCCAATATGTTGGCCTGCCACGTGTCGATCCTGCACGACGCCCAGGGACCCAACAATTCGATCACGGAATCCGATGTCGCGAGTTTGCTCGCGCTCGGTGAATCGACCCGCATCATCGAACGCAACCAGGCGGACTTCTTCTTGCTGGGTGGTGCCGATGCGAAGATCAACACCTTGAGCATGGTTCGGCAAACCATGTTCGGAAATCTTTCGAAACAGAACGAAACCCCCGCCACCGCCTGCAAACCGTTCGACCGGGATCGTGATGGCCATGCCATCGGCGAAGGCGGAGGTGTGCTCGTCGCGGAGGATCGAGAGCATGCCGAAAAACGCGGCGCCCCGATTTACGGCGAAATCGCGGGATTTGGTGCCGCCTTCGACCGTGGCATGACGGGCCGAGGATTGGCACGAGCGATCGAATTCGCCTTAAAGAAGGCAGGAATCAAGGCCAACGATCTCGATCACGTAAACGCTCACGGCATGGGATCGCCGAAGCTTGACGCGATGGAAGCGAAGGCACTGCGAGAAACCGTGGGTGACACGCCGGTGTGGGCGATCAAAGGCGCGATTGGTAACCAGGGCGCCGGCGCGGACACGACGGAAATCGCCGCCAGCCTTTTGGCCATGAAGAACGGCGTGGTACCAGCGACCGTGAATTTCACGCATGCGGCGCCTGACTGCCCCATTCAAATCGTGACGTCGCCCAAGCCGGTGACGAAACCCTATTTCCTGAAAGTCGGCTTCACGGAAATGGGTCAGTGTGCGGCCGTGGTGATTCGCTGCGAACGGTAACCGATTCCAATCTTCAATATCCGCATCTTCTTGGCGGAGTGTCGAAGGGTTTTTCACGGAATTCAAACGATGCGACGACGCGTGGTAGTCACGGGAATGGGAGCAATCACGCCGCTTGGCCAGAGCGTGAAGGCCCTTTATGAAAACCAATTGCTGGGAAAGAGCGGCGTCGACTGGATCACGCTGTTCGACGCGGGTACATTTCCAACAAAGTTCGCGGCCGAGGTGAAGAACTTCGACCTTTCGCAGTGGGTGAACGACGCGAGCCGATGGAAATATTCCGGCGCCAACAGCCGATTCGCCGCTGCGGGTGCCGCCCAAGCCCTTCATGACTCTGGCGTACTCGACAACGGAAAAATCGATCGCACACGGTTCGGTGTCTACCTGGGCTCAGGCGAAGGTATTCAAGATTTCGATCATATGGTTTGCCTGGTCGGTGAAAGTTACAACCCAGAAGCACGCGAACTGAACAACCAATTCTTCCTCAAAGAAGGAATGAAGCGGTTTCACCTGGGCAAAGAATACGAACAAGAACTGCATACCACCCCGGCCCACCTTGCGGAATACTTTGGCCTGGAAGGTCCGAACTACAATTGCCTGACAGCCTGTGCGGCCAGCAGTCAGGCCATCGGGGAAGCGGTGGAACTTATCCGTTCCGGCGACGCTGACCTCATGCTGTCAGGAGGCGCACACAGCATGATTCACCCGTTCGGCGTCACCGGGTTTAATCTTTTGACCGCCCTGTCAACCAACAATGACAGCCCGCAAAAAGCTTCGCGTCCGTTCGATCTCAATCGCGACGGCTTCGTGCTTGGTGAAGGTTCAGGCATGTTGGTGCTGGAAGAACTGGAGCATGCGAAAAAACGCGGGGCAAAAATCTACGCGGAACTGACCGGGTATGGCTCGACCGCGGACGCCTTCCGCATGACGGATAGCCATCCCGAAGGACGGGGCGCCATCGCATGTATCCAAGGCGCGCTGGACGACGCGAAGGTAAACCCGAAGGACATCGGCTACATCAACGCGCATGGCACGAGCACTCAGGTCAATGACAGCGTGGAAACCATCGCGATCAAAAAGGTCTTTGGTGACTTTGCTTATCAGGTTCCCGTGTCTAGTAGTAAGAGTATGCTCGGCCACCTCATCGCTGCCGCGGGCGCGGTCGAACTAATTACCTGTATCCAGGCGATTCTTCACGGTGGCGTACCACCGACGATCAATTATGAAACCCCGGATCCGGAGTGTGATCTGGATTACGTCCCGAACGAAGCACGCCACAAGAAGTTCGACCACGCTTTGTCAAACAGCTTCGGTTTTGGCGGGCAAAATGTGTCGTTGGTGGTGAGCCGATTCCGCGATTGATGTTCGAACGTCGGCAACGGACTTCACCAATCCTCGAACTTCAACGTGACGATTCGACACGAACTATCCATCGTATGAGAATAAAAAGCCTGACACTTTTTGTCAGTGCTATGAAGGAACGGTATGGAGTGGGTCACCTGGATTATCGTCGTACTTGTGAGTGTCCTAGGCCTTTTGGCGATCACGGCGGCGGGCTTCCACCTTTACATCGTCATCCGCTATATCCCGGTCGTGAAACGCATTTTTCAGGAAATGCCGCCTTTCAAAATGCCGCTCGCCGATCCGATTCCCGGAGCCGAGGAACTGACGATCTCGGCGAAAGACGGTGTCGCACTTCAGGGCTGCTACTTAAAAACCCCCAATCCTCGCCGGGGTGTCATCCTTTTTGGCATTGAATTCCAGTCGAACTGTTGGTCCTGCCAGCATTATGTCGACTTCCTGTTGGAAGCGGGTTACGACATCTGTGCGATCGAGATGCGAGGCCAAGGAAAAAGCCCTGCCCCACCTGGTTACGTGCCTCTGCAATGGGTGACGGAATTTGAGGTTCGAGACTTCGAAGCCGCCGTCGCCTATCTGAAAAGCAGATCCGACCGGCACCCTGCAGGCATCGGCTTTTTCGGCCTGAGCAAAGGGGCGAGTGCGGGAATGGTGGTGGCGGCTCGCGATCCGTTCATCCGTTGCTGCGTGACCGATGGGTTGTTCGCCACGCTGACGACCATGGTCCCTTACATGCAACACTTCATTCACATCTACACCACGACCCCCTTGCTCGCACGCGTGATTCCCAAGTGGTACTACCGTGTCGCTGCCAAAGTCGCCATCGCACGCGTGGGCAAAGAACGAAAAGTACGTTATTCGCATTTGGAGAGTTACCTTCACCGATTTGCTCCGCGCCCGTTGCTGATGATTCATGGTGGGGGCGACAAATACATCAAGCCCGAGATGGCGAAAACGCTCTTCGGACTCGCTCGCGAGACCAAGGAACTCTGGATCGTCGATTCCGCGAAACATAATCAAGCCATCCAGATCGCGGGCGATGCGTACCGGCAACGAGTTCGCGAGTTTTTCGATCGACATTTAGCCAACCAAGCACCGCCCGCCCTCCCCTCGTCTCCGCATGCTCCTTCGGTGAATGGGGTTGTCAGAAAATCTGACATCCCGGATCCCGCGAACGCGAAATCCTAATCGCTCGCTTGAGCGATTCGCCGAGGATCCAAGCCTTGGTGCCTGCGAGGGACCCGCCTCTAGAATCCTATGCTGGCGATCAGGCTCGAAAATCCAGCAATCGACCTGGGAACCGCACTCGGAAACTGGCCCTGACAGACGTTCTCACTACGGACGCTAAGAAAAGGTGAATTCGATGTGGCAATGGTTGCTCCGCAATGTTCTGGGCAAACTCGCTGCCATCCCCGTACGCCGCCGATTGAACGCGTTCGAACAAGCGACGCATCATCCACGGGAAATGCAAGAAGGTGTGCTTCGGCGTATTCTCTCTCATCAACGCGATACGGCCTTCGGCAAAGATCATCATTTCAACACCGCGACAACCATCGCGGATTTTCAGCGAAACGTTTCCGTCGCTGGCTACGAAGCGATCGAGCCTTACATTCAGCGCGTGTTAAAAGGGGAAACACGTGCATTGTTGGCGGATCCGCTGATCCACATGTTCGCCATGACGAGCGGCACTACAGCGAAGCGCAAATACATCCCCGTGACGGCACAGTACCTGGCAGATTATCGCCGAGGGTGGAACATCTGGGGACTGAAGGCGTTTCGCGATCATCCCGAGGTTCGGCTCCGCCCCATCGTGCAAATGTCTGGTGATTGGCAGGAATTCTCGACCGAAATGGGAGTCCCGTGCGGCGCAGTCACCGGACTGACCGCGAAAATGCAGCTTCCCATCGTTCGCTGGATCTACACCGTGCCCGCCGCGGTGGCCTCGGTGAAAGATCCGCATGCCAAATATTACTTAGCGTTGCGCCTGTCGATTCCGCGCAAGGTCGGTATGATCATCGCGGCCAATCCAAGCACACTGATCAATCTCGCTAAAACGGGTGATCAGGAAAAAGAATCATTGATTCGAGACGTGCACGATGGAACGCTGAGCACCCGATTCGACATTCCCCAAGCCGTCCGCGACGCAGTGCGAAAACGGATCGACAAAAAGAACCCCGAACGTGCCAAGTTTCTCGAAGAGATCGTCCGCCAGACCGGCACTTTGTTTCCCAAAGATTATTGGCCCAAAGACTGTCTGATCGGTAACTGGATGGGGGGCAGCGTCGGGGCCTATCTTCGGCATTACCCCAAATATTTCGGCTCGACCCCGGTTCGAGATGTCGGACTTATCGCAAGCGAAGGCCGAATGACCATTCCCGTCCAAGACGGCACTCCCGCAGGGGTGCTGGATGTCACTTCCCACTTCTTCGAATTCATTCCCGAAGAAGAAAGCGACCGGCCGAATCCCACGGTGCTCCTGGCGCACGAACTCCAGCCAGGCCGAAATTACTATATCTTGCTGACCACAGCTTACGGCCTTTACCGTTACAACATTTTCGATGTCGTCCGCTGCACCGGCTTTCACAATGCAACGCCTTTGGTCGAATTCCTCAGCAAGGGAGCGCATTTCGCAAATATCACCGGTGAAAAAGTATCGGAATATCAAGTTTTGGCGGCCATGGGAGACGTGATGAAGGAATTGAACCTTACGCTTTCCGCCTACAGCGTCGCCCCGTGTTGGAATGATGAACAGCCCTATTATGGATTATTTATCGAGAAAACCGATCTCGCGAATGTAAACCAGGGGATCGAACTCGTGCGCGGCTTGGAAAAAAGGCTCGCGGAAATCAACATCGAGTACGCGAGCAAACGTGAAACTCAACGGCTTGGGCCGCTTCGCCTGCAACTCCTCCCGAGCGATACGTGGGTGCAATGGGATCGACAGCGTTTGGCGAAAACCGGGGGCAATTTGGAGCAGTACAAACACCCTTGTTTGATCCCGGATTCCAGATTTCGCGAAGCATTTCCTGCAGTAGAAGAAATTTCCATTTCTTAAGGCAACTGGCTGTAGAGACATTTACGTAACGCCGTTTTTCGTTGCCTGATCTTGAGCGTTCAGTTGCCTAATCGGACGAGCCGAAGATCCTTGGATTTCCAAGGGTTTAGGGGGTTTTTCGAATAAAACTGGCCTTTGCAGCTGACGAATTTTGAAAAGAATATCTTCCGAGCCAACGCCGGAAAAACCCTGCAAATTTCGCCATTCGCGCCACTTTTTGTTAACGGCACATGTTAATTGAACGCTGCAAATCCCTTAAATTCTGTATATTTCCTCCCAGGGTGAACCCTTGGTAGGGATAGCTCGGGAAAAAATGTTAAAGATTGACTGGAATCGTCTAAAGTCCTTGGTACAATCTCATCAATCTTCCCAAGCTACCCAGCTTTAAAAACAAACTTCGGAAGGGTTTCTTTACTCAGGGAGTGTGTGATGAAGAAGGTTCTGTCCAAGGTAATGTTCGTTGCCGCGGTTGTGCTGACGGGTATCGTCGCCGCCGACGCGCAAGCGAATGGCCTTCGCCGACACGGGAAAAGCTCGTGTGGCGATTGTGCTCCGGTTGCTGGTTGCGCCGGTAGCATTGCGGTTGATTCTTGCGGTGGTTCCGCGGTTGCTTCTGGTTCGGCCAGCTGCGGTTCGGTAGTGAGCTCCTCGGACGCCTGTGCGCCGGCCGTTCAATACACGACGCAGACCATCACCAAATACCGCACCCGCACTGTCGAACGGGACGTCGAAGATACGATCCAGAAGTCGGTTCCTCGCCAAGAAAAGTACACGTACACCGTCCAAGTCCCCGTGACCCGCACGGAAAAGAAGACGGTTACCGAATACCAATCGGTGACCAAGGACGTGAAGTACACGTACAACGTCCAAGTTCCGGTGACCGTGAACGAAGAACGCACGGTGACGGAATACCAGACGGTTGCCAAGGAAGTTCCTTACACCTACACGGTTTGCGTTCCTGTTCAAAAGCAGGAAAGCCGTACCGTGACCGAGTACCAATCGGTTGCTAAGGAAGTTCCTTACACCTACACGGTTTGCGTTCCTGTTCAAAAGCAGGAAAGCCGCACCGTGACCGAGTACCAATCGGTCGCCAAGGAAGTTCCTTACACCTACACGGTTTGCGTGCCGGTGACGACCCAAGAAGCTCGCACGGTGACCAACTACCAAACGGTCCAGGAACAAGTTCCCACGACCCGCACGGTTATGGTTCCTCGTACGGTTTCGGAAGTGGTCAACCAAACGACCTATCAATGCGTTCCGAAGCAAGTTACCCGTGAAGTTCCTGTCAGCCGGATCGTGACGAACACCTGCGTCGATGAATGTGGCCGCTGCCACACGACCTGCCAACGCGTTTGCGAAACCCAAACGGTTTGCTCGACCGTGATGGAACGCGTTCCCGTGACCACGGCTGTCACCGTCAACAAGACGGTTTGCGAAGCTCAAACGCAAACGGTCATGCAAACGGTTTCCAAGAGCGTTCCGGTTCAATCGACCGTGATGGTACCGGTGACCCGCAACCAAATGGAAACCCGCCAAGGCACCCGCACCGTTCACGAATCCGTTCCGGTTCAAAAAGTTGTTAACTACAACGTGACCGTGAACCAAATGGAAACTCGCCAAGGCACCCGCACCGTTCACGAATCCGTTCCCGTCCAAAAGGTCGTGAACTACACCGTGACCGTCAACGAAATGCAAACCCGCCAAGGCACCCGTACCGTTCACGAACAAGTTGCGGTGCAAAAGAAGGTTACCGTTCCAGTGACGACCGTGAAAACCGAAACCCGTGAAGGCACTCGCCAAGTCACGGAATCCGTTCCGGTGCAAAAGGAAGTCTCTTACAACGTGACCGTGATGCAATCGGAAAACCGCGAAGGCACCCGCACCGTGTATGACACGGTCAGCGAAAAGGTTGTTCGTAAGGTGGTTGACACCATCAGCGAACCTTACACCGAAACGATTCAAGTTCCGGTGACGACCAGCACCTGCGGTTCGAGCAGCGTGGCCGTTGATAGCTGTGGCGGTAGTGGCGCGGTGGTCGGTGGCGATAGCTGTGGCGTTGCCGCTTCCTGCGGTTCCAGCCGTGGCGGTCACTTCGGTGGTTTCCTCCGCCGTTGCCGCTAAGCGACTCTTGACTGAAAAATCGAGTTGATCTCGAAAGCCACGCCCCGCATTGCGGGACGTGGCTTTTTCATTTCCTCATTCCTATCTTAACTATCCCCGTGCGCTCCCGTTTCGTCGACAAGGATTAGCCATGTCTCGACTCGATCATTGGCACCCGGTGCTTCTTTCCAAGGACCTCGAAAAAAAGCCGGTGGGCGTGAAGGTGGCTGACACGCCTCTGGTGATCTTTCGGACCGCGAGCGGTAAAGTTGCTGCTCTGGAGGACAACTGCCCGCACCGCCGATTGAAGCTCAGCATTGGCTCGGTGGTCGGTGAAAAGATCCGTTGCCTTTACCACGGATGGACCTTCGATTGCGAAGGCAATGGCGAGAGCCCCGCCACCCCCAAACTTTACGCATGTGCCAAAAAATACGACGCCGTTGACCGCCAAGGCGCCATCTGGGTCCGCAATCCAGGTAGTTCCAACGAGTTTCCTCGGTTCGAGATCGATGGCTACTACAATGTCGGCAATCTTCATCACCGTATCAAAGCTCCCCTAGAACTCGTGGTCGACAATTTTTGCGAAATCGAGCACACGCCGACCACGCACGAATTCTTTGGCTATCCGCTGGAGAAAATGCACGAAGTCGAGGTCGAATTTCTCCCCACCGATTCGACCGTCCGCGTGATCAACCGTGGCCCCAAGAAAAACATCTCGCCGTTTCTCGCCTTCCTGCTCGGCATCGGCGGAAATCATCAATTCATGGACGATTGGACCACCCACTTCTCCCCGGTGTACTCCGTCTACGACCACTGGTGGCAAGATCCTACCACTGGTAAAGAAAATATGGTACGATGGCGTCTGTACATATTTTTCATTCCCATTGACGACGACGAAACCATGTTATTCACCTTCGCTTTCACCAAGTCGCGCTATCCAGGCCCCGCGGGTGGCATGCGCCTCTTCAAATGGCTGCTGCGAAGCAAACTCGACCATGAAATCAAACTCGACGTGCGGATCTTGGAAGGTTTAGCCGACAAAAACCCAGGCATCGAAGGCATGAAACTGAGCCGATTCGACAAAGTCCTCGGCCTCAACCGCGAACGCATCCAACGCATCTATCGGGGTGAGGTATGAGAACGCGACCTCAAAACGGTGAAGATAGCAGTTATTCAGAAAAGCCCTACTAGACAAATGAATCCCCCATGGGCAAGATAAACTTCCAGGGGAAAGGTAATGGACTCAATTGAACTGTTCGCTGGCGCGGGCGGCCTCGCACTGGGAACCGCGCAAGCGGGAATTCAACATCGTTCCGTCTTCGAATGGGACCAAGACGCTTGCGACACGCTTCGTAAAAACCACCTGCTTGGTACGCCCCATGTTCGGGACTGGAAAATCGTCCAAACGGACGTGCGATCTTTCGATTTTTCGATTTTCCGAGACGAAGTCGAAATGGTATGTGGGGGACCGCCGTGCCAGCCTTTTTCCATCGGTGGAAAACACCGTGGACACTTCGATGACCGCAATATGTTTCCTCATGCGATAAGGGCGATACGAGAGATACGGCCGAAAGCCTTTCTCTTCGAGAACGTCAAGGGTTTGCTCCGACGAGGATTCGCGAACTACTTTCAATACATACTAAACCAGCTTCGATACCCAACCGTCGTGGTCAAGGGCGACGAAGAATGGACGACCCATCACGCTCGCCTCGAGCGAATCCACACGAAAGGTGATTCCACCGGCCTTACCTATCAAGTCGTGCCAAAATTGGTCAACGCCGTGGATTTCGGAGTGCCACAACATCGTTGGCGTGTATTCTTGGTTGGCATTCGATCGGATTTGGGCGTGGAGTTCGCGTTTCCCGAAAGTACCCATTCGGAGGACGCTCTTCTATATTCCATGTGGATTACGGGAGATTATTGGGATCGCCACAAGATTCCCAAGAAGGCCAGGCCAGCTGTCCCGTTAAGGCAAAAACGCCGAGTAGAGGCACTCCGAGGGATGTTTGCGGAAATGCTTCCCCGGCCATGGCGGACCGTTCGAGATGCCATCGCCGATTTACCGAGACTTCGCGCGGGCGAAACATCGCGAACAGTCAACAATCATTTTCTCAACCCAGGCGCACGGAGTTATCCAGGTCATGATGGAAGTCCATTCGACTCGCCCGCGAAAACATTGAAAGCAGGGGATCACGGAGTACCAGGCGGGGAAAACACCTTGCGAATGGAGGACGGCACCGTTCGTTATTTCTCGGTACGCGAATGCGCTCGCTTGCAGACATTTCCTGATCGTTGGTTTTTCTCGGGAGCGTGGACCGAGTCAATGCGACAATTAGGCAACGCCGTTCCCGTAAAACTCGGTCAGGTCATCGGTGAAAGTCTCGTCAAGACGCTTTCTACGTCGACTGCTCATGAAGCCAATCGGCATTAAATATCGTTTTCCATGACTCCGGATCCTTCCGCAATAAAGACCGGAAGTGTTCCTGAATTCGTTCTTGGGCGATCTCGCGGGTGATGCCCGAGCGAGAGCTTTGCCCCACCGTCCAAACTCGTTGACCGTGAAGTATATCCCACACGGAAAGTTCCTTTCGAGCGATATCGCCGTGTTTCCCGAACCCAGAGCAAACGCCCACTTCTTTGTTCCAAACGGGCCGGTATCGATGTATCAGGAAATCCTCCGCGGCTTTCTCAAGTCCGCTTTGAACGACCAGGAATCGGCAGAGAAAATCTTCCTGTCGAAGGTTGCCCGAACGCCTCAAGCTTTTTTTCAAGTGGTCGTTAAAAATTCGATCAAAAAGCCTGGTCCCTTGTTGGCGAACGGTTTCCGCGGCTTTCGATAACGGTCCAGCGGATCCAACATAGATGGGGCAATTGGATCCACGGATGGCTCGATAATATTCCAAATCGCCACCATAATAAAACGCGTATACTCCAGAACCGTAGAACTTTCGTAGACCCTCGATTTTTTGTTTTTCCGTTTGTTCCAGCTTGTAGGCTATTACTTCGCCAAGCGTATTTGGATCGTGGAGGTTAAAAACGAAACGAGGAAGTTCAATTTCGTCAAACGTTTCTCGAAGTTCGGACAACCGCTGAGAAGCACCGCCTAGTAATTTCACCAGAGTTTTTAATGTCGCGCGATCCGCCTTTCCATCATTGACCTGTCGGGAATCTGGCTTTTCCTGCGAGCATAACTCCGTCAGGATTCGTAACAATTTCTTGATATCGAAAGTGCGTTTGGCCATGGACCCATTATCCTCACGGGCTCGAAGCGAGCGAATGGCGCGTGTGAAAGGAACGAATACGAAACCGGAAATTCTCGTTCGCTCACTCCTCCACCGTATGGGATTTCGCTTCAGACTACACTCCAAATCTCTCCCAGGAAAGCCAGATATCGTCCTTCGAAGACTTCGAAAAGTCGTGTTCGTTCACGGATGTTTTTGGCACCGCCATGGCAAGTGCAGGCCGTTATCGATTCCGGCGAAAAACAGCGAGTTTTGGGAGAGAAAATTCGCGGATAACGTCTCTCGCGATCGGCGGATTATCCGAACTCTGCGCCGTGAAGGCTGGGAAGTTCTTATCATTTGGGAATGCGAAACGAAGAATCCAACGAAAATCGAGAATAAGCTCAGGAGGTTTCTCAACATGCTCCCTTAGGACGCCATCGCTCCGATGGCTTTTTTCTCATCGATCCAATCTTCGAAACGCACGGCGACTTGTTTGGAAATGCCGGACTCTTGCATGGTGATGCCGTAGATCACATCCGCAGCGGCCATGGTGCGTTTGCTATGGGTGACGATGATGAACTGCGAATACTCCATAAACTCACGTAGCACCGTCGTGAAGCGGTCGATGTTGGCTTCGTCGAGAGCGGCATCCACTTCGTCGAGCAAACAGAACGGCGCCGGCTTGCTACGAAAGATCGCCAACAACAGCGCGACGGCCGTCATCGTTTTCTCGCCGCCAGAAAGCAGCAAAATGCTCCGTAATTCTTTGCCAGGCGGGCGAGCGTTGATCTCGATACCACACTCGAGAACATCGTTTTCATCTTCGAGCACGATATCCGCCATGCCTCCGCCAAAGACTTTGCGGAACAATTCTTGAAAATGGCCTCGCACCACGGTGAACGATTCCAGAAACAGACGTCGGCTGTCTTCGTTGATTTTGCTGATGATTTCTTCTAATGATTTCTTCGCATCGATCAAATCGTGGTATTGTCCGCCCAACGATTCGGACCTTTTTTCCAGCTCTTGGAGTTCGTCGAGCGACTCCATGTTGACCGAGCCCAGGCGAGCGATTTTCTTGCGGAGATCTTCGACCTCCACCTGAGCCGCCGCCGCATCGAAGGGGGCGGGATTTTCGCCTTCGGGTAAAGGTCGTTCCCTCGCGGCTTCCTCGACGAGATTGATCTGGTAGTCTTCGAGAAGCCTTTGCATCAACGTGTCGCGAAGGTGCTGAAGGTTGTTGACTTCCAGATCGCGGTGGTGGACGTTCTCTTGATGGGCATGCCATTCACCGCGCACCGTTTGGGCTTGTTGCACGAGGCGAGCCCGATCGGCACGTTTCTGCTCGCGCTGCCGATCCATCTCCACCACTTGCCGTTGACTGACTTCCTTATCGAGGTACGCTTGGGCTAACACGGCGGAAACACGCAGAGAAGATTGCTGGCACTCCTGCAACCGAGCAAGCAAATGCTGAACGTTCGCTTTTCCCTGAGAATATTCTTGCCTTCGCTGATCCAACTCTCGTTCGGCTTGGTGGTGTCGATCACGCAACGAGCGAAGCCGTTCCTCGCATTGAGCGAATGCCACCTTCGCTTGCGTCAGGATTTCATTCGCAGCTTGGCGTGCCTGTTCAAAATCTCGCACCCTCGCGTCGGCGTCGTGAAGTTCCGACTGAAGGGACCTGGACCGGGATTCAGCCTCCTCGGACTTGGCGACGGCTTCACGATGGGCCTGTTGACGCTTGGTCAATTCCTCGCTCAAACGATTCATCTCAGCTTGAAGGAGATGCTGTTCCTGAGTCAACGACGCACGCCGATCTTCTTGCCGTTCGACTTGGCCATGCATCTCCGCCAAATGCCGAGCGATCGATTCGACATCTTCGCGTAACACATCTGCCTTACGAGCTAATTCTTCCATGCAATCTTGGAGTTCCTTGCCATCTCGTTCGATATCGACGAGTTGGGATTCCAGCGATTGTTGGAGTTCACGTAAGTCGGCTAACTCGCTTTTTCGTGACAAGATTCCCAAGCCGGTGGCGTGGGAACCGAGCGTCAGCGTGCCGTCTGCTTCGAGGAGTTCGCTCTGCAGCGTGATGAAACGAAAGCCCGTGAGCGTGTTGGTTAATCCATATGCGGTTTCCAGGTCGCGCACGATCAAGGTTCGGCCGAATAGATGGGCGGGAAGGTGGATCAATTCGGGGTGATCGCAAGAAACCAGTTGTTCCGCCGGCGCGACCAACCCAGGTTGATTGGCGTTTCTTTGACCTCGTTGCCGTTTGACCTGACTGAGCAGCGACATTTGCAGTTCTTGGTGACGTTGAAGGATCGCGCGCGTCGCGTCGTCGGTTTCCAGGGCGGAACGTGGAATCGGCATGAAACTGACACGGCCGGAAAAAGGCTTTTCGAGAGACGCCAATGCTTGCATCACGGAGCTTGAATCACGCACCAAAAACCGCTGAGCCGAGTCACCCAAAGCAAGATCGATCAACGGTGCGTGATCGCGTTTCACGGTGAGAAAATCAGCCAAGATACCTAGCACAGAGGACCAGGCTGCGTCATTTTCAATCCGATGCAACACCTCGCGAACACCGGCGCTCAGGCCCTCATGACTCTCGATGAGGTTTTCGAGCATTTCGATTCGGCTCAACGTGCCGCGGCGTTCTTGGCGTAGTTCGGATAGGTGGTGCGCGACCTGCTGTTCGAGCAAGCGAAGCCGATCATGCTCTTGGCGGTGGTCGATCAGTTTCTGGCGAGCTTCTTGAAGCTGATTCGTAAGGTCCAATTCCGCTCGCTGCAGCGTATGAAGCTCCGTATCGATGCCAGCGACCTGATCGGTCGTTTGGTCGTAGCGCGTTTGTAGGCGGTCGAATTCGCGTTTCAAATTTGCCGTGAGCGTTTCTTGCGTGATCGCTTCGTTATGCCAATGAGCAGCTTTTTGCATCTGGTCGAGATGGTCGGATTTTTGTTGGGCCAAATGCGTTTGGTTTTCCGTGAAGGCAGCCACCAGGTTTTGCAGGGCGGTCTGAGAGGCTTCCACCTGGCTCCGCTGAGCGCTCGCTTCCACCTCAGCGACCGCGCGATCCTGCTCCGCTCGCGCGACGGCTTCCGTCAACTCACCCACGTGAGCGTCAAGCGCCAACAACCGGCGCCGTGTTGCCGCCAATTCGATCTCGAGTTCCGCTTGCTGTTGCTGTTCGTAGGCAGCCGTGGTTTCCTCGGCTTTGATCTGCTGGAGCACCCGGCCCAGGGAAGCTTCATGCTCGCGAAGTGAATCTTCAAGGTCCGCGAGAAAAATCTCGAGGCGTTCTGCTTCCGTTTCGCACGCCACGGCCCGCGCTGCACGTTGGTCCAATTCCCCTTTCAACTGTTCAAGTACTTGTTTTTCCTGTTCGAGTTTTTCCACATATTGGCGATACTCGAACAAGCCCAGTTCGACACGCAACTCTTTCAAGCTCGCGGAAAGTTCCCGGAATTTCACGGCCTTCGCCGCCTGGGATTTCACCGTGCGAAGCTGTTTGTCGACTTCCTCGACGATGTCTTTCACACGCTGAAGATTCTGATCGACGCGTTCTAGTTTTCGTAGCGTCTCAATTTTTTTGGCTTTGAATCGGCTGATTCCAGCCGCTTCCTCGAAGATCGCTCGGCGGTCCTTGGTCGAAGCCTGTAACAAACTTTCGACTTTCCCCTGAGCGATGATGCACATCGTATCGGTGCCTGCGCCCGAACCGAGGAAAAGTTCTTTGATGTCTTTGAGTCGGCGGATTTGGCCGTTGATGAGATACTCGCCTTCGCCGGTACGGTAGACTCGGCGGGTGATCTGCACTTCTTCGGAATCGTGCGGAAGTTGGTGCTTGGCGTTATCGAAAACCATCGTGACTTCAGCCAACCCCAGGCTGCGCCTCGAGGTCGAGCCGTTGAAAATCACGTCGGCCATTTCTCCGCCACGCAAGCTTTTGGCGGATTGCTCTCCTAAAATCCAACGCACACCGTCGACGATGTTGCTCTTGCCCGAGCCATTCGGCCCGACGATTGCGGTGATCCCGTTGGGAAACTCGAATACCGTCTTGTCGGCGAAACTCTTGAATCCCGCTAATTCGAGCCGTTTGAGCATCGAACGACCTTGGTCCCATCAAAAAGCCCACCGCCGAATGACGGTGGGGTTAGCACACGCGCTCGTCGAAAGAACTTGGGATGGAGTGTTTACCCCGCTGCCTTTCGGCAACGGGCTTTCCAATCTGCATTCTTCATTTTACGGTTGTTTCGTCTCGAGCGATGCTTTTCGCAGTTCGCGGATTCGTTCCGCCGTGTTGTCCGCATTCCGCAGGAAGTCGGGGTCACGAGCATTTTCCACGAGCGTTTCCACATCGACGCGTTGAGGCATCGGTTGGGCTCGCAATGAACAGCTTAATACCTTGTCATCGTCGATCTTCTTGAGGATGCTTACCACTTCCGGATAGGTCGCCTCCAACTCGACGAGCGAGCGAAGTACGTCCTCAAGTGCCATCGAGCATTGTTTGCGTGCCGTACCGGATTGCGCGGAGATGCGGCTGACCGTGCAACGCGTGTCGTTCGCCTCGGCCGTGACCGTGAAATCGCCCGCCAACACTCGGAGCGGACCGTGAACGCGAATGCGATCGCCGAAAAGCACGATTTCCGCGCGTTTACTTACCCCGAAGGATACCAAGGGCGACGTGCCTGAAGCAACTCGGTGGAGCGTGAATTGCCCGCCCATCGATTCGCCACCTAACGCAGCATCGGTCGGATCGACCATGCAAAGCGCGTTGAAAGCACCGCCGCGCACTTCGGGATTTTCGTCGCGGAGTAGTTCCGCCAATTTCATTCGGCACACGCCTTCGTCGAGGTTCGCCAGCGCCACCAGACAGTAACTTGTTAGCACGGAATGTTGCCGGGCAAGGTCGCCGAGCACATCGACCCCTGCCGTCGAACCGAGGTAACTAAGTGCCTCGGCACACGCGAAACGCACCAACGGATGGCCATGACTGAGCCCGTTTTTCAGGACCTGTTCGTTGTCTCCACCCGCGGCTTCGAGACGCAACGCGGCTCGCAAGGTTTCCTTCGGATCCTCGAGCATTTTTTCCAGGCGTTGGCGATAGCGCGCCAGGGCGTCGTTTTCCTCACGTAACGGCGTTAGCCGAACCACGCGGATGTAACGTTCGGCGTTGTAGCGATAGTTGAATGGAACACGGATTTCGATCAATTCCTTGCTGACGGCTCGGGCCATGTCGGTGGCGTCGTGGCCGAAGCCTTCAGATTTTCGTTTCAGTTGCGCCTGCACCGCTCCCAACAAAAGGAGGTTTTTCTCTTGTTGCGACATGCGAACTTTGTTGGCGTCCTCCCGGAACTGAAGATTCAGCCGGTCGGCGATCCCGTTGGCGATTCGCAGCGATTGATCGTCTTTTTTCAAGACGAGGAAGTAAGGCCTGTCCACGAGGGACACGCCTCCTTGCCAAACGCGTGCACGTTTGACTTCCGCGGTTTGGCTACCGGAGCTGAAACCGACGAGGAGAGGGCCGTGCGCCCAGGCCAGCGTAGCGCCCTGCAGGACGCGGTTGCCACCCTCATAATCGGGGTTCAGGTTTTTCGTGGTTTCATAAGTTCGCAATGGACATTTTTCCAAGACGCCGCCGACCAGCGACGTGGCTTTGCTTCCCGGTGGGAGGGAAACTTCGACGTCGACCGTATCGCCTCGGCGTGCACCAGGCGGAATCCAACCCGTGACACGGACGAGGGCGCAATCGGACGAGTCGAGCATGTCTTTGACGTTTTTGAAGCCCAGGCTCGATAGTTTTTCTTTGAGAACGTGTGGGTCTTGTTTGCGGAATTGGGCTTCGAGGGCGAGCCGTTCTTGGCCTGGAGGCGAATGCCCCGTGCCGGCCAGTCCCGTGATGACCCCCAAGCCATGCACTTGTGCGGGGTTGACGCCATCGACGACGGTGACATCGCCCACGGTTTTAATGCCGAGGTCTTCTTCTTGGCGTGCCACCTCGGGTGTGATTGCCGAGGGACGTGACGACAGACAGCCGACGAGCGAGCCACACAAAAGGGCGAAAAGGCACATGCTTCGCCGCATGGGAAAGTCCCCCAAAAGTCTCTCGCCTTCGCAGCCAACCCCAACCACGCAAAGAGAGAAACGGGATCGTTCAATTTGAAAGATTGAGCGGGCGGGACCATAGGGCGGAGCGAAAAGGGTGTCAAGACGGAAATGGTTACGCGGCTCGCGGTTCGCGGTTTCGCGATTTTGGATCTGTTTCGGTAAGCCCGCACGCGGTGGTTTCATATAGGTCGAGCAGGCGCTGCAGGTACGCCGATTCGGACCGCGAACGAAGAAATACGTCGAGTTCAAATTCGTTCAGGGTTCCCGAGCGAAACGCACGTGCGATTTCCTCGAGTTTTTGTGCCAACGAGGCGGGACTATCTGGATCGAATAAGTACCCGACGCCGGCACTTTGAACGATTTCGCGCATCCCGCCACGATCGGACGCCAAAACGTTCGTGCCAAAAGTGAAGGCTTCAATCAGGGTCAGTCCGTAGCTTTCCAGACATTTCGAAGGTTGGATCAGAACGTGCGACGACGCGATCTCGCGATGTGTTTCGTTAAGCGGTAGTCGGCCCAGAAATCGAACGTTGAGCTTGCGCTCCGCTACGATCCGTTCGAGTTGCGTCCGTTGAGATCCTTCACCCACCACCACGAACTCCGCAGCATATTGGTCCGGGATTTGGCGGAAGAACTCGGCGACGCCTTTTTCCGGTTCGAGTCGGCCAACATAAACCAAGCGAAACCGATCGGAGCGGACCACGTTTCGGGGAAGCAGCGAGGGAACTGGATGCGGAAGGTATTCGGTTCGGGCCACCAAGGGGCGAGCAAGGTTTTGCAAAAATCGGCTTGGGCAAATTAGGACGTCGGGAAGGAGCGTCCTGCGCAAGGTGCGGCGATGCAACGCATGTTGAAACTGTTTAAGCAGGGAAAAGTGAATTCCTCGCGCGTCCCAGCAGCGGGAGAGCCAATAAAAAAGCCCATCAACCTGGGCCGGGTCGATCGTTCGCAGGCCTGGAGCCAGGAGGGGCTTCCAGTGACCGCCGGCGTTGGGGCATATCAAATGGTAATCATGGAGCGTCATGACGACGCCAAAATGGCGATGTTTACGTTCCTCGGCCAACACGCCCAGCACGGAAGGCGAAAGAAGGTGGTAATAGTTGTGAAGGTGGACCACGTCAGGCCGGAACGATCGAATCTTTTCGCGTAAACTATTTGCAGCTAATTGGTTATGAAGGTATCTCCAGGCCGTGCGTCGGCGATCTGGAAGGTCTTGCCCCGTGAAGGTGGCGACTTCGAGGCCAATTTCGGTCAGGAGTTTACACGTCCTGGCCATCACGACTTCCGCTCCGCCGGTGGCCGGTTCGCAAGGATAATCGTTGATGTGGAGGATTTTTGGCATGGAACACGGCTGCGTCGCATCGCTATTTGAATTTGGCGAGATGGCGGAATCTTTGCGGATTGGGTTCGATCGCCGTTTACGCCAAGGGTTTCGCGAGTGAAGAATGTCCCTCAAGAGGGGATTTTTTTTCTCAAGTTCCGCGCAAGTTGCTTCGGCAGGCGCGTTCGCTTAAAGGGTAAGATTGCGGAGCGTTCTTCTCCGCAGTTTGGGTATAGCCGAAGCGAAAGTCCGAGGTCAAGCCCACGGGGTGGTGGCGGGAGTCGCCAAATTCCCGCGGCATTAAGTTCAAATTTTCGTGAGGCGTGAATGATTCACGTAAAGCGGAAAATCGAAGAACTTGCGAGATGTGGGGTTTTCGAGCGGTTTACGGTCGCATCGCAAACGAACGAGCCACGACCGTGAGGGAAAGGAAAAACCCGCCAGCAAGCGGCAGGAGAAAGCGGGCCAATAATGCTCGCGAAGGTGCACGGTTCGAAGCGGGGCGAAAGGAAGCTATGTCTTGTTCCCACGTTGCGTCGGGTTAAGCCAGCCAGCGAACGCCGACCTCGCATCCGAACGGCAAAATGGGGGAAGGCTTTAGGGCCGTCGGCCGAGGGAAATGGGACGTTACTCCAACCATATCAAGGAATTAAGCAGGCAATGCCGCGAAACTAAGGAAAAACGCCCTAGCGGGAAATCTTCACCCTGATTTACAATGATTCACTCCAGTTTCGACTGGGACGCCGAACCTTAGGCGTTAGGTTTCCGTTTACAAGGGGGTCAAACACATGACCAACGTGCGTCGAGTTTTGGCGGTCGCGGCTCTGTTGAGCTTGGCCGTCGTCGTCGTTGTCTCTCGGTTGCAGGGCAACCCGGGCGCGATTTTCAAGAATAGCCCGGTGGCGAGTCCACAGACGAACCTCACCGGGAAAGCAAATAACCCGGAACTCGACGCCGCGACCGGTTCGCGTTTCGAGAAAGAAGGGGTGGTCCTGTATCAGCCCGTGCAAGGCGACGGCTACTTCGCCGTCGGCTTGAAACCCAAGCTCGACGCCCAAGCGAAGCGTCGGCCTCGGGATGTCCTCCTGATGGTTTCCTCGTCCGCCAGCATGGCTGGCCCAGGTTGGGTCGGTGCGGTGCAAATCTGCGAGGGAATCGTCGGCACGCTCCAAGAAAACGACACCGTGTCCATCTGGGAAGCCAACGACCCCAAAACCACGCGCTGCATCACCAGCCTCACCGGCGCGGGCGAGTTCCACCAAGCGGGTGACGCCTCCGCCATCAAGGCAGTGCAATCGAAGCTCACCGATCTTCGCCAAAAGAGCTATCCGCTCGGCAACGGCGACCTTCGTGATGCACTCACGAAAGCCGTTCAGACCTTCCCCGAGAATGTCGGTGGGGATCGCCAACGCATTTTGCTGTTCTTGGGCGATGGTCTAAGTCTTTACCGTGGCATTTCCGACGATGAACGAAGGCAACTCACTCAAGAGATGATCGATCGCCGAATCGCCTTCCACGCGGTGCCCCTGGGATCCCGCTTCGAACCGAAGAACCTGCACGGCTTGGCGCATGCCACCGGGGGCGTGGTTCTGCGCACCGAAGTGACAAAAGAGAAAATCAGCAACGCGCTTGCTCGCTATGAAACGGCGTTCAACGCTCCCATCGTCTACAACGCCAAGATCGAACTTCCCGCAGGCGTGACGGAAGCGTATCCGAAAGTACTGCCTCCGCTCCGTGGCGACACCCCAATTCTTTTGACGGGCCGATTGGGAAAAGTTGACACGTTTGACTACACGATCACCGGCAAAGTGGACGGCGGAGCAGCCGTCAAGTCGACGGTTTCCGAAAAAATTCAAGCACCGGACATGGAAAATTTCTTTCTGGTGACATTGGTCACGCAATGGAAGAACGCTCCGAACCAACCCTCGATGCTTCGCGCCGATCGGTCGTTGGCATTTGCGTACGAGCAGATGCGGCTGCAACAGCAAGAACTCCTCCTGGATGCCCAGTTGGCGTTGGAGGATGGCAAGCTCGAGCCCGCCAAACGTCTTTATGAGCAACTTCGCAACCTGGCCCCGCACGATCAAGAAGCGGCAGCAGGCGTGAAGATCATTGAACGCATCCGCAAGGGCCAACTTTCGCTAAAGACACTCGAAGAACGTCGCCGCGCTGCCGCCAATCGCAAAGCCGACCAAGTGAAGTTCGCGAATGGCAAAGTCTCTCTCCAGAAGGCGGACTTGATCGCATTGGCCACGCAGGAACCTAAAATCGCGCCGGCGGTCGAGGTTCCCAATGCGAAGGTGTTGCAGCCCGATCTCCTGCAAGATCAACGTGATCGCTCGTTGATTGAAATCCAACGCG